>Ga0307509_10006772_pt1 | contig 15261 bp, 23 predicted proteins | sample 10_EM_MG_FD_202245 | JGI IMG/M metagenome (GOLD analysis project Ga0307509, IMG submission 202245) | Populus trichocarpa ectomycorrhiza microbial communities from riparian zone in the Pacific Northwest, United States - 10_EM | ecosystem: Host-associated > Plants > Roots > Unclassified | place...
CGACAACTGAAAGCAATCACCTGACCACAATCAAAATGCCGCGCAATCGCCAGTCAATCGACTCAACGGCTATTTCTTTTTGACTGCCCTGGCTTTTGCCTCCGGTGTCAAGGGCAGCTACGAAATCTTTATTTCGTTTCACAACTTCTTCCATCGCGGGTTTTCTATATATCCACTCATGCCAGTCACTGAATTCGTAACCTTGAAATTCAAACAACCTTTCACCATCGACCACCCTCCAATTCGCCAAGGATTCCAAACCCTGTTCATTCAACAATCAGAATGGTCAGGATACCCCCTTACTTTATATATAAACACAAAAAACGAACACATTGTCTACCTCGTATCCGGTTGGGAGGATGTGGAGGCACATAATACATGGATCGCAAGTGAGGCCAACCAGGATTTATTGACATATTTCGAACCATTTGTTACCATCGACGACTTCGCACATGTCGCGATTGACTTTGCCCAGTTTCCGACAGAGGTGGAGACGTTGACTTGCAGGAAATATTCTTTGGTTGGCGATGACCAGGTCCAGCTTGGAACGGAAGGAGGTCACGTCAAAAATCAAGGAGAGATATGGGCGGGGGTAGGGAGGGGTGAAGAGAAACCGACAGATATTTATCGATTCGCGGCTTTCGAAGCGTTCCAAAGTAACCTTGATGATTCGGACTTGATAAGTATGGAGCACATTCACTTCAACCGCGCTGAGGTCTAGAGCCGAGAGGTAAGTTTATTACACTCCACAAGGACGCAGTAGCTCTGAACCACACGTTTAGTACATGGTTACGAAATTGTTCTTAATAACATTGGAAGATTCGGTTGCCTGGATGTTAGATGCCGAGTGTCGTGGATCTGGAATGAGCGAGGGAACTGGAGGGAGAACATAAATTAAGAGTTTGAAAGAGCAAAAAAAAGGGGACAGAGAATACTTGCTCATGGACTGTAAATAGAGGGTATAGTGCGTTCAACCAGCTGATTATTACATAGAGAACAGGATCATGCCCAGACAACGAGTCAAGAGAAAAAGTACAACTCATAAGTAATTAGAAACAGGCGCACAAGGTCGCACCTGAGTCGTTTGCGAGAGAGTTGCATTTTGATATTCCTCGCACCAGCCCGTATTATTAACGAAACAAAAGATTTTGGAGTTATCCAGAAGGATATTGAAGATTGGTTGTGTCTCGAATACGATGACGGTTAAGTGAATCGACCAGACATTGGACATAGGCGCTAACCTGGGTCTCTAAGCTGTTGATCAAATTACGATAGAATTGTGGCTGGCTGATGTGTGTCTGCAATAGATTCGAATTTCGTGACTGGTCGCTATCTCTGGATATCTTTCTCACCCCTTACCTATCTGAAACTATTCCCCTGAAAATTCCATCAGCATCAGGAATTGAATGAGATGAACAGAGCATACAACATTGTTGATCCCAATCCAGAATGCAAAAAGAGTACTCTATTATCACTCGACCACTACGTGCCTATAGGCTTCAGGGCGAGAAATTTGTTGAATCGGGAAACTTCATCTACAATAGACCTGACCGAAATGATATCAAAAATCAGATCCACTGTCGGCGGAAGGGCCTCACAGAACCATGAGCGCTACGCCAATTGTAGCACCTCCTGAAGCGAGGTTGAACACCTGTTCGGGAATTGTGAGTTGAATTCTCACAAAACATAAATGAAACGGACTTGAGTGTCAGTCACATTATAAGTACTCCCTAATTTTTGTATGAGTATTGAGATAGATTCGAGAGAAGCCTGATTCTTTACCCAAGGTCTGCACCCAATTCGAACCATTACACGAAGTCTGCCGTTCAAATATATTCAAATAGTCGATATACACCCATAGTACGAGGACCCACCACACCCGGGACAACTCCTGCCGAAATATTGAAACCTCAAGAGTACAGTATCCGCAAACCCCAACTCTTACAGCGGAAGCAACAAGGACATACCATCTGTAGTATATGAATCTCCGAATGTCATAAGGAACCTTCGTATCCTTCCAGGCCAGCTTGGCCGAGCGTGAGGAAGGTGTCAAAAATGCCACAAGAGAGTGCATATTCAAATGCAGGATGCCGCAGCTAGCTCAACACGATGAAGGGTTTTGTACCGATGATACGACCCGGCAGATATCCGATTTCCTCCACAATAGAAGAGTAAATGGCAGCTCCAGTTAGCCGTAATAGGGGGAGCCAGATCCCGGGTTCTGGGGCGGTTCTGAATCGATTCTGTTATGGTTAGTCATGCCAAATCCACAAAATAAACACATTTGTTATTTGACCCACGACTGGAACTGACAGTAAATGTTGGAGAACCGGGGAGTTCAAAGTTGAACCCAGTTCTGCGTTGGTTACATGTCCTAAAACCAAATCAAAACCCAGTGAGAACCGAGGGAAGCAGCACCGGGTTATGGAGAGCGTTCTAGAGTGGCCCAGACGAGCACTCTGACCCTCTCAAATGTCTAATCATTTCCGCCAAAATCTTGCTTCTGATAACATTAGACTGGACGCACGCATCATCGGTGAAGTTCAGCCTGGTTACGCCTCGAGTGCAAATTGGCACATAGCTATGGAGCTCAAGACAAGCGTGATACTATCGAAAGTCTTCGGAGTTTGAGCTCCAACTTAAAGAAGTATCCGAAAGAAAATAATAATAGATCAGCGTACAACAAGCCAGGGAATAATCTCAAAAGACTCCTCGCGAAGAACGCCATGTCAAAATTAACCTGCCTCCCCAATCAAAACTAGTGAAAGTAAAAGAAAATCGATCAGCACAAGATCGAGGAAGGGATCAAAGGATCAAAGTTACACGCACCCTGACTTGATACGTCCCTTCGGCCTTCGTTAGGTACCGCACCCATTTGATACTCTGGTAATTACTTTTCTCAAAGACCTTGAGGAACCGCACGATCAATCCCGACGCAGTGAGCATGAGAACCTGGAAGTCGACATCGATAGGAGGTCTGGCCCATACTTGACGGGTGGTCGTGCTGGTTAGAGTTGTTGATGCTGTCAACGTGCACTCCTGTCCGCCTTGGAGTCTTGCAACCCTGATAAAAAATATTAAATGTCGGGGGTCTGGTACATGGGGGATCGGTGAAAGGGAAAACACACTTCCACACGATTACGTTTTCTGCTGGAGCATACTTCGCTTTCCCCGTTGCGACCTTACAGTCCGCCGACGTCGCATTCAATGGCGTTGGTATCCGTAGAACAATGTTGGTTGCAGAGAGTTTGCTGTTGAAGTTGGCTTTGACCGTCACAGTGTATTGCACTTGGGTCGTTCCAATTTCTGTTACAGATGGAATGACCCTTAGAGGTAGTTTGACATTAGAAGTCGAACGATACCTGAGGTGATTGGTTGTCAATCGCTAAAAAGTTCAAAGGCATTAAAACATACCGCATGAGCTCAAACTCTCCATCTGGCGGTATAAAGCTGATCGTTCGCGTCGCGTCGAAGTCGTTAAGTCGGACACACTGGTGGAATCGGCAATCGTCCAACTCGACGGCGTCGCTGCCGCCTTTATCATTTTTGTCAATGACAAGTTTGTCGTTGAGACCAAATTTGCATTCGGGTGTCCCAGTTAGATAAGCACGCATTTGGATATGGCCGTCCACGTCGGCACGAAGGATGTTGCCTGAAAATTCTTTAGTTTGTCGATCCACGAATGGGCAAAGACATACCTTTGGCGCTCATGCTCAAGTTTACCGTCTCTATCACATCAACAAATGCTTCGTTCTTCTTGTATTTCACATCTGCTCGACGCCAACTTGTTGCTCCTGTTGCCTGAGTGGTGATTTTGGATGACTCCTCCTACAAATTCTCGTTAAAGCGACGGCAGCGGGAGAAGAGGAATGGACGTACGGCAGCTATTGATGCTGACACGATACTCTCAGTCGTAATATATGATTTGAGGGTATCGATTTCGCTGTTCTGGGGGTACCCAAAGTCGTTGATTTCTAAATTCAGTTAGTCTGAGTATGGTATTGTGTACAACAGCAGCCGGTGCGCACCATCAATAAGCTCGTATATGACCACAAAGTTGTTCTTCACCGACTCCTCGTCAATCTTTCCAAAGTACGCCTTGCAAATGTTGATGAAACGGTAGCAAAATTCGAACACGAGAGCAGCGTTCGCGTTGGTTCTGTGATGTAGGGTCAGATCATGTTATAACAAGGGAATTTATTCCTACTTTGTGACCGCGACTACGTATAAATTGTTGATTCTGACATGAAAGAAACTCGTTGACCCCAGCGTGATGATTGGTGATCGAACATCACTATTCGACACGACTTGGATCCGGAACACGTCAGCAATGGATCGCCTGGAGACTCGAGTAAGATTTCGTATTCGTGTCGAATAGATGGTAGACCACACTTGAAGTCTGTCCGATAAAGCCTCGATATCAGAACCTGACCCAAATTAGTCTTCGCACTCAGAGATTATAATTACTCTGCAACTCACCTCTCCTTTTTGGTTGAAAATGAAGAATGCCTGTCATATTCCGATTATCATAATTAATTGGTTGATTCTGGGATACTTACCGATATCATGTGGGATAGACGGAAGATGGTTCGTGACTGTTCGTACTTGGTTAGTACGAATTATGTAAATGGTGAGCTCCTTCATCCACGTGACAATATGCCGTGATCACGCCGTAATAACTTGTAGTATTCCGAAATTGACCGTATTCAATACTACAAATTAGCCAAAGGGAAATAAATTACGGTGAAATGTTATGCAGGAAGCATGTTGAGATTTGAACGAGGTAGTATTAGCACTCGCAAGTGCTGCGGTATCAATAACGCACCCACCATCAGTCCCTTCAAATAAGCTTCCGCGTCTTGTCCGCGTCTGGATTTATTTACTAGTAAGTATGTACCTCTGAAGATGACGATTGCTTGAAGCTTTTTTTTTTTTTTGCAGAGAATGGTGTCAGATGGGCAAGAATAGTTCTTTGCAAAAGTAAGTGACCATATGTAGAGGACATAACGAGGTTCAATGCAGTCGATATTAATCACTAGCATATCTGGCTCGGCCCTGAGCTCGTATGGATAAGTAAATATATATGGGTATATTTTGAGAAAAACAGAAATGGGAGAAATAAAAGCTCAAAAATTAATATATATCCCCCTAAGTTTCCAGTAGTAGGCACCAAACCGCTGACAGGCGCCCGTTATAATGTTCTCTGATAGTTTCATAAATTTATGAGGGGGATATCAGGCACTATGGACCAGGATATATGGAGTCCAATTAATGAATTAGTTAATATACACCTGGTTCAAGTTCGAGAGGATATTTTATATCCCGAGTTTTTGGTTTCCATCAAACGAGGATCTCAATATGCTTTCACTTGTAGTATACATTCCCCTCGGTAGGTACGAAGACAGGTATACATACATAACCCATGTTTCGATCCTCACTCATGATGCATGATCAAGCGAACCTCTTTTACAGTTAGTCACTGGATCCTCCACACAATGTTTTGCAAGGGTCACCCTACAATTTATATTCTCAAAGCGGATTATTAATTACATGTGCTCAAAGTGGACTATTAATTACATGTGATAATACAGATGTATTTTCTGGGTACATAGGGCGGACACCGACAATGAAGAAAATGAAGAGGAAACTTGCATTTATATAAAAGATGGTTTGATGGCATCATCGAAATCCGGGGATGGGCGGATGATCATGAGGCCATCTTGACATACTAATAAAGGGCATTTATCGAACGCAGTGGACAGCTCAAAACGAAGTTTCCAAGTCCGAGGATCGCGACTCTCTGTTCTGTTCCACCACCACTCCTTTTAGTTCGTTGCACCGCAGGAACCCCCGAGACCTCATGTTTTGGAGGTAGTCTGTAACCAGCCTTCGAGGATCATTTCTGACACCCCTTTTCTACGGTACTTTTTCCTACAGATTTGGCTTTCATAATGGATCCGCTATCGACAGTTTACTCGATAGGGAGGATGTTATTCTGGAGGCCATTCTCGACGAAGACGACCTCATTCAGGAGTGCAAATCCCAGAATACAAGGCTTATGGACTACTTCGAAAGGGTGGACGTTCTCCAAAAGTTGTTGGGCTATGTGACTGGGCAGATAGAGGGCGAGGAAAAGGGTCAGTTCAAGTGCGTATTTAGTTACTCATGGGTTTTTTGGATGACTGAGTATAAAACCATACTCAATTCGGGTTTTTAGATATCCGCATATTGCAACGGAGGTCTTGTGCAGCGAAATATGGTCAATCGTAGAGACTTGTATCAACGAACAAACGAAACTCCTCGTCCCTTGTTGGGAGGTTGTCCTCGATAGATCGCCCGACGATATGAAAACCCAGATGACAATGGCGTCACATTTCGCAAAAATCAACTCGGTGTTCATGACAAAAAAGCCCGCTGAAGTTTGTCCCATAGTTTTCTGTGGTTTTTATCCTCAACCTTTGCCAGATGCTCGCTTTTATTCAATCGCAGCCCAACATCGTAGAACGACTTCTCCGGCACATCGAAACGCCTTCATTTGTGGACCTTCTCTCTCGAATTATACAATTGGATGAGACCCTCCCAAATAGCAATGTACTAGAGGTGCGTATCCTGTCCTGTCCTTGAGTTGTCATTGATGGATATTGCAGTGGTTATCTTCTCAAAATCTCATGGGCCGACTGATAGAACTTCTTTCACCGAGATACACACCCTCATTTCATGCAGTTGTAGCAGACCTCATCAAAACCATCATCTCAATGGCCACGCCATCACCAGGTGCAGGTCTTACGGAAGGGCTCCAAAACGGTCCCGCATCCAACCGATTTGCCCGCGAACTCGCCACCAAAGACAGTATCACCAAGCTTGCTAATTACATACTAACCGAATTCTCCGCGGACGACTCCAACAACACCCCCACCGACCAAGATTTTAACGAGGAGGTGGACGGAAAGCTAACTTTCCCTACGTTTGATTCCAACACGTCGTCGGTTGTCCAATCCATTGCCGTCGTGGTTGAACTGATACGGAAAAACAATTCGGATTATTTCGAGCCCTACCTCTTCCACACTCTTCGAAATCGTCTTATTCATGTCCAGCAGCAGTCACAGCTGACAGGAGAAGACATCCGTACCACCTTGGAGCAGGTGTTGAAAGAGATGGTTCACCGAATGGGAGTTGTTCATCTTGGACCTGTGCTGGAAGTACTATCTGCTCGCCTGCACCAGTTCCAGAAGTACCTGCAAGCACCTCGTTCGCTGGTGAGCATTTTCCATCTCTTTCTCGTCGTTTTACCTTAACTGTTCCTAAGCAAGGGCCAATTTCCACAACCATCGGCTCCATGACACCCTTCACATTAGAACGATATCGCATCGTCGAGCTCTACGCTGAGCTTTTGCACTGCTCAAATATGTCATTGCTCAACCGCCCTGCCACTTATTCCCACATGTACGACTCCGAGGGTCGGCTACAAGGCGGTCTCGCCGGATTGGAAGAACTTGCTCAAGTTATCGCCCTGAACAGTACCAACGAGAGGTCGAACGAGTCCATGGACGAATCAAATGACGAAACAGCACCAGCATTGGAGTTCCCCGTGCGGAATCCCTCAGATGACTCGCCTTCTCTGGATTCGGATGACGACATGAGCGACGACGATTCAGAAGATGAACCTGGGAGTTCGGACGACGAGGCGATGGAGGAGATCGCGATGTTTGACGATGCACAGCTCTCACCTATCCCATTCGCTTCCGCCCAGTCAATACCGCCGTCCAGCTTTGATGTTTCAGGTTTAGCCTCCTCGCCTGAGAGTGTAGGCACGTCGTTAACCTCACCTACATCAATGGATAGTGCGGATGTATCCCCGAATACCAGTCTGGGTGCGGGGGCGTCGAAGTTGTCGACATTATCTTCCAACACAACGACAACGGGCGGCCATAGTCCAGATTTGGAAGGGGTTGGGATGACCTCGCGCCGGCCTGGTTTGCGGTCAACACATAGTTCGAGGAGGAGCTCGAGGTCAACCAGAAGGACAACGCTGGAGAGCCCAGCTGAGACGCCGTTGCCTATTGGTGAGCACTTGAAGCGCAGATGGCTGGATGAAAATGTCCTTGGGACAATGATTGTTCGTTGGATTTTTTTTGTGTGATTTTATCTATGCTAACTTTCCTTGATTTACTTTTTTTGTTTGTTGAAAAAAAATAGGAATTATTCTTCGCCTTTCCATGGAACAACTTTTTGCACAGCGCAGTTTATGACGTTGTGCATCAGGTAATGACGGGTAGTGTGGATAGTGGTTGTAACAGGGAGCTCATCATCTCGCTCTTCCGCGACGCAAAAATCCTGCATCGGATAGTCGAGGGGCAGACCCGGAATGACGTTGAATGGTGGGTGTTGCCATTCTCCTTTCCTTCACTTTATTTTCTGCGCAGCACTTTGTTTATTCTCCATTATCTCCAGCTCAAAACCCAAAGGCGTCCGCCTCGGTTACATGGGCCATCTTATGCTCATTTCCGAAGACGTCATCACTGCCATGGCGCGCCTCCCACCTGACCTCCGTCTCGTCATTATCCAGTACGCGCCAGAGCCCGAGTGGGACCAATATGTCACAGGGCGGTACAATGAGACGAAACAGGAAGATGCTCGGCTTCTGGGTGGTGGCAAACCAGTGATCAAACCGAACACGGGAGCGAGGGGTGTGACACATTGGAAGGTGGACGAGGATGAGATGGGCATGGATGTGGTTGGCGGTAGTAGTAGTGGAAGTGGAGTTGTTGGTAGTAGTAATGGTGGTAATGGGGTTAGGGGCGAGTTTAGGAGAGCTGCTAGTGTAGGGCCCCCGACTTTGACTGCCGACTTTGGGCCTGCGCCTATGGATGATGATGACGACGAGAATGTATCATCAGGTCGTGCCCCCCATGTATGTTTTGGTTTCTTCGTCGTTCTTCTCTGACCTGACCCTTCCATCTTCCTTCCATCTTTCTCTTTAGTTTGCACGGTATCTGGGTTCTTCAGATCAGTTCGGTTCCTCTGATGAAGACGACGAGGAAGAGGGGTGGCTTACCCAGTCAACATTTGGCCTCAACCCACCTGTCACGACAAGAACATTCAGCGAACGAAGGCCACTAAGTAGCAATGGTTTCGGGGTAAGCCAACATCCTGCTTTTGTTTCGCGGGACGATGAACAATCCTTATTTTTTGGTCTAGGATGCATTTGATCCTTCAGGTACCACAGCCATAGCCATGTCAGAAGACCCATTTAGCCCACACGATGATGTTGGTATACTTGCTCCTCGTGATCTTTTTCTTTCTAATTTTCTCATTTATGCTCTCTCAATCAGGATGGCTTCGGTCCCTTCTCAGATTCAGCAGGCACAGGCGGCGCCGAAGCATTCACATTCAGCTCCTCATTTTCCGACGAAGAGTCTTCATTCGACTCATTTGGGGATTTCGGGGACTTCCAGGCTGCAACGGAGGACGGAGAGAGCACCCCAACTACGAGTGGGAGCTGGACGTTCGCTTCAGAGGGCGAGTTCGGAGTTGGTGTGGCTGTGGACGACCATGAGAAGGAGTTGAGTGGAGATGAGGTTGGTAGCGAGACTGGAAAGGCAAGTTCGTCGTCGTCTTCGAATTTGGATTCAGGGTGGCCAATATCGGGTTCAACGTCAACTATAGGTGGCATGAAATGAGTTGGTAGTTTTTATTTTTCTATCCTTTCATTATTTTTTTTTGTAAATTTGTAAGGCTGAGATTATTGACGTGGTGGTTCGACAACTGAAGATTCCCTTGTATTGACAAAGGCAACTGAGCCATTAATCTTCTTGGAAGCGATACCCTCCTTCGCGTTGGATGGCCTCGAAGTTGAGCGAAATTAACTCATCGCCATTAGGGTGTGCGAGTTTGCACTCGACTCTGTCGCCTGCCACGACTGGACCAACTCCAGATGGCGTTCCTGTAAGAATGACGTCTCCTTCCTAGATTTCAAATCCCATGTCAAGGAGTCTCCATAAGAGGAAAAAATGAAGAATAATACCTCAAGAGTCATGATGGAAGAGACATGTTCAACGAGGCGTGGTATCCGGAAAATCATATCGGCAGTAGTTCCATCTTGTTTCGTTATACCGTTGATCTAACGTTGGAAGGGACAGGTGAATACGGGTGTGTCCTATCGCAAAAGAAGTAAGCACCTTAAGCGACAATCGGAGGTCATGTGCATCCTTTATTGAAGCTTTCGGGATGAAGGTTCTAAGTGGTGATAAGCATTACATGATAACAGTGAAGGATAAATGACCAACCCAATTGGAGTAAATGTGTCGAAACCTTTCGCAGCCGACCACGGTAACCCAGCTTTACGAACTCTATCCTGCAAATTTCGAGCAGTCATATCCACAGCCAACGCTGTAGATAGGAAACAACAGTTAGCACGTCGAAATTCGTTTACCCGAAATTGAATAACGTACTGTATCCAGCAACGTGAGCCTCCGCGTTGGCCTGCGGAATGTCTCTTCCTCCTTTGCCTATAACAAGGCCTAGTTCAACTATAAAATAAGAAAAAAGTGGTTCAAATACGTTCCAGGCTGTAAGTGTAAAAGGAGATTTCACAAACCTTCGTGATGTGCAACTATCCCTCGGGGTATCTCAAGTTTCCCACCAGAGGCCAAGTAGCTTGATGTGGGTTTGAGAAAGAAGAATGGTTCCTTCGGTACGGCGTTATTCAACTCTTTTGCGTGTGCTGCGTAATTCCTGCCAATGGCGACAATCTAGAATACGGAATGTGTGGTCGGTGTAGTGTTACTTGGTATGGGTTTTAATGCGTACCTTTCTTCCATTCCGGACGAAGGAGGCCATGTCTAAACTCTTTTGAGAACTGTGAGTGAGGTGTCCTTTGACTGGAAGCAAATGTCCAAGCACACGCACTGGGTTCCTTGGGATAGTTTGTGGTTTTCACGTAGTATATGTAAAGCGAGTGGTTGTTGGGTGGCCGGCCCGGTGCCTTCTCCGTCGCTTATCAGGGCTTCCGCCACAACGTCGGCATTCATTTTATTCCCTGCCCATTCTTATGGCAGTCGACATGGGTTGCCCGAGCATTCACCTTTCCGAGCATTTTAAAAAACGTCGACTCATTTCACTGGGTTTATTTACGCGAAATCTTGCATTGTACAACTCAATCTCCACTTCTCATCATGTTTATAATTTAAACGACGTGATTGTCATTGATCTATTTATTAGACCAAAGTTCACTTCCATTAAAAGACAAAATATTTTCCTTGCATGTACTGTTCCATTCCGCTGTGAGCACGACGTGTGAATATAAGATACGGTCTCATTTTCGAGCGGAGTTTGAATTCTCAAATCAATCAATCATTAATTACTTCACCGCTATGTCTTACCGATTCAAACTCAAGAAGCCCTCCACTACCGCCGAGGATGAGTATTTCAACGAGAAGCCAACCTGGAAGCTCCTCGCCTCTAGAATATATCAAAAATTCAAGATTTGCGAGGATGAGCTCGTCATTGCATTTCTCCACAATGGTGAAGAGTTCACAATCAAGGACGACAGCGGACTACGATGTTCTACGTGTATAACCCCTCTGAAATAACATTTGTGGTGCAGGACTCAAAGTTCCCTGATGGTGGTGAGTCTCGTTTTTCTTGTCTTTGTTGATCACACCTCCCATATATTCTTTCAGCCTCAATCGCTTTGACGTGGTCTCAGGATTCAAACCTGTCTGCCAGTGACATGACCAGGAGCGGTAAGCAATGTAGTAATCATAACATTACAATAATTAGCTCATTAGTTGAACCAGATGACATGCTCAGCATTCTCTGCTTGTATCTTGATGGGTCCAAACCCCCCCTCACGGTTGACGTCGGAGCAAGCAAGAGTGTTGGTGGCCTGAGGAAGGCGATCAGAACTGCTGACCCTGAGTCTGACCCCGAGAGCCTCATCCTCTGGAAGGTGGGTCTATTCCAGAGCATTGTTATTCTCCTGCCCTGTGTCGTCATCGCAACTGAAACTGTCTCTCCAGCTTAACCATCCAGAACCTGTAGACCCAGAGGATTCCCTAGCTGACCGCATGAAGGCCCGAGGTGATGTCACAACATTCGCAACAAGGCTTAGCCATGGAAACTATCAATGCTCTTTCCATTACCTCCTCAAGAGGATCACGTCCACATCCTCATGCAGCGTCAAACAGGTGAGATTCAGTTCTCTATTTTCCCCATTCTGCTTTGCCAATGTCTGGCCACAAACCAGCGAAACGAAGCAGGTCTCCAGATATCGGGAGGGGAGAGGTTAAGAAACGCCGGAGAGATGCTGAAATTGATGGCGAAGACCTGGGATTGCCATCGGAATGTAATTTTTTTATTTCTTTGACAGATGGCTACATTTACCTATGCCCGTGTTTGGAACAGTTGCTCTCGGGAAATTATATGAAAGACTGCAAGGGATAAATGATGATCCTTCCTACTATTCTGATCCTCGCTATATGACAAGTTTTCCCTTCCCGTTCGACTATGGGCGACTACCTGCGGAACGCTTTCGCTTCGAGGATCTCGAAGAATTGCGTTTTATGTATATGGGCCGGACAAATTTCGCTCAACTGTGGAAACAGTTCAACCTCCTCAAGCTTCGGGGTGCTTTCACCCAAATCTATATCGAGGGGTCAATGGGACATGGAAAGTCCCATATCCTTGCGGTACTCGCAGGCCTTCTATCTAGGCTTGGGAAACGGACGGTGTACCTGCCTGACTGCAGGAACCTTTTAGCCAGTCAGATCCGATACATGAAAACTGCGCTCCTCTGTGCCTTTGCTGATCCTTCATCATCTGAAAAACGCCAAAGGATCCGAGCTCTTAATTCACAGGAAGATATTGAGTTATTCTGTGGTCAACAGAAGCCAATGTACTTCATCATCGATCAAATGAACGCACTAGATCATGAAGAAACCAATAGGGACAATGTGAACGATTAACAGAAGGCAGCCATTCATGCATTTATAGATGGTCTAACTGCCGCCAACCATTTCCAGATTACTAGTGCATCGGCAAACTACCGAACCCATGTCAACTCACAAGCGCGAAACAGAGAGCAATTGAAGTTATCGCTGATGGGTGGAGTGACGAAAGTGAGCAGATGTTCAGGCTTTTTTTTTTTTTGTTATCTTATTTTGACTCTCTACTCAATGCAGTATGAGATGGAACAGTGGTGGATCCATCACAAGGATAAAGTGCCGCTTTTTGAGGATGATGACAAAGCTAGGCTGGAGGACCTTACAGGACGCATCCCCTTCTCCTTTCCCCCCTTCTAGACTTCACCAATACACCATTCCAAAAAATAGAGCAGGAATTTTGGATGCATCGTAATCTTGTTGCTATTCGGGAAAACATTGAAGATTTTTCCAGTGATATATCCGATAATGAACCCATGAAATATCAGCAGTGAGTAGCAACTCTTATTATTACCTCAGGAACTATATTCATTTTTGCTATAAGATCATATCTCCCCCTCCTTGCCCGCTGCCTAGCTGGCTCGCCTACTTCGCAATATAATAAAAGGTGGTTCGACTACCGTTATTTTTATCCTACCAAAAATATTGTTAACTGTACATGCGGTCTGGCAAGAATAGCCGCTACTATTATTATCCGTCGGGGAGGAGTACCTGGCCTACTGTGCGATGACACATGGATGCAGTCGCTTCGTCACTTCCAGGATAATCCTTCTGTTGTTGGGTTCATAGTCAAACAAGCATGTCTGAGCACTATATCCATCACTGGTTTCAAAAACTCAACCGTGTCCTGGGATCCCATTCCAGCAACAATTTTTGAGGGCGATCTTATTCAAGCCATTCCTACCGGAGACTGCGAGATGTTCTTTATCCCCGCCAATCCTTTTTTTAGGGACATTGATGCCCTTTATGTCAAAGTTGATGAGAAAAACAAAATAGTGTGGATAGTTCCATTCCAGGTCACAGTTGCAGAGAGACATACAGATTCGGAGGCCCTATTCTACTCTCGATGGCACGCACTGGCATGGACCAATCGTTTCGGCTATCAAGTGAAGACAGCCTTTGTGTGGGTTGTCGAGAACCAATCTTCTTGTACAGCGCTGGAGGAAGAAACTAAGATCACAAGGAGTGGTTCAAAGTTGCTTTCCCCAGAGCATATTCAGATTATCATAACAGTAGCCGATGTCAACCCTACTCTGGGAGGCCATCTTGCATCCATGCGCTGTTGTAAGGCTGTTACTGTCACACTGTCACATGTATTCTCTTCTGTAGTTTACTTCATCCCTTGTACTTCCTGTTCTCATCTCAAAACATAGGACTTGGTCCTGTTCACTTGTGTGACCACTTGTCAGTGCCCCTCATTGGCCACAAAGGTTTTATATTTATAAGTGTTGTGGTTTTTTTCATTTCTATCAGTGGAAGTTACATATTAGATTGATTCAACACAAATTATAATGTTGTAGAGCAAGTAATACAAATATGCTTCAACCTCACGGTCCACCACACCTTTTCCTAAAGCACACCAGAAACCATAAATGATTAGGCAACCTTTTGATTCCATCAGCCATTTGGGAGGCTCTCCCTTTGCAATCTGTCAAGCCAACAAATTCATCTGGATGCACCTCATCTCCACCCCATGCTCGGTGGAAAAATCAAACACATGGTCAACAGAGAAGGTACCCGTCCCCATATCTATCCGACTACCCGATTGTACGTCGAGGGATGACCGACCGGTAAATCATCGTCGATGAGAGTGCGCGCTGCTTGGGCGAGAGTCGTAATGGTGGGGTGATACGACTTGTGATCCGGTTGATGCGGGTCTTGGCTCGGGAGCTACGGGACCATATTCTGGTCCTTGACGCGACGGCTTGGGGGTACATCTTCATCAGAGACTTGTGCATAATGAAAGACTTAAGATAGAAGCTCACTGGTTTGCACTCCACTCATCATTTAGATTTGGAACCAAGCCAATACGTCGGAACCATGTTCTCAAAAAAAGAAAAAAAAAAAAAAGAAAAAAAGAGTTCAGAATCCTGAAAAAAGAACCTGAATTCGCTCATGCACGTAAAGCCTATGAACGTAATGACGCTACTGTGCCATTTCGATCAATTCGGCAAGCCCCGTTACGCGTTACACACCTGCCGAAATTTTGGTTTCGGCACTTTGGTCAGGCCACCGTTACATTGCACAAAAAAATCGGCAGATGACCGCCGGAGGCCCGAAAATTTGAGGTATACAGCGTGGGACCCGCCAAAATATTCGG
>Ga0307509_10006774_pt1 | contig 15256 bp, 15 predicted proteins | sample 10_EM_MG_FD_202245 | JGI IMG/M metagenome (GOLD analysis project Ga0307509, IMG submission 202245) | Populus trichocarpa ectomycorrhiza microbial communities from riparian zone in the Pacific Northwest, United States - 10_EM | ecosystem: Host-associated > Plants > Roots > Unclassified | place...
TGGGCGGAAAGCTCCTTGCGAAGGCGGCGCCGAAGGCGATGGAGGTCGTCGGGGGGCTGTTCGGGAAGGGGGCGAGTGAAGCCGGGGAGGCAGGGGCTGCGGATGCCACGGATGAGGCGGCTTCTGCGGCGGAGTCGGAGGGGGCGGGCTCACACTCTCAGTCCCAGTCGGAAGAGGCCGGCGAGAGCGAGGCGGGCTCGTCCTGCAAGATCGGCAAACCCAAGCCGGAGCCGCACAGCTTCACCGGTTCGACCCGGGTGTTGATGGCCGACGGCTCGACGAAGGCGATCGACCAGGTGCGGGTGGGCGACACGATCGCCAACTCGGTACCGGGCGAGGCGGGTACGGAGGCCCACAAGGTCACCGCGGTGATTGTGACGCACACGGACCACGACTTCGTTGACCTGACGATCAAGGCGACGGGTGAAGCTGCTGCGAAGCAGGGTGTGAAGGACGGCGCGAAGTCCCTGGCCAAGAAGGTCGCCCGCAAGGCGGCGTTCGGCCTGGCGGCGTCGGCTGCGGTACTGGGTGCGCTGGGCGCGAGCCATGGCCACGGCACGGCCCAGGAGCCCGCGACCAAGACGGTCGCGGCGGTCTCCTCGGCAACGTCCGGGCAGAGCGTCAAGACTGCCGCGGCCACGTCCGGTGCGCAGGGCGCGCACCTGACGACGACCTTCCACCACCCCTTCTACGACGAGACCCAGGCGGCGTTCGTCGAGGGCAAGGACCTGAAGGCCGGCGACGTCCTCCAGACTCCGACCGGGACGGCCGAGGTCACCGGGGTTCGGCTGTACCACGCGAACACCACGACGTACGACCTGACTGTTGGCAGCCTCCACACCTACTACGTGAAAGCCGGCAACACACCTGTCCTTGTCCACAACTGTGGCGAGGGAGAGGAAGCAGCCCTCGTTCGGGACGCGAATGGTCAGCTTCACGGGTCGAATGGGCGGTTCGCTTCCGACCCCGAGGCTCTTCAGCCGGGTGAGGTGAATGCCAACGGTAAGATTCAGGGAACCAACGAACCGGGACACGTAACGAGCAGGCCTGGTCTGCGCACAGGTACCGTGGATGACGCGTGGGCGAACGCCGAGCCAGGATCGAACGAGGGGGGCTTCATCTGCGCACGCCAGGGGCCGAAGTGTGTCGGCGAGGTCTTCAGAAATCCCACCGAGGATCAGCCGGCAGCAGACATGGGGCACTGGCCGAAATCCTGGTCCAATCGCGAGTTCGATCCGAATGTCACGCGCGAAGAAGTAATTGAAAACGGCCAAACAGGCATTCGGGTGGAGTGTATTCCCTGCAACCGCGGTGCCGGAAATAGAATGGACGGTTAGGCACTGTGAGTGCAGCACTTGAGCACCTGGAGAGGCGCCTCGGCGCGATGAAGGGTGGTTGGTCGGTCGATGAGGTGCCTCACGGTCATAAGATCACCGTTTGCATGTTCGGCGATGGCGAATTGTCGAACGTGACATCATATGCAACCGTCGGCCTCAGTGGAACTCCGTTGCAGGTTCGTGAGGGCAAGCGGGAAATCTCCATTGAATTGATGGCGTGCTCTTATAGCGCGCCCAACCCTCGCGAGTCTGGCTATGGACCGTGGCCCGGCATCCTTGAACATGTTGCTTCCAGCTCAGTACAGAGCGGGACGGCAGTGCTCAGAGGAGACTTCATCCGGTTGCCGGGGCCGATTGCTCCAGGCAGTGAGATGGTGGCGCTCTACGCCATGCCGCCCGTCTACTACCCGGACGATTTCTCTTCCTTCTCTCTCGAAGGAGGAGGGCGTGCGGCAATCGTGTGGCTGATTCCTGTTGGGGACAGAGAATTGAGCAGGCGTATCGAGGTTGGATGGTCGGATTTTGAAGCAGAGTTGGTTGCTTGCAATCCAGACATCCTGGACCTGTGCAGGGAGCAGATAGTGTAACGGCGATCAATATGGGCGCGACACGGAGGCTGCCTAGGCGGATTTTGCCGTTGATGTGCAACTTGCCGCGGCTTATGCGGCTCCGAAGGAATCATCTGAGGCGCCCTGCTTCACGTGGTCGGCGACCAGTTCTGGGGTGCAAGTCACGATGTCGAGCGGCGCCGATTCCTGGAATCGGGCAATGAATGTCACCATTTCAGTTCAAACCGGGGGCGGTGGTGCTGTTTCACCGGAAGAAGTAGGCAGTGAGGAATGATGCTTCCTCAGGTCAGCAGCCAAGTAATCGTCTCTTGTGAGTCGGCGAGTGCTCAAGTTGTCTCGGTGGGTTCAGGTCAGATCACCCTTGAATGGCCATGGGGGGTGATCGATAACTCTTCGAACTTCCGCTGGGACGGAAAATTCTCTTTGCCGATCGATGATTCGCGTTCCGAATGGATGCCGTATCTAGTTGAACCTGCAGTTAGCGAGCTCCGCCCAGGGGATATTTGTACTGTTTCCATCCCGCCGACACGGCTTTATGTTGGGCATTACGAGGAATATAATCCCCCGCGTAATCTCGGCTGGTCTCCCGCCCCCACTGCGGGAATGTATGTAGTTCCACCAGAAAAGATTGATCAAGAGGATGCGGGATGCATGCTCTATCTGGGAGGTGCTGAACCTATTCGCGTTGAGGCAATTGAGTAGGCGAGGTGCATACCCAATCGTCCTTACGTGCCACGTACCGAGAGGAACGGGACCGCCTCTCGGGCCACGGCCGTGTTCTGGACACCGAAAGCACGCGGGAACGGTTCCGGCCCTGGTTCCAGGCCATCGACGTGGTCGCTGCCCGCCGGCCGTCGCCGGAGGCGTTGGCCAAGATAGCGATCCTGCTGCGGACGTGCGGTCTCACCGATACGTCGTTGGCCCTCTGCGACCGGGCGGACTCTGTGGAGCGGGTCATGCTGACGGAAGTCGTGCGAGCGGGTACATGGCGCAAGCTGGGTGATCCTGAACGGACGGTGGCGGCGTTCGAGCGCGCCCTTGCCCTGGACCCGGCCAACTGGTCGCTCCACCTTGACCTGGCCGACGTACACGCCGAGCAGGGCGACTTCGCCGCCGCGGTCCGGCTGATTGATCAGGGAATGGAGCACGAGTCGACTGAGCTCACGCACCGTGCTGCCGGAGCCGCCACGCCTACCGGGCTCGGCTGACCGGCTCGCCCGCCGAACTGAGCGAACTCATCGAACTGGCGCCGAACCTGCCGAGCGACTCCTACCGGGACCTGTTGATCGATTACGCGTGTGACGGCCCCGCGCTGTCTGCCGAGCTCGTGACTGCGGCCTGCCGCATCCAGAGCAGTTCGAAGATCACTCGCGGAACTGGTCTTGGTGGCTGATGCCACATGGCAATTCCAAGTAGGCGAACCGGCTGAGGTCGCGAGGTCAGGCGACCGATGCCCGGTAGGGATCGGTGGGGACGATCTGTGCTGCGTCGAAGAGCTGTTCCAGCGCCTCGTGTCCGTGACGCCTGCGGAACTCGATCTCGGCCGCGGTCACCGGCAGGGTCCACAGGATGCGGGCGTGTCCTCCCGGCAGCGGACAGTGTTCGAGGCCGGGGCCGTGGAGGTAGGGCATGCTGATCAGAAGGTGGTCGCAGGTCGAACCGGGTACCCACGGTTCGCCGATCGGCATGCTGTGTTCCAGGTCGAGTTGATGCCCACCGCAGTGGTAGTAGGCGATCATCGCCATGAGTTCGATGAACCGTTGGTCGCGGACGTGCGCGGTCATGACGAACTCAAGTCCGTGACCGCGCTTCTCCACCGAGGCAGCCCAGCAACCGGCGGTCACATAGGCCCAGTTGTCGCTGCGCGGGCCGGGCTCCACAACGAGAACTCGTAGACCGGGTACTGCCTCTCGCCGTTCCGGACCGAGGTCGTAGTCGACGACCTCCACCGCGTGCCCCGTGAAGAATGCCCGTACGTGTGACTCAATGGCATCCGCAGCCAGCGGTCTCGTATCACTCACCACGCGATCATTCCAGACCGCATGTCCCCGGTGCGGATGTTCAGCCCCGGCCGGGCCTGGTGGGCGCAGTCGACCATGCCGGGCTGGAGGTCCACGCCGATGCACTCGAAGCGCTTGGCCAGGATCTCCAGGTCCCGGCCGGTGCCGCAGCCGAAGTCGACCAGTGTCCGGGCATCCTGCTTGTGCGACTCGATCAGGGTCTGGCAAATCCCGGCGCTCGTGCTGTCGGACTGGACCACGTCGTAAAGCACCGGGCCCCGATAGAGGAGGTTCGTGGCTTCCACGTGCTCGGCTTCCGTGTTGGCGCTGGTCAGTTGAGGCTTCGTGGTCCGACCTCCAGAGCGAGTACATCGCACAGCAGGTCAGGGACGGCCAAGGCGGCGTCGGCGTTCGGCGGGGCCAAGGACCTGGAGGTCGGCGACGCCCTGCAGACCCAGACCAGCGCGGCTGATGTCGCTGGTGCCCGCGTTCGCCACGCGTACACCACCACTACTTTGCCTCGCCAGGTGTGCGGACCGGGCTATTGCCAGAAGCACTCGTCGATCACGATCTGTGGATCGGCGATGCGGGGTGCGAAGTGGTACCGCAGCCATCCCCGCCCGTGATCGAAGTAGAGGACGTGCTCGCCGCCAGGACGGGTGGACTGGACGGGCTCGACGCTCATTCCGGCAGGTAGCTCTCTGTCACTGTCGATGCCCCGGAAGTACGGATCTTTCGCGGTGACGAGTTCTGCGCGGGCGGCATCGACGAGGAGGCAGGCCTCGGTGGGGAGGGCGCTCCTGTTGGCCTCGGCTTCCTTCGTCCAATCGGCTTGCCAGGGTGGCCCCATGAACTCGCTGGTCACTGGCCGGGTTCCGCCTTCGCGGCGGTGCGGCGGATACGCCCGGCCTCTTCGATGAGGGTCTTGGCCCGGGCGTAGTCGGGTTCCTGGGCGGCCTCGTCCTCCAAAGCATGGGCCTTGGCTTCGAGGCGTGGGTCACGGGCGAGGGCGTATTCGCTCCACCAGCGGGCCATGAAGGCGGGCACGGGTGCGAGGTCGTAGGCGTCGGCGATGTCCCGGCGCCAGTGCCGGTCGAAGTCCACCAGGAGCTGTGGCGCGTGCTGGGCGATGGCGGCGCGGAGTGCCTTCGGGGTTCTCTCGGGCATGGGGGGGACGGCGGTCCCGGGCCCGAACGGTGCGATGCTCATCAGCTTGGGCTTCCCTCGGTGGAGCGGTGTGATCAGGCGGCGGTCGAGAGCGAGGAGTCCGTGGAGCCGTCGGGCTCAGGGCATGCCTCGGCAGGCTTGGAACGGTTGTTCCGCACGGCGGCGCGGATCTTGGCGACCCGGTCACGCTTGACACCGAGTAGCCGCGCGACATGTTCCACCCGACCGTAAGGGATGGGGTTGTCGGCGGCTTTGGTGGTGGCCGCGTACACGAGTTCGGCGAGCTTCGCCCGCTCCTCCCGCACCTTTCCCTCCGCCCGTCGGATGACCTCTTGCTGGCGTGCGATTGCGGTCAACGCCGGAGCCTTCAGGTCTTCCTGGTAGCGCCCGTCCTCGGTACTCATAGGGTCGAGAATGACACACGATAACGACTCTTAACAATTGATTCTTCCAGGATGTGTTTCGGAGTCTGCGCAACTGGGCTCGGAGCGGTTGGGCGGCGTCAGTAGGGCGCATCCAACGTCGGCGAGCCACAGCGCGGACTGCGCCGGGTGCGCGGAGGCGCCGCCCCATTCGAGGTATGCCCCCACCGAGCCGCGCTGCGATCCCCGTGGGTGTCAGGGAGTCGGGCTCGGCGACGTACGACCCGCTCGGGAAGGTGACGGCGACGCTGTCGCTGATAGGCCACCTGGGCTTCCAGTCGGGCTGGACGGAACCGGGTACGGGTGACGTGGGCACGGCGTCCCGCTGGTACAACCCGAACTCCGGCGAGTTCCTGAACAAGGACAGCGTGTCCCTGGACCCGTCCCCGGACTCGGTGGCGGCGAACCCGTTCGCGTACGTCGACGACAACCCGCTGGTGGGTACGGACGAGTCGGGTCACTGTTCCTGGTGGACGGGTTCGTGCGAGGTGAAGGCCGCCAAGCACGTGGCCAAGAAGGTCAAGCACGTCGTCCACAAGGTCTACCACGCGGCAAAGCACGTGGCCCGCAAGGTGGTTCACGCCGTGAAGCACGCGGCCCACAAGGTCGTGCACAAGGTGCGGGACGTGTACCGCGCGACGGTGCGGGTGACGAGGCGGGTCTACCACTACACGGTCAGACACGTAAAACGCGTGTATCACGCGGCAGTTCATGCGGTGCATACGGCGTATCACAAGGCCTCGAGGGTGGCGCACCGCGTGGTGCACGCGGTGAAGAAGGCGGCGCACAAGGTCGCCCACACGGTGAAGAAGGCGGCGAAGGCGGTCGCGCATGCGACGCGGACGGCGTACCACGCGACGGTGAAGGCGGTGAAGACCACCGCGAAGTTCGTGAAGAACCACGCGGCGGCGATTACGTCGATCGTGGTGTCGACGGCGGTCTTCGCGGGCTGTGAGGCGGCGACGTGGGGCGTGGGCACGATCGGCTGCGCTGCTTTGGCGGGTGCGGCGGGTTCTCTGGTCGAGCAGGGCTTCAAGTGCGCCCAGAACGGCGGCGGGGACTGCAGCGCGGGTGCGTTTGCGGGGTCGGCGGTCGAGGGTGCGGTGACGGGCGCGCTGGGCGGGGCGCTCGGTTCCCTGGGCGGAAAGCTCCTTGCGAAGGCGGCGCCGAAGGCGATGGAGGTCGTCGGGGGGCTGTTCGGGAAGGGGGCGAGTGAAGCCGGGGAGGCAGGGGCTGCGGATGCCACGGATGAGGCGGCTTCGGCGGCGGAGGCCGACGGGGCGGGGTCGCGGAGTCAGTCGCACTCGGCAGAGGACGAGGGCGCGAGTTGCCCGATCCCGCACAGCTTCACCGGTTCGACCCGGGTGTTGATGGCCGACGGCTCGACGAAGGCGATCGACCAGGTGCGGGTGGGCGATACGATCGCCAACTCGGTGCCGGGTGTGGCGGGTACGGAGGCGCACGAGGTCACCGCGGTGATCGTGACGCACACGGACCACGACTTCGTGGATCTGACTGTCAAAGCCACCGCCGAGTCCGCAGCGCAGCAGTCGGCCAAGCAGACGGTGAAGGCCGGCACGAAGTCGCTGGCCAAGAAGGTCGCTCACAAGGCGGCATTCGGTCTGGCGGCCTCGGCAGCGGTACTGGGAGCGCTGGGGGCGAGCCACAGCCACGGCACCACGGAGGAGCCGGCGACCAAGACGGTTGCGGCGGTCTCTCAGGCGTCGGCCCGACAGAGCGACAAGACTGCTGCGGACACGTCCGGTGCGCAGAGCGCGCACCTGACGACGACCTTCCACCACCCCTTCTACGACGAGACCCAGTCGGCATTCGTCGAGGGCAAGGACCTGAAGGCCGGCGACGTCCTTCAGACTCCGACCGGGACGGCCGAGGTCACTGGTGTCCGCCTGTACCACGCGCACACCGTCACCTACGACCTGACCATTGGCACCCTTCACACCTATTACGTGGAAGCCGGTAGTACACCGGTCCTCGTTCACAACATCACTCCGGGGCAGGCATTCAAATGCGGCTCCGGCGGGGATGTGACCGACCCGGAATTCACCGGCGTCAAGCTGAACAAGAAGATCGGGGACGCGTACGCCAACGATGTGGCCGATGATATTCCTGGAGCTAAACGCGAGGTGAGCCATGCGATGCTGAATGGTACGACTCGACGTACGGATATCGAGGCTCCGTTGTCTTCGGGAGGCATTAAGGGGATCGAAGTCAAGGTCGGGCGAGTTTCCAATGTTTCATCTATTCGGCAAGAGATGACAAACGACGCCGCCCTGCTTAACGACGGAACCCACGATGAGCAGGAGTGGGAGTTCTTCAGGAGTCCGTTGACAGGGAAATTGGGACCGACTGGTAGTGTGGCCTGGCGACTCCTGAAACAGGGAGTGACGATCAAGATCCATTACTAGCTTTCCTGCGACAGCTGTGAGGAGTTGATGTGCGCGTGACGACCGCACAGGAAGTTCTGTCTGGGGCAATCAGAACAGGAGTCTCTCCGGAGTTGCGCAAGCTTGGCTTTACTGGTTCCGGGCAGGTGTTCGAGCTGGTGAATCCTGACGTGTGGCTCCTGCTCGGAATTCAGAAGGCGACGGGTGGAAGTGCGTCACAGCTGCGCTTTACGCTCAATGTGGCCGCAGTCCCCAAGGGTAAGTGGCAAGAAATGATCGACGCGGGCGCGAAATACCCGGCGCGACCAAGTCCGAACAAGGTCTACGGGAAATGGGCCTGGTGGGCGAGGATTGGAGAGCTGATGCCGGGCGGGCAGGACTTCTGGTGGACCATCACGGATGAGACTGTCCCGGATGAGCTCGCGCGCAAGGTTGTATCCGCGTGTGCGAACTATGCGCTACCTGCTCTGCAGGAGCAGCTACAGGTGAATTAATCGGCGAGATCGAGGCCTTCCTGAACTACGGACATCTTGTGATCGGTTCGGCTGGCGATCCGGATTCCGACATGCATGGTCGCCCGCACCGAGGCGGGATGGGTCCCGGTGCGGGCCGGATCGGGATGTGTGTCAGGTTCGGGAGAGAGCCTTCGTGCCCGAGAGAAGCGGGATGAGGGTGAAGTTGCCGTCGCCGGTGCCGCAGGTCGGGGTGGTGTCGGCGGTGTTGGAGACCTTGGTGCCGGTGGTGAAACGGCCGTCGCGGGTCGTTGGGACCACCGTGGTGAAGTGGTCGTTGAACGGGCTCTGGCCGTAGTAATAGACGCACTGCTGGAGGTTGACGTAGCGCCCGGCGGTGAGGTCGAGGACCTTGACGTCGGAGAGCAGGGGGACGAGGTGGTATTGGCCTTGTCCCGGGCCGCAGTTGGGAGTTGTGTCGGGGGTGTCGGAGACGTTCGAGTCCGCGGCGAACTCGGGGGCCCCGACGTTCGCGACCGTTGTGATGTGGTCGTGCTGGGCGTCGGAGTAGTAGACGCACTGGTGGAGATTCAGGTAGCGGCCGGCGCTGAGGTCGAGCGACTGGACGCCCGCCCATGGGTGCGACGGTTCGAAGTTTCCGTCACCGGCTCCGCAGGAGCTGCTCGTGTTGGCTGTGTCGGAGGTGTTCGTCCCCGTCGTGAAGCGACCGTCACGGCTCGGCACCACGGTGGTGAAGTAGTCGACGCCCGAGGCGGGCATGTACACGCACTGGTGCAGGTTCAGGTAGCGGCCGGCCTGCGGAGCCTGGGCGTTCGGGTTCGCGTTGGCGCTGGCCGTCGGGGTCGGTGACACGAACAGCGCGGCGGCGGTGGCCGCGGCGGCGAGCCACGTCCTGACCTGTCCCTTGAGGCGCATGTGTGTCCCCTTTCTGTGGTTGCGAGCTGGAGGGGGTGGCTGCGCGATCTTGCGCGGGCTCAGCTCAGCACGTGTGCTCGGGTGTCGACCGCGTGTCCTGTCTCCAATCCACCTGAAGGTGTGGGTTGCCCTTTCGACCCTTTGACGGCCGGACCTGCTGTCTTGCCGGGGTGGTGAACTCAGGTGGTGAACTGAGTCGGCGGCTGGGAGGCGTAGGGGCGGTCGCGGCGTCGTGCTCACGGCGGTTCTGGGACGAGGCCCGCCGCCGATCTGGTCGGCTGACCGAGCTCAATCCCATAACAGGGCCTTCGACGGCCCGTATCGGTTCGGACGCGGCCTTGTCGGCGCTGATCGATATGGTCGGCGCACCTGATCAGCTGAGGAGCGCAGACCATGAGATCTCCGGCCGAGTTGGACCGCGTTCAGTGGCATGCCCTGACCCACGCTTACGGTTCCGCCGAGGACGTGCCTGAGCTGATCAATGCGCTCTACCAGGACGACGGGGAGACGGCTGACGAGGCGATTTACGAGCTCTACGGCAACATCCACCACCAAGGCACCGTCTACTCGGCGTCGGCGCCTGCCGTCTCCTTCCTCGCACACGCCGTGCGGCACGCCCCGAACAAGCGCACCGAGTTGTTGATGCTGCTCGCCGTCCTTGCCGACCACGACCCGGCGGACGTCGATTTGCCGCACTGGCCGAACAGTTCGGTCGCCGCAGTTTGCGTCGAGCTCTGCCGGGTGCTTCCAGAGCTGATGTTCTGCCTCAAAGACACCGAGCGAGGGGTACGCCGGGCTGCACTGCGGGTGGTCGCGGCCGTGGCCGAGCTGCTTCCAGTGGAGCAACAGGCCTCCGTCGTGGCCCGGCTCGACAGGGTCTACGCCACGGATCCCGTCCCGGCGGTGCGGGCGGACGCGATGGTCGTCCTGGCCCGGTTCGGACGGGTGACAGCGGCAGTCGACAACCGGCTACCGGAGGTCAGGCTCGCGGCGGCCGTGCTTGGCGTCGCACGATCCGGGCCGCCGTACCCGGCTGATCTGGTGGACGTGATTGCCAAGGACGGTGCCGAACCCGACCCAGGTGACGACGACTTCCCTTGGCTGGGCACTACTACCCAGGACGAGGAACTGAGGCGCCTGCTCACCGAGGACCCGGACGCCGGCCTCACTGTTGCCGCCCACTGGATCACGGCCGGAGACATAGGCTCGCGCGGATCCTGGCTGGCCGAGGAAATTGCCGAAACCTGGCGAGATCGGGAGCCGGCGGTGCTGGACCTGCTGCTGGCAGCGCTGCCTCATCAGAGGAGCGCCCGCGCCCTTGCCGGCCGCCTGCGCACCATCGGCCACTGGCTTGAGCACCTGCTTGAGCCGAATGCCGATCTCCGCGACACCCTGCACAGGTACGCAGCAGGTGCCGAAGAGACCGCCGGGCCGGCGCTCCTCGCTCTGGTGCACTCCCGAGACCCCCGCAGCCTGGAACTGGTACTGCGCCGCCCCAGCACCCGGCTGCTCGCAGCGGCATCGCGGCACTTTCCCGAGGCGGCCGACCAGCTGATACCCGTGATCCGCCGTGAGCTGGCAGCGGGCGCCACCGGAAATGAAGGCATCACCCTTGTCGGGGCTCTCACGCCGTTCGGTGCCGCCGCCCACCAGGCTCTCCCGGAGCTCGTTGCGTGCCTCCGGACCCGCCGTGCGGCCATCGTTGCCGCCCGCCAGCTCGGAACGAACGGCATCGCAACGCGGGAGACCACCGACCTGATGTGCGAGGCTGCGCAGAGCAGCGATCTCGCTCTACGTGCCGCGGCGGCTGTGGCCCACTACCAGCTGACCGGGGATGTCGATCTGGCCCTTCGCACGTTTGAAGGGCTGCTCTCCGGGACGGGGCAAACGCACTGGTACCTGAGCACTCTGGAGCCCCTGGGCAGCGCCGCCGCTCCGCTGCTGCCGTTCATCGAGCCTCTGCTCGGGGCAGGGGACGAGTGGACTCGGATGGCGGCCGCCGAGGCTCTCCACTGGATCACCGGATCCCCGGACCGCGCTGTCCCCGTCCTTGCCGAGTTGGTCGGGCCTACTCCGGTCGGCGTCCGCGCGCTCAAGGCCCTCGCTGCCACTGGCCAAGTTCCGGAGGAGCTCCGTCCCACCCTTCGCTCCTTCGCCTTTTCGCCGCTCCGCCTGATCCATGACTCACCTCTTTCGGGACAGGACCATCTGGACGAAGAACTCCGCATCCTGGCCCGAACGTTGCTCGCTGCCGAATAACTGGCAGCAGCGGTGACCTTTTGCGTCGAGGCGTCGATCTCTGTGACCGTCGCACGAAGCTCCTGAGTCAGTGCGCGGACGAAGTCACGTGATCGTTCGGGTTCGAGTGACGCGCCCGTGCACGGTGTCCGTCTTGAGGGTCCCGATGAAGGCATGGAAGGTTCCGCCGGGGAAAGTGAGCGTCGCCCTGGCCGGCGCCTTCGAGTCGCGTATGGATACGTGTGCGTGCGTGGGGGAGGGCGCGATCTCCACGCACTCGTTGCCGTCGCCCTCGCCCGAGTAGGACGACTTCCGCCAGTTGTCCATGAAGTGCCCTACAGCTCCTTTGCCAGATTGTGGATGAACTCGCGTGACTGCGCGGGTTCGAGTGATGAGGCCTCCACCATACGGAACCGCGTTCGGTAGGTGCTGAGCTGAGCCTCGGAATCAATGAGCAATGAGCCGTGCGGGGCGTCCCGCAGCACTGTGTCCAGTTTGGGCACGGTGCCGCCCAGGTACGTCATCGTGCTGGAGGCTTTGGCGAAGTCGTCCACGTCGAAGGGGATGATGCGCAAGGTGATGTGGTCCGCTTCGGAAGACTCTAGAACTCGGGTGAGTTGAGCCCTCGACGTGGCCCGGTTGCTGACCCTGATCCGAAGTGCTGCCTCGTGGATCACTGCTTTGTACGGAATGGTGCTCTTCTGGCGGGCCAGACGGTGCTGGACGCGCAACTCGAGTTCACCGCTGGTGAGTTCGGGGAGTCGGGACGAGAAGACGGCGCGGGCGTAGTCCTCTGTCTGCAGGAGGCCGGGCACGTACAGAATCGTCACGTGGTGTTGAAACCGGGCGTGGTGCTCCAGCTCCGACAGGTCCAGGAACGACGTGGGCAGTAGGCCCCGGTACTCCTCCCACCATCCCCGCGTCCGATCGGTGGCCATCTCGACCAGTGCGTCGATGAACTCCTCGTCCGTGCAGGCGTAGTGCGCGGCAAGTTGGCGCAGCCGCTTCTCGCTCACGCCCGACGTGCCGGACTCGATCTGGCTGATCTGGACGGAGTTCACGCCCAGCAGTGCCGCTGCCTCGCGGGCACTCAGGTCTGCCGCCTCGCGGAGCCTGCGCAGTTCGACTGCCAGCCGCATCTGACGTGCGGTCGGTTCGCGCTTGGTCGCCATCGACTGCTCCTCCTCGTTCGGGGGCAGATTACGCGATCAGCTTGCCGTTTCTTAAATCTAAGGTCTACCTTCGGTGATGAGACGCACACGCTGCGGAAGTGCACCACCCCGTCATGCCGCGACGGCCGTGGCAGAGCCACCGCGCGAACTCACCCTCACCTGAACGGAGTTGCCCATGCCCGAATCCGAGCCCGAATCTCCCGCCCCCTGGGAGTACTCCCTCTCCATCCCCAACGACCCCCGAGCCGTCACCGTAAGCCGCCGCACCCTCCGCCTCATCCTCACCGTCCATGGACTCATCGGCCTCGTCGACACCGCCGAACTCCTAGCCGCCGAGCTGGTCTCCAACGCCGTACGGCATACGAAAGGCCCCGCCGACCTGCGCGTCCGGTGGGAGGCAGGTGTGCTGCGGATCGGGGCCTGGGATGCAGATCCCGAACCCCCGCCTCCGTCACGCCCGTTGGAGTTGACTACAGACTCCGAGGGGGGACGAGGGCTCGCGCTCGTCCGGGCCTGTGCCGATCTCTGGGGCTGGCAGCCCTCGGCCCGGCACGGCACTCGCGGCAAATACGTCTGGTGTGAGCTCCTCACCGCGTGACCGGCAACGCCCCCACGAACCGCGGCCCGTCCCCCCCGGTGCTGCACAGGAAACGTCACCTTCAACCCCTGCTCCTGCCCCGCCACCGACAGCCTCGTGGTGAACTGCAACCCCAGGAACGCCTTCTTCGAACCGCCCGCCGAGACATACGGACGCGGCAGGTTCAGCACCAACTTGCCTGGCTTTCCACCCCTGTTGCCGTCGAAGAACAGCACTCTCTGGTCCGTGAGGGCTATGTACATGGGACGTGGCGTGACCGTGGCCATCACCGTGCCCGCGCTCAACACCCCCACCACGGCCGCCGTCAGGGCCTGCCTGCGGACGGAGACCGAGCCGATGGCGGCCAGCGAAGTGAACTCGACGCGTTCGCCCTGGAGGAGCAACGGGGCTGCCGCTTCGAGGAGTTGGCGGTTGCGGCGGGCGTTCAGGGACATGGCGGGACTCCTGGGAAGCGTAAGTACAGATGCGAGTACAGAAAGGTGCGGACGCTATGAGCCCCCGATGAACGGAAGTTGTACGGAAGGTTCGCCGAAGGTCAAGCCAAACCCACGCTCACCCCATGTCTGACCTGCGGATTCCCCGCCACCCGCGATGTCACAGGCCTCGCCTAGTATCCGCCGCATGTCATCCGCCCCCGGAGCCGATCCCGGCCCCGACTTCGAACTCGCCTCCGCCTTCCCGGAGCTCACCTGGTTGCGCCGGGCCGCCGCCGCGGCCGACTGGGCCGCGATCCGGCAGTACCACGACAGCCTGCCGCCCGGTACTGACCGGGCCTTCGTCGTCGGGGTGTTGGCCGAGGACGACGGTTTCGAGCACGCGCTGCGGCAGCAACTCGCAGCCGTACCGCACGACGTTCTCGCACTCACCGTGCTCGGGACCAGGCTCATCGAGGCCGGGTGGGAGATACGGACCGGCGCGCGGGCCAAGAACGTCAGCCGCGAGCAGTTCAAGGCGTTCCACGAACACCTGAGGGAGGCGGAGCAACTCCTCATCCGGGCAACGGCTTTGGACCCCTCCTACGACGCCGCATGGGCCGCCCGTCTCAACACCGCCCGCGGGCTGTCGCTCGGACAGAACGAGAGCCGGCGCCGCTACAACCGGCTCGCCCGCTACCACCCCCACCACTTCACCGGCCAGGCCCGCCTCCTCCAGAAGCTCTGCCCCAAGTGGGGTGGCACCTGGGAGGAGGCCCACGGGTTCGCGCGCGAGTGTCTGCTGACCTCTCCCGACGGGGCGTTGAACGGCGGGCTCGTCGCCGAGGCGCACATCGAGCACTGGCTCGACCTCGGCGCCGACGACAAACGCACCGAATACCTGCGGCAGCCGCACGTGCATGCCGAACTCGTCGAGGCGGCCCAACAGTCCGTGTTCCACCCGCAGTTCGCGCGGCCGTACGGCTGGGTCACCGTCCAGGGGAGTTTCGCCGCGCTGTTCTCGCTGATCGGCGACACCGCGCAGGCCGCCGCGCACTTCCGGGCGCTCGGCAACCTCGCCTCCGACTATCCGTGGAGTTACCTCGGCAAGCCCGCCGAGCAATACGTCCAGCACCGCGACACCGCCCTGAGAGGCCGAAGATGAACACCCAGAACCCTCAGGACGGTCAGTCCACCAGCGCCGCGACCATCCACCTCACCGAGGTCGACGGCATACCCACCCTCTTCGCCTACGCCCCCGGCCCCCTCCGCGCCGGACTCGTCTTCCGCGTAGGCACCGCCGACGAGACCCTCGCCCGGGCCGGCGTCACGCACCTCGTCGAACACCTCGCCCTGTACCGCCACGGCCTCGCCGACTACCACTACAACGGCGCGACCAAGGCCGCCTTCACCCACTTCCACGTGGAGGGCGCCGAACACGAGATCGTCGACTACCTCCACGGCGTCTGCGGCTCCCTCGCCGACCTCCCCATGGAGCGCCTGGAGACGGAGAAGGAGATCCTGCGGACGGAGGAGTCCCGCCGTGA
>Ga0307509_10006775_pt1 | contig 15255 bp, 22 predicted proteins | sample 10_EM_MG_FD_202245 | JGI IMG/M metagenome (GOLD analysis project Ga0307509, IMG submission 202245) | Populus trichocarpa ectomycorrhiza microbial communities from riparian zone in the Pacific Northwest, United States - 10_EM | ecosystem: Host-associated > Plants > Roots > Unclassified | place...
CTGAATCATCGTTCTCGCCTCAATTGACTCTCCCCCCAATTGAGCAACACGGATCGTCACGTCAACACGGACAGGACACAAACAATCCTTCCTTTAGCTACAATCACTCCCCAACGAACAGCACATTTGCTGCCTCGACTACTAGCCTTCACACCACCCCCCCCGCAGGCACATACCAAGCAACCGATGTATTACCGACTCCGTCACCGTCAGCTTCTCGTCGAAGCAGCTTTGACAGTCGACTGGGAAATTTGAATTTATCATCACCCATTAACGGAACACCAGCTGCAAGCCAGGTTAGCCTCGCGAGCACACTGCAGCGTGAGAGGGGGATACATAGCAATTCGCCTGCGTCACATCGTGCGGAAAATGGCGACACCAATGGCTCGTCAACCAGCAATCTGTATGGTGGGATTACTCGTAGGTATACTTCGGCCGCGGGTTCTGGTAATGGATACACCCCATCACACAAGTCGAATGGTCCGACAAGGGTAGCGCCTCCGATTATTGGGGCACCAAGGTTTCCGTATATTAATGGGCCCCATCCTCACCCTAATGCACCATCTCCAACTAAAGGTTTCCCCTATGCATTTCCCGACCCAGACTTTGCCGGCCCCCCTTCGAGGAGCAGCCGAGATGGGATACCCGGAAGGAACAGCACCAGCAGCCTGGTTGGGTCTACGGCAAGCAGCATATACAGTACCAACTCTGGGTTGCTACATCCTAATCTCGCTGACAATGGTAATGGTAACTTTTCGGGAGGTCAGCATGCCCAGGCCGCAAATGGGAACCAGCATCACCACCATCACTTGCAGACCAGGAAGCCAAGTGCTGGAGCTAGCGGGGATTCGGCATCTCCTCCCGTCACTCCTTACTCTCGGACTCCAGAGTTACGAGTAAGCCACAAGCTTGCAGAGAGGAAGCGGAGGAAGGAAATGAAGGATTTGTTTGACGAGCTGAGGGATCAGTTGCCTGCCGAGAGGGGTGGGAAGAGTAGCAAATGGGAGGTCTTGACCAAGGGTAGGTTACAATTCCTGGCTTCATTCCACTATTCAGGGATGCTAATTACGGGTTTAGCGATTGAATACATCAATCAGATGAAACAATCCCACGATACTATGATGCGTAACCATGAAAATATGCAGCGCGAGCTCGAGACCCTTCGCAACGATGCTCAGAACTACCATGCAATGCGGAGTGAGCTTGAAACTCTCCGACTGAGTATGCATGGCCCGGCCCAACAGAGCTACCACCAGCAATCAAGCTACCATCAACAGAACCATCATCCTGGACACAATGTTGGCGGGTCAGGGCGGATGCAAGGAATCGAAAGGTGTTGATTGTAGTTGATCGTATCTTTTTCTTTTTTCAATAGTCCAAACTGGGATATACGGTTTTTTCCTTTGTCATGGTTCAAAGAATGTTCGGGTAACTTTCCTCCTTCCTTTTCCCCGGGACACCGGGCGCTGTTTTTATAAGGGACGGATAATACCAGACCTCCGACCGACGCACCTGGCACTTGCTGGAGCAAGTTACTCGATTGCTTCCCCCTCTATTGCTTTCCACTCTCAAATCATCACCTTAAATACATTCTAGCAAATGGCATGGACGGGTCCCCCGGGCCGAATCGACCTGAGCCAACCATTCACCATTCGGGCAAAGCCACCTCTTCGCGCCTTTTCTCACCTATGCTGTTGATCCTGCTCTTTTCTGCTTTCGTTTACCTTAGTTATAAGAGAGGCCCCACGGCACTCTACCACCAGTCCGGACGTGGGCCACTTTTTTTTTGTTTATTTTTTTTTGGAATTTATACACCGTGCTATGCGTGGCCATGGATCTTCCCTCTTCCCCTTTTACACGCGAGGGAAAGGCAGAATCGGCGGCTGGGGTGCGTGGGGCCCCCGCTGTTTATCGCGGGGGTTTCTTTGACTACACTATCGTCACCACCCCACGAACGGGAGGAGCGGAAAGCGATGGCCACCTCTCGAAACTACCGAGACGAGCGTGCGGTGCGGTAGAGTAGGGAAATAAAGTTGGGATGTGACAGGATGGATAGCATAGGTTGGGTGCGAGCTCGGTCGGGTACGGTACGGGCGCGGGTGTTTGGGAATTACACATTTTTCTCATCTGATTTTTCTTTTTCCTTTTGGTTCTAGGTTTGGTGTTGGTCATTTCCCTTTTCCATTTCCAATCTTGTTTCGACTGGGGCTTGAATTTTTTGTCTGGGTTATTTTCGGGGTATTTGTCTCTTTTCTGTTTTCTGGTTTTCATATCGTCATGGCGGATGGGAAGGGATTCTGGTAATCGGGTATTTGGTCTAGGTTGTCTCTTTTTTCTTTCTTTTTTTCTTTTTCCTTTCCTTTTTCTTTTTGTCATGTTCGTTCCCCTTCATTTCGTCACCGTGTTTTTTTTCGGTTATGTTCCTTCCTTTTTCACTTGTTTTTTTATCCTTGAATGTGGATGAATGAGGCTGGATAGGATTGGCTGAGGGAAAGGGTTGGCGGAGGAAAGAGAGGAAGAAAAAAAACCTTTACTCCTGGTGTTAGTACTCCCGGGAAATCAATGTATTATCATAATTACTTAACGTACAGCTACTGCGAACGTGGGGCGATCCATCATAGAGACGACCAGGCAAGCAAGCAAGAAAGCAAACAAAACAAACAAACAAACAAACAAACAAACAAAAGGATTCATTATATCATAGGAGCTCTTCTCCTCCTTCATTCTCCCTCCTCCATTCCCTACAATACCCTAGATGCAAAGGGAGGGTAAAAAAAGCTTCAATACCGGATAGGGAAATTGATCAACCCATATCCATCTACTCTATATCATCTGTCCATTCACCCGCGTTGTGTGCGTGCGTGCGCGTTCGTGCGGAACAGCTAGAAATAACGTGGGAGGGCGACCATACAGTAGCTATCATATCATATCCTTACCTCACCTTAACTTGCCTTATCGCAGAGTCTAAATTACACGTGGCGGTCCGTTGGTAAAAAAGTCTTTTTTATCCCCACTTTTTTATTTACTTATTTATTTATTTATTATTATTATTACTACTGGTATTTACTTTATTTCATTTTGAGCACGTGTTTAACTTAGGGGGGGGGGGAGGGGTGAGAAGGTGGCCCTTGCTTGTTTACAGTTATCATAGTCCGTTACGGGTGATTTTTCTATACTGTACACGCGGCGGTTGCGGTACGATAACCAGTTTATTTACCGTATGAGCAAAAACTCGTGGCTCGCTCGCTAGGGTCATTTCGTGTGGGGTGGGGGGGGTTACGGTAAGTTGAGTTTTTCTCTTTGGATGGAAATGCCGTACGGTAGGCAAAGTATGGTAAGTTTTTTTTTTGTTGGGTTGGATTTGATGGATGGATGGGTGGATTGGGTGGATGGATGGGCGGTTGGGTTGTGGTTGTGGTTGGGTGGTAAAGTTACAGTATCATACGGTAGTTGGTTGGTTGGTGGTAAAATGAATGGAATGGGGGGGGGGTTGGTGGAAATGAGGAATTCGCTTTTTTTTTTTCATTTTTTCATTTTTTTTTCCCAGCGGGCTCCTTTTTGCTGGCAGTGGTATGATACCGGTAGGTAAAAAATGATTCGTGGGTATCCCGTGACTTTTGAGGGGAGTTTTGGTTGTCACGTGTGGTTTGGGTTTAGCGGGGCGGGAGATAGGGGTGGGGGACAAGGTGGGGGAGGGGGGGGGGGGTCTGGGGTTGTCTTTTCGAGTGAGGGTGTGTGATTTGTTGGTTGGTTGGGGTAATGTCTTGTTTACGGGCGGGCGGGTGGGTGGGTGAGGGGGGTGTAGAGTGTGGTGGGTGATGCTCTACGGCCAGTCAAGTATATATATATATATATATATATATATATACAGCGCGGTACTCTGCTGGGAGTCGGGTTTTTTCATTATTTTCAAAGTGGGGATTACCGTATCGGATTTTACTGTGCGGTGGCATGTCGCAATCCTTCGGCGATAGACCGTGCGATGCTGGCGCTCCTCGAGATCTTAAACTGAGGATCGGTGTTTTTTCGAGGGGGGGGCGGAGTGATCCTGGAGGGTATGGTAAAAAGAGAGTGCGGTGCCGGTAGCGGTACATTATGCGCTTGGTCGTTTCTTAGGGCTTCCTTTGGTTCGTTTGGTTGATTAATGTCTCGAGTGACTATATATGACCCTCCGGCTAATTTTCTGAATGGGTTTATGGTTGCTGATAGGATGACTGGTCGGACTAACCGCACGCGGTGTTCATAAGAGTTTCTCTTTTGGACAAGGTGTATGGTGGTATTTGTGCTTATGATTGGATGGCATTTTTTTTTCCTTTCAAAACGAACGAACAGGGCTACAAACAAACGACTGCCCACTGCGGGACATCTAGGTCTGGGCGGACGGAGAGTGGCTGGATTCAGTGGCATGCGTGAAAATGTGGTTCTAGTGTTGCTCGGATTGCTCCTTTCATTAATCTCTGCGTATCATACTTTGGATACTCGTGCTGTGCTGGGTTGCTTAATCTGGTATGATAGTAGGAATGTATGCGTAGCGCACACATGCATTCCTGCACTCCGATGATTTCCTTATGTTTTTTTCTTTTACTCCTCTATATAGTCCCTCGCTTCCTCTGCTTTCCCTTTCCATCCTCCTCTTTAACCTCCCTTTTCAATTAGGAGCACTCAATAAAACTCTCCTCTTGTTAGTACACAAAATTCGTAACGGATTGTAATAGTAGTAGTCGTGTTTGGGGGTCTCCTTTGGTGGCCGGTAAGGTAATGGAACTTATGGGCGGAAGAGACCCAGCTCAGTGCTACTTATATCCTTCCGACACCTGGCCCGGTTCCCGACAAACAGATCAGATCCGGCGTGTCCAACATCTCCTTCATCGGCCTTCCTAGTGGATTGCATCTTGAGATATGCTCTTCGGCCATACTGGAAATACCGGATATTGCCTACATTGGGCGAAAAAACAGCTTTCTTGGGAGTCTCTTGGTGCTAGTTCTCTGTACTGAGATATTTAAAGGGCGCAGTAGCCGATACAGGAGCTCTCTACCATGCTGTGGGACACCGGAGCCGATTTACCGTCAAGTCACTGTTGGAAGATGGAACGCCGGATATCATTGAGCATGGCAGCACATTTATTAATAGTGTGTTGGGGGCGCTGGGCGAAGGGGGGATGAGCACAGTATTAGCCCATAGCTTTGGCCCGAACACTGTTGATGAGAGAGGGCGCACGCCGTGGATACGCGCAACGGCGGGATGGTGCTTGGGTGCGATAGGAGCACTATTGGGAGATATTAGGGTGGGGGTATATTACCCTTGGCGGTTTGGCGGTTTGGTGTCTCTCTACCTGGCAGTGTGGGACTGGTACATCGATGTAGTGCGGTTGCTATTAGCATGCGCTAGGCCAGCGGTGAACTAGGCGTATATCCATGGACAAGTAGTGCCGAGCGGAATGGTGACTAAGCGTTATCAGCAGATCTTGGGTATGTTGCGGCAGGGTAAGGGATAAGGAGAGGATGTTTTTGGGAGAGGGATGGGCGCTGATACATGGAGGGGGTTAGAATGATCAGACTTTCCTAAGCGTTTTACTTAAGGGTGAAAGGATTGACGTCAATGCTCTTTCTGCCGCAGGAGGGACAGTACATGCCTGCAGTTCTCTGCCGACCGGCAACTCCTGAAGGGTACCTGTGGGGCCCACCCTTCGCCTGTAGTCTTAGAAAATTGCCTGAAAGGACCCCCAATTCCCTGCAGACCCCTCCCATCCCTCCTGGGTGGTCATTGGGACGGGCGCCAAGATACCCGTGGGTCCAGAGTCTTTTCAGATACTCGTCTGTCCCGTCAGAACCCGAAGGCGGACTAACCGGGTGCTTGGGCTCGCTGTGCCTAATGCAGGTGGGAGTGCCGCGTTGCACCTCATCGTGTCCCTCCTGAGTTAGATGGTTGTCTGGGGCGCGGTTGGTGCGGCACGCTGGTGCCAATCAACCACCTCCGACGGGTGCATTGGGGGATTTGGCAATTGTCGAGCACTCTAAACTGTGTTTTGTGCTTATCCCTTCCCTTCCTTCGAAGCCTGCCTTGCCGCTTGGTGTCTCTCGTGCTGTTTAAGAATGAAAACTCTACTCGGTAGTCCGTCGATTATTATGTATTTGTCAAGATTTGTCTGGCTTTGTCTGCAGTTGTGATTAGCGCTCTGAGGGGAAGGCCAGGGGTCGAAGGTCGAGAGCAAAATGGGAGCCTGACGAGTACTGAAGGGTTGCTGGTGGGTAGGGTTTACCTTGAATTACAAGGGACGAATGGTTTCAAAATGGAGCTGGGGATGTATGGTCTGTGCCGAGTGATGTTCGGTGATGATCGCCGGGGGTTTGATTTGAAATGTTTGAGACGTCCGGCATGATAGCCGGACATGATCCCCTGAACTCCATAACGGGAAATCCAGGTTGGGTAATTGTAAGCAATAATCAACGCTAGAGAAAACGAACTTTATTTAGCTGGCTGGTGTGCACATAGCGTTTGCCTATGAGAGAGGGAGTTGGGAAGAAACCGGAGCGCGATAATATGGAGGAGCGAAGGTGTTGAGGTAGATGGATAGGCTGGCTTGGATAATCGCGGATAGGTAAAGCGGGAGTCGAAATAGATATGTAGGTATCATAGGAGGAATGGGATGTACTCACGGTGTCGAAGCGTTTTTAAAAAAGGCTGCTATTGCATATCACCAGAATTTAGCCTTTCTGCTAGGATTTCAGCCGTATGCAATGGAAGTCTTTTTTTTTATAAAAACGCTTCGACACTGCGGGTACCTGGTATAGGTGCATGATTTGTTGATCTAGGATGAGGGTCTGACAAAGGATAATAAAGGGGATACAGGAGCGGAATGGGTAATCAATTATTTCCTATTGGGGGATTTGAAATCCGGTAAATGTAATCTAGGCGAGTTGGTCGTAAAAATATAGTTAGGAGAAATGTCGGGATTGATGGTAAATGGTCAAGATTTGAAAGTGGTTTTAGCTGCAACAAGACTGCTAGCACGAGGTTGCTCAGTGGTGGGTTGATTCAGAGAAGGGGGCAAGGGTCGGGCATACAGGGGAAAGGTGAATTAGAGTACCGGCAATCGTGTTTTGCTGACTGAGCCCCCAGCGGTCGCCTTAGAGTAGAACTGGTAAGATCGGCGACGGATAATGAGTGGGAGTGGAGATAGGCGCAGATCTTGATCTGGGTTGACAGCGGCATGGGTGGTCGACTCTAGTACGGTGCCTGGTTTGAGAGCGAGTCACCTTGTGGTCGCGTTGGTTATAGCTCGGGATAATGCGGTAGTCTGCTTGTGGGGAGGGTAACGTTAGGGTGCAGGGGTAGGAGCTCATTAACCGAATCGCATTGGATATATTTGGCTAGTTGACTTCAAATAACGGTTCCGCAGCCTTTTTCCGGACCCTCCGGTTTATTTTCTTGGCATGGAATTGATTGGCTGGTCCCCACTTGTGAGACACTAACCTGACACAACCACAGAAGTGTATTCCCCGCTTTCCTTCGCTTGAAGGAAGGAGATATCCACCACCCTCACTAACAGGCTGCCATATCGCTATACATCATCTCACCCGTCGCCAAACCGTGTCCACTAGGAATACATTATCCATGGGGTATAGAGGATCGAGTCTCGGTGGCAATCCTCACCCGTATGGCATACCGAATACCTGTGCCGAGCCTAAAATGATCAATAATCTTTATGGTCACTCGAACACAAACGTTGGGAATGTGTCAAACATCTATAATAAGATAGTCAATGTGGGGGTAGATGAAGGGTCTTTGCGGATTCGAGCATTGCTGCCGCCACTCGAAACCCATGGGGGGAATCAAGATGTGAGAAACCATCGGCTTGATGGCGTTGGGGATTGGTTTCTACAGAGGAACGGGCTCGATTCATGGCATAATGGCCAAGACTGCTCGGTGAACCCTACTTTGCTATTTTATGGGGGCCAAGGGGTTGGAAATACCTGTATAGGGTATGATATAAGAGTAACTCTTAAGGAACTATGCACGATGCTGACAGGCAATAATATTAGTTCTTTGGTAATAGACACCTTGCGCGACCACACTCGTGGACAGAATATCGCTGTTGTATCTCTTCCGCGGAAAGACCAGCTGGCGGTTCATATGATAGGGGCTCTACTTAGACAGATTGTCTTGGGAGCAGCGAGGATTCCAGGCGAAATTCAAAGTGCTTTTGAAGAGTCGGGGAAGGGTGGTGGCCAAAGTCCCTGGTTGCCGGACATGGTGAAATTATTCGTCAAAGCAATCAATTCCGTTCAACGGGTATATATTTGCGTCGACACAGTGGACGAGCTATTGCCACAGGATCGATTAGAGTTTCTTCGAGCGTTACGACAGATTATTCAAGACGCACCGGGTGCACAGCTTTTTCTTACAGGGAGGCCCTATATCTGCGGAGGGCTTGACAAGCATCTCACCAACAGCGCCTATACAATACAGTTTGTGACCGACCAAGGAGGTGTCGCTAGATACGTAAGCCGAAAGATAGACGATGACGATGACGATGACCAAGATCCGGGCTTGATGACGGAGAATCTGAAAAATGATATTATGAAAACAATCTTGGAAAAAGCTTCGGCGATGTAAGTAGGAGCAACTCCATTGGTATATGGGTCGCTGATTGACATTATTCCAAGGTTTCTACTCGTTGCATTAAATATCGATGCGATTTTGGGTGAAAGCTCGTTAGTGAGAGGAGCAAGAGAATGCTGCAAAAGGTGGCGACGACCGGCGTGGACCTAGACAGTGTGTATGCCTAAACACTGCGATGAATAAGGGAACAGAAAGGTGATCGATCAAGACTTGGGATGAAGGTGCTGATGTGGACATCCCGCTCGGAACGGCCATTGCAAATTGACGAACTCTGTCACACTCTGGCAGCAGAAGTAGGGTTTATGGATATAGACCTTGAGAAAATCCGCCCGCGGGATACTATCCTGGCGCATGCTTAGGACTTCCGGTGGATATGTGGTTATTGAGGTGGCAAAATAACATCAGTGCAAGCAATTTCAAGCAATCTGTCACGTTTTATGTGGGAATCTCCAGCCTGCATCGAAGCCTCTATTTTCCTATTTCTGTGAAAAACAATTGCCTGCACAGAGCTGTCTCTTTGATCCTCCCACATCAGGGCACGCATTATGACTAACAAAAGGGGGTTCCCTCAGGTAAAACAAAGTAGCCCCTCAGCCGCGAGCCTTTCTCCTCCTTGCCACTTGCGTCCACTTGAAGCCATGGGGCCATCCGCTCTGGACCTGCAAGAAAGCAGCCAACACAGCACATTCCTCTCTAGTATAATGGTCCTCGTAAAGAGCGATGACTAAATCATTACCCTTGGCGTGTGCGGAAACAGAGTAATAAATAGAATCGATACATGCAGTGACATTTTCGACGGTAAGTTTGCGGGCAGCTACTTCATTCTGAAGTGCCTCAACGAATTCTGGTGTCATTGCGAGTTCATTAATTCTAGCCTGAATGCCGGGCATGCTGTGGGTTTCGATTTTCTTGATAAGTTGCGCATGACACACAATAAGTTCTGAAACGGAATGTTAGTGACAACTAAATTGATGGGAAATGGGATTATTACCCAAAGCCCCACTGAGATTGAATTTGTGTTCCAATTCCAACCTTGCAGTTTTTTCGTACAAAACTGTCGCCTGCATACCAGTTAGATATAGTAGAAAAACTTGAGGAGAAAACTCAACAATAAGGCTGGCGACCTCAGCTGATAGCTCCTGGATCTCTTGGTTTTTGCTCTCCCAACGCTCGTACCACCTTGACTCGCACTCCTGGGACCGGCGAAAACATTTGGCCTCATACTTCTCAGCCCGATCCTCATAGTGCTGACGCCATCTGGCTTCCATTTGCAGAAGTTCCTGGCTCGCTTGCCCAACATGCTGCATGGGGATTGGTGGACTTGGACTTGCACCCTCACTGGCAGGAACGCAAGAATAAGTACTAATCTCGTTCGTAGCCGGGTTTAGTAGTACTAAAGGCTGAGCACTGCCCGAAGCACTTGGCTGCTCTGGCATTGTGGGTATATTTGGATGGGTGGGAATGATTGACGGGAATGAGAATCTGACAGTGAGTGAAAAGTGATGGTGCTGTGTTTGGTGGGGTCGTTGTTGAGGAGGGGAGCAGTTTAAAAAAACCAGATGTAATAGGTTTGTAGGAGTCCTGAGAAAACTCAGTCACACACTAAGCTCAGCTTACGTGTACTAGGATGTGAGTAAAAGTACGGCGAAGTCTTGGCTGCCATTTACATAGAAAGTCTGTGAGCCACGTTCGACAGACTTACCCGCAACCCCCTGTACAGCTAGGCTCAAGAGCAACAAGGGAGCCATATGTTCAGCCTTTCTCACATGATCTCGTAGGATAGCCAAAGCCTCCTTGTCTCCCATAATAAGTCCCTGGCAACAGGCTAGCGATGTCCCCATTGAAGGAATCTTGTCTCTATTAATTTAATATTTAGTACCTGAATCTTCACCGCACGGGACAGGCATATTCAACCTTGCAGAATGCCACTCTCTTCGTGCTAGATACATATCAAAACCGCCATACCAAGTATCACCTTTTTCCACCTTATTGCTTTTTGGTGTTCCCAAGCGTCCCGTCCACCCTGTAGGTATCGCCAGGACTGCAGTCCCGGGCGTCCCGGGCGTGTGTCTCAAGCTGTAGGGCATGAGCATCTGTCCTTTGCGAAAGACTGCCGTCTAAGAAGGTGACTGTAGGGCCCTTCAGTCCTTGATAGATTGCTAACTCCCGAACCGTACCTGCAGTCCTCACCCGTCTTCTGCGATCCTCACCCGCCATCTGCAGTCCTTGCCAATTACCTGTAGGGCACGCCGATTACCTGAAGGGCCCGCCCGTCATCCCGAGTTACCTGGAAAATTGCGCCACCTGAGATGCCTGCGGTCGAGACTCGTCCATCCCGGGCAGCTGTCCGGGCAGACGCCAAGGCACCGGTCCGTCCCGGGCGCCCTTTCAGGCACTGGCGCCCGCCCTGTCCTGACCTAAAGATGGATGGACTGGACGCTTGAGAACAGTGTTGCTTTCCCTGATGCCATGTTGGACCCTAAGTATCTCCTAACCCTAAGCTATCCTACCTTCCTTTCAGCCTTTGTCGTCTCTAACTGACTGTCGTTTCCTATAGGATTGTATCGGCAGTCAGCAAAACCCAGAGGTCACTCTACATTTTCTCCACCAGCTACGGGATAGCTTAAGAAAGCTTCTGGGTGGCCTGCTTCTACTTGCGTCTCTAACATTTTGTTCTTCAACCCTCTTCATGATGTCCGCCCTTGCCCTAAGGCACTTCTCCCACTGGGTCCTCCTTTGACTTCTGATCAAGATGTCTAAGGATATCAGCCTAGCGGGATATGATGGACAATGCTCCAATGAAGTATTCAAACAGCATGATAAAAGATTGCTTCTAGCCTCTATATGCAGGGTGTCACAATTGGTCATCTGAATTCCCTTCGTGACTGGTACTGTACAATATGATGGAGACAAAGGAAAGTACAAAAGAAGAAAGGAACAAAGGTGCATTGGAAATAGGCTCTGGGTGGAGATTCAGAGGATGGAGGAATGATGGACTTGTTCGCTATCCCCTTTCTAGCTAAGGACAACCCTAGAGGTTTATCTCTCTATCTATCTAATAACAACAAGGCGCTTTCGAAACTCAATGAAATTTAAAAAAACACTAACCTTAGGAACCCTATACACTAATATCTCTATAGAGATCCAAGAGTGAGCAGGAGCATCGTGATATGATTGCACTTCACACAATATATCTGGCGACCCGCGGATCTCCGCGGTGAAGCAAAGCTGTGTTACCAGATCCACCTCCCCATTTCAGGCTTACCAGTCTCTAAATTCCTCAGATCGTAAGGGCCATTCCCTTACACCCGCGCCCTAGATGTCCTGAAGGTTCAAGTAGAGTAGTCCCGGCCCTAGCGGAAGACAGTAGGCCAAGACTTGAGACGGCGCATTAGAACTATTCTAGTTATTCCGTAATATGTGATCATAGGAGCTGGTAGCAGAAAGTTGGTGTGAGACTCCTTTGCTGTTCAGAAAGTGGTGGGAGATAGTTGCTTGAGTTAGTCAGTTGATGGAATCGCTGGGAGCTAGAGAAAAGTGGGGTGATTGCGTAGCATAATGAAGATTTAGGCCCAACTAATTAATCTCCTGCATCGGTAGGGGGAAATATAATACTTCTTTAAGTGTTATCTTATTGTATCATACAGTACGATGGAAATAATAGCCTGCAGTAGAGGGACATGGTAGAGTGCCTTCTGTGTTATTGGATAGCTAGGTATAGATACCTATACCAGGACTTAAAAATAATAAAGGATAATAGAGAGTTTGCGCAAGAGGACCCAGGTGGCAGTTAACGGAAAAGAGACCCAGGTCTCTGAAGGAGTTTGCGCACCAGGTCTAGGTGGCCTGGTAGCTGGAAGATGGGAATTGAGTAGGGTAATATTGCATTGCCGGGTTGCCATCAAATTTGTTCCCTTCTCAAATTAGGATTCCCAGATACACAAGTTGGGTACTAACCATACTGACTGCCATAGAACAGGTGATAATCTACTACTAAATATCCAGCATCATCATCGGTAAAATATTTTAATAAAAATATAAAAAGAGTGGTGTGCTGCTGCTGATTTATTGTTCTGCAGTGATCGGATTTCTTCAGGTCTGAACAGCCCTATTTTACACCTCTCCCAGGTCTCGCTATCCACCTGGGTGTCCAAGACTTTTAGGTTAACAGAAAATAACCTGTTTTCCTGCCACCTAGGTCTCCTTGCGCAAACTCTCTAATGACTGAATTGATTTGAAAACTGACATATCACCTAACCTAAAAATGTGCACTATAGTTCTGGGTGATGTCAATACAGGCCGGGAAGCTCTCCCCTTATATGGTACTGGGTTCTGTTCAGACATTGCCACTCTTCTGGATTGGCATAGAGATGACCGAGTACAGTGCTCGCATAGCCTATGACCATAAGCGGCTACATTTACCATAATCTGCCCTTAAGTTATTCCTAACTCATGAGATGTAAATTATTCAAAACCAAGTTGAACGACTAAGATAAGTACTGGCCCACTTCTGAGGGCTCCAAGATGCTGATGAATAGTATTCCGTCACATTCTCGGATAATAACTAACCAAGACAAGGGGGGTATATCTCTGGTAAGCAGCACCGAAAGGAATTACTATAAGGAATAGATGATTGATGTACTGTGCCTGCAACAAAACTAAAGTACTCATATTAAGTTAGTTGAGTACTGTGAGTGCAAAAAGAAAAAAGTTAATTCTGCTTCGGCCTGTTCATATAGAGTAGAAACTTCAGTGTTCCCAACCGTCCAGTCCGTCCGTCTTCGGGGAGGACGGGACGGACTACGGCTCATAGTCCGTCTTTTTGGGGGTGTTAGGACGGACTGCTCCCGGGAAGGTGAGGACCGGACGGACTATAGGGAACTATACTTCTATTCTCATCGTGTATTCGGAATACGGTTGCTATAAAAGCACCGGAAGGTGGTCAGAATTATTTGAAATATCGATGTCTTTAATACAAAGAGGATAATGTAACCGATGGTAAGTGAAAATAATGATCATTATGAAAATTGTGATGGCAACTGTGACGGTAGGATGAGGGAAAGTGTTCATTCACCGTTGAGGGTAGCCTTGATGCCGCTTTTCAAGCACGGTGCAATAAATTCTAAAGTGTTAGTCCGTTCTCATACATGGGCTTCACCAGCCACTGGCGCTGTGAACCGCAATCTTTCAAGGAGCATGAATACTATACTTTCTATGGGTTTGTGATGGCTCTTCCAAAATGGGAAACCAATTTTGGTGCAGAGATGACCTGTGTGTGAACTAAGAGGTAATAAAAGAGAACAAGCTTGGCCTGGTATGAGAATAAATGATGCAAGGAGTAGAAATTACTACTACCCATGTTTGGTCATAGTATTAAGACATAAATATTTAATATTACCTGATTCCGAATACGCGATGAAAATGGAAGTAGTCCCAGCGGTTGGGCCTCCTGCACTAGCCAAGCCAAAATCATACACCTCCAAACTGATTCTTTTCACATCATGAGACATCGCTCTTGCGGTCCCCGGCGTGCCGTCCCCCGTAGTTCCCCACCGTCCCCGGCCGTCCTCACTCTTTCCCGGCCGTCCTCACTAGTCCCCGGCCTCCACCCCCTGCCCTGAACTAAAATGTCTCACCCTGTAGGGCCCGCCGTCCTTCCCAAAGACGGCCGTCCTGCACTTAGGCCGCCCCAGACGGACAGCAGATAGCGGTTCCGTCCCGTCCGGAGCTCTTGGCAGTCCCCCCACGGGGCCCCGCCGGACCCCCGGACGGTTGCGAACATTAAGAAACTTGAATAATTGAACCGTGTGTTATGTTGTTAGACTATCATCTGTCGGTATGGTCAAGAACCTTTTGCGTTTTTTTTCTGTCCAGGAAGGGGGAATGGGGCTGTGCTTTTGCTGTGTTTTTTTACTCCCGTTCCAGAAAAGGAAATTCTGGACTTCATAGCACTCAGTTCAATTATTCGAGTTTTTACGGTACGGGACTGCACTTGAGTGCTCTTAACACTAAGTGAGTGACTTGGTGTGGGGTAGCCTGGCGTGCAGAGTTTTCTGCATATAAGCCATCCTTCTCTCTTCTTAGTTAGACAATGGACAACAACACCCGGGCAATCAACCAATAGAAGTCATTTCCTTTCTATTCCAATTGGGTCCAGCACTTCCTCTTTTGTTCTATTCCTATCCCAGCCTTTAGGCAATTCATCGCCTAGTCAATTCCCCACCCATTTATTGTCCGGTTTACCAAGAGGTCACAGTTACGCACAGGAGGGACACTTCGGCACGCGCGACACACCATCCACAATAAACGGGTAAACGAAAGTAGCCCGACATTGGTTATTGTCACCAGTTTCTTGGTAGTTTTACAACATCTGCAAAGATCATCACAAGTCATCAATAGCGGTCGTTTAGTAACCAGACACTAGTGTCTTGGCCATGATCACATCAGAATAACGTACAACTACAACTCCAATTATGCCTCGAGATCAAGCAACTGGTACACGCCGTATGGCAACAAGGAATGAGAGGGTGAGGGTGATTGAACTGCATGCTGAGGGCAAAAGCTATCGTCAAATAGCAAACGAAACAGGCATTTCAAAGGACGCTGCTCGGGAAATCATCAAGTACTGGACC
>Ga0307509_10006777_pt1 | contig 15254 bp, 5 predicted proteins | sample 10_EM_MG_FD_202245 | JGI IMG/M metagenome (GOLD analysis project Ga0307509, IMG submission 202245) | Populus trichocarpa ectomycorrhiza microbial communities from riparian zone in the Pacific Northwest, United States - 10_EM | ecosystem: Host-associated > Plants > Roots > Unclassified | place...
TTATAAAATTTCACTGTAAAGTATATCCTTAAGTATTAAAGATACAAAGTAGAAAGAAATACGACATTAATTTTTTAGCCTTAGAATAGTTAGGTTTTAGCCCGATAAAGGTCAAGGCTTGACTTCTCTTGAACCTTAGACAGACTAACGAATAGAAATATGACTTCGGAAAAAAAAACAATTGACCAATAATACAACTTACCATAGATAGGATGCGTTGTGGGTGATGCGTCTTTCTTATACATAACTAGTCCCCTTACCCAAACTTTTGCATACCATTAGGTTTTCCAATTACCATAATATTAGGTGGTGACTCCTAAACACTTTAAATCATAATTTTTATGATTTATCCCAACACATAAAAAAACCTCTCGATCTAGGAGGCAAATCCACCATTCAACGTTGTGCATGCCACGACACCAACCATAGGACACATTGTCAAGTGAGAAGAAAACATGGCACATAAAACAAATGAATTCAAGAAAACATGGAAAAGAAAACACATGTGGTGGCAAAGTTTCCTTGTTATGCAAGAAGAATAATTCAACAACATAATTGTGTTTCATAGTATTTGAATGATACCAAATGGCAGCAAAGAGAAGCACTAAAGGCAGCATCATTTTCCTTAAAAAAAGAGGATAAATACAAGGTTAAGATCATAATCATATTCTAACTTCAAAATGAAAGGGACAACAACTTCTGTTTTAGTTACTAAGATTATTGAGCAGCATTATAGCTATAAATAAGTCTTGTTTCAGACATGCAATGTTTAATTTTCTTCTTCTCTTCTCACGCAGAACATGACTTAGACTTATAGGTTTTATTTTTATTTTATTAACTACAACCCAAGGCTTGTTTGGGCTTAAATAATACTTTGTTTTCATCTAGGATCCAAGGCTTGTTTGGATCAGGGTTTGACCTTACTAGTAAAGGTTTTGAATTAGTTTTTATAAGTGAGTCAATCCAACCCACAATGATATATCCATTAGAGTTAATTTCTAAGAATTATTTAAACACATATAAGCCTCAATTTCAGCACTTTTTTTTTTATCAATAATACTTCTGAACTTTTTAGTTTAACATGTGAAAAACATTTGTTGCATTCTTTGGTTCTGGAACGAACTGAATCTGACTTATCGAAGATTAACTAGCGTCGTGGTGTCATTCGACTTCATTCCAATAGTGCTGGTGTCTTGGGACATGTTTTCATTATGCCACACTCTTATCACACCTCTTTTAGCTTTTCAAGATCAGATCTCAATCTTGATTATAGGTTGCGTGATCACGAGGTTCGCGTTATATGGGTCTTTTGGTATTTTCACTTAGGCTTTAGTTTTTATGATGATGTTTATTAAAGGCATTTTGGTCTTTGAACAAGGATCAAATACTAATTAAATTGAAGACGTTGCTGGCACCTACACACTTTGTTTAGCATGTGTGATGCCTCCTAGTGGCATAAAATGCCCTTTAGCCTTGTCGTTAAAAGTTTCACCAAGTCTTCTTCCTCATAGTGCGGAGGTGTCAGAGGTGACGTGGTGGTTTGTCGCTGGTTGACCTTTCTTTTTCTTTTTCTTTTTCTTTTTCTTTTCGCTCTTCTCCTGTGAAAATTATAAGGTGATCTTTTTTTTATTGATATTTCAACTTTGATATTTATTCTTTTCATTTTTATTTTTTATTCTTGACCCTTTTGTAAAAGTTGTATTTGTTTTCAATTTAGAACTTCAATTTATTTGTCATGTATTATTTTTCCAATCTAGTCGTTATTCTTTTAATTTCAATTTTTTTTTCCTTGATCCTTTTATAAATTTTTTATTGGTTTTCAATTTTATCATTCAATCCAAGTTTAAGGTGTATTATTTTTTTCAGTTTTATCCTTTTTCTTTTAATTATTTTTATCCTTTTTGTTAAAGTCATTTTTCTTTTCAATTTAACTCTCAAATTGAAAATTTGTAGCTTCCCTCTAATTTATTTTTTATTTTGATTTTCAGCATAATTCTTTTAATTGCTATTTTATTTAGATCCTTCTATGCAATTGATTTTTGTTTTTTTTTCAATTTCATCCTTCAACGCTTGATTTGCTAGGGATTGAGCTTTGCAATTTTTTTCTTATATGCTACTTCTGATCTAATGACCTAGGTCACGGATCTAAAAAGTTAATGTGAGTTGACATTCTTTTTTTGGTTTATTTTGTTTTCTAATTTCATCGTTTGGTGTTTTTTTTTAAAAAAAAAAATTTGGCTTTGTAATTTTTTTTAAAATTTTCTTTTCCATTAGGTTATCTCGATTTCATGACCCGAACCATGTGTTTTGCAAGTTTACCTGAGTTGGCTCGCCCTTTATTACTCATGTTACATTTCTATCATGCTACATAGGACCCGTTTTTCTTGTCCTTTTTCTTTTTTATCTAATTTTGTACTTCCAAAGGTTTTTTTTTCCAAGTTAACGTGATTTAAAAAAAACATTTGTTTACTATCATTACTTATTTTTTATTATTAATTAAAATAAAACCAACTTTTTAAATCTAGTTGAGGCTATAATCCAAGTCATTGGTTTTTCTTATTTCTTTATAACGTGTTTACAACACTTAGACATTAGTTTTTATGGAAAAAATCCAAACTCGCAACTTAGTACGGGCCCATGTCTAGTTTTATAATATAAGTCCAATACTAGTTACTTCAACAAAATAAATCCAATATTAATAGTATGTGTGTGCGTGTGTGCGAGTGTGAGTGTGTAAGAAAATTTGGAATATATTTTATCAAAATAGAAACATTTTTGGGAAGACTTAGGGAATCAATTTGCAAACTCCTAGAAAAAGAACTCTCTGAAAAGTCTACCTAAATAGTGAAGGAAAGAACACATCGAGGTAGGTAATGAAATGAAAAGAGGAGGGGAAGCCGGAAGGCTAGAGAAAAGATAGGCTCTTCCGTCTGTTGTCAAAAGTCTTGTTGACTCAGTAGGGAGTGAAAGAGATTATCATAGCTTTGTGATTAAGGGTGATCATTTTTAGTTCGGTTTGTTTTCATTTAGAAAAATAACCAAAATTTTTTTTTGTTAGATTCTCAACCGAACTGAACCAAACCAAAAAACCAGTTCAAACTGATCGATTTTAGTTCGGCTTCGTTTGATTTATTTGGTAAAGAAATCGACAAAACCTATTTCTTTTTTATTAGTTTTTTATGAATTTTTATGGGCTCTTAAAAGCCTTTTAATTAATGTAAAAGGCCTATTCTTATTACCAAATTGTGATGACTTTTTGGTCTTTTAATTGAGCTTTTTATTCTTTGTGGTTGAGTTATATTCACAATAATGTAAGAATACCATATCGATCCACCAAGCTTTTCATAGTTTTGTCCTATGAACAAACACACTAGTACAATAATCAAAGAAACTATAGTCTTTTATAAATAACCACATTGATCCATCAAGCCAACTTAGTTTCATTATTTGTCAAAAGCCAATGCAAGAAGATGAAGGGATTGTATGCCATTGCCAGAACCAAATCAAACATCTTTTCCTTTTGCTTTGTTTCTCACTTACTATACTTTCCTTTTAAACTCAGGCTAGTATAAAGAGCAAAGCATAAGCAATTAGTTAAGAAGATAAAGAAAGATGAGATCTTCGGATACTATGACAACAAAACAAAAGTTCTAGAAAAAAGAAGAAGAAGAAAGAATAGCAATAACAACTATAATTTGGAATAATGAAAATGAAATAAAATAAGATTTCATCATATTAACACTTAACCTGCAATATTCATAATTATATTATTACCCTAATGATTTGTCATGTATTAATGACTAGACACACTTAAAAAAAATAATCAAAGTTAGCACTTTTTTAAAAAAAATTAGTTCATTTATTAGATTTTAATTCATAATTTGACTGTAATGGAATATAAACAAGGAGTTACTTTGCTTATTGATAAATTACATACTATTGAATACAAAAGTATGACTTCACTCAGTTGTTGGCCTTTTCATTTATAAAATTAAACTAAAAATTAGCATGCATCCATTATTTTACATCTTTAAAATAAAAAGGCAAACAACAATCATTATTGGTTAATAGAACAATTAGAATTCATTACACTTCACCTAAACCCTTATAATATATACATCATACCTCTTAACTTATGTTAGTACACAACCTATATTTTCAGTAGAAAACCAACGCATTAGTGATATACAAGTATCTATAGCTATGTAAAATACAATAGAACTACACTTGTCATTGATCGTCATCTCCTAATCATTTGATAGATAATGTTGAAATAATGCAACTCAATAAATATTTATAATGCTTTAGAATAAACAAATTATGCGGCATGTTCATAGGGAACCATTATTAGACAATAAATGGAAGTACAATAAATTAGGAACATGCTAGATACTACCAACTCACTTGGGTTGCTACCATGTTTATTCTCCTCTTACAAACTCAATTGTAAGGTCAATTTTGCAATGTAAACTTCAAAATTCTATGTCCAACATTAATTTCATTACTTTATTTTGTTAGAATCAGGATGAAAAGTTCCATGAATAAGCCTAAAATCACGGTACCATGTACATTTTTATTTTATAAATTCTGACATTTGAATTTTAAATGACCTTTAAAACAGAACAAAACTTGATTATTATAAGAAAGAAATATAGAACTTGGCAGGTGAATTCCCTAGGGGAAAAAGTAGAAGAAAGAGAAAAGCTATCGTTACCTATCCAAATATATTGGTTGCGTTTGTTAAGGCTATATAGAGGGTTGGTTATCGGTGGATAGATCAAGAGGATAAAGAAACAAAGACCAATGACGATGACAGAGGATAGAAAGAACGAGAGACAAATAGAAAGCTTGGGGATGATTGTTTTTGTTTGATTTAGGGTTAGAAAAAAATAATATTTATAATTTTTTTTTGTTTCTAGTTGGTTTAGTGCTAGTTGAACCAATTCAGTTCGATCTGGTTCATTCAACTTCAAACTTTTGAAGAAACTGAATCCGACTAGAATTGTTTTTGAGTTTTCTAAATGATTAATTTAATCTTTTTCTTGGTTTAGTTTTTTTGGTTAACTTTTCTCATGCTTTCTTGGGTTTAATCAGTTTTGCAGGTTTTTTGCTCACCCATACTTGCAATTAATATTAGAATTTGCTTTTTACTAAGCCTTTTCTGATTGATCTTAAAAGTACGATCACAAAGGTTGCTTGAGCATTAAATGTCTAATGGAGGCTTTTGGCTCGCATTATCTGTGATCTTCCCTTATGATATCAATCAGATAACCTTAATCAAGTTGCAAATATTTATTAATCATGTCCTTTAACCTACTAGTACCCAATTTGTAACAGCCCTCACATACTTAATATATGATCATACAAGATAAACAATATACTACATAAGTAATGTGATTTTGTTTTTGTAAAACACAACCTTGGATGACTCATGCTCACCCAAACTTTATCCATAGTTGTTCATAACAGTTTAAAACCAACACGAATACATCTTGCAATACAATACTATCATTAGAAAAATGAACTTAAAAGAGTAAAACATCCAATATCATATATTAATAAAGAAAATAAGTATCCAACACTGACAACTTTAGCATAAACAAATAATAATTCATAATAGTTCAATTATTTTATTTATTACAAACTCTCATGAGTTCTATGAATATCATAAATTATGAAAATCCTACAGCTAAATAAAATCTACTAAGAAAGTTTTACAACTACACAAAATAAGCCATCTAGATTTGAGAAGCATATAATGAACTTGTCAAAAATAAAACAAAGTAAAAAGGATAATAGTTAAATTTCACATTATATCATTAACCATTGATGGTAACATAGCATTGTATCAACCCTAAATTTGGATTTTGAGTTAATTATAAAATTCTAAATTTTCTTTAGGCATTTCAAATGCCCTTTCTTGAAATATTCTAATCAGTCTACAATATTTAAAACCCCAAAACTCCTGACCAACACATATCATATAATCTTAGACCTGAATTTGATATTCTTACACCAATAATTAACTTTAAACAAAACAAGCTCTTCACTCCAAGATAAATATCTTGATTTTTAGTTAACTGTAAATCTATATAATCGTATAAACAATTCAAGTTCTAATAAGACAATCTTGCTCAAAATGTATACCAACACCTCTTTTATTTCCACTTACACGCTTATCTCATATTTGACAAATATCTCCATATTTATGGTTGATATCTTAACTTAATGATTAAGTCCCCATTCCTTATGACTGACCCGAAGTATTCGTTTAATCCCCATACATGTGGTTGGATCTCATACTTAAATACATTTTCTATATGTCTACTAAGAACCATAAACCTAGCCCTACTCATGTGGTAGGCTCCCTTGTTCAATAGTTTTTTAATATGTCCTTCAACGACCAATAAAACTAGCCCCACTAATATAACGGGCTTCCATAAACACATTTCATTTATACACGTTTTCAACACAAGTTCACAAACTAAGTTTTCCATTGTAGGGTTGGTTTTAACACAACTACACAAACACATGATAATTTTATAGTTCATCATTCCAAGCCCCACTCATGTAGCCATCATACACATAACACAATTTAAAGTACAAGATTTCATGTCTTTAATCATTTCATTACTTTGCATAAACATCTCCTTATCAGAGTACAACTTAGAAATTAATCATTAAGTTAATGTTGTAAACTAAGAAAGTTGAGGTGATGAGCATCTACCTATTCCTCTCATTGTTCTTGTCCCACTTGCCTAGGATTTTGCAATTGATGCCTCTCCTGCATCACCCAAGGTCTTACATCAAATTTACTCTTTAAATATCAAGAATGTACTTCTCAATATTCTTTTAACAATTTGAGTACTTTTTACTCATGAATACATGTTTTCTTACATTATCTCATACTGAACTTAAGGTTCCAACTCTTAACATTCCAATATAAACAATGCTATCATGTAAGCTTATTTCATGCATACACACATATTATGCTTTTCTTTTTCATATAACAATCACCTATCTTCTTTAAATAATCTAAAAGAATCAAAGAAAACAAAGAAAAAGCCAAAACACAAAATCAAGCCACCACAAAATAGTAGCCAATACAATCTAGTCGTTTCTCAAAACAGTTAGCCCATTTTGGCTTTTAAAAAATTTCCTCTTTCCTTTCTCTATAGCTGAACCTTCATCCTTAATTTTTTTTTATTTTCTTTTAAGATTAACTTAATCTCATGCAAATTTCATACTTAACACACCAAATGATGGATTCTTTAAGGACACACTCTTAATTACTACAAACTCCCCTTTTCCCATTAAACTCATGAGGATTAAATCCTTATCATCTTTAAGGGTTTTCTTTTCCAATATTTCACCAAATTATACTTATTTTATTCCATATTTATAAAATTTCAATAGGAAATCATAATTTCTTCCCCAAAATTTCTCAAAACCTTATAATTCAAGAAATTCAATCTTTCATCAAGATTTCATGCAAATAACTACATATAATTCATCAAAGATATTCACTTATTATTAAACATGCATAAATTTACAACAAAGAATACACACCAAGAACCCTTGTCTTGGCTAAACCTATATCTCTAGAGTGTGGGGTTGTTTCTTCAATAAATCAATATATTCTTCACAATCAAGCCTTATACTAACGAAATCTAGATATATTTTCATAATAAGCCTAATTTTTCCTTAAATTATCTTTAAGAAACCTAATTTCAAGATTTAGGGATTTTATCTTTTATTTAATTCTTTATTTTTTTCATCTTGTAATCCCTCTAACTCAAATTTTCTACAAACTAACACAACCAATTATGAGTATATTTGGCAGTGTGGTAGTGGTTACTTTTCAAATAACTTTTCGTGTCGAAATGCATGCCAATGATGTTTTTTTATTTTTTAAAAATCATTTTTGACATCAGCACATCAAAACGATCCAAAACATACAAACCATATTAAATTTTAGCAAAAAAAAAATTTTGAATTTTTTGGGAACGCGGTTTGCACCGCGTTCCCAAACAGTTTCATAGAAACACTCTTTAATTTTCCAATTCCATATAAACCTTAGTTTCCAAATTTTAGGGGTTTACACTTTTCCTTACAATAATTTTCCCTAAATTGTCTTCAAGAACCCTAATTTCAAGATTTAAGGATTTCATCTTTTATTTAATTCTTTATGTTTCATCTTTTATTTAATTCTTTATGTTTTTCATCTTGTAATCTCTATAACTCAAGTTTTCTACAAACTAACACAACCAATTATGTCAAAATACCTTTCAAGTTTTCAATTCCATATAAACCCTAGTTTTTAAATTTTAGGGGTTTACACTTTTCCCTATAGTAATATAAAGATTGGGTGTTTAGAGTGCCTTACTAAGTGGTTTCATATCAATTCAACCTTGATTGATCAATCCTTCTTCTCCTCCACAATCCCTCTGTTTCTTGCTTTTCTTGAACTCTTTATAGGTTTTCTCTCCTTTTTTATAAGTGTTTCTCGTATCTGGAAAAATACCCTACAACCTCACCTCTCTCTCCCTACAATGATACTCTGCAAGTTACAAGCTTTTTCTTTCACATAGAAAATAAGTTCAGGTTCTTACCTTTATTCCTTCTTTTTTTTTTATAACCGTATCCTCTCCCTTTTTAGTATAGGAGAAATGATTTTTTCATTTTTTTAATCCTTAGACTTTCTATTTTCCAATTATGGTGCTTCCCTCCTAAATTGTTCCTAAAATTTAGCCCTCCTCCCTTCATACAATTTCAGTCCTTATTTTTTCTTTTTATAAAAAGGTTAGGGATCTTACACATTTTATCTCATTTTTTATCTTTCTTATCATGATCTCATTATCTTTGTCCCTAAGATCTATGTCAGCCTCTAAGCTAGATTATTGGTATAAAATTTCTCACCTACCTAAAGATTTAAGAATTCTTATTATAAACATCCTTCTCGTAAACTCTTATAAAATCTTTAAGAAAAATAACTCTACTTTCTTCTAAAAAAACCTTTAAAAATTTGATAAAACCTCAGATTTTATCCTATAAAGGAATTTGTATGGCTTCAAGATTTGATAACACTTAATCCCATCATCAACCATATAACACCTTATCATCTTCTCTTTCCTACACAAATTAATTATTCAATGGCTAGCTCAATGATATACTTATGTCTATATAGGAGCCATTCATCTTTCCCTTACCTTTTATGGTAGGAAAAGACTCTCTGCAATCTTTGATTCTTATTTTATGCAACATTAATAAACATATTTAGCCACCATCCAAACAATGTCAAATGCATAAATGGTGTTTTTGACACTCTTTCCTAATATCCGCATCCATCTTACATATCCAAGTCTAGTTAGAGTTCTTAAAGCACATGAATAGATCATAAGTGCTCCTATGATATCCAATATCCACTCTACCATTCTCCATGTTAAACTTGCTTACCGAGTCCAAAATCATGCTTTGGACTTATCAACTCCTTTTCTAACAAGACTTTCTCTTGTTAATAGTGAAAGCTGGACAAACTGTAACTTGCACCTTTGTTCCTCAACAACTCAATAGAGATAAGCTCATTCAAATATTGTCTGACTCATTGGTAAAAAACTATGAACAATTTCATTTTATAGTTCAACCTTTATAAAGTTTTAACCTAGTCTTCATCACTAAGAAAGATGGATTAGTCTAGATCTCTTTCTTGAAAGACTAAAAAACACCCTCATCATTAAGAATTTTTATTAATGATGTTATAATGGTTGATGAAGATTATCGACCACTTCTTATCCCTATACAGTAGTTTCTATTTGACAATCGTATTATTTATGAAGCAGAATATGATGATGTACACAAGCTTTTTGATCCATTTGGTTATATGTGCTTTTCATGTAATTCTTTCTCTAAGGACTTAAAAAATCTTATTGTCAAAAGAAGAAAAAACCAACTTCATAAAAACATCTCTAACAAAGATATGGAAATAGAGATCCTAAAGTTGGGTTGTGTAGTGAACCTTTAGGAAAGTTTAAGTGTTATGTGTTTTTATACCATAAAGAATAGTAAAGTCATTACTTCTCATTTTCTTTGCAAAACAAGTGCATAACTCCTAACTCTACCAGAGTCATAAGACTGTTACATGTTACAAGACTCTTATGAAGAAGACTTTTCTCCTTTGGTATATAACTCCACAAAAAACAAAAAAGACTAAACATACCTAAAAAGTAAAGGATTTTATAATATAAAATCCTAATGGTAGTGATAGAGAGAGGATCTGATGGTGTTGGCAGGGGATCTAAAAATGTTGGCAGGAGATACAATGGTACTAGTAGAGGATCTAGTTATGTTGAAAGTGCTAGTAGAGGATTGAAATGTTCTAGAGGTGGGATAGTTGATAGAGATGGTATAAGTGGTGCCTCTTCTTAACCCTTAACACAAACATATGTGAGTCTCCTAAGTATATATGGTAGTTCTATTAGTTTGATTATAATTCTATTAATAATCAATGTTCTTTGAAATTTTAGATTGGTGATAGTATTTCTTCTCAACACTCTACCAAATCTAGTTGTATTAATTGAAGAATGGAGAAGAGTGGTGACTTTGAGCAATATGGATTTGTTTTAACTATTTCAAGTAACAAGAAGAAAAATATTATGGATCTTTATGGTTGTTGTTTTGTTATCTTCATCTTTTAATGTGCATACTTTTTGTTGATGAGATTGCTTTAATGTATATGCTTTTGTTATATTTGATATTTATATTTCTTGTATTTTGTTTACTAAGGAATAACTCTCTTTTATTTCATTTGTTAAACAAGAATAATATAATAATTAGAAACATTAATATTATATATACTAAATTAGCTACTAATAATAACTTTACACTTGCAAAACTAACCTTCATGTAACGATTCTTGATCCAAACTATGTGTATCTTCTCTTTCATTTTCTTCACTTCATCTAGTACTTACTCGACATCATTAACACTTCCTTCCTCTCCAGTAGTTAATTCAGTTTTATTTATAGGCTTGCACCAATTAATGAGTGTATTATTGGATGACTTGCCATAATATTTATAAAATAGATTGTTTTTACTAGCTTTTGTTTTTTATAACCTAACAACTATTCTTTTTTCATATTTCATGCACTTTCTATTTTTGTACTTTAGTCCAACAAAGTTATTGTAAGCTTGTATGCTATTAACATTTGATATAGATGATAACAAGTTGATAATGTTTGTGCTTGTTGTGCTGAAAGTTTTGGTTGTATGTGTGCCTCCAAATTCTGGTAGTGTGCGCACTAGATTTTTTAGGTAAGGTTTGTGATGAAATTTTGACTATGTGTTTATTGAATTTTTTAGCAGTGTTTATATTGGAATTTTAGCTATGTGTTTCTTGGAATCATTGTGAAAAAAGGGAAGAATATATTGGTTTCGAGTTATGGTTAATAAGGGGAAGAATGAGATGAATATGGTGGTCAGTTGGTGTGCTCAAATGGTTTTTTTTTTTTGTTGATAAAGTGGCTTTTGTTGGAAATGGTTGCTTGGTTGAGAGAGTAGTGTGTCAAAAAATGAAGAATTTGATATGTGTTTGTGGCTGGAAATGATGAGGAAAAAGGAAAAAATGTGGTTAAAAACATGTTAATGATGACATTTTTGTATTTATAATGCAAATAAACAACGACTCGTTTTTTTTAAATAAGCAGAAGAAACAACTTCATTGGCATTTTCATTACTTTTACATAACATGGGCTCTTTAGTTATTAAATAAAATATAATAAAAACAATATAAATAATTCAATTTTTTTATTGATTTTTTTATGTGTCTAATTTAAGATGTAAAGTGTTATGAACTTATAAACTCCATAATATAAACAATAATTATTTAAAGAATAGAGGAAAAATTAAAAAATAACAAAAAGTACAAGATATTAGTGTAATTTTCTTTAAACTAAAAGAACAAGGACATAAGATGAAGAAATTGAAGCTTAAGAGATCCGATGGAACTTTTACATATCTTTTGTGGAAAATTTCTTTATTTCTTTCTTCATATCAATTTTGATCCTTTATCTCTCAATTTATTTTTAAAAAAGAAGCTAAAACTCTATTTTGCAAAACTAGTCATTAATTTAATGTCATAGCATTTGACAACACATTAGATATGTGAGGGAAAACATATCAAAACATATTTAAGTGTATAAAACCATGAAAACATAAATTTCAAGGATTAAATTGAAAATAAAATAAAATTTAATGAGTGATTTGTAAACCTTACAAAATACAGGTGCCAAAATATAAAAAATTGGCATAAAGCACACTTGTTCTTACGGGGGAGGTGAATAATGCATTTTTGAAAAGTAAAAAGGTATATGGTTTAAATTTTGTTTGTTAATTGCTAAATCCTTGTTCCTATCCGCCCATTTCTTTCCATAATCCTATTTAAAAAAAATAAAATCCATCAGCCTTTCATTATCCACAAGACAAGTTCACTATGGATTTAAATATTGAAATAACTATTTTCCCCTTCACAAATAAAATCAATTAAATTAGTTTTTTTCCATGAGGTGCATTATCATTGTCATATTGATCGAGGATAAATTAGTCTTTTACATCTTGAATACAAAGTAAAATGAATTAAATATCTTTAAAATAAAAAAAAGTCAAAACTAGAGTCTAGGGGCTTTTCAGTCATTTAACGATTTGGTTGCACAATGTTATAACTAACTTGCCTCTTAGAAACAAAATAAAATAAAACTGACATCCAATGACAATTTTATATTTTCATCTTGGTTTTTTTTACTTACAATCAATTTAAATCATGGGCAATTCGGTATTTTCTTAAATATAAATATAATTAAAAAAATAACAGTAGTTAGTGCGTATTATGCATGTTTTAACGAGTAGGAGGCACCCACACTTTGGGAGGCACGTGTGGCGCCTTTTAATTGTGAAATATTGCCTTTTGTTATAGAGTTGGATGACACGTGTGGTGCCTCCCAGTTGTGAAACGTTACCTTTTGTGATAGAGTTAGATGCACCTCATCGTCCTATTCATGGTGGTCCAACTCGTGTTTACGAAGGAGTAGTGGTTAGATTCCAATGAATTTTTTTCTTTTCCTCCTTTTTTCCTCTATTTTCATCTCAGATTTCATGCTAGCTCTTGTGTCCTGCTAGTTTGTATTTGAATCAATTTTGGTCATCATTCTTTTGATTGTTATTTGTTTTACTTTTAATGCTTTTTAAAATTGTTTTTTTTTTCAATTTTATCCCTCATCATTTTATTTCATTTAATTTTTGTATCTAATTCGGTCCCTGTTCTTTTGATTTTTTAAACCTTTTTCTTGAATTGTTTTTCAATTTCATCCATTAACATTTTATTTCATTTAAATTTGGTATCCAATTTGGTTCTTGTCACAACCCAATTTTGGGTTCCCCTAAAATTATAATTTTCTTTTATACAAAAATAAAAAAAGGAAAGAAAGGTTGAAAAATAAAATAAAATACAGGAAGACAAGTGAGTTGGTTGGCAAGAACAAACTAAAAAGGCATCTAAGTGCTTAAATAAGAGATGAAAGGTACAAACTAGATTTTTGACATTTTTAGAAACTCAATTGCATTCTTGAAGGACCTAAACATGGAAGGTAATGCAAATTTAAGGTTAACTTAAATGGATATTTGATGAATTTGCATAAAAATTAAGTCTGAGAACTTAGTTAGATTTTTAATAGTCTGATTTGATTTAATCATGAGTTTAATTAAATTTATAAATTAATTTAGACAAAAACTAAAAGAATTAATTAAGTGCAAGGAATTAATTAGACTTTTAATGGGTCAAATTAATTTTATTAAGAACTTTATTGGTAAAATATTAAGTTTGGAAGCATAATTTAAATTTAATTGAGAAGATTGAAATTTTAAAAGATCAAATTTAATTTTTAGAAGCTTAATTGAATTAAATAGAGGGTGAAATTATAAGAAAATCAAAGTTTAAAAGGTCAATTAGAGCTAAATTGAATAAATTCAGAATCAAGAACTAAAGTGCAATAGGTGTGCAAATTTAGAGACTGAAATCAATCAGATTCAAAGGTCAATTTGAAGGTTGATAGGGGTTAAATTAAACAAATTAGAAACCATGGATTAATTTGAAAAACATGCTCAAATCAGAGGAGTCAAATCAAAATTCTCAACGATATGATTACAAAAATTAAAAAGTTTCAGAGTTAATTTAGAGTATTTGTGCTACAATTGAAATAAATGAACTAAATTGAAATTTACAAAGTTTCAATTCTTAAACCCTAAATTATTAAATTAAAAAATTTAATCAGAGCCGTGATACAATACAACCACATGTTATTCAAAGAGCGTGTTTAGCATTGCGCTAATGATTTTTTTTTCAAAATACTTTTAACTCAGAAATATATAAAAATAATATTTTTTTATTTTTAAAATTTATTTTTGATATCAATTTATCAAAATAATCCAAAAATACTAAAAAAATTAATTTTATGCAAAAAAAATTCTAAATTGGTACCAAGTGTTTGACATTGCCATAATAATTAATTTTCAAAATGCGTTTTACTTAAAAATACATAAAAATAATATTTTATTTTTATTTTTTTAAATTTATTTTAACATTAAAACATTAAAATAATTCAAAAAACATTAAAATAATTAATTTTAAATATAAATAAAAATAAAAATTTCAAATTTTTAACAAGCAACTTTTGCCCCGTACCAAATGCGATCTCATAAAACAATCGCAAATCACACAACATAAACGTGTTTTTTTGTTTTTTTCCTTTTTTTAATAAACACAAGTCATTGTGTGTAATTTATTTTTGTTTCTCTCTCCTCCACCAAATCACACTTTCGTGTTCGTTCCTCAGTTTTGATTGCTTGTGTCAAATTTCACAATCTCATGTAGAATTTAGAAAGGAAAGGAAAGGAAAGCTCTATCTATCAAAAATTTCACTTTCGTGTTCGTTCCTGGTGCTTTGTCAAAGAATAGAATCTATCAATCTATCTATCAAAAAAAAAAAAAAAAAACACAATTTCCCTTCACTTTTTTCGTAATTTTTGGCCCAAAACTCCATCTGGGTCTTGTTTAAAATGCTTACAGAAAGCTTGATCTCATCCGGTTCAATGCTATTATCTACGCTTTGCATACCAAATGGGTATGCTCCCTCCACTGGGACTGGGTTACCATTCAACACTTCACTTTGTTTTAGAAAGAATCTGAGAAATATTGTTTGTGCTTG
>Ga0307509_10006778_pt1 | contig 15253 bp, 17 predicted proteins | sample 10_EM_MG_FD_202245 | JGI IMG/M metagenome (GOLD analysis project Ga0307509, IMG submission 202245) | Populus trichocarpa ectomycorrhiza microbial communities from riparian zone in the Pacific Northwest, United States - 10_EM | ecosystem: Host-associated > Plants > Roots > Unclassified | place...
GCTTGAGGTTAAAAATAACGATCTCATGATAATGTTTATTATTAAACATTTGAGACAATGGAGAAATTAGCCCGGGCTTGAAGGAAGGAAGGAAGGGAAATTATAAGTGTTAGTCGATAATAGCCAACGGTAGGGCCCCGTCGCACCATGTGCAAAGCGGCCAATCACAACCACCGCAACGCTATTATTAGGAAAGAACTCTCCGATATTTGCCCAACAACCGGGGAGAACAAAACTACTGCCATGAGTTTAAGTTAGATGATGATAATATGTTGGGTTTTTGATGTGTGTGTCTTACTCGTATTATAAGGGTTCCTGGACTCGTATAATCCGCCACCACCAAAACCATAACCCCCCCCCCCCCACCCAACATGAGTAAAAACGCAGACCCCTAACTTGCCGTTCAAGGCCAGCACCAAGTTCGATAGCCGCGTGCACTACACCAATACTCAATCTCCACTTTTGGGCGGGGGAAGATAGGTCACTAGTTAGTTTGACGCGGCCACCTTTTATACGAGTATTCACGCTCGGTTGGCTCATGAGCCGGGATTCGAAGTGGAGGTGGGTATCATGCGATGATGGTAGCGAGGAAGGAAGGAAGGAAGGAAGGAAGGAAGGAGCGTCAACCGCCGGAAGCCCCTCTCGGGGGGTATGGCATCCGAATTGGAGTGCTTAGGTGGGGATGGGACAGGATGGACTTTTTTCTGGTGTAAAGTGTAATGGGATGTGTGCGGTGGTCGGGGTAGGGTAGTGCGCTGCGGTGTGGGTAAAGATCCCAGAACGCAGGGGGTACTAGAGACTCTTTTGGCAAAGAGGTACATGGGCGGGCGGGCGCGTCTGCTTCAGCGCTAGAAAGTGACGACAAAAACGCAGGGTGGATCTCTGGGGTGATTGTTTAATGTTCTCAAATCCACGGCATTCAAGTAAATGAGCCAAACAGGAGGACCCAAGCGCAAATGCCAAACGTAGCAAGGCAAGTAAATATGTATCAACTATCGGATTAATTTTTACTTTACAGCATACAAGACCCCAAAATCCCGACCTTACGAGTGATTAACTATGTCCGAGTGACCCCCCATGCCCACAAACTTACCCATCCTTCCCCCTCCCAACGAACAACCCTGGCAACGCCGCCGCAGCCTCTGCAACGCTGGGTGAGTAATGCCGCCTAAGCAGCACAGCCTCCCATCCGGTTGCCGCGAACGGATTACTCATCTCCGGCTCGTCTATGCGCCCGTCCCAGATGCCGTCGCCAACTATCTCCTCCGTAGAGAACAGCACCGACAGCTTACGTCCATGCTTGATTGCCAGCTTGTTCAGCATGCCGAGCACCGCCAGCGTCGACTTCTCAGGCGTCTGCAGCGAGGCCGTCAGCAGGCGCTTCGTGAACGCTGCGAGGCGCAGTGGGGTGGTGGACTTTTGGTGTGCTGTTGAGAAGAAGATTGAAGAGAGAGCGCGAAGGAGGAGCTCAATTTCTGTGGACAGGTTTATGCGCGAGGAGGGGGGGAGGGGGGAGTGCGGGTCCGGGAGACGCAGGGATTTGGTGGTTAATTCCAAGTCGAGTGAAAGAGAGAGGGGGAGGAGGGTGGCGTAGAGGTGGCTTGTGAAGAAGGTTAGGTCTATGGTTATTCCCTTGCCTGTTTCAATTGTTAGCTCGGCCCAGATAGTAGTAGCACAGATTGGTAGAGGTACCTTGTCCAGATAACAACGCAAAAGCAGTGATAATACACAACAACGCTTCCCGAACCGCATTCCGATCAGCTTGCTCGCTTTCCTCCTCTTTCTCTATCCCCCTTTCCTCCACAGCCTCCTCCTTTGCATTAGAGACCAGCTCCCTCAGCGCAACTAACAAATCCCCAAAGAAATCAAGGTTTATCAAATGCGCATACTTCGCCAACCCCTCCAACGTGGCCCCCATAAGGCCCGGCGGCTTTTCCTTCAGAATGCGAAAGTATGTAGCAAACACCAACTTTAGCGTCTCAGACTGCCTCTTCTCCCGCTCCTCGCGTGAGACGACAACGTCGGCTTCTAACATCTCCTTCTCTGTCGCTTTTTGCTCCTTATCCAATTTCCTAGCCTTCTTAGTCCTAAACTCACGATCCTTCTTGCGCTTTCGGGGGTTATCAATGGTGGAATTAGAGCCTTTCACGTCGAGCTCAGAAAGGAGGCGTAGGGATAGGAAGGTGTTTAGCACAGACTCGTCGACGTGGTAGTGCTTTGCCTTCATCATCTTGGAGAGTAACTGCACCGCTTCGTAGGATGGGCCTCCATCCTCGTCTGCACGGAATAACTCACAGAGAGTAGTCCGACACTTGACAAACGTCTCGTCGATATTTTTCACGCTAACTCCCTCGACAACAATCTTCAACAATTCCGTCCGGAAATTAAAGTGCGGCACCGCAACCAGTAATCCACAAGCGCAATTCACGGCAACTTTTGCAAGGGCAAGAGTCTCCTTATCACTACCACCTCTCCCGGCTATCAATAAACCCACAAAGTCAACCTCCCCCCGCCCTCTTAGGAAAAAACGAAGGAAATCAAACCTCTAGCCAAACCCCCCAACATCTTCACAAATCCCGAATACCCACTCACAAGCGCCTGTTCAAACCCACGCACCTTCCGCACCTCCTTCGTAACCTTGGCCTTCATCTCTTCCTCGCTCAGCGCACGGATGCGATACCCAGGTACCAGATCCTTATATACCGACAACATAGTCCCAATCGCCAGCATCTTAATTTGCACTGCCGGGTCATCATATACCTCCTTTAACCCCTTCAGCAACCCCACATTCTCTTCAGGGTCCTCGTTAATCAGCGTAGCAATATTCGCCAATTTCTCCTTTGCAATTATTACCCTCTTCCGCAGCGGAAGCGGCTTCGCCACCGTTGCTGGAGCCGCAGGCGGTAGCGATGTCTCGGAGGGATCAATTCCATCCTTTTCACCTTCATCTTCCTCGTCGTCGTCGGAGACAGACTCGGTATCTTCGTCGATGGTTGTTGCGGAGGGGAGATTGGGGACCTGAACAATCCCTGTTGCCGTCTTGATGGGCAGCCGTGTGCGCTCTGGCTTCTCCTTTGTCTTGCGCTTTTTGTTGCCGCTACGGGGTTGGTTTTCGTAGGATTGCTCCAGGTCCCAATGTGCCGCCGCGGAGAACGGGTGACCAGAGTGTGGGTTTGCCTTCATCCTTCCCTTTTCCCGCCCGTGGTGCGCTGGTGGTGGTGTTTGTGGGGTGGAGGACACCTGGCGGTGATTTAGCTCGGTAATACTCTTTTCTTCAAATCGTTTTTCTCTCTCTTTGCGATCCAGGGCTAACTTGTCTTGGCAGCACACAGAAAAAAACCGTCTCTGTATCGGGAGTCTGGCTTGTGCAACAACCAGCACCTCCCCGAGCCCTAGCCCCACAACTGTAAGTTTCAACCTCAGGCGATAAGAGACATGATAGGAGACATCCTCAGACAGGCGAGTTGGAATCCATGACTCACCCGCAAATAAGGATATAGCACTTCCTTCCCCCCTCATGAGAGCCCCTACTACCGGTACAGCACGGATCCCTCATCACTTCCTGAGCCTTCCGGAAACTCCCTCCTTTGGTGTGTGGCGATTGACTAGCTCCATCACCGCCAGGGGTGCTAGAGCACGATATGTTCACTACTTACTTTAGAAAGGTAGAAAGAAGGATAATTCATCACTCCGAGTTTCCGCGCCTCCATTTCAACACCACGAACGCCCGTAAATTTATACATCAAAAAACTTTTTTTATATTTTTCGGCTCTGAGGTCATACAACATTTAATGCATACAGTAACTATGCCACAATTGTCCTCACCCATGGTATGAAAAAGATAATATGAAACAGATGATAGGAGAGTTATCGATACAGAGAGGAAAACAAAAGTAGAAGGGAAAAAAAGGGAAAACCGATAATCAAGTTCGCCGCTCCCTCCCAAGATCTGATGCGTAATATGCGGAAGAAGAAAAATACCAACAATGCTATCATGGCCGATTAAGCAGAAGGAGAAAAGAGACCCCTCAACCCGCAATAAGATGAAGAGACAGAGAAGAGGAAAAATAATACAACTTCATACAACGCCCCCATTTGTACAAAAAGGTCTTAAGACGAGAGACCATCGGTATCGCAGATCAAATCAGAGCATCTACCATCCATATCCATAATATTTGTAGAGCCCCGCCGAGACTTCCCCGTACGCGACACCGATCTTTCGTCCGCCCCACGGCTTTCCGCCCATCTTCCAGGAACGGGAGCCAGTTTCCTCCGCCAAAGGTCTGGCAATCTTCTCAGAGCCAGGAATGGTTCCAGGCCCAGCCCTGACGTACCATGCTCGTCGGGTTTGGCTTTTGTTGACGCTCCATCCCAATTTCTTGGCCGAGATGGGTCGCTCCTTCAGACCATCGGTAACCTTCTCGTTGAGTTCCAGTACCTGCAGTGGAAACGAGGAAGGCATGAGAAGTTGGCACTTGTTGGTATCGACGAGGGTGGTTGGGTTAACGGAAGAGATTCCGGTAAGGTCTAGATAGTGAAGGTTCGACCTTGCTCCGTCATGGCGAGGTCCGTCTTGCTCGATGATAAGGTTCAAGTCTGCGATGCTCAAGTCGGCATATCCGATGGATAGCTCTTCAAGATGCTTGGAAAGCCTTCGAAGTTCAGGGACATGGTCTCTGGTGATCTTTGCTCCGGAGAGATTCAGGGAGCGAAGGGCAGTGGGCAAGAATGGGAGAAGCACGTCTACATCCGTGGTAGACAGAAGACGGTACCTGCCGGTATCAAACAAAAGATTGAGGTAGACCAAATCCTGAGTAGCAGGATGGTTAAGGAGGAAATCGACGACCGCGGGACCCGTCAAGCGGTTACACTTTGACAGAGATAGATGGGTGAGCTTTGCAGTGTGTGGTACAGTATGCAGTGTCCCGTCGGTGACTTGAGTATGATTCAAGTCGAGATGTGTCAAATTGGGCAATCGGGGCAATAAGGTAGCATAAACCGACGAGGGGAGTGTATTACAACCGTGCATGCCAAGCCTTCTAATGGAAAGGGCCATGGGCAGGCGTAAGTTGTTTGGGGAAATAACACTCAAAACACCATCCTTAAAACAACTCGCAGTGACACCACAAAAGTCCACCGCATCGAGACGGGGAAGCGCGCAAAATAATTTCTCTAGCACTCTCTCATCCACATCTTCATTAATAGACTCAGAGGCAAGGAACTCTCGCAAATTAGGAGTAATATCGAGACAATCGCGCAGAGTAGTGGCGGTCAATTTCTGAATCTCAGAATTCATACGCTTGGTTCTACCCAAGCCCACAGAAGTAAAGTTGGAGAAGTCCAACCTCTTTACCAAATGACCCAACTCGGGATACTTGGAGATCTGTGCTAGGAACTTTGAGAAGATGGACGAATGAGGGAAGGAAGCCTTAGAATACAAGGTCGACAGAGTGGCAATGTAGAAGGTCCGGGAGACCAGCAAGCACGATGCCAGGTCTGCGTTTCTACGGCTATAGCCATTGGTAGGCACATCGACTACTAGTTGTGGGATGATTTGATCTTTGAATAGAGTCAGCGTGACGACAAGCCAGTATTGGGGGATGAGATGAATGACAGCACAAAGGACACACCAAAAATCTCCACGGGAAGGAGTTCTATCGGCGCCCGCCCTTTCCCGGAAACCATCGAGTGTTCAGAATGAATTTCCATTCTTCCAATAGAGTGGGTAAGAGCTAGAACAGGTGAAGGCAAAGTTTGATCGATCAGTTGGTCAGCGGGTGGAATAGCAATAGTACAATCGAACGGCTGGTAGATGTCGTTATGATTCTCCTTAAGGGTTTGTGTAGCAAATTCCGGCATCGTGAGACTCAAGGGAAGGGCAGGCCTTCTTTATAGCAGTCCTACACGAGGAGTAAGAGGATCCAGGTCAGCAGTTGGGGGGGGTGCGAGGGGAGGCAAGGTCAAAGTTCTGACGCACGGCAGTTTGTTCGACACGGAGGATTTTTTTCTGAATTGAGTTGCAGACAAATGGAAGGGATGATAGGTTACCAATAACTGATGGGTTCTGCTTCGCTCGGCGAGAGGAAAGAGAGTCTGTGACACTGTGCGTATGTTTGTGGTGCGTGGGAAATGGGAAGGGTGTGTGGTGAGAGAGAGCAGGATACATGAGTGTGGTGTGGGGCTGTTTTTTCCCTTTCTTTTTTTTGATGGAGGGGGAGAAGAATGGGCCGTAGTACGGTTTTGTTGTCCATACCGGGTTATTGTACCTAGACTACCGGTATAAAAATTTGAGTGATAAAGGGTAAAGGGGAGCAGGAGGAGGATCACAGACGGGGGAGGGAAATAAAAATTAATGGAAGAAAAAATTGACCCGATCACAACCCCACCAATTGATTGAGCCGGTTTGCCTAGCAAAAGCTCAGAGAACAGAGTGCCGGTATCATATCCACTCTGCTGTAGAGTTCCTTTTGTTGATGTCTGACGCCATTCCCGCCAGGGATTGGCGGCTCCATCCCAACGGGTCTACACCTCTCAAACTCTCTCAGGAATACCAGTATGATACAAGTACCGTACTCATACGAGCTGGGTGATCAACTTTCCCAATCGCCCCTTTGACCCATCAGTTGGGAGGAAAGTGTGAGTGCCCGAATAAACTGCAAAGAGTCGAATTTCCTGTCCGCCTTTCCCTTCCTCTTTGCGAGGAATCTATGACTAATGGTATGCTTAGGGATACACCACGTGCTCCACCCAGCAAAGAGCTTTCTTCCTTGTTCTTGTCTCCCTCTTCCAACTACCCGTTTTCCACCTCTTTTCCTACCCAGCCAGTCAGCCCGTTGAGGTGCATGTACTCGAGTATCATACAGCTTTTCCTTCACCCGCTCTCCCATCCAGGCAGAAGGACTTGCCTTACGCGAAGAAGCAGAACAACGAACTAACGGCAGTATGGTGTTGTCCGCCTGATGGGTTAGAGAGAGCGGCGTAAAAGCAAAGAATCTAAAACAGGAACGCGCTAGACCCAAGGAAATAAGAAATGAATCCCTTCTAGTACCGGTACCGGTACCGTACCCCGAACTATGCCAGGTCCCTTTTGGTTCCGTCATTGCTATTTTGCCCCCCCCCCCCCCCCTTTGCCTCCCTCGTCACGATGTTCCAGTCATTGGGCGGTTGGAGGGCTGGAGGAGCTCTTGACCGTCCGATTTTTCCCTTACGCAAGCGTCAAAGCCTTGTGGGCGATGAAAGGGAAGAAACGCCATTCATTCTCGCAAGGACCTGAGAACTTGGGATTTGGGGTTTGCCGTTACACACCTGACCTCATTTCACTTCAGCTTTCCCAGGCACTTGACTGCCGGTATTTGTTGCAGGAGGAAGCCGAAGGGGGGGGGGAGAACGACGACGGTGGGCCGAGAGCACCGAGCCAGGGCGACTCAACATGTAGGAACACAAACGCTTTACCCACTCATACATTACATGTGCGATATCGTGTGAATTGGCAAGGCTCCGACTCTACACGTACAAAAAAATGTCAACCGTATCTATGACAAGTTTCTTTTTGTCTATTTCATAAATTCCCGGTAGAGAAGGTCTTATACTTGCTTTTCCGTTCCGGAATTAAATCTGATAATTGAGGCCCAGAACTCGCAAACGCACACAAAAGAAACATGACCCTGCCATACCCCTCCCTTCACCCCGCAGCCCTGTTCATGGGAAGAAGAAAAAGGGTCATCATTCCGAACGATTAGGATATGGATGCTCTTATCTTTAGATAAAGCTTTTTGGTAGTATCAGCGAAATCTATTTATTCCCTTTCATCGTGCTACATAACACTTAAATACACCTCGTCTGCCTTCTTTTTTTTTCACCTCGGGTCTCATCCCTCTCTCGATTCCTGTGGCTTTGGTAACTCGCTATCTATCTCTTTGCAACGGGCGGTGGAATCCGGCAACACATAAGATTACACACATCACATCCCAACCCCGAAAGATAAAGGCGAACGGAGAAGGACTGAGAGGAAGAACCGAAGGGCACAGCTGGCACCTGATACGCTCGGTATTAGTATTGTTACTACGGCACACACAAGCATCGTTGCTTGCTAGCGAGCCAACAAGCGAACCGCTGCCATCACTGACCGCGGTCAACATCGGAGTCCCACTCTCACTCACTTACCCATTCACCCTCGCACACATTCCCAGTCACACATTCACTTTTCTTGCCGCCCCACAACACGAGAGGCTATTCGTCAACAGGATAGGGCGAAGAATGGCAGAGGAGGCGGAGAGGGCGGGGAAAAATGAGACATTACGGTAAGGTAGGGGAATCGTATTATGGTATCTACTGAGTACACGAGGTGGGGGAATGAATGAGCATTTGTTCTGCCAGAACCTGCCACCCATACATACTTTGATGCACTCACCACAAGTCTGGCAACTCTCGATTTATTGGCCGGTCGCCGGGGGGAATGGGTGAAGGGGGAACATGGGGAAGGTTTACGAATTACAACAAAAAGTCAGGAGTTCCTATTAGAGACGGGCGGAGGGAGGGATAGATGGATAAAAAAAAGGAGCAGGAATGAGTCCGGAGCGGGGTGGAACGAACGACGTGGAGGAGAAGAGAGGAGGACACGAAGGCGGTTCTAATCCTGAGCATTGCGCAATACGGTAGCTAGGTTGGCCAACTGTTTGTTGCCATTTTTGCCAACATACTGTGCAAAGAGCGCAAAGGCGGGAGTGGTGGGAAAGACACAGGCAAATACAGCAAACTGCCCTTTCTTCCTTCGCGATGTCCGTTGTGGGCGTCAGGTGAGGAGGTTTTTGCGAGAGCCAAAAATAAAAAATAAAATAAAAAAGAGAGACAGAGGAGGTAATTTTTGTTGTCGCTTCGGTACGGGAGTTTGTTCCACTCCGCTCCCCTTCATGCACGAGTCGCAGAAAACCTGGACCTTGGATGCTTTTTCCCGACCCGGAAGATCCCGTTACGTAAATCATGCATCTCCTTGTCACACGAGGCGCACGGATGTTTGCAACGTGCATCGGGAGCGGACCTTGGATGGATGGAGGTGTGGTGGTGGCACCGCTCTTGTACCACTCGTGATGGAGATTCGTCCGAAGAATCTGCCAACAAAGATTCCCTTTTTTAAAATAATTGAGATTCAGACTTCTTCCCGGCGACCTTGTTTCGTCCCCGCCCTTAAGCACGGTGTCGTGTCGACGGAAGGGGTAAAATAAAATAAAAATTTAATGCAAGCAAAAAAAAGTAAACCCAATGAAAGACCTTATCTGATTACGGCCACTGACGTTTGACCCTTGCCACTCACTCGCTTCACTTGTTCACTGCCCTCACACTCCAGTAGACTACTATGCCGAGATATTTGTACCGTACGGCTAGCGGAATCTAAAAAAAAACGGGGGAGGAAGGGGAAAAGAAAAAAGGACGAGTGCCATCTAACATACCGTACTCGAGTACTATACCAGCATTCGAGCGCAATGGGGTTTTGCTGGGGTAATCGTTTTCTAGATTTACAAGGATTTCCTGCATGGGAGGCATCCTACATCCGGCCAATTAAAGCGGGAGACCTCGAAGAAAAGATTGAACGAACGCATTCTGGCACAGGACGCTGCCCTACTGTCACACCCAAGGCCAAAAAAACCCCCCAAACACCGAATCCAGTACAGTAACTCAAGTAACCTATACATCTTGGTGTATATAACTCACCATATCATACCAACACCGAACCGCATAACCCGCACTTCATTGCGCTGGGGTGTTTGCTCCTGTAGACATCTATGCCGCCGGCCTCTGTCACCGGGGTTGTGGGCGGGCATTCGTTCAACACCATATATCCGGTGTACGCTATCACGAAGAGTGGGGCGCAGCGGTGACTTGTGCGAGTACCGTACCGTCCAGTGATGCCACAACACCTCCTCCTCTTCCCCTCCATTTACACTGTATAGCCCGGCAAGCTCGGTATTTGCTTCTGGGGGAGCTTTCCCCGACTCTTGCTACCTACTCGCTTACTCACTTGACAGTCCATCCGCTTCCATCGCCGGTGTTGTTGTTGACAGGCGCGCCGGTCGGTCGGTGAATTGTGCGCTGGGAAAGGAAGGTAGGAGACGTGCTGGACAAGCTCTACTCGGGGGGAGGTCGGCGTTTACTGGCATTCCTCTCAAGTATAGGTTCAATTCTACGTCCCCTCGCCCATTTTCTGTGAATGACTCTGACCTCTTGGTTTCTTTCCCTTTCGCACTCGTGACAAGCAAGAGCCATCCGATATCAGGGGTAGTGGATTTGTATGTGCGCTCAGCTACGCACTGTTTTTTTTTTGCCACATATTCTTGAACCCCTGTTATCGGGCGCTCCTTGCCTGCTACGAGCAGCACTGTTGCGGTGAAGGTCTTGGTGGAGGGAGATTTGCCGTGGCTCATAGTGCATCACTCGTGGCTGATTTCTACCACCTGGCGCCCCGAGTTGATGGCTCTCTGCGTGGGTCGGGACACCCATCCTAGGTTGAAGAAATGCGAAATTCATTTCCAGGTTAGATTGCACATTCCCAGGCAGATTTGACAGGTGAAAAAAGGAACGCATTTGGCGGTTTACATGACATTGTGTCCCCCCTTCCCATCTACCAGTACTGCCGGTAGCAGAGTAGAGCAAGCTGCATGAGAGGAAAATTTTGTATCCCGCTCACTCACTTAGACTCTGCGCTTTAATCGACTCATGCTGCCCGGCTCTCATTCGCACACTTGTGCTCGAGTAGGGGGGGTACCGCGCGCCCCGAGCTCCCCCAGTTGCTAACTGTAGGTCTGACCCACCCACCCCAGGCATGGTCATTTCCCCACAAAGTCGAGATCATGCGTTGCGGGTAGCAAGCTTGTTAAACGGCTGAGATTAGCTAAGAACCACGATCGTGTTGATTTTTTCTTTCCCCTTCCAGACACTACAGGTGCCGAAGTTGAAAAATGGGCGGGAGGAGCCCAGCCCACGGTACCTCGCTCGGTTCGAGACTACCAATTATGGGATTTATCCGGGAGAGAAAAGGAAGGGAAGTTGATCACGGGACTTGATTCTTTGAGGTGCGGTTGTGGTATATTTCCCACTTTAAATGAGGGCCACATCCGTATTCGTGGCGTTTTGACATTCTTCTCTCGTGCTTGTTGCGGGTCTGCTCCTTGTCGCCGGGTCTGAGGTTGGCTTTTTTTTATTTTATGCGTCACCGCCAGAACGGGAGCAACCCAATTCAGCGACCCGCGTGCAACTCGAGCACCGGTAACCGTGACATGAACTGGAGGTTCACGACTCTCTCACCCTCAATACCATTGCTGGACCGTGTGACACAGTAAATTCCGGTATAATAAATAAGAATTACCGTACGATAGAACTCAACGTGACATACGGTGCTTTTCTCTCTCTGTCCCTCCCTTCAGCTTACTGTATATATTCGCGAGGGATTCCCTCTCGCAACATCTCCCCAAAGCTCCAGCTCCAAAAAGGCTTACGGTACCCGAATGGTTCTGGAAAGAAATAAAAAAAAAAAGCCCCCCCGAAAAAATGGCAAAAAAAAAAAAAGAAGGGCAAATACCCCACCTAACCGAGATCTTCCCCATCCCATCATCCATCCACACACCCACATCCACACACCCACCCTCGCGCGCCCTCGCACACCCCCTTTCCCCCCCCCGCAAAACTCTAAACTGGGTGAGACAATGCTTTCAAGCAGGGTTTCTCGATTGCCGTTTTTTTTTCTTTTTCGTTTTTTCTTTTCTTTTCTTTTCACGCTTTTTGCTCTGGGGAAGAAAGTTGGAATGTGTAGACTAAGTTACGGTGCTTTTACCGGTCCGGTCACGGGGAGGGCGGTGACGGGATGGGACGGGACACGACTGGACCTTGGGTAGCTTACTCCAGACGAGGGATGGGTGGATAGGCAAAATGCGCAGCAGAGTGGACGCGCAAGCAATTTGAGTGCTAATCCATTCAATGGCATGGAACTGCACAGGACAGTATTTGTGCTGTAATCTACTATGCGGTACTCCAGTCTACCCCGGCACCTGAATACTGGACGGTGGTGACCTACCTTTCTTTCCTCCCTCGCTTTCATCTGTCCCTAGAAAGCAGTGGTATATCATAAGTTGACCACCGTTCTCCCTCCCCCTCCTCTCAATCAATCAATCGATCAATCAGCACTGACCAACAAACACCACACCCCCTTCCGTCCGTCTCACGGGTAGCCTATGATACAACTGTAGATCCTCACCAAACCTCGCAACTATGGGGTAAAATTACACCATCCATCATCGCTCACCAATCACTCTGAATCCCCCTTCCCCCAAATATGATGATGGATAAGCCGAGCCTTGTTTACTTGCTTGCTTTTGGGTAGGTAACTAGGGTAAATCTTTTGGTAGTTTATTGGTAGAGGCGGTGGAGGTGAGGCTCGATTTGTGCCTGCTTGTGCGATGGTGGATCATGGATGGATGGAATGGAATGCCGCTGGTGTGGTTTGGGCGGGCTTTTTTCTTTCTTTTTGCTGGAGGAGTTGGGGGGGGAGTGTTTGCTGTGATATGGTGCGGTCACTGGTGTTGCAAGGAAGATGGGAAGGAGGGATTTAGGGCTTGTCGGTTATGGTGCCGTATGTGGGTGTCGCTGCAAATACCGTGGGTGGGTACTAGTATAGTTGGTATGATAGGTAATTTCCTGGTGGAGGCCGTAAATTTTGATTAACCGGGTAAGTACCGGCACTATAACTGAGCTATGGCATTTGTGGGGTAGAGAATAAAATAAGAATGTTTGATGGGGTACTGTACTCCAGTACAGCTAGAGAGGGATGCGATGGCTCCTGTAGGTAGGAAGGTAGGAAGGAAGGACTCCAAAGGAGGCATCACAACTAACGTTCTTACTTCCGCGCACACTATTGTAACACTACACCATGTCGTATACTCCGGTGCCAGTGCAATACTGTAAAAGATTCCCAAAGCCGGAGGAGTTTCTTGCGAGGTCAAGTTAACTCCCGGGAACCTTTGATTACTTATCGTTGCTAGACAATACTACCGGTACGGGATCCACCCTACGTCCGCAGTATTCCCCTATCACCGCACCATAGACTCCCCCCTCACAAGCGATAAGCCCATATCCCACCAACAGGCAAAAGGCTTGAAACAACAGCGCTTGGCCTCAGCCGACCTCAGCCGGCCAAGCTAGCCTAGCGCAACCTTGGTTGTACTAGTACCCTTCCAATCATCACCTCTGATACCGGCATCATCAAACGGTAGCGAGTCCGGACCCGCAATACTCTCCCCCCTCGGTAGAGATATATACCATAATCTCCTCGTGTAATAGTCCTATTCTCTTTGCTATACCGGTGAGATCTCCACGCGCGCCCCCATCACTGGGGACTCCTTGTGGGTACGGTTGCAGTTTGTGGAGTTGCGTGGGTGTTCCTTCCACTTGCTGGTCTGGTGGGCACATATTATGTATCTGGTTAGGCTACTGGTGCTATTAGTAAATTAAGGGTTGCGTTAATTCAGGGCAGCTTATTAATTTGGTAGGCTATAATTTCATAATAATAATATTATGGTGGGAATATGTCCTAGCTTCCTATACCTGGCTTGGCGGTGGAACATGGGTGCTCACTCGGTGATTTACTCGAGCTCTAGGACTCGAGTTTGTGTTTTACTCGCCACCGAGGAGGTAAAGGTAGCCCCGATCTGACGCACTTGAGGAGCGATTGCTATAATATCTATCCAATTAACCGTTGGAGTTTGTGTGATTCGGATTTCTCTGGGACAGCAGGACTGCGCGGTCACATAGGGTGAGCAAGTGTTCCCGCCACGGTACTTGATCCTGAGTGTGCTCGTGGTAGGGATGAGTGTGTATATGCTCTCCTGTGGGTTTATTTGCGTATTCGTTTTACTTGCTTGCCTGTGGCCTTTCACCTACAGCCTCCTCTGCCGGTGTTCCTCCTATGCAGCGGGGTTTCTCCCCTTTCCTTTCTATCCCGTTTTCTCTCCGATTGCTCTTCTGCTTGAGGGGTTGAGCCAATAATATGCCATATCCTCGGCTGATCTGCTTCTTGTATGACAAAAGCCGTGGTGCCGGCCAGCCACACGGCCTACCTGCTCGGCGAGATGTGTTAGCACCACATAGCAAAACTGGTGCTACCTTCGTTAGCTCTCGCAGGAGATGTTTGACCCTAGGGTGTGACACCGGTGATGCATGAGATGGGCAGTATGTTGATAAGGGCCCCAGTGGAGAGAGAAGCGATCCTTCACCACCCGAGTACTAAGTTTAAGTTTTTGGCTAGCGCGAGGAGGAGCATCGGTAAGGGGTTTTGGCATCGGTGGAATCGTTCTTTGGGGAATATGCTTTGGGACAGGGGCGCTTTTCCATTCGTTCGGAGGGATGGGGAAAAGGTACAGCGTGCAGCAGTGTACGCGTTATAATCTGTATTATAGCCTGTGAGTGCGTAGGGTGTGTGTGTGGTGGCTTGATTGGTGGGGTATATAGAGAAGGCTGTTTTATACGGGGGTTGTGTGCTGTGGTTGGTGGGTGCGGTATTGTGGGTTGGGTGGGCATGTCGAGTGTTGTAGGGAGTCTTGTATGTGTAATGGTTTGTGAGGTGGGTATCATACTAGGGCCTGAATTTGTATTTGCCATATGATATTTTGAAGTCCTTTCCTGCCTCTTAGTTTTTTGCTGGCATATAATAGGTGGGATCAAGCACAACCATATTCCTGTTTTTCTTGTGGTCGCTCCTCCTTCACAGTTGATCACTACATGTACCACCAGTCTTAGGGCACCATCCATTTGTTGCGGTTTGCTGCCAGGATGAATGAAAGAGCCTGCCTGACCTCACCTTAACAAGACATCCGGGAGCCAGTAATTTTGGAGTAAGCATTAAACAATGAGGCACCGCAGATAGATCTGTGGCGGGGTATATCGCACTCACTGTGGGCCCGTCGCGCATACATGAGGAATAGGACAACGTATAGATGCCAAATATCGCTCCTTGGCGTTTCCCCCTTTGTCCGACGAGGACGGGAGATCGAGGGAGCAGGTAGCGGGTTAAATGGTTTCGGGATCGATCGGGGTTCTCTCTCTCTCTCTCCCTCTCTCTCTCCCTCCTCACCTTGCGTTGGCATGGCTCATTAGATTTCTCTTCCTCGGTTTGATGTCCGCCGGAGCGTTCGTTCTTCTTGGGGGGCCGCCCCCCCCCCCCCCCCCCCCCCGCACACCAGAAAACGACGACGACCACAGCGAAGCGAGA
>Ga0307509_10006779_pt1 | contig 15252 bp, 15 predicted proteins | sample 10_EM_MG_FD_202245 | JGI IMG/M metagenome (GOLD analysis project Ga0307509, IMG submission 202245) | Populus trichocarpa ectomycorrhiza microbial communities from riparian zone in the Pacific Northwest, United States - 10_EM | ecosystem: Host-associated > Plants > Roots > Unclassified | place...
GGACTCATGAAGAGAGGGGAAGAGTTGGGCATCGTCTGCGGGGAGGAATGCAAGAGGGATGGAGTGGATCAAAAGCTGTGTTTCGTTCGGAGCGGGTTTGAAGAGATCCCAAGGGGAGTTGCCTACCAGAAAGGCCTTGTTCAACCTCGAGGTAAGGGGAGCGAAGTAAGGAGTATAGGCGGAGGCGGGGGTGTGAAGGTCGGTACCGAGCAGCGACACTGAGCCTTTGTCGTTAACCGTGCAAGTGAAGGAAAGGGGGAGGGAGCAGTTGGCCTCTCTGAGAACCGAGGCGGCAATGTCTGGGAAATGCGCTGCTATCTTGAGCGCCTCTGGGTGAGGTTCGAAGGTGGTCCTGGAGGCGAAAAATCTGCGGACAGCTTGGGGGAGAGGAGGGGGAGATTTCATAAAAATCTCACCCGACGCAACCGCAACTGAGGGAGCCGAGGCAGAGGCCTTCGCCTGTCGACCCTTCTTTCCCTTCGCAGGGGGTGCGACAGCTTGAGCGTAGGTGGGGGTGGCTTTGGAGGCCATAGTGGTGGGAGGACGCCAGTCGGGGTCGAGATGACCAGGGGTCCAGGCAGATCCGGGGGGGTATTTTCCTTTGGCGAATTCTTCCGCTTCCCAGGTGTGGGGGTATTTTTTGGCAAACGCCTCTGGGTTGCCATATAGTGTGGGAGGGGAAGTTGACATGTCGTATCTCGGGAGATCCGGGTCAGCTGCGGGGGAGGGCCAGACCGTGTTAGGAGGTGGTGGGGGTGGAGCTGGAGGAGCTCTTTCTTTCCCTTTCTCTTGGCGAGCGGGGTTGGAGTTGCTGGTGGGGGTGGGACGAGACCCACTAGAGGAGGGTGTGGCCTGTTGTGGAACACCAGGGCGTTGGGGAGGGAAAGGGGCCTGAGCGGCTGATGGGAGACGGGAGGCGATGTCACGAAGAGATGCTTGGAGTGGGGCGAGGTTCGGGGGTTGTGGGGAGATGTCCAGGTTGGCAATCCGAGAGGACAAGTCGTGGATCTCAGTCGAGAGAGTCTCGAGAGCAGTTGCTATGTGAACGCTCGATTGAAGCGAGGTGCAAAGTAGGGGGAGGAGCATCTGTTCTCCGATAGAGAGGGTGGAGATGTTCGCCGGAGTAATGGGGGGAAAACTTGCAGCAGGGAGCCCTAGGTCGGCGGCTGTTTGGTGGAAAATCGAGACCAGGTGGTCTAGGTTTCCAGTGGTTGGCAGGGGGGAGAGAGGGACCGGTGTACCAATTCTCGAAGGGCCGCCTGGGAGGGAGGCCATGTTTGGGGGTGAGGGTGGGGACGCGAGGCCCAACAGTGAGGACGAAATGTGTGGGAGAGGAGATCGTGCGCAGAACGACGTGGTGTTGAGAAATGTAGGGGGGGGGAAAGAGGGGAGCGGAAGCGTGTCTAACTACTGTGACCGAGTCTCCTACTTATAAACTCTTCACGCCAACAACCCTAACCCTGGTGACTCATAACTCGAGTCACGCGGTCCTATGACTCATAATGAGTCATGCCCGAAATCCATCAGATGACTCCTATGAGTCACTGCCCAACATGCCATAAACCAATCATAAACATAAAACATATCAGGTGCGCAAAGCGCGTCACCTGCGTGGAACTCGTGACTCATAATGTGAGTCACGCGCGAAAGTCATTACATCATTATGACTCACAATCGTGAGTCATAGAAACATCAACCAATCATAACATAACGATGACACGCAAGTGCGAGTCATGCGAGAACTATGAGTCAACTGACGGCATAGCGTGAAAGATAATTATGACTCACAATCGTGAGTCATGGTAACATACCTTATGACTAATAACTATTAGTCATGTGAAATCTGCCTTGCTTAGTCACGATTTGTGACTGCAATGGTGTCATGATGTTTCGAAAAGTCCGACCGTACAAGCAGAGCACCAAGGAGGTAGTGCCATACAAGAGAGCAGTGCCATCGGGGACAGCTACTTTACCGATCGAGGGAGTCTAAAAACCGCCCGTTGACGGGTGAGGGGTTGCCGACCGTGGAGGGCTGCCTAAGCGAGCCCGGAGAAGAGGGGGTGAAGGCAGACTCAACCAAACCCCTAGGAACAAGCTTGCCAGGCCTGACCATTAGAAGGGAAAGGAAGAGGGAGGAGGGATGGCTTCACCCAGACAGTGGCAATGTGGCGTCTCTGAGGAGAGGGCGGTGGATGGAAGTGACGATGATTTCTCGTGGTGTTGAGATTTCAATCGCTGGAGGTATAGCCGAGACGGAGGATGCTAACTACTCTGACCTCTTTTTTTATCTCTTTTTTTTTTTTTTAATCTCAATTATTAATTGTTTTTATGGGGGCAAACGCACACCTGTTCTCATCCCACGGTCCTAGGTACAACAGACTTTCTGCCAAGCGTGGGCTACGTAGTCCAAAACCTCCAACTATAGTCCATCCCGCCATCCCCAAGCTAAAACCCTCTGACCCTGTCCAACAGAGAAAACCCCACCCGGTACTATGGGTAGAAACTACAAGGAGATGAGAAAGAGGGCCTGAAAGCCACCAACCAAAAACCCCCGCGAAAGCCTAGCCAAAAAGAAAAACATCCCCAACTGACAGTAGACATAACCAACAAAGAAAAGCAAACCCACTCCCCCAAATCAAGCAACCTATAAGCTAAACCGTGGTAAAACCCCCCCGGGCCCACCTCCTGAAGGAATAGGGACTCCAGAATGATGGGTCTCGGGGACAGAACGAGGGGAGGTAACTCCCGGGGGCATATAGCCCCGCCAGCCGAGGCTCAGGAAGAGTGATTGAGCTCGAGAGGATGCCGCCTAAGGAAGGAAGGCTCGTGGCAGTCGGAGGAATATCCAGTCGGCTATTTTGGGAAACAGGACCCAGAAAGAAGGTTTAAACGTACTCCCCTAGTCCTAAGACACCAGAAGGGAGCAGAGGTCTGATGGTGGGCTTAGAGCCACAAGCAGTAGGGTGCCAGCCGATCCAAACGTCGGGGAGGTGGAGGGCGGAGGGCTAACCGACACGAGAAGTACGAGGAAGGCCGACAGCAGCGGGGTCACGATCGTTCGAAAAGTCCGACTGTACCAGCAGAGGACAAAGGAGATAGTGCAATACCAGAGAGCAGTGCCACCAGGGACAACTACCTTACCGATCAACCGAGACTAAAGACCCACCGTTGACGTGTGAGGGGTTGCCGACCGTGGAGGGCTGCCTGAGTGAGCCCGGAGAAGATGGGGGTGAAGGCAGACTCAACCAAGCCCTAGGAACAAGCTCGTCAGGCCTTACCATCACAAGGGAGAGGAAGAGGGAGGGGAGATGGCTTCACTTAGACAGAGGCAATGTGGGGTGTGTGAGGAGAGGGGGGTGGATGGAAGTGACGATGATTTCTCTTGGTGTTGAGATTTCAATCGCCAGAGGTGTAGCGGAGACGGAGGATGCTAACTACTGTGACAGTTTTTTATCTTTTTTTTTTTTCTTTTCTTTTCTTTTTAAATCATATGCATTTGTTGAAGGTACAAAGACAGCATTCAGCTTTAACACTACGGCCAACAAAAGCGGTACCCTCCTCACTACAGGAAACATCCAAACCCCCAAGTCCCTCTGGTATGAGACCAACCGCACATCTCGCCTATCGCCCAACCAAATCCTACGAACATACACGTACACCCGAACGAAGTAGAAAGGAAAGAAGCAAGCAGGAAGGAGAGGAGAACCGTTAGCGACATCTACTACAGAAAGTATAAAAACATAAGGAATGAATGAACCCCTGACAAAGGAAATTTACGTCTGATAAGTGACGTGGATCAGCCTGAGCTAGGAAGTGAGAGTATGGACTGGTACACTGGAGTGGTGCCGGGGGACGGAGCGGTGCCTGATGGCAGGATAGGATGGTGTATGGAGGCGACTCTGGTGAGGGGTCGCCGGGCGGTGTGCCAAAGCGGCATTAGCGACGGCCAGGAGGACGGGCTTAACCGAGGCGGGTTTTTGTATAGTGACCGAAGATCTACCGCAGGAGGGGAGCAGTAAGGTGCCAGCTGAGGGGGTAGGAAGAGGGGGGTAGGTGTAGCTGTAACAGAGCAACGGGACCAAGACCAAGAAGGTGGAGGGAGGGGGATGTGAGGAGGAAGGACAGTCCGAACACTTGAGACAACCAACTAGAGTAACCGCGGCCGATGCTTTTCCGAATGCGAAACGAAGACGAGGTGCTGAAGTTACTAACCGAAGTGTTCCCCGACAGGACCACACAATCGAGACAGAAAGGGACTTCGCAAAGGGCTTGGAAAGCTCAGCGCCGACCGTGAGCGAAGAGGACAGAATGCCGACCGTGCAAAACCTAAGCAAGGTGCAAAGGGAGTGCGGGGTATGGGGAGAACTGAACTTCATGAGCAGGAGTCAACGACGAACAGGAACAAGAACCCCATGGAGGAGGCGGTAGACCCCAGAGGGAGAGGAGGGGTTGTAGCATCGCTCCCCTAGGCAGAAGCCATCAAGGGGGAGGAGAGAGGGTAGTGGTGGATCCTACGATGATTTCCCTGGTGTTGAGATTTCAATCGCCGGAGGTGTAGGGGAGAAGGTTCGTGCTAACCACTGTGACCGTTTTCTTTTTCTTTCTTTTTCTTTTTTTTTTTAAATCATATGTTCATTGTTTCTACGGTACAAGAAATGACATGCATCTTTAATGATATGGCCAAAACAAAACCGAAAATCAAACTAACAATCAACAAATGAAACAAACGTAACCAATTCCCCCAACGCGACCAATAATTGTCGCAAAGCAGCCATAGCTAAAAATCAAGGAAAGTATAAACCGCCTAACTAGCCTCGAGGGCCAGGGGCGGGTTGGGCCGTAACTATAAGAAGGGGATTCGCAGGGGGTTTTTGGAGGGAGGGAGCAAGAGGGGGCATCCCCGGAGGGAAACCAGTGGCGGTGGTGCGGATAAACTCAGCCGGCACAATGCGCAGCTGTTGGTCGGACCAGACAGGGGCATCGGGGACCAAGTCCGAGATCCCTTGGAGGATGCGGGATCTCTGACAGGAGGAGGAGGGACAGGAGAGGATGGCATGTTCGAAGGTCTGCGGGACTTCCGAGCATAACGGGCAGGACGTGTCGGCATCATGATTGCCCCATGAGGGGTGAGCCGCGAGGTAGCTTTTCCCAGAATGCATCTGGTGTATCATTCCTGCAACAAATCTGCCCAGGCCCATAAAGGGGTTGGGACACATTGAGGGCGGGTTGGGATAGTAAGGGGGGGCCGGGGTTTCAGACCAGTCGGAAAGGAGCAGCTGTTTAGCCCTCAATTTGAGGCGCGAATAGGATGGAACAATCCCCGGGATCGGGGGTAGGTAGTCTGTCAAGTGGAGGGAGATAGGTGGTAGCGTAGAGACGTCTTCTACTAAGGGGGCGGCCGCATTAGCCAAAGCTGTGATAGCGTTGTGCCGGTATCTCGGGTTCTTAATCTTGTCTGGAGCAGGACGCCAGTCGAGGTTGAAGAAGAGACAAGGTTGGGAGGTGATCTTCCCACAAGCCGTTGAGGCGGCACGGTGGGGCGAGAAGGTGGGAACGGACTCAAGGAGTCGTGCTGTGGCCGGGTTTATTTCCGGGGGGGAGCCGATGAGCCTTAGGCCAGCAAGGCGGCGTTGGTGGCGTACAAGAACAGGTAGCGGGGGAAGACAGGCTTCCCTGTGCAAACACACAAGGTTGGTGGAGGAGAAGCAGTTGATGATCCACCTACAAACCCGATGCCAGAAAACGGACATCGGGCCCATGATGGACGGTGGAGGGGCCCAAATCGCGGACCCATACAGGAGAATCGGAGGAAGGAGCGAACGCGCCAAGGAGAGACAAAGGTAGGGTGGGAGGCCCATCCCGGGCGGGGAGAGGCGGCGGATCGTGGCTAGGGCGGCATTCGCAAGTGTATACCTCCTGGAGAAGTGGGACCTTGAGTCAAAGGCGGGGGTAAATATGAAGCCCGGCCATTTCAGGTGGGATTTTGGGTAGAAGAGCTGGTCTGCTAGCTGCACCGGGAGGGAGCACGGTGGCTCATTGCTCCTGGCGGTTCTCCAGTGGATTAGCTCAGTTTTCGGGACGGAGAAGGAAATGTTAATTGGCGAGGCCTTCCTCTTAAGCGCCGAGAAGGACTTCTGAAGGAGGCGAACGTTGGTTCTGTAGTAGGGTGAGGCCACCGTGACAGCAAAGTCATCGACGTAAGAGATAATCAGTGACCTGGGAATTTCCAGGTGGAGGGAGGATACGTATATGACGAATAGGAGGGGGGAGATCGGGGACCCTTGAGGGACCCAAACTGAGACCGGGGCGAAAGGGCAGGGGGATCCCTGGAACGTCAGGCGGCAGGTGCAGTCCCTAAGGAAAGAACCGACCCACTAGACCAAGTACCGGCCGACCCCTTTTCTGCGGAGGAGGAAGAGGAGCAAGGGGGATTCTACGTTGTCGAAACCCCCCTTCACATTGAGGAAGAGAGTGGAAACCTTCTATCGGAGGCGGTAGAAGCACTCAACGTTGTGCTGCAAGACAAGGGCGGCATCGGCGGTGGACCTTCCAGGGAGGGACCCGCTCTGAAGGGGATGGATAAGGGAGCATATCGCTGCCTGGGCTGAGAGGCGGGAAGCTACCACTCTCTCAAGGATCTTAGAGAGTGTACGAAGGAGGACGATAACTCTAAAGGAGGAGGGTGAGTTGTATGAGGGTTTGCCCGGTTTGTCGAGGACAATACCGAGTGCTTTTTTGAGGGAAGGAGTGTGAAAACCGTGGGCCAACAGGGGGTCCAGGAGGGAAGGAAGAAGAGAGGGTTTGATCCGGTGCACCGATTTCCACACAAAGTATGGGATATGGTCGGGACCAGGGGCGGAGGTGTTCGAGGACTTGGAAAGGGCCCTGGAGATCTCCTCAGAGGTTAGGGAAGTGTAATCCTCATAGCGCGTGAGACGGAGGAGCGGGGGAGGAGGGGGTTTGGAGGGAAAAAAGTGTTCGAGAAGCGTCTCCACTCCCTCGGCCGGATCGGAGGCTCCTGGAAGGTCAGGGAATCTCTGTGGTGGGCGACCAAATGCGAACCTCTTGGCCGTCCAGAGGGAGCGTGGAGTGGCCGAGGACAAGAAGTCCGACCAGTGTGCTTTCTTGGCCGAGGCGATGGCCTTAAAGCATGTGCACCTCGAGCTCTTTACGTTGCTCCAGTTCAGGGGGGAGGGGTTGAGGCCGGATATCCTTGCGAACTTGTGGTATTCCCTTCTCAAAGACGATAGGCGAGGGGCTCACCATGGCTTCGAGCGGGGGCAGGGGCGCTTGCTCGGGGCATGGGAGGTCAGGTGGGAGGTGAGGCGGGTGGAGGAGATGTCGAACCACCTAGTCATGGAGTTGGGTGTGGGCCTCGCTGGGCAGGGCAGTGTGGTGAAGGTGTCCAGTGCTTTCCCTACCGCATTTAGGTCAAGGAGGGCCCAGTCTGGAGTAGGGGGGGGTAGCGTGATCGCGGGTGGCTTTAGTGTTATCACACATGGGGCGTGGTCTGAGCCAGTGGAGGGGAGGGGGGTGTCCCAGGAACAGACGAAGGAGGAGAGGGCGGAATTTGCGCAGGCTAGGTCCAAAACAGAGGGTCGCGAGAGGGTGTCAAAAGGGAAACGAGGGTAAACCCCGGGGGTGTTGAGGAGATGATACGGAACCTCAAAAGCAGCATCCAAGTAGCGTGTAGAGATAGTGAACTCCCACTCGGAAAGGGAGTGACAGGGGTCTGCTAAGGGGTGGTGGAGGTTAAAATCACCTAAAACCAGGTGAGGGTAAGAAAGAAAAGAAAACAAGCGCTCAGGCAAAATGGAGCGGTAGGGAGGACTATTTGTGCAAAGAAGGTACACTGAGGTGACCCTAAGGGAGTGGTGGGGGGATCCAAACAGGCCTTCAGGGGAGAAAAATTCAACCGAAAGCATATCTGAGGATTCGTGAAAAACAGTCGAGCAGGACAGGTGCTGGTTCAAAGTGCGAGAAAGACAAATGGCCACACGTGGGAGGCCAGGAGGGGGGGGTGCGAAGGACATAAATCCCGGGAAGGTTGGCAGAACCGATCGTCTGGAGGGGGGGTCTTGAATGGCAACAAGCAAGGGAGGGTGGGGCAGCATGGTAAAGCTGTGAAAGAGTGAGAGAAAAACATCCCAGCTCCCAAGGCAGTTATGTTGAACGATTGGAAAGGACGGGAAGACAGCACTGCTGTCGGTGTACCGAGTGAAAAAGGTCTCCATTATTGGGCAGAGCCCTCAGTGGAGTCGGAATCTAGAGATTCATCACCGCTCTGTCTTGGGGCGAGATCAGTGATGGTGATGGTCCGTTGGGCTCTCTGCCTAGGTGGAGGAGCATCGCGGGGGAGTACAGAGGCCTCCGGGTTTCGGGGAGCAGCACCTGATGTTGGGGGAGGGATCGTCGAAGGGCCAGCCTAGTCCTCAGCGAGATCCATGCTGTCCTGCGTCTGTCGAGATCGCACCTGTGCTGTCTCTGGAGTGGTTTTTGGGCGGGAGGGGCAATCCCTGCTGCGTGCAGAGTGCTCTTCCTGGCAGTTAGGACAGCATGCCACCGAGGATGGACAGCAGGCGAGGACAGGTCGGAGATTGCCACCCTTAGGGCAGGAAGGGTTAGGGCAGCGATGCTCTGCTTTGGTGTAGGAGAGCGAGCAGAAGGGGCACACGGGCAGAGAGCTAGGACAGCGGGTAGGGATGTGGCCGAACTTCCAGCATTTCCGGCACTGGGAGCTTTTAGAGGAGGGAAACATCTGTTCAACTCTCCGGTTCCGGGAGAAGAGGTTGATGGAGGGGAGAATGGCGTAAGCGTCGGGCAGGGCCACTGTGACAGCAACGGAGGTGGCGGTTTTCTGTTCACGGGATTCCGTGTCTGGGTTAAGGTACCGCGCCGAGAGAATGGAGACTCCCCTGGCATTGCGGATGGACTCGTGAAGAGAGGGAAAGAGCTGGTCATCGTCCGAGGGGAGGAAAGCAAGAGGGACGGAGTGAATCAGGAGTTGTGCCTCCTTCGGAGCAGGTTTGAAGATTTCCAAGGGGAGTTGCCTATCGGAAAGGCCTTGTTCAACCTCGAGGTAAGGGGAGCGAAGTAGGGGGTATAGGCGGAGGCGGGGGTGTGAAGGTCGGTACCGAGCAATGACACCGAGCCTTTGTCGTTAACTGTGCAAGTGAAGGAAAGGGGAAGGGAGCAGTTAGTCCCTCTGAGGACACAGGCAGCGATGTCTGGGAAATGAGCTGCAATTTTGAGCCCTTCTGGGTGGGGTTCGAAGGTTGTCCTGGAGGCGAAGAATCTGCGGACGGCTTGGGGGACAGGTGGGGGATGTTTCGTAAAATCCTCAACCGACGCGACCGCAACTGAGGAAGCCGCGGCAGTACCTTTCGTCTGACCACCCTTCTTTCCTTTGGCAGGGGGTGCAGCAGCTTGGGCATAGGTGGGGGTGGCCTTGGGGGTCATGGTGGTGGCGGGACGCCAGTCGGGGTCAAGGTGGTCCGGGGTCCAGGTGGGACCGGGGAGGTATTTTCCTTTGGTGAATTCTTCCGCTTCCCAGGTGTGGGGGTATTTTTTGGCAAACGCCTCAGGGTTGCTGTACAGTGTGGGAGGGGAAATTGACATGTCGTATCTTGGGAGATCCGCGTCAGCTGAGGGGGAGGGCCAGACCGTGTTAGGTGGGGGTGGGGGTGCAGCCGGGTGAGCTCTTTCTTTCCCTTTCTCTTGGCGAGCGGGGTTGGTGTTGTTGGTGGGGGTGGAACGAGACCCGGCAGAGGGGTGTGTGGCCTGTTGTTGGGCACTAGGGCGTTGGGGAGGGAAAGAGGCCTGAGCAGCTGACGGAATACGGGACGCAATGTCCCGGAGGGATGCCTGTCGTGGTGCGAGATTTGGTGGTTGCGGGGAGAAGTTCAGGTTAGCAACCTGAGAGGACAGGTCGTGGATTTCAGTCGAGAGAGCTTCAAGAGCCGTCGCGATGTCGACGCTCAATTGAAGCGAGGTGCAGAGTAGAGGTAGGAGCATTTGTTCCCCGATGGAGAGGGTGGAAATGTTTGCGTGAGTGATGGGGGGGAAACCCGCGGCGGGGAGCCCAAGGTCAGTAGCGGTCTGGTTGAAAAGCGAGACCAGGTAGTCGAGATTCCCAGTGGTCAGGAGGGGAGAGAGAGGGGCTGGAGTGCCGATTCTCGAGGGGCCGTCCCGGTGGGAGGCCATGTCTGGAGGTGCGGGTGGGGACGCGAGGCCCAACAATGAGGACGAAAAGTATGGGAGAGGAGATCGTGCGCAGAACCACGTGGTGTTGAGAAATGTAGGGGGGGGGAAAGAGGGGAGCTGAAGCGTGCTAACTACTGTGACCAGTTTTTTTCTTTTTTTTTTCTTTTTTTTTTTTTTTTAAATCATATATTCATTGTTTCTACGGTACTAGAAATGACATGCATCTTTAACGATATGGCCAAAACAAAACCCAAAATCAAACTAACAATCAACAAAAGAAACAAAGATAACCAGTTCCCCCAACGCGACCAATAAACGTCGCAAAGCAGCCGTAGCTAATCAAGCAAAGTAAAAACCGCTAAACTAGTCTCGAGGGCCAGGGGCGGGTGGGGCAGTAGTTTGGAGGAGAGGATTTGGAGGAGGGGCGTGGAGGGAGGGGGCAAGAGGGGGCATCCCCAGAGGGAAACCGGTGGCAGTGGTGCGGATGAACTCAGCCAGCGCAATGAGCAGCTGCTGGTCGGACCAGACAGGGGCCTCGGGGCGCAGGTGCGAGACCCCTTGGAGGAGGCGGGATCTCTGACAGGCGGAGGAGGGGCAGGACAGGATGGCATGTTCGAAGATCTGCGGGACCTCCAAGCATAATGGGCAGGACATGTCGACATCAGGATTGCCCCACGAGGGGTGAGCCCCGAGGTAGCTTTTCCCAGAACGCATCTGGTGTAACCTTCCTGCAACAAATTTGCCCAGCCCCATAAAGGGGTGGGGACGAGTTGAGGGCGGGTAGGGATAGTAAAGGGGGGCCGGGGAGGCAGACCAGTCGGAAAGGAGCAGCTGTTTAGCCCTCAATTTTAGGTGCGAGTAGGATGGAACAATCCCCGGGATCGGGGGTAGGTAGTCTGTTAAGTGAAGGGAGATGGGTGGAAGCGTAGAGACATCTTCCACTAAGGGGGCGGCCACATTAGCCAAAGCTGTGATAGTGTTGTGTCGGTATCTCGGGTTCTTGATCTTGTCTGGAGCAGCACGCCAGTCGAGGTTGAAGAAGAGATAGGGTTGAGAGGTAATCTTCCCACGCACCGTTGGGGAGGCACGGTGGGGCGAGAAGGGGAAAACTGACTTAGGGAGGCGTGCTGTGGCCGGGTTTATTTGCGGGGTGGGGCAGATGAGCCTTAGGCCAGCAAGCCGGCGGTGGTGGCGTACAAGAACAGGCAGCGGTGGAAGACAGGCTTCCCTGTCCAGACACGTCAGGTTGGTGGAGGAAAAGCAGTTGGTGATCCACCTACAAACCCGATGCCAGAAAACGGACATCGGGCCCATGATGGACGGCGGGGGGGCCCACATTGCGGACCCATACAGGAGAATCGGAGCAAGGAGCGAACGCGCCAAGGAGAGACAAAGGTAGGGTGGAGGCCCATCCCAGGCGGGGAGAGCCGGCGGATCGTCGCTAGGGCGGCATTTGCAAGTGTATACCTCCTGGAGAAGTGGGACCTTGAGTCAAAGGTGGGGGAAAATATGAAGCCCAGCCACTTCAGGTGGGATTGTGGGTAGAAGAGCTGGTCTTCCAGCTGGACCGGGAGGGAGCACGATGGTTCATTGCTCCTGGCAGTTCTCCAGTGGATCAGCTCAGTTTTCGGGAGGGAGAAGGAAATGTTAATTGGCGAGGCCTTCCTCTTAAGCGCAGAGAAGGACTTTTGAAGGAGGCGAACATTGGTTCTGTAGGAGGGTGAGGCCACCGTGACAGCAAAGTCGTCGACGTAGGAGATAATCAGTGACCTGGGAATTTCCAGGTGGAGGGAGGAGACGTATATGACGAATAGGAGGGGGGAGATGGGGGATCCTTGAGGGACCCCAACTGAGACAGGGGCGAAAAAGCGGGGGGATGCCTGGAACGTCAGGCGGCAGGTGCGGTCCCTGAGGAAAGAACCGACCCACTAGACCAAGTACGGGCTGACCCCCTTTCTGGGGAGGAGAGAGAGGAGTGAGGGGGACTCTACGTTGTCGAAACCCCCCTTCACATCAAGGAAGAGAGTGGAAACTTTGTATCGGAGGCGGTGGAAGCACTCAACGTTGTGCTGTAAGACAAGGGCGGCGTCGGCGGTGGACCTTCCAGGCAGGGACCCGCACTGAAGGGGGTGGATGAGAGAGCATATCGTTGCATGGGCTGAAAGGCGGGACGCTACCACTTTCTCGAGAATTTTATAGAGTGTACGAAGAAGGACGATAACCCTAAAGGAGGAGGGTAAGTCGTATGAGGGTTTGCCCGGCTTGTCGAGGACAATACTGAGCACTTTCTTGAGGGAGGGAGGGTGAAAACCGTGGGCCCACAGGGGGTCGAGGAGGGAAGGAAGAAGGGCGGGCTTGATCCGGTGCACCGACTTCAACACAGAGTATGGGATGTGGTCGGGACCAGGGGCGAAGGTGTTGGAGGACTTCGAAAGGGCTCTGGAGACCTCCTCAGAGGTTAGGGGAGTGTAATCCACATAGCGCGTGAGGCGGAGGAGCGGGGGAGGAGGGGGCTTGGAGGGAAAAAAGTGGTCGAGAAGTGTCTCCGCTACCTCGGCCGGCTCGGAGGCCCCTGGAAGGTCCCGGAATCTCTGCCGTGGGTGACCAAATGCGAACCTCTTGGCCGTCCAGAGGGAGCGTGGAGTGGCCGAGGACAAGAAGTCCGACCAGTGAGCTTTCTTGGCCGAGGCGATGGCCTTAAAGTATGTTCTCCTCGAGCTCTTTACATTGCTCCAGTTGAGGGGGGAGGGGTTGAGGCTGGACACCCTTGCGAACTTGTGGTATTCCCTTCTCAGAGACGATAGGCGGGGGGACCACCATGGCTTCGAGCGGGGGCAGGGGCGCTTGCTCGGGGCATGGGAGGTCAGGAGGGAGGTAAGGCGGGCGGAGGAGATATCGAACCACCTACTCATGGAGTTGGGTGTGGGCCTCGCGGGGCTGGGTAGTATGGTGAAGGTATCCAGAGTTTTTCCTACCGTATCTAGGTCGAGGAGGGCCCAGTGTGGGGTAGGGGGGTAGCATGATCGCGGGTGGCTTTAGCGTTATCACACAAGGAACGTGGTCTGAGCCAGTGGAGGGGAGGGGGGTGTCCCACCAAGAGACGAAGGAGGAGAGGGCGCTATTCACGAAGGCTAGGTCCAAAACGGAGGGTCGCGAGATGGTATCAAAAGGGAATCGAGTGTAAACCCCGGGGGTGTTGCCGAGATGATACAGAACTTCAAAAGCATCGTCAAAATAGCGTGTGGAAATGGTAAACTCCCGCTCGGAAAGGGAGTGACAGGGGTCTGCTAACGGGTGGTGGAGATTAAAATCACCTAAAACCAGGTGAGGGTAAGAAAGACAAGAAAACAACCGCTCAGGCAAGATGGAGCGGTAGGGAGGGCTATTTGTGCGAAGAAGGTACACCGAAGTGACCATAATGGAGCGGTTGGGGGATCCAAATAGGCCTTCAGGGGAAAAAACATCAACCGAAAGCATATCTGAGGATCCGTGAAAAACAGTCGAGCAGGACAAGTGCTGGTTCAGAGTGCGAGAAACATAAATGGCCACACGTGGGCGGCCAGGAGGGGGTGGTGCGAAGGACATAAATCCCGGGAAAGTTGGCAGAACCGATCGCCTGGAGTGGGGGTCTTGAATGGCAACAAGCAAATGAGGTTGAGGCAGCATGGTAAAGCTGTGACAGAGTGAAAGAAAAACATCCCAGCTCCCAAGGCAGTTATGTTGAACGATTGGAAAGGACGGAAGGACAGCACTGCTGTCGGTGTATCGAGTGAAAAAATTCTCCATTATTGAGCAGAGCCCACGGAGGAGTCAGAGTCTAGAGATTCATCACCGCTCTCTCTTGCCGTCAGATCAGTGATGGTGATGGTCCGTTGGGCTCTCTGCCTAGGTGGAGGAGCATCGCGGGGGAGTATAGAGGTCTTCGGGGTTCGGGGAGCGGCACCTGATGTTGGGGGAAGGATCATCAAAGGGCCAGCCTGGTCTTCAGCGAGATCCATGCTGTCCTGCATCTGTCGAGATCGCACCTGTGGTGTCCCTGGAGTGGTTTTTGGGCGAGAGGGGCAATCCCTGCTGCGCGCACAGTGCTCTTCTTGGCAGTTAGGGCAGCATGCCACCGTGGATGGACAGCAGGCGAGGACAGGTCGGAGATTGCCACCCTTAGGGCCGGAAGGGTTAGGGCAGCGATGCTCCGCCTTGGTGTGGGAAAGCGAGCAGAATGGACAAACGGGGAGAGTGCTGGGAGAGCGGGTCGGGATGTGGCCGAACTTCCAGCATTTCCTGCACTCGGAGCTTTTAGAGGAGGGAAACATCTGTTCAACCCTCTGGTTCCGCGAGAATTGGTTGATGGAGGGGAGGATAGCATAAGCGTCGGGCCGGGCCATTGTGAAGACAATGGAGGTGGCGGTTTTCTGTTCACGAGATTCCGTGTCTGGGTTAAGGTAACATGCCGAGAGAATGGAGACTCCCCTGGCATTGCGGATAGACTTGTGAAGAGAGGGAAAGAGCTGGTCATCGTCCGTGGGGAGGAAAGCAAGAGGAACGGAGTGAATCAAGAGTTGCGCTTCGTTCGGAGCGGGTTTGAAGATCTCCCAAGGGGAGTTGCCTATCGGAATGGCTTTGTTCAACCTCGAGGTAAGGGGAGCGAAATAGGGGGTATAAGCGGAGGCGGGGGTGTGAAGGTCGGTACCGAGCAATGACACCGAGCCTTTGTCGTTAACCGTACAAGTGAAGGAAAGGGGAATGGAGCAGTTAGCCTCTCTGACGACAGAGGCAGCGATGTCTGGGAAATGAGCTGAAATTTTAAGCGCTTCGGGGTGGAGTTCGAAGGTGGTTCTGGAGGCGAAGAATCTGCGGACAGCTTGGGGGAGAGGAGGTGGAGGTTTCGTAAAAACCTCACCCGACGCGACCGCAACTGAGGAAGCCGTGGCAGTACCCTTCGTCTGACGACCCTTCTTTCCTTTGGCAGGGGGTGCAGCAGCTTGGGCATAGGTGGGGGTGGCCTTGGGGGTCATGGTGGAGGGGGGACGCCAGTCCGGGTCGAGATGGCTG
>Ga0307509_10006780_pt1 | contig 15250 bp, 14 predicted proteins | sample 10_EM_MG_FD_202245 | JGI IMG/M metagenome (GOLD analysis project Ga0307509, IMG submission 202245) | Populus trichocarpa ectomycorrhiza microbial communities from riparian zone in the Pacific Northwest, United States - 10_EM | ecosystem: Host-associated > Plants > Roots > Unclassified | place...
ATAAATCATGCTGTCCCTGTTATCTGACGTGTCACATTCTCTCTCTGTTCTTTTTCTTCTTCCCCAAGTGATAAAGGATTTACCGATACTCCTTTGGCCTTAAAACATTCTCCATTAACATGCTCTCACGATCGTAATTACCATCAAAGCATGGATAACAAAATTATCTGAAGCCTTGATTTATTTTTTGTGTTGGAATCGCTACTGCCGTAAAAGTTCGTTACTGCTACCAGTATTTGCTAATTTCAGACGCTCTTTTTCCGCTGAGATTGGAGGCTGATTTTCCTCTGCAACTTTTTGAGGTTGCTGCGTTGGTTAAAAATTTCAGGCGCTGTTAAGGAAGTCAAACTACTCCCTTGAAAAATGTATGTCAAGCTATTAGTATTAATTTTTTTCTTATTGAGTGAGCTAAACATGGAAGAGTGAAAGAAAATAATAAAATAAAAAGACTAAAACTGAAGTCAAGCTTTTCCCCTGAACTCAATCTATTAATTAATGAGAATTTCAAAGTATGAGCTCCACGTGCATACTCCGTCGATTGTTTTACTCTCCGGGATTGCGGCAACTTGTTTTTTTAATCAAAAATTTTAAAATAAATTTTTGTCACTGATGTTTTTTGTTTTTATAAAGACCTCCCAATTTTTCAATGACAAGCTAAATATAAATAAGATTACTAAAACCTATAAATCAGTGAGTACTCTCCATTTTCGAGTAAATTTTAACTCTTGAGTCGTCTAATGAAATTTAAAGAAGTCTAAAAAAGCCAAAACTATACATATGTTTCCACTTCATTTTTCAAAGATAAGCTATATATATATATTATTTGATCCAACGTTGCAGCGTTGCCAATTTCTCATGTAATCATATGATACACAAACGAGAGAAGAAATACCTTGCCTGTCAAATTTGGGACTTCTGTTTCTGATTTATTGTTCCTGCTTTTGAATTTGCATCCAAACCCATTTTTGCTGATTGTTTTCTTGATTTGGGTTTTTGGTTGCCCCTTCAAATCTTGCAGTCTCTCTCTGTTTTCTGTTTTCCCGCGCTCTCTTGGCTCCAAAAATGGAAGAGAGAATGCCCTAACTAAACAGACAAGACAGGCTTTGTTTAGATTCTTGGGGATGTCTGTACTACTTGTCATCGGCCCTAGACGACTCTTCTCGATGGGCATTATAAACTATTGTAATTTTTTTTCTTTTAACATCTTGAGTTTAAATATTTAGACTAACTTTTAATGAAATTATTAAACAGTGAAGGAAGATGCGTCCATACATTTTCTGCATCTTAAAGTTGATTGGCCATCTTAGTGAATCTTTATAAGCAGAAGGAAAAACCTCCTCTTTCTCAAGGAAAAACAATTACAATGGCAAATGTTACTTACAGGTTGACTACGTGAACTGCTGCTTCATGTTCGGAATCTACACAGGTAAATAGAGGAAAAACAAATGAAATATTGTACAAGCTCAAAATCTTCCACCAATTGCATTGCGTAGAAGCAACAGCAGCTTCAAGAATTGAGTAAAAATTAGCCTTCACTGGGCAGTTCTAATTTCCAAATTGAATAAACTACCTCACTTGACAAGATACATCAGCTGGGACTAGCAACTACAGAGTTGGTCAGCATGAAGCATTGCTCTTATGTAACAGTTCTAGAATTACACCTCTCAACTAATATTAATATATATACTACAGCAATATATTTTGCTACAACATTTGTGAGCATTACGTCCTATGACATGCATGGTCCTAAGCCTCACAATTTGAATCTTTACATCCAAAAATTTGATCAGAGATTGCTGTCATGGAAAAATCTTCAACCCTCGGGATCAGTGAAATACACGGGACTATCTAGTTCACCCATGTTTGCAGAAGCAAAAGACTTGAATGATTCTATTGAGGAAAGGGAAGAAGCAGTCTCGTCAGAGTCTGAAACCATCTCGTCGTGTATGATAATATGGTCCTCGTCAATCTCAGATGTGTCTGACCCAGACGTTCCTAACAAAAGTTTGTTGATGGCTGTCCTTGCAGTTTCAACGAACCATTCATCCTCAGGTAGTGCACTGCACAGGAGAAAGTTGGCAAAATCAGTTGCCAGTAAGAACAGCAGTACTTCATGGAAATGAAATGTGACTACCTTTGTGGGTCTATGCCTCTAGCTGAGAAAGTCCTGATTGCTCGAGCAATTATGGCCGAAGCAATCTGATGCACATGTCGAGATGGATAGCCAGCAAAACGAGCAATTTCAACAGTGAAGTGCATGTCAAGAATTAACTGTAAAAAAAATTCAAGTGATTGTCAATGAATACAGAATAGGAGAAGAGATAACAAGAAAGCAAATCTACCCAGTTGTGGGACCAAGTCACTGACTCTCACTCAAACAAATAACTTCTCAACTTCTGATTTTCACAATACTCAATTAGTCCTGTACTCTAACTTGTGATATAAAAGAAGATTATTACTTACATAAATTATTTATTAATGGACAAACTTGGAAGAGTGCAACGAATACAAATTATTCTTCGCGGAAAGTATTTTTCTAACTTGGAAAGAGCTGGTAAATGTATTATGACCAGCAAAACAATTTTTTCTTTTAGAATAAAAAAAAAAAAAACACATAAACACCCCCACCCTGGCATCCTCTCAGAGGACACAACAAAATACCTGCTGCAAACCAAGTGGCTTAAGTGGAACTGATTCATCCTCAAACACATCCCAGAATTCCTGCTCCTCAGACAGCCACATCACAACAGTCTCTGTTAGCCTAGCAAGCAAAATTTTCTGTATTTTCTCTTTCCCAAGTAACACGTCTCCAGCCACAGTTGCTAATTGCTGAAGCTTTGAAAATAATGCCTGCAGAAAAACATAGTTTCAGTACCAAAAGGATACTGGTGCAAAATACATAGTAAGCCCAATTTCTGTATAGTGGCTGAATGAGAGAAAGGGGATCGGATCCAAGATCCTTGGCTTGACAATAGGTTTCTCGAGAGCATGTTTTAAGTTGAATAGCAAGTAAATAGAGTCAGATCAAAGCATTAACACACTATTTGCAAAACCGAAGATTAAGACAATATATTACGAAGGACTAAAACACTCACATAAGTGCTAAAGAGCATGGGGGTTTGAGTCCTCATCAAGACATGAAAGATAAGGACAGTTTATTGAATGAGCAATTCAAAAAAAAGATCTCAGTTCTAATAAGTATTTATGAATATCAATTCTATCTAATATCTTGGAATGGGAATAAGTTTGGTGGTGGAAACAATAGGTTGCTATTCAGCATTTATATCTAATAAATATGAATTTAGAAAAGAAATGGAGATAGTTTAAAAGTCAGGGTTGATGTGATCACAGTAACAGAGGAATTCATGAAGTTTCCTGAAGATACAAGGATTGCAAGAAATACTGAAATTGAGAATGGAAGCACATGCACATCCAAGAGTAGCATTAACAGACCTTAGTGGGGAAATCAGCAGTAGGAAAAGAAGGTAACCTGAAATGGCAATGACGGAAGAGGATCAGAGTCCCAATACAAATCCGCCCCTTCCCCACTTAAATAAATTAGTGCATTTAATTGTGTTTTTCCTTGTCTTGAATAGATGAAAGTCAAAACATATTGCCGACAGAAGTGATCTCTAAGCTTGTCAAAAGAATGCTGAAGGCTGCGCTTCCATTCCTTCAATTCTGCTGTAATGCTCGCATTAGGCACAATATTTTCACTTTCCAGCTCCTTGCTTTCGTTTGTTAGACTCCAAACTTTTATTACAGCAAGTGGTAAAAGTTCATCCAGAATAGTAAATGCTAATCCCAAAAGTGCAAGCTGCTCCGAATCAGTCTCAGCTCTGAAGTGTATAACCTCCTTCAGCTCTGTGAGATTGTCATCATCAGAGGGACCTGGCAGGGATTTAATTAGCATATCCATGTATTTATCAAACAGCTGTGAAATTCTTGTTAATACATTGGCTCCAAAATGCAAGACAGCCATGGGCGTTAGCTGTGCCAATATATCCTGTACAAATTATTTGAACCAAACACTATCAATGAAATGATCATTAGAACATCATAAACTACTAGACTACCAGATCAATAAGTAAACTTCAAACAGGAAACATTGTGAACCAAGAAAGTGTCATGCACGCATACATACATACTCAAATGCATATGTATGTGTGCAGATATATTCACAAGCACTAGGACACAAGGTCTAAAGATGCTTGTTCGAATTTTGAAGTAAATGTGTAAAATAAAGCACTAGGACACAAGGACTACAGAATTTTTCATTCGCAGAATAACAGAAGAAAGCCAGCTTACTTCAATGATGTCCATGAATTTCATTCCACTATCAACAAGCACACTATCTGACAATGTTGCAAAAGCAGATAATGGAGACATAGATCGAGGTGAAAAAAGCGAGCTCTCATCTATTTCTGTCACATCCAGAGCTGCCCTTCTGGCCCATCTAAAAATCAACTCTAACACTTCTTCAATGTATGGTCGTAAGAGCACCAAAAGCAACTTTGACAGTTTCAGACCTTGTGATTCCAGCATTGAGGAGTATGTAAGACTAGCCTGAACACAATTGCTAGCTGTGCCCAAAGCAAAAAGTTTTTCAGAAGAGGGTGCATTCTCCTTCACCAACCGTACAAAGTATTCGATTTCCCACTCCACCCATTGAACAACCCTATTGGTATATACAGGATTATCACCAAATATCAAACCAGATTCTTTTGTTGTCACAGAAATTATTGAAAACACAAGCCTGGATAGTGTAGCTGGAAATGTTTTGGGATACACAGAACATGAAGGAAGGAAAAGCTCAATACTCTTTTGGAGGCGGGAACCATATGATTTTAGCAGTAGTTGATGTGCCAAAGGACCTTTCCCAAGCTTGATCAAAGCAGATAAAGCTTTCTTTAGTTCCAGAATGCTAACCAAAGGCTGTTCAGTAATCTCAATCAGTTGATCCTCGAGCATTGACTTTCTCTTCAAAAATGCTGACCTATATGAGGATAATTCCATGGATGAGGTATCTCCAGGACCTTTCAGCTCTGGACAGTTTTTCTCTTCAGCTTCCAAAGCTTCGACTGCTTCTTCCACTTTATGTTCAGCCAAGAGAACATCAATATTCTCCAAGAATATGGCTTTCCGATTATCTGCGTCACTTAGCAAGGAACTTTGAAGTTCATCAACTAGAGGATCTTGCTGACAATCACCAATGTTGCCATTAGCAGAGTTCCACTCTTCCAATTCACGGCAAACCCCAGTCATCAAATCCTGCACAAGAATCCCTTGTGCAGAAATATGCTTTCTCAATTCCACCAACTCATGCTCCATTTCCACTACTTCTTCAGACATTCTACAAATATCAGAAAACAAAATTTAGCAAACGAGATTAGGAATGCAAGGTAATTTACAGCAGAAAACTGTTAAGTACAGATCTGAATTGACAATAAGCAAACGATGGAAGGAAATGTTCAGAAGAATATCTGCAGACATTATCGTTTATCTATTAGAAAAACCTCCCATGTATCGTGATAGTTGTGGATAGGCTTAAGCTTGAAGAGATCGTCCATACAGGGGTCACCTATCCAAACTACAAGTGTTTAGATGGCCACTCAAATAAGGAAGAGGCAAAACATTATGCAAGTTCTAGTATTTCAGTAAGTCAACCCAAATTGTTATAAATTGTTCAGAACAAAACTTAAATGGAGGAAGTGCTTAAAATCTAGGAGAAGAGGAAGCAATACCCTGCAGAAAGTAAGAGAGAACAGATTTCTCCAAATGGCTTGCAATCGTTTCCTTGAAGCACTTCAGGTATGATAATCTAATTCTAAAGTCAGAGAATAAAAAATCTCTAGCTTGTTTTCTTAGATCGGACATGACATGAGGTACATCTAATTATCAAGCAAAAACACATGGAATTTTTTACCTCGAGAAAGCCAAGTACTTTGTTTGCATATTGCCGCATAGATTCTCCACAGCATCCTTCAAATCCAAGAGTTCACAACAAACTTTTCTGATTCCCTGCAGTCACAAACTTACTTAAGTTAGTGGAAAAAATACGCAGCCATCTGACCACAGTAACATTCATAAAATCAACACAAAAGGATGACATAATAGAAAACCATTTTCAATGCCCAGGATCAACACCAGTAGCTCCAACCTATCAAAATCCAGATCTATCTATTGATGCGCAAAACAGGGAAAGATGCCATTAATACATCCCAACATTACAATCACTAAAAATATAATTCAATGCACTTAGAATTTCGAATTAAATCAACTGAATACATCTTAGAACACTGCAAAACACCAAGAAACACACTTCTGCAATAGTATGAGAGAAGCCCAGAAGACAAAAACAGCTCTTGACGCTTATTGAGCTCAAAATGAAGAAACCCCAGATTCAAAAATAAAATCTTTTCTCAAATAGTCACAAAAAAAAAAAATTAAATACAAAATTTAAGGTCCAACCTTAAACCATTCTAGCTTAAATAAGAAACAAAGAAACATTTGGAAGAAGAAAACAAACCTTTTCTGTGTGAGACTGGTACGAAGAGTCGATCTTGGACTGGGAAGTAATGCTTTCTATAGAAGGGAAATCATCGTCTTCTTCACTGCTCTCCATTTCTTTTTCTGAAAGTGTTTTATCGCAAAGCTCCTCCTTTTCTCTTGAAATATTCAGTTATGCGTAGCTAAGTAATCAAATTAAAGCTCGAAATATAGTAAGAAAGAAAGTAGTGGCAATGTGAGGGTCAGCTAGATCCTAGAGGACAAGTTGGCCTGTCACTTTGGAACTTGTGCTCTACTGCTAGTTTTTTTCTTCTCTCAGAGATGGAAGGTTTTTCGATCTCGAGAGCTAGTTGTGATTGGTTGGTTCAATACCATAATCAATTATGGATTAAATTCAAGAAAAGATTAAGAAAAATAAATTGTTTTCCATAATTATACTAATGCCTTTCTGTATGAGATCTCCTTAAAATGCATATATGTTAGATTCAGTTTTATATTACTAAAATTGGCTCCAAAATACTTCCACTATTAAAACTTTAAATTTGTCCATCAAGGGAATCTTGTAAAAATTATGCAAGATTTGTATTTTAGTCTGCCCAGCTAAATTTGTGTAAAAAAGAATTCAGCTATTTTAGTGGGTAATTTTCTCCTTTAATTTCACCATACTTGGTGACTTTGCAATGGTATTTTTTTTTGTGTATGTCTTTTCATAAACTATGAAGCTAAGTTAAATTAACATAGAAAGAGAAAGTTTTTGTATTATAGTTTAGTAGTTTTTATACTTATATTTTGTATTTTAAGAAATTATAATTTATATTTTTAGTAATTATAAAATAGATTAAATAATATAAAATTTAAAATGTAAATTACTATACCTACAACAAAATTTAAGATATAAACTATAATTTTTAAAAAGGTAATGTAAGTTAAAAGAACAATTAAATTATAACTTCATCATAGTAATTTTTTAAAAAATAAAAACTCTTAACTACCATCTAGATGAATAATTAGAGTTGGATTTAGATACCCCAAGGGCTGTAGCTTATTGGCCAGGTTCTAGGTTTGCTTCTTAGAAATCACCAGTTTGAGTCTCACAAATTTTAAGGTTACTAGAGGCTTACATGATTATTAACTTCAGGACATATGGGATTAATTAAGATACACGCAAACTAGTTCGAATACCTACATTAAAAAAAAAAAAAAAAGGAGGTTGGATTTAGGACTCTAATCTCGGTCGTAATTATAACCAAAAGTTTAAAAGAGAGAGATGACTGCAATTACATAATTGAAGATATGATTTTTGATAAAAAGAAGTTTGAAAGTAAACTATATGTTATGAAGTATTAAGTATAATGAGAAGACTAGAAATGTAAAGCCGTCTTAGCTCAGCTGGTAGAGCGCATGGCTTTTAACCATGTGGTCGTGGGTTCGATTCCCACAGACGGCGAGACTTTATTGTTTGATCCTTTTTTTTCCTCCTATTCGACTACCTGTAGAGCGCATGATGGCTTCCGCTTCACATCCCTTCACCAACACACCACCATCTCCTCCTCCATTACAGCAAACTGTGTCTTCAACAACAAGAAGAGCTCGGTCTATCATTTCCATATCTACTGTGTTTTCCGTACCAAACTTCTATGCTTCGTCTTTTACTACAATTAGTGACTTCTTGGACCTCCCAAATTCCGGTGGTGTCAAGGCCTTGGACATATTTTTAAGACCATTCATTTAATTGTATAAAGGTTGCAGCAATGCATTGCTATGGAAGGTTAGCAGCAAAACAAGGTTGGATGCTTTTCTTATGGAACTTTTTCCCCCTCCTTTCTTAGGTTATCTATAATTCTTTGCAGTGCCATGGCCTTGTATGTTTCTCTGATTAATCTATATATATGAAGCAATTTCAAAGTCATAGGTCATTTTCCAAATGTTAATGCCTCGTATTTAGTCCTTCTTTGGCTCCAAGTTTCTGAGCAATCGCTTATGGTTGAGTGGCTATGGAGTTCGCTTTTCACAAAGCTCAGAAAAAACTTGGTGCTGTCCTTTGCTTCCTGGAGAATAGTTGGTGCAGCTAGCCTTAACTGGACAGACTGAACAATCTTCCTCACAATTGCACAATCTAAAGACTTTATTTAGCACGGGTGAATCTTCATATTCCTCTCCTTTCATATGATGTAAGTGTAAGAACACCATGGTGATCTTAACATATTAACCTGAGATCCTTTCTTTCTGCAAATCCCTCTTGGCCCAATTCAATTCTACTCCACGTACCAGGTCTCCACAGGTCTATCAATGTCAGAAAAATGCAAAATAGTGCCCCAAATGTTCTTAACAGTAGCTCATGAGAAGAACAAAGGATTCCTTTCTTCGGAATGCTGATTGCGCATTTGGGATATCCCTTAAGTCTGCGATATTTCTCCCCATTTCTGACTTTCGTGGCCTTTGTAGATTAGCATCCAGTATAGATAATCACACAATAAAGATATGCCTTGGAACCCCGAACAAGTTTGAGCTAGTCCACTCTTGTATTTTTCTGCCTCATCTGATCTCATTTAGACTTCACTGAAAGAATGCCAGATACAATCAGATGTCAAGATATACTGTCTAGTATACAAATAGAACCTTGAATGTTCTCCATTACAACTCACCTTGCATTTGGCTATTGCCACTCATCACCAACAATTAATGTAGACACCTTTGCATCGCTAGAGTTTTCAGTTTCATAAATCAGTCTGGTTCCATATTTTTTAGCAAGAGGGCCACGAGGATGCCATTTATCTCACAAGAGAAAAGTTTCTTCCCCATTTCCAACAGCGTGGCTGGTATTCCCCCAAATGACGGTGAAGTCTGTCTATCTTTGAAAAGATAATTCATACCCCATTTGCTACCCAGAAGGAAAATAAGGTTCAGGAAACTCTAGTGTGGTCATGACCAGGGGGACTGTTGCCCCTTAAATCTCGAAACGGTCCGACTACTTGGGCTCAAGAATTGCATATAGAAACACTCAGATTTTCAAGACATCATCATAGGATAACCACATTGCATGTTTGATATGGTTTTGGTGTTAAAGTCAGAAGAAATAGAAAGAAGCATTTAGCAAAATGCATTGCTTTTTGCGCTTTTCCTTGTCCTTGAGAGGATTAGAATGTCTTAATATCAATGCCTTTTCTACAGAAGTGTCCATTTTCTCTATTCAAGGTCTAATGTGTTTCATCATATTGGAGTGCTGGAATGAACAAGGAATTTAGAAAAACTCATTGCTTCTGCAAATAGATTACCAGTAGATTGCTAGAGCCTGCACTGCATAAAGACTCTGCTGCATTTGATGCTTCTTCCTGTAACATTTCTTTGAGCTCTTTCTTGTGGATTGCAGAGTTCTTAACTCTTATTGTTCTCTCTAATAACGACTCCACTTTCGAACATAAAACTGTTGAAGCATATGGTAAAAAATCACACAAATCCGAGCATTTGAAACTCCTTAAGGCATTTTCATTGATAAAAAGAAACACTGGATCCTTACTATAGAATTGTATAATTTCAATAACTTGACCGAGTTCTGTCCTTAAATTACCATAGATTCACTTGTGGATTCTCACTGATGTTATATTCTTCTTATTAGTTCTTCGAGAGGCAGAGGCTTTTTACTGGCATTTCATTTTCAATCCAACGAGTCTCGCCATTGGAGAAGGCTCAACTTTGGGAGCTCTTATATTCGACATTGAGCTTGTCAGCCTGAGGAATCAGTGAAGCAGATATCTTGAATCTAAAAGACAAAAACATTCTTAAGCAAGCCATTGGAATCCAATCAGTTTACCAGTAATCAAGATTTTTGTACCCTATACGCAGGACAACAATTGTGTTCGAGTAATGCTAAAGATACTCCTTTTGTCTGAGACGTCACTGTTGTCATAACGGGCTTTTGACCCCTTTTTCAAAATAATTGAGAAAATATCAAGAAGAAAATTTAGGGGGAAAAAAGGAAGAAGAAAATGGCCAGTGCCGTATGTTACATCACTGATTTGTATAGCAGAGTCATTCCCCATGCCATTACGGTTGTAATGCTAGTCAATAATAATAGGGTTTCTTGAATTTACAAGTACTGTGATATTCTCGAAAGTGATCTTCCTTCCTGACATATCATGATCCACCCTAGAGAGCGAAGAAACCATAACATCAGTACTAATTTCTGGCTCTTTCTCTATTGTTACCCTCCCATGTCTTGATTCTTGAACCATTCGTAGTTCCATTCAGTGTACAGCTTTTAACATGGACCTCTTCTAGTGTTTCATAAACTCCATCCTTTCCTAGACTCCCAGCACTGCATAGAGAGAGTAATGTTTCAAGAAACAGAAGAAAAACCATTGATGGCAATACAATCATCATCTAATTGAACAGAAGAAAATGTGCATAAGAGAAACCTTAAAGGTTCGATCAGCAGTTCCTATAAAAGAGTCTTGGACACTGGCACGGTTTGATGCAGAAATATCAATTCCATCAGTATTCGGGCTGTCTTCTAGCTGGAGATGTTGACATCTGATCACATTGATTGATGGCTATGTGACTCTTTTGACTGCTGACATGTTTCAAGTGACTTAGACGTTGGAGGCCATTACATTTGCTGAAATGGAGAGCCTGCAGGCACAAAATTCCTTACTCTCACGATCAGAAAATCGTGAAAGGTGTTCTTGTATGTTTCGAAGATGATGATGATGAAGACTCAACGTTGGATTGATCAATCTTACCACGCGACGTCTCGAGCAGGTAATAGCTACCACTCGTTGACAATCATAGTAAAATGAGTGACAGTCCAGAAGAAAAAATATGGAAGAAATTAATTAAATTCATTGAATAGCTAGCGACATACATTGCGCAAGCTTCCCAGCAAGGTCCTCCGTTTCCATTAAATCTTCCTCCTCCATCAATAACGAGACCATTAATATTCTTAAACCCGATCCATCGATCTCTCAAAATCAACACCAACCCATGAATCAAAGCTTTTTGGTGCATTAATAAGTCATTTAATCTGCAACAATTTTATGAAGTGATTGGAATATTGGATTGAGACAGGTATATATATTATATATAGGATTAGCACAGGCACCAATGGTAGGAACGGGAATATTAAGAAAATGATAAAAAAAAAAAATTGTCTTGAATATTTACATCCTTTTCCAAAACTCACAATATCATAGCTTATAAATCCCCCTTCATTCGGTCTTCACCTAAGATTTAAGTCAATGATTTCGTCAAAAAAAAGTCAACTATCAAAGCTTAACAGTTTTAGTATGATTTAATTGATATTTTTTAAGAAATAAAGCTAATTAACCTCATTGCACGCAACATCAAATGACCCTTTCTATTTGTTTGTTCACTCTTCATCATTACAACGTGGCGGTTAGGGCAAAATGAAGGCATTACCTCCAAACCGATGTTCAAAATAAAGGTATTTTCTATGGCTTATAACTTTTCAGGTAGCTCATTATTTTCCGGTATGAGAGTTCGGAGTCTGCTACATTTCTTTTATGCTAAAATTGATAGAGATTGTTTGTATCCTTAAAACAGCCAAATCCCATGCATGCACTTCTTAATTATTATGTTCGAGCTAGGCTTGCATGGTGAGATCATTGTAAATTCTAGGAGACAAGAGGAGCAGTTAATTAAAAAAAACCTTACATTATCGTTAATTTTAGAGCTCGTGAAATTAGTCGAAGTACGCGCAAACTGACCCGGACACCACGTTAATAAAAAAAATTATTTCTTTTTTTTATTTTTAAGTTAAGATCTTAATTAAAATTAGTATTTATAAGCATTTGTTCAAATACCAATAATAAATAATAAGAGAATAACCAAGGATTGAACTTTGTGAAGATATCAAGAAATGAAAGCATCTCACACTCGCTTTGCAACACAATAATGCTAAGTTGTAAAGTTTTACTAATTCCATGCCAATATCCAAGTGAAGAAATTTATGTAAGCAAAGTGATTACACAAGATACTCAACTTGATGAAGTAATTTATCACTTTTATTTTTTATTTTTTCTTTCAAAATTAAAATCATGTTTTCTAAAAATGAAGTTTCTTTTTTTTCTTTTTCATATTCTCCATGTATTTTTAATTCATCCATGTTAAATTGAAATGATAAATAAAGACTAATATAAATAAACTATTCAAGAAAATATATAAAACTTAATTTAACTTACAATATTTTTTATTAAATTAAAAAAATATTCTTGCACTAACTTACACATCAAATAAAGAAAATAAATTTCACAACCATACCAAATATTTATTTATTTTTTAGATAAATTAGACAAAAGTGGTCTTATGGATGTAAAAAATGAGAACAATCTCTCACAAAATTATCCTCTTAATTACCCTTCTAATTAAAACATTTGGAAACCTAATTAATTTTCTCACACAAAACCCATTATTAAACCTCACTTTCCTTTTTCTCTACTCTTTCCTCTCTCTCCTTTCCCTTTTAAAAAACCACATCTTTGAGAGCCCTCTCCTCTTTCGCTTTTACTCTCTCTCTCTCTCTCTCCTTCCCAAAAGCAACAAGGAAACAAACGACAAGGAGAGAGAGATACCAAAAAATCCCTCTCAGATCTCTCTCTCTTTTGAAAACCCCAAATTTTGAATTTTCAAAAATGAGCCAGAAATCACTGATCTACGCATTTGTTTCTCGAGGAACTGTGATTCTTGCTGACTATACTGAGTTCAGTGGGAATTTCAATTCCATAGCTTTTCAATGTCTCCAGAAACTTCCTGCTACTAACAACAAGTTTACTTACAACTGTGATGGCCACACTTTCAATTACCTCGTTGACAATGGCTTTAGTAAGTGTTTTTGATTTGTGGGTTTTGTTTAGTTTTGAGGTTTTTATGTTTTCAAAGAGTTTTTGTTCTGGGTTTTCTGTTTTGGTATCTCGGTTATCATTGTTTTTTGCTGTAAGAGAGGGTTTGTTGGGTTTTTGTAGATTTTATTTAGGGAGGTGCGGTTGATGAGACATGAATTGGATCTGTTTGATTCTCTTGAAACTGTGGCTCGACTGTAGAAAGGATTTGTGTTTTTGGGTTTCGGAAAATGTTATGTTAATGCAAAACCTAAGAATTCTAACGTTCTTAAATAACATATGAAAGTAGTATAAGGATTCTAAGTGACTTTGCCTTTACGTCGAAGATTGACTTGAGCGTTTTTGTTGTTGCAGCTTATTGTGTGGTTGCAGCTGAATCGGCTGGAAGACAAGTACCTATAGCTTTTCTGGAGCGTGTTAAGGATGATTTTGTGACAAAATATGGCGGTGGAAAGGCTGCCACAGCCCAGGCCAACGGTCTTAACAAGGAATTTGGGTGGGTGATCTAGCTGGGTTAAGACTGTTGAGAGAAGAGGGTGAAGTTTTGTTTTGTTAATGTTGTTGATAATTGAGGTGAACTGTTAACTTGTTGCAGGCCAAAATTGAAGGAACATATGCAATATTGTGCTGATCATCCTGAAGAGATAAGCAAGCTTGCCAAAGTGAAAGCTCAGGTCTCTGAAGTTAAGGGTGTCATGATGGAGAACATTGAGAAGGTAGGTGACCTTTTGCCCACCTGAAACACAGTATCACATTTTTCAAGTTATATTTTCTTGTGGTACATGATTGAATGAGGCACAAGTTTTGTTGTTGAATCATTAGTGCTAGAATGTTAAAATGTCTAAAAGTTACTTCATGTGTGCATTCATGCAAGTTTGCTTGTTTATGTGCACGTGGGCACTTGGGTGTGTGTGTGTTTCGTCACCGAGCGTAAGTAATTTCATGTTCCTGACAAGATTATTACTTTCAAATACTTTGGTTTAAAGCTGTTATAAGTATTTCCATTGAATCATTAGGTTTTACCAAAATTTTCAAAAGTTACCTTATTTGTCATATGTGTAGATTCTTTCAGGTGTACTTGTCAATGTGCCTTTTGAATGTGTGGACATGTATGTGTTATTGAGCATCAGTTCATTGAGGTTTATGTTTAAGTGGGATGGCATTCCCATTTTTTGGTGCACAGGTAGCTTTAATTGCTGAATTGAGTCTTCAGCACCAGTTTATTTGTGTGCTTCCCTCCGAAGTTGTTGGACTTCTTATTTCATTGTGTTCATTGGTGTAGACTAGATGGACACTTTTTTCTCTGTATTTCCGTGTGTTTTCTTATGTTTGCAGATTATGTAATTCAGCTGACCCCATTTGGAATTAATGTGTTCACTTCATTTACTGTTGAGATTGAGCTGCACTTGGTTCCTCTAACACATGGTGTTTTCAAGGTTTGAATAAAAGAGATCTTTTGTCTGTATTGATACAGGTTTTGGATAGGGGGGAGAAAATAGAACTTCTTGTGGACAAGACTGAGAACCTTCATCAACAGGTCAGTGACTCTCTCTCTCTCTCTCTCTCTCACACGCGCGCACACACATTTATGACATTTCTAGGGAGCAGTAAGCTGTTCTAGAAAGTTTTGCTACTACTCACTCGGTGTTTTGGAATAATGGAGGGTTTTCTTTAAGGAAAATATGTAATCATCTAAATGAAATTTACTTCGTTGGTAGTTTTTATACCTGTTTCACAACAATCATATCACATTATAGCAACACCATCTTAACATGCCTTTTGACAATTTATCTAGATACATTCCTAATCTTCATTGTTTCGGAAAGATACTGATCCCCTTTTATTGTTTGTGGAAATTGGTAAACTGTAGGCACAAGACTTCCGCA
>Ga0307509_10006781_pt1 | contig 15247 bp, 10 predicted proteins | sample 10_EM_MG_FD_202245 | JGI IMG/M metagenome (GOLD analysis project Ga0307509, IMG submission 202245) | Populus trichocarpa ectomycorrhiza microbial communities from riparian zone in the Pacific Northwest, United States - 10_EM | ecosystem: Host-associated > Plants > Roots > Unclassified | place...
CTCTTCTTCAATATACCCCACCCCCCCCCCCTCCCGTCCTGGGGGGGGGGGGGGGGGGGGGGGGGGGGGGGCCCCAGGTCTCTGGTATGATACTACCATATATACGGTGCAAATGTTAGTAGATCACATCAGGAGACATAGACGTTACGATGAGTACGTGAGCATTTCTGTGGAAAGGCATTGATTGCTGTATGAGGCGCAGGGAGGATGTCCGAGAGAGGATTTGTCTCGTGATAAACAACACAGGGTCTGGGGCTGGTATGGACACTGTGTTTTAGGGGGTTGTGGGAGGAATGACGGAACTCGTGATATGCCTTTGGGGATGGGAAATTTTGCTCTCTAGGGCGGGGTCGCAGGTTAGGGTTCTGTTCCAGGTGGGGGGGTTTATAAGGGCGATTCGAAGGGTTGAGATAAATGGAGCTCTGCCTCATAGCTATGGCCTGTCCCAGCATATGATACTAATCTCACAAGTAACAAGAGCTTAGAATCACCCTTGGGCCTGCCCAACAGGAACCATCGTCCCTTGACATGATATCCACTCAAGACTCTCTTGACACTTGACACACTCTGAATAGCCGAATCGTTTAAACGCCTCTTAAGCTAACATGGTGCCCGTTCGGATTTCCGGTGTTTCTAATTGCCCCCAAGGGCTTCTTGAAAGTGGGAGCTGATGAGATTGGACCGTGTCGTTGGTAGGGCCCTTTCGACTATGGGACTGGGAGGGTGTGGCTACAGGTGGGGATAGGCTAGGGATGATAGATGGCTGTTGTATTTACACCTTGAGTATCATACTCTGAGATTATTAAAAATTAAAAATAAAGATACCAATTTGTTAGTATGAATTTGAAATTAGAATTATAGAAGGGAAAAACATATTTGCATGAGAGAGAAGTATGATAATAGCATATTTATAAACCAACTCACATAGTTTGGTATTTTAGGAAAGTAGGTAGTATTAAAGCTTAGAGAACAATCATTACGGTTTTCAGGAAAAAGGTATCTTATCAAGGTAGAGTAGCAAGCGACTATAGAGTGTAGACTTGTTGATAGAGTATAGAGATATCTGAGAAGAATGGATCTCAAACCCTTTTATATTGAAAAAATCTCAAATGGCAAACATAGGATTTGGCTTGAAGGTATAAAGTATGAGCTAGGGAACAGAAGTGTTGTATTACAATTGTTACTATACAAAACTATGATGTTTTGCATAGTCAAATTAGGAAAGAATATCATGAAGAAGAGAATAAAAGATATAAAGCATATGATATAATGCTTATCAACAGTGTTAATTATAACCTATATAGATTACAAGTATTATTTAGTCTATTTAATTTACAATATAGATTATATACAAGGCACAGGGGGATGTTTTCGTAAGCTGACAATGATACAAGGATGTTTAAGACATGTGTTTGTCTGCCTACAAAAACACTGATACTTTAACAAGCACTGGTGCTAATAGGAACAAATACTAATAGCTAAGAAAAGAAAAGAAATCATCCCAAAGCATCAGAGAAAACACAAAGAGAAGGATAATAATAATAAAGCTGGTTAGAATAGATGTTGAAAAATTGATAGAAAAGAGAACTAGAACAAGACCTCTCTGGGTGGAAAAAAAAATCATCAAAGAGAACAATTTGCTAAAACAGCCAATCCTAATATCCTGAGTACCCTCTATGAGCAACTCGAACCTGGAAAATACAAGGAGAATTAGTAAAATAGAAATTAGGTGTAAAGTATTTAGCTTTAACTGGCTATACTGGTCTGCCGAGTAGAGTAAATAGTCTAGAGATATTTTGAACTCACCTTACAAGCACGAGTAGGAATAGAGTCAACTAAACAAGTCAACTCCTCTGTCGTAATAAATACCACTCTTCCTAATTAGCAATTTTTAGAGTTTCATTAGTAGCTGGAAATAGGTTGCACTTTCTGATCTATTACTTGATCAACCACCATATATTCTCAATAGGATTATAGTTAGCATAGTGTTAGCTTATATTATCTTGCATTAGATAAACATAATCAAGTAGCAGTTGGGACTGTTGTTGCCAGAACTCATAAAAGGGTTGAAGAATATTAGGTGTAAAGGTGGTAAAATTTACTATCTTCCCCCATTGGTTCTTATCCCAAAGGACCAATAGTCCCTTCTCACTCTCTTTTAAAGTATCCTCAGACCTATTAAGTAGTTACTATTATATAATTAAAAAAAAAGATTCAAATTGTACTTACAAGTATAGATTTCAATTTTGGAAACTTCAGAACTAAACAGTTTTCCAGGTCTTCCTTACTATTCATTCTTGTTACCCGGTTCTACAACTTGATAATAGGCCACCAATATTAAATGCATATTTATCACTCCAAATTACCTTAGTAGAGTTAACCAAATAGAGTCAGTATTATTAAAAGAGAATTAAATTTTATTACTACAACTTAGAGTTACTCACTGTAGCCCAATCAGTCTGGGTCCGATTAGCATATGGTTAGTTATAGTCAAACCACTTTTCCTTCGTTGACAACAGGAGGTAAGGCTGAGCTTGTGTAACATGTCTATGGTAACCTTCTTGAGCAAATACCTCATAATGTAGAGTCAGGCTGGCTTGGATTCCGACAAGATTAGTGACTTCAGTGGGTGGCAGACGAGGGTTGGTTTGACTCGCAGTTGCTAGAGTGATTATTTGCTTACAAATTGGTATATTAAGGACCTTTAAATGTACTAGGGTGTGTGCAAAAGTACGGCGAACATTGTTTCAACCACCCAAAAAAATAGGTGTGTGTAACCACTCGGACAGCCAATCTTGGCAAGATTTTGGTGAGGGAAAAAAGTCTGGCGAACTCTTGGCATGAAACAAGTCACTGTACTCAACCCCATGATTGGCTGACTGACCCACGAGCCTATCAGAGCAGGCTCGCCAGACTTACCCACAACCCCCGGTACAGATTCACTCTATATGGAGTCTCAGAAGCTTTGCAAATATGCTAAACCGTGCTCATAGAAATGTCAACCTTATTTGCAATGTGCTGGAAAGACCAAGTGGTATTCTGACGAAGTGCATCACCCTTAGAATATTAGAAGCTTGTGATTGCAACATAGTAGAACGTGAAAGGTGGGTTAAGAGGCAACAAAGGAGGCTGAGCAACAGTGAAAGCTCTTCCACTAGGGGTAGCTTGAGCTACCACTTGCTCTATAAAGGTGGAGGGCATAGTAGATGTCATTCCAAAGATATCAAAATAGCCTACTATGAATATTTTTTTTCTTATCTACTACCAACCGGGGACTCTTTCATCATCACTTTTTTTACAGGTAGGTGCTCTGTCTACTCTCTCTATCCAATACGGTTTTTGTTGGCCTCTACTGGCCAGGTTCTCATGACAGTCATTTGCTTGTATTTTTATGGTCATAATATCATATCTTTTTATTTCTAATAGTAGTATTGTGTTTCTGTTCAGTGTTTTCACCTTTCTGCCTACACGCCAACTCAATCCTTGACACATCATGTAGAAAAACATGCCCCCTGCTATTTGAAAAGTAAAGTCCTACTTAAAAAAACTAATCTTAGATTACTAAGCATTTCAACTGCAGCTAATATAATATATTTCTCCCGTTTATACCAAAAGCTAAACTGTGCAAATTTGTAAAGCTTTCCAACTAATTACATAATGAGAGAACTAAGGCCTCATATCATAGTTATTCTTATCATCCTCTCTTTAACTATAAGAGAGTTTTTTCTTTCTTTTTTTCCAATAATATTGCTAGTTGTGAAGCCTTGTCAATTTGCAAGTTGTGGAAATTCTAGTATCTGATAGCTGGAATCCCATAGTTGTTAGGGTATGATAGTTAGTTTAGGGTACGACCGGTTTAGGGTCGTGACTGCCACTTGGGGGTTTTTCCCGTGGTGTGGGTTTTTCCTGTTTTGTGTGTTTGTGCGCTCTCTTCTGTATCTAGTCTGAGCTACCAGTAGAGAGCTTCCTGTATCGTACATCGAACATCCACATCGTTATCATCACATACCGGAACCACCACCTACGTGCTTTTCTCCGTGCTTCGCGCCGTTACCTACGCTACCCCAGTTATCATTGGGTTGTGAGCGAGCTGCCATCAGAGTGTCGCTATCAGTATCATATCATACATGTTTTGAATTAGACACACTATACCGTATTAACTCGGTCAATTGGACCTTATGCTAAGAGGTCCTAAGTTCCCTCTCTTGGAAAACCTTTCACCAAAAGCCCAACAAGGCAGAGCGCGCAGTGCATATTCATCCTCGGATAAGGGGGAGAGCGCACAGCGAAAACTGACCCCCTCAGCCCGAGCTTAAGGCAGGAGAAAAAGAAAAAAGAGCAAAACCTTGCCAGCAAAGGCAACCCCAACGTCGTAGCGTGAGGTCCAATTGACCGAGTTAATATGTATTCTGATCCTTAATCATTCTTCAGAGTTGATCAAATCAATTATTGCTATGCCACATTCATCCTTCAGCCAGTCTTCTCAAATATTCCAGGCACTGCACCGGTCCCTGATATGCCTATAATTCTCGGTGTCCAGAGTATGGTGGCTAAGAAGGCCGAAAGGACAATATCCGGCTTTCGTACTCGCTGTAAGAATTACTTCTCAGACAACCAGGATGACCATAATTCTACTACACGCAAACCATCGCCATACTCCAACGACTCAAGTTAATGTGACATCCAACATGAGGGGTCTTATTACTAGATCCCAGGCCGAAAGGGATCCAAATAATCAGGCCTTAGTATTAATAGTCATTATAGTCGTAGTGCAATGGCAATCACTATAATGGTTCTCATGATAGCTGAACTTTGCCAAACGTGGTTACGCCCGTTGTCTGAGGATTGCTCTTGCCACGAGTAATGACAACCATTTTAGGCGTTGACAGCTGGGCCCTACAACCTCAGTGCAGATTGGATGTTCTGGACAGACCCTGCTGGGCCGAACAATTATCAGTTGGGCTCAGCCGTCATCCGTGGATATTTTGGAGTGAGTCATGTCCTGGTGAGGAAAGGGGCCTACATAACTTGAAGAAATTCTGCTAGTGTTCATTGGACTCCCTTTGAATAGCATTCAGAGGCTGCTGCATTTTGATATTACTACAATGTTATGTAAGCCCTAAGTCTCCCACCGGGGATCCCTTTTCAGATTAGTGTGCCTGGCTACGAATTTTACTGTTTCAGACTGCCCAAGGAATATGTTACTGATTTAAATCCTTCGCAATCTTGGTTTTTTTTTTAAAAGAAAAAAAAATAAAAAAATAAAAAAATAAAAAAAGAAGAAAAACTCATTGATCTGACCATGCGTACTCGAGACTCCCCCGACACCTAATGGAAACAAAAACAAGAGCTCTCATCACTGTAAAATTTTGCTATCCCTTCTTTCGCATTCCTCTATTGATATAATGGATGTCTTTTTCAGGGAGCCACCCACACCCCTGCCCTATAACACCGAGTGAGAAATTGTGAGTAAAGTAAGTTGAATTGGAAGTGCCTTTTTTCCATGTTATAATAATATTCTTAATACCTTGAATTTGTTTAGGATTCTCCTCTTGAATTTATTGGCGGCTCAATTGGCGTGACCTTTAACCACCATACTAAATCTTTAGCTTCTCACGGGTTAAAACCTCCACTAAGAAACCCTGGGGCCATGAATCTCGTTTCCTCCAGGATATAGTATCTCCCACCGTAGTTTTTTCCCCAATTTTCTATGATACTACAGCAGAGACCCTAATTCCTGATAGGTTCGCCAGCCCTGGGAAGCGCTTTATTTCGTCGCTGCCTTCTCTCACCTATTTAGATTCCCCTCCCAACTTCCCTCACCACGATCCCAACCAATCCCCCTCTCTTCATCCCCATCCCCACCACAACCTTACCACCACACCCCTCTACACCCCTTTTCATCACAATGTCCGCTACTCAGATACGCGAAACAACTAACCCCACCCAAGAAAAGGCTTTGCAATCGCTGCTTGAGCTTGTCGACCTCCTCTGCCCAACCCACCCCCACAATCTATCCATCACAGATCCCATACCTAGCTCTTCCCTCGAGGGATACAGCGTCATCGTCGAATGCTGTGAGGACGACATCGTCTGGACGGTGCAAATGTGGGCGAATTGCAGTTTCAGAAGGATCAGGCGCTCCAAGAGTGTTACCATACACAACTGTAAGCTCACATATATCCCACCCTCACAACAGCGCTCAGCCGCTAATTTCAGAATATGAGATGGGTATAGTGGGGTCCGGAAAGGCGCCTAAAACCTTCCTTCGAACTCTTAAAGTCTGGGAAGGACTCGTATGTGATGACATTGTCAAGCTTCATAGACATGGAAAGCTCAAGAAAGACTGGTGGAATTATCCGGTGCTTTTGAGTGAAGAGCATAAAGATGCGATGTACGTGGGATCGTACGAAATTTTTTCCTTTTCCCCCTTTATCCCTTACCTTAACCCCCCCCCCACATTCTCCTTCAACATAGCTAATTGTTGGCCGAACGGAAAAGCGACTACTACAACCAGGGCCCAACTAACGACGATCCGGAGAACGAAATAAGAGCCATCGAAGCGGGGTATAAGGCGCCCGTGATGCGCACTCTTAGCTACTACCCTCCCCGCCACAGGGTGCCTTCCGAATGGGCCAGTGCTTATGAGGGTAGCGAGAATGAGGACAGGTAAGATGAGGCCTTCGGTGAGAGGGGGGGGGGAATAGGGAGATCAAGACCTTATATCTTGCAAGCAGGGAGAGACGGGGAAATTTACTTATGGAAGGTACGAATTCTTTTTTTCCCAGCTGTCTTGACGTCTTACTGACAGGAATCTTTCAGCACCCCACCCAGCATTCTCGTTCTCGCTCTTTGCACATAGACCCACTAGCTAGTTTCTCCCAGACCTACCCTTTCAATAGTTTCTAATATTCTATTATTTTCCCCCTCTCCCTCCCCCCCCCACCTTGCTCGAACAAGCTTTATCAGTTAACTACCAATTGCCAATATATAGAGGCTTTGCTGAACGGCGATGGGGACTAGTGCTCTTTCCCCTAGCCCCTTGGTGCTCCTTTCTCTGCTTCACTCTAGCTAGAAATATAATAAAATAGATAATTCATCTTGCCCTTGATGGCAGACTTATCTTGAGGGTTATGGAAAGGCACAGTGATAGTTACACTATAGCTGTGAGCCCAACGCTAGAAATAGACACTTGAGTACCCACTTTACATGCCGAATGAGTATTAAAGAAGGAGGGCGAACCCAGAGAGCTAGAAAGAGCGGGGAAGAGGAGGGGGGGAGAAACGTGAATTCGGGAGTCTCCATAAATTGGAATTGAATAGTGCATGGCTCAGCCTGAGTAGGATGGAGGCAAGCGGGAGCGAAAAAGCGAACCACCATAAGTTAGCTCCGTTTGTGCGATTAACAGGCTCAACTCGTCCCATACTTTTTAAGTATGATCACTAGAATATCGTGAGGATTTTATTCTAGGAGACCCAGACCTCTCGTGAGAGTGCGTCCTCCCCCTTCCAGATCATCCACCCCACTGCTAGGGTGACTCGCCTGCCTCGTTCCAAGTATTCCCGGGTTTGTGGCTTACAACTCGGTTGAATAGTATAATATTCCACCAAACGTGTATAAATACCCCTCTTCCTAATCGAGGGGGCTATTACTTTTGGGCTCAGAGTAGCATACGGCTTTCCAGATCTGGTTATGCAATTACAGCCCCCTTATCCGCTTGTTTTCTTGATGGCTCCTGATTTTTCTACTTGCCATATCTGATAACCGACTGGATACCTGTAATAATTGCCCTAAGTTTGCTTTTAGAATTCTGATTTTTTTCTGATTTTTTTCGTTAATTGCTGGACGTAGAGGAAGCGGACAAACAGCTATGCCATTAGACAAGGCTAGGAGGGAGATGCGGTCGAGGGAAGAAATAGAGAGGTGAAGGAATATATATACAGCTTTCGCATCCATTCTTCACTGTTACTGGATAGTCCGACCAGTCCTCTTTGAGTTAAGCAGGTTTAAGAGGTTCCAAGGATCTCATGCCAGATAATCTCCCCTCAGACTGGGACAGCTCGAAGGAATATTTTAGGCACGCCCTTGGGCTAGCTGTATGCCCGAACCAACTTCCCCACGCCGTTGTAGGTAGGATAGAACATGTCTGCACGCACGGCCCTGCTGCACGGTAACTTATCCTAGGCCCTAGTTTGTTCTGGAATAGATATCCACCGGAGGGATCACCAAAAATCACTCGGAGAGAGCAAGAAGGGGAGATTCTGCAATTCGATGACGAAAGTAAAGGTCAGGCGATGGCGGTAGGTGTAAGGAGATGTCTGTTCGACGCTAGTATGTATAAGGTTGGGGTGCTGAGGAGTGAAGGGAAGGGAGGAGGAGTGAAGCGATTCATGAAGTTTTTCATGAAGTTCAGTAACAATCGTAAATTCCACTCACCCATATGTGAGGAAGATATCTCAAACCCTAGTACAACAGAACTGACGACACTCTTCATAATAAAGCTTAAGAAGAAGAAGAAGAAGAAGAAGAAGAAATAGGCAACGAATGAATCACAAATGAAGCATGGGTGAAAGCCCATTTCCAAAAAAGGAAGAGCAAACAACCCGAGGGATGCAGTGAGGAGTGACGCGAGGCTAGGAGACGAGAAACCATAAACCGTCGGGATAAGCAGAGCAAGGATTTTCGTACCCCATGTTCCCAGCCTCCGCCACGGAGGAGCTAAGATCCCAACCCCAAGCCTCTGTTTCCCCGCACTCATGTTGAGTAGTAGAAGCGAGAAGAGTGAGAAGGAAAGAATTACTAAGAACGGAAGAGATGGTAGAAGACAAGATGGACCCAGGAAGCAAAAAAGGGTAAGGGAAAGATGGAGAAAGAAGTGTAGCAAGCGGATAAATACCCCGTTTTGTAACCGTAAGTGGTTTTGGTAATAAAGAGAGATATAAGAACCAGACATCGAGGGGGTGAGAGGGAAAGAAGATAAAGAAAGACGGGGGAAACAATTCACCCATTGAACCTTATGTGGAAACAATCTGCAATCCAAGTATTCCTGGAACGCAACCCAGAGGTATAATATTAAATCAAGAGCCAAGTAAGACTAAAAGGAATACATCATCAATGAACAGCTTACGGTAATGTAAAATATGAGAAGAGTGATTGAATAACACCTATGATTTACAAGCTTTTCGCCGACGAAACCTAAGGGGTTCAGCTCCCCACTATCAGCCCATCTTCCCACATTTGGACTTGGTTTCTCATTTGAAGATTGACCAATCTTGCAACTTAGCTCCCCCACCCACCGCTTTTACGACCCCATCTTTGTCATCCCTGATCATAGACGATCTCCAAGACAATGCAGTAGTAGGGTTAAGCTTCAGTCTAAAAATGTGATTGTTGTAGGATGTGAGCAAAAGAACAGCTAACTGTGGCTAATGGGCTAAAATTTCCATGGAAATAGAACCTGTAAGCAAGTATGAGTGGCTCTTTCTAACTGCCAAGGATCTCAATTTGAGTGGGAAAAAAGTCTGGCAAATACTGCTTTATGACAGATTTATGAAGTTTACATGAGAGCTGTGGAATTTAAATAAATAGAGGGATTTAAGCTATTGATTCCAATCCTAGAAGCTTAGAAATACTATATAGGTAAGGCATTCCAGATTGTGAGATAATTTGAGGTCTGAAGATGGTTATCTGTAATTTGCAACTCAATAATATGAGAAATTATAGGAGAAAGACAAAAAAAGTTGAAATCGGTAGAACCTAATAAAAGTCAGATTCAAATATATACTATGGTAAAGCTTAAACAGAAGATTTGAATTACTGTAAGACTACTAGTATAGTGTAAACTCTTTAATTAAATACAAATCCCATTGCATCTACAAATCTGTTTATGCTATTAACTCTCTACCCAAATAATAAGTCAACTAATAAGGAGTTGTATTACTCTTTACTGATATGATAGCAACTTTAAGAACCCTATGATAGGTAGCAATAATGACTGCCACCTTAGCCCAAATAGTATACCAAGTGGTAACCAGAGGTGGTATGATTCGGTATACTTAGTATACAAAAGTCCTGTTAACCTAAGGCAAGGTCAAGGAAACAACAAAGTAGCCTTGGAGTACTCTGTTAGGTAGGGTAACATTTCAGGAGTACGTTTGTATAAAGTTAAGGAAACTAGGAGAACATTATATAAGACTCCAAGGTGACCTAAGATATCGCTATTCGGAGTGCTGAAGAGGTTAAAAGCGTAAGAGGGCAAAGTTACCCTACCTTGGGAATTTGACTATTATGCTCATAGGTCCTAGTTACCCTACTGAGGAACTCCAGTTACCCTACCTTCGCTGGCAAGCAAAATGCGGAACTTAAGTAATGATTGTCTGACAATCTAGAGACTCTTAGGTGTTGATAGGTGTATGCAAGATTACACATGAGAGCCTGTAGCTCATGTAAGAGCCATTTGATCATCAGCTTTGGTGGTGACAGGGTAAATTGGTGTAGTTGCCAGAACACTGGTAGGAGGCGGTGTATGGGGATGCTCCCATAATATCATATACATTGAAGTTGTCCAAAAAAGTGAATCCCGTCCACAGGATATATAAGGGGGGTATGAGTGGCCACCAGATATGAGGTCACACATAAATGGTCCCTCTGGCACCTAGAAGTCTATCTTTACCTACTGGTAGTATGGTAGTCTTCCGGAAGATACTTATGTAGTCTAAGGAGGGTAGGGTGCTTTCAGGACAATTACCTAAATTGATAGCCGGAACCTTCCCCTCTTGATTTCTCACATTACTATGGGTTGTCAGTAGACTCTAGAGATATGAATCTTATCACGGTAGAGTATGTTCCGAGAGGTAGGCTATGGGTAGTGCCCATTGAGCCAACCATAGGTTACATCTCACCGGAGGAGCTTGCCTGTCTGAATATGATATTGAGAAGCTACATAGATTAAAAGATGGACTGCATAGCTTGTATAGACGAAACTTCCACTGGGCCAGTGAGTCTACCACTAAGGTATTAACTCCGGTTGTCATCATGGCTGTTAGCCACTAGCATGACTTCAATAGGAAGAGTTTTTCCACCTGTGGTTGTATTGGAGATACATTGCAGAAACCTATATTCTATCGAGGGAGTTAAGCGTCCCCGAGTTTGTCCGATACTTCCCCCAGGATAATCCCTAATGGTGGATAGACCTCGGAGAGCCCTGAGCAGGACAGGGTGCTCACACCTGGTCGGAGTAGTAGTGAATGTCAAAGGCTTAAATCTAATATCTACTTAAGTTTAAGTGTTTGGCATTCTACTTCGATAACCAATAATCCTTGAGAGAACTTATTGAGTGAAGCTTTCAGCTTAACGATATTAAGTTTTACCATTTTGATTCTTCTTGAATTAATTACTTTATCCTCATCTTCTACTTTGAGTTTTGGTGCAGTCGCAATCTTAGAGTTTCCCTCTCTATAGGGTGCCCCGTTACAGCTACTAACCTTGCTGGCATACTGTTAATAAGCTTGAATAGTCTTTCAAGACTTATATTTTTCTATATTACATGTAACATGAGCATCCAATGACTGGTATTTGTGGGGTACTTATAAATTTAACCAAATTCAGTTTCCATATTGTTTAGTTTGCAATATTAAATAGCATACATCTTGTGACAAGATGCTTTATCGGCAATAACTATAAACTCTTAATATATCTTATAATAACAATAATAAACAGATATTAAAGGTTGATCTAAACCATTATTGGTATACTTCTCACTATTCAATATAGTATCAGAAAGTAGAATCTATAGTAGTGATTTTAATTCTCTACTAAAGATACTCTAAACAATTAAAATATTATCAATAGAATCAGGATTATATTCTTTCTCTGAATAGCACAAGACAGGATGTCGGTGACTAAATCCAGTATACTAAAACTTGATTCATCAGTTTGATCTATTTTCATCCACTTCCCTCTAACCCAAAAGAGATTATTCTGATATCGGTAAACTTGATTATACTTCTTATATACTATACTTCTGTATTTACAATTTGTGAGAATTAATTTTGAAAACATAATAACAAGAAGAAAAAGAGGAAGAAAGAAGCTCAGAATTTTTTAAATAACCTTTTATATAGTAAACACTTGCATTATACCAGTAAAGCCATAATCCTATAAATGATACTAATTAAAAAGTATATCTATAATAATCCTAAGTGGAGTGGTTAGTATACAACAGGTAACAACTTACTTATATTCGCAATCAATTATCCTAGTAATCTTGATATCTTTGTAGAACTCTCTTATAGTTTTTCTTATATTACATCTCTTAGGCGGAAGCCTATCTCTAAGACTTTTGTGAGATAACTAAGGCCAATAATCTTTTTATCGTAGATGGAGATTGTCTAAGAAGGCTCAAGTGAAGTATGCGTGTAAAAGTAGATAAAATGATAAAAGACCTTTCTAGTGTAAAAGTTAGTATATTGATAAGATCTTTGCTCAGGTGGTTGATGATTTTTGCTAAAGTATAAGAGGCACTTTGATATTTATATGCCACGTCTGAGTGTTTGTGGGCTACATTCAACTCTCATACTAACTAACTATCTACTATCTAAATCTAGTCTTATCAAAAAGTGTGAATATCTTTTAACCCTGAGAGTTGATTACACCATTAACTAATCTCTGGAAAGGTCTCTTGGTTCTAGTCCATGGTAGACTCCAGCAGTGAGAGATGCACGGTCCCCTGGTTAGCAAGAAGATGGTCCAATACATATGCATTTGGGCTTCATCAGCAAAAGATTACCATGTGTTAGATATAGCGCTGTTGCGTCCTGATGCACCTGATGTTGAATCTGTGTCACATGCGTCCTGTACGTCGTAAGTTGCGTCCACTGCGTCCATTGAGTGCTGTGCATCCTGAGTTGCCTGGCAACGCACGCTCAAATTTCATGTATCTGGAACCAAGCTAATAAACTACATTCCATCCTGACATATGAGACAAAGCAACTCTGCCTCCTGTGCATCCAGACTCATCCCTCAACACCATTGCACATCATGATTTAGCAATGACACATGCTCGCTTGATGGGTACCCCTGAGTATTTCTTAGAGTAGTTCATCATAGTTTCTCCGCTATTAGCCACAGACGTGACGCGACAAACTATTCTCTCATCATTACCCATACCATGCTTATTCCCTGGCATCCTTCCTAATACTCTACTACAACCACAGATCTGATCCTGAATCTGACAGAAGGAGGTTGCTGGGCTTGACACCAGCTTCAGGCTAGTATAAGGTAAGTCCCTGTTACATCAATACTCATGGAGATCGCCCACCCTTCTATCAGTGGTCTTTAAGAATCCTAACACATTGGCAATCCTGAACTTGATGGCAGATTCCTCCACAACCGATTGACCAATTTGGATTTGGTCACCTTGTAATGGGAGCACCCTATAGAGAGGTGAACTCTAAGTTTGCCACCGCACCAAAAGCTCAAAGCTGAAGATAAAGATAGACTAAATAATGGACGAAGAATCAAAACAGTAAAACTTAATATAGTTAAACTTGAAGCTTTACTGAAAAAGGTTATCTTGAGGGAAAGTTGGTAGTCGAAGTAGAATGCTAAATGCTTAAACATAAGTAGATATCAGATTTAAGCCTTTGACATTCACCACTACTCCGACCTTGTGCAAGTACCCTGTCCTGCTCAGGGCTTGTCCGAGGTCTACCCTCCATCAGGAATTATCCTGCCGGAAGTATCGGACCAACTCGGGTACACTTAACTCCGTCAATAGGATATGAGTTACTGGAATGCATCTCCAATACAACAGCAGGTGGAAAAACTCTTCTGATCGAAGTCATACCAGTGGCTAACTGTTATGACAACAACCGGAGTCAATATCTAGGTGGTGGACTCACTGGCCCAGTGGTAGTTTCGTCTATACAAGCTATGTAGTCCATTATTTAATCTATGCGACTATCAAATGTGATAATCTGACATGCAAGCGCCCCCGGTGACATGTATCCGATAGTTGGCTACATGGGCGCTACCCATAGCCAGCCTCTCGGGACATATTCTACCGTGATAAGACCCATACCTCTAGAGTCCATTGACAACCCATAGTAATGCTACAAATCAAGGGGAGAAGGTCCCAGCTGGTTACTAAGATATTTGTCCTGAAAGCATCCTGGTCTCCTTGGACTACCTAAGTACCTGTTAGGCATACCGGAAGGCTTAGCCTTCTTTTAGCGAATAAAGACCTATAGTTACCCTACCTTAGGATTCTGAGTTCAAAAGGACAAGCCAACACCCCCCTCCCGCACCAGCGTTGGGACAGCGCTACATCGGCAGATGCCGCCGTAGTTGCGTCCCCTCACCAAAGACATGGTCATTGGAGCCCTCCTCATAACCCCATATACGTCGCTGCCGTCCGTCCGACCGGATCCCGTTCGCAGGATATATGAGGTAAGACCTTTGGTGAGCTTATGCAAGTGGTTCGAGCCAGATCGGTTAACGTCGCATAAAGTTACTGAGCACTAAAGACGAGAGTCGTGAAAGTGGTCACTAAGTAACAGGACGGCTTTACGGACAATGGTTAAGCAACACATTCTATACTCCACACTCTCGCGATGAAAGTCGCTGAAGTGAATGGTGTTGTTGGATGAGGTAGTTTGAGAAATCAGGCATATCCGCACTCACACACGTCAATAGTATTTTCTGATACTGACGGAACCATACGATAACGATACGACTATGGAGGGATAATGGCTATTGGTGCGATTATCATAACATGTCTATCTTATGCCTCGCAGATGTTAGTTGCAGAATATGTCTGCAATGCTGAGAGGTTCGATAACAAAGCTGGCCCCTTTGTTGGTTCGATCATGGAGATTATTCTGCGTATGCAAATGGTAAACAAGACTCCATGCTGACCAAGATGGATCGTAACCAATGGACTAATGTGTGGGAGCACCGTCAGGTAATTTCATGGTGTTGCAATTCGGAAGTCGAAGTGAGATAACAGAATTGTCAGGGTCAAATGGTGTTCGCACCCTTGAAGAAGAAACTGGAGTTTGTTAGTAGATACTTAGTTAGTATGAGAACTAGATGTAGCCCGAGACCACCCAGACGCGGCATATAAATATTGAGGTGCCTTCCGAGCTATTTGAACATTATCAAGCAATGGAGAAGAGATCTTATCAATATAAGTTTTTACGCTAGAAAAATCTTTATCACTTTACCTACCTCTATTTTGAAACATTGA
>Ga0307509_10006782_pt1 | contig 15246 bp, 15 predicted proteins | sample 10_EM_MG_FD_202245 | JGI IMG/M metagenome (GOLD analysis project Ga0307509, IMG submission 202245) | Populus trichocarpa ectomycorrhiza microbial communities from riparian zone in the Pacific Northwest, United States - 10_EM | ecosystem: Host-associated > Plants > Roots > Unclassified | place...
TGGCGATTCTTGGAAGAAGGCGGGAGTTAGCAAGGAGTTAGATGAATGGCCGGAAGGGGCATAATGTGCAATTGGTGTATTGTTGTTCGTGGGCGGGGGGGGGAACTGAAGTTTTTATGTTGAGTAGGTCTTTTTTTAAAAAAAAGTTACTCAAGGGTTTTTAGAGACTCATGGGTGATTCCATAGCCGCTCCCACAAGGACATATTGTAGAGCATAGAATTAGCGTGTAGCGCATTGCTGGTGAATGCGACAAGAATTAAACAACCGATAAGACAGCAATGTACCTATCTATCATCTGGCCATGACATCGTGTCAGGATTTCTTGTCCCTGGTTCGATAGGCTAAGCAACAAATAAGAGGAAGAGAAAAAAAACCCCCGAATAATAATCTCCCCTCGGGCTCCCCCACCCGGCCACCCCTCCCTCCATCTCTATACTCCAGCAGCGTCCCGAATCGCCATACCACCCCCCACCTCGACCATTACCAGAATTCCAATCCTAATAACTTACTCCCCACAATTGGCATAGTGTTCGGTGTGCGGCAGGGTGCGCGGGTTCGGGTCGCGATAATGATAGGGTGGGTCATTGAATGTATTCGATGAGTTGCAGAAAGTGTAGACCCCCGAGCAGGAGAGTAGGAACCTGGGTATGTCGGTGCAGGGCATATCCAGTATTAGGGATGGGAGGAGGGCGATCTGCGGGCGAGCGAGCAGGACTACCCCCTTGAACTTTGGCCTGCAAACCGAGATGGAGCCGTAGGAGGAGAAGGAAGGGGAAGGTACGGGTTAAATTTCCAGCAGTGCGGTCCGGAGGTTGCGGTATAAATACCGCAGGCAGGAAGAGCTATAGCACATGTTCTGCTAGACAAGGCATTGTAATAGGTCGAGTGCCAGCCAAAAACTAATTCCCGTCACTCACTCTCTGTCAGCCCATGCACACACCGGTCATCCTGATAGCGCGAAGAATGAAAGCGACACAAACCTCCAATTATGCACCGCAAACCCTCCTCCCAAACCGCTTCTGGAGAGAAGGGGGGGAGGTTGGAGGGTGGGATGTCGAGGTCTAGCAATAGAAGGTAGGCGGTGAGTAGGGGGATGGGGCTGAGTGGAGGAGGGGGGTATTGGCTTTGGCGTCCAACGTGATTTCCTTCTTACTGTTTTTATGGAGGAGGAGGAGGAGGAGGAGGAGGTTTCTTCTGGCACTGTACGTTATTGCGCAGGTCCCGGTGATGTTTCTGAGTGCTTACATCTGGAGAAGGTTAGAGTCGCGGATTTAATCAAAAGGAGAGGGCGGGGGTGGTAAATGGAATGGAATAGATTGAATCGGATGAATTTCAGCCTCAACCCCGCCGATCCCAAAAGAAAGAAGAAAAGCAAGACAGGCACTTCCCTTACGGGAAGCCCCGCTTGGTAGCTCACCGGTTTGTCCTCTAACAGTGTCGGTGTAGGGGAGAGGCAGAAACCATTCCCCTGATATTCCAAAGCCAAGAGTGTTCCCTGCTGTACCCCTCGGCAAGCTGCATAATATGTGACGGCTATGAATCTTGCGATATGGAATGGATCTCTTGTTCTACTGGCAACTAGTTAGCCCACAAGCTGAGAAATGCAAAAACGAGTGGGAAGCAAAGTCGAGGTGTTGACCTTAGGAGCACCGATTGAAATTGGCCCTCTCTTACCTGTACAGTTGGTGCCCAGATTGCCCTGCGATTTCAAAAACGGTCCAATTTCTCCGAACGGCGTGCCCGCCGCCGCTGCTCAGGTATTTAGGTAATTATCATAAGTGATGAGACGGACAAGGGTTCCCGAGTCCGGGCGACCAATCCGGTAGAGGTTAAAAAAAATGATTGAATTTGGGGCGATAGGAATAATAATAAAAGGAAGGAATGGGAAGCTTTGACATCTTGAACCCGCTACCCATCTCATCACTTACCTGTCGCTGTACTGGTATATACTGTATGCTATTTTTCATTTTCACATGGACATGGGTGACCCTGTCATGGAGGCAGCGGGGTTCAGTACTGATACACCTTGGGGTTTTTAAGTCGAGGCGGTGCCGCGCCATGGCTTTAACTCTTGTAACACTCCCTCATACAATACTAGAGCAAAAGATAGAGAGCTATCCCAAAACTTCCTGGTGCCTTATGCAGTGAGAATCATGAGTTTATATTGGGGCTTACTTCCTCGCATACTGAGTAATATAATTGATTTCTTACAGCTCCTTACGAGAAAAACAAAGCACTGGTTGTCCAACAATGGCTATCTTGTCTATGGGTGTGTGAAATATCCGGATACCGGTAGTCTTCCATATGAGTGTATGTATCTCGGCCCATAGCAGCATAGACTACCAAAAGACATAATACCCTACATTTTAACCGATCCCACGACTGACAATTCTATCCAACCTTCTTTTTCTTCCATGCTCCGGGTTATAGTAGGTGTCTTAGATCTTACCTGAGACAGGATCTGGTAAAGGAACCACACTTTCGGGAGCGCAAGATGATCACCCTAAGGATACCACCAATAGGAAGTCGCGGCTCAAGTGGTTTCGCATGCTGGTGGAATTGAGCTATGCTACGAGGCATCACTCTCGCTTGGGCGGCTACAAGTACCGGTAGCGAGGTGCGTATTGCCCTAGACAGCCACACCAAAGCCCTAGTATCGATAACCGGTGATGCTCTCCATCATACCCATGATACCGGTAGTGTCATAACTATCAGGCTTGATCCGAGTACCGTACTGTACAGTACTGTACTGTATTGAAGAAGAAGATTTTCACCGACCTGACGCGAGATAGAAATCTAGTTTCTCTGAAGCACATCACAGCCTCGATGCCTTGCGTTTCGTCTTATTAATTGCTTTCCGGATAACTATGTTTTTACAAGAATTCTAAGTCATAATAAATATGTGCACAAATATCCAAACCAACTGTGGGTTTAATTGAGTTCAATTCAAATTGTATTACCTCCAGAACAGCATCAAATAAAAACATTTACTTCCAACTCAGCTCCATTTTATTACTCCACGCTCCTCCCTTCTTTTGTCTGTCCAAATTGGCCATTCTCAAAACCCGAGTCCTCTCCTGCCGGCTCTCTTAGTTCACTTTCCCCTTGTCCGTGTGATTTGATGAGACTTCTTTGACACTCCGCGGATAATTACTAAGATGGCGGTTCGATAGATTTCCGTTCCCCGTTTCACTATACGTTGAGGCATGAGCTTATTGCTTCAAGCTGGGTGGTTATTAGCCCTGTATTGGAAAAAGGGGTACTAGGATAACAATACCATTATGAAAGCAGTGGTCTTTAGAAGGCTTTCTCGGCCATCAAAGTACCAATTTCCGTACAAATCTCCTTCGGGATGGAGTTCGATAAGGATATCGCAAAGTCTTTTCCGGACATTCCGCAATCTTGTGCGCCAGATGCTATTTATTGGTCAGTGCCTCGCCAGACCTCAGATATTATGAACTAACCTGCGGAGGCAAATTATTCCCCCCCCCCCCGAGGTCTGCCATAATGTCTCCCAATGACACTTTTAAATTTCCCAATTTTCTGTCACTTCCACTTCTGGCCTCATTCATTTGCCAGTTACACCAATTCTCATTCTCGCCACATGTGAATGTGGCGCTTATGCGATTCGCGTCTTGTTTTCATACAGGACCGACCGTGATCGCTGGACCTTGCATGAACTAGGAGGTCAATTTTGAACGAGCGATTCGTGATTAGGAAATTCACAAGATAGGGTGCGCGTAACTGTTGTACACATAATGTGTATTGTGGAAGGTGTGCATATATGGCAGGATACTGTAGAGGATTGCCATTTTCTGCAGGAGGAGGAGTCGGCGATGGCAGAGCGGAGATTGTGACTTTAGTAGAGGAAAAACTGGGATTGTTAGTAAAGGAGCTTTTGTGGGTGAGGAAGGAATAAGAATGTATGAAAGCAGAAGGTTGCATCCAACGGGCGCAATGTTCCGAATCAGGGTTTTGGTTGAAACCACAGGTCTGGGATATAGTTAGCATCGATCTGGAGGGAGAGTGATGGGTCCCGATAACGACACCGGACATAGGAATACCCGATGTGGAGAAGCGTAACACTCAAGAAATTCGCAAAGCTATATATATCCACTTTCTTGATATATCTCCTGTAATTTTTCCAATTAATAATGGTTATTTAAAAAATGTTACCGGGTGGCCTTACTCCAATGCCCTGCCAAAGGACCAGTGGCAGAGGCAGTAGAACGGCTGATGATAGACCGCCTCTTCCCTAGGAACACCTTAAATAACGGCTCATGGGCATGAAAGCATCCCTCCTAAGTGCCCTACGAACGAGTCAGGAAATCCTGCACACCCTCTTGCCCACCTTATATATTATGCACATTATACCATAAACTCCTATCCAAATACGTCGCATTCCATGAAACTGAATGAACTGCTAATTCAGGTCCATCCTTGAGAGGCGTGATAGCGTATTGTGGATGATTAACTGCCCTTACATTGACCATATCTGTAACTTTGAAAACAAAGAGTGCGACTGTAGACAAACGCCTAGGGCCCATGTTCGCTCATTGCCTAGCTCCAATTGCAGCATTTGCTGTGTGATCATCTGTGGCATTAGTGTTATTGAAGCTGGCGTAGAGGATTAGATTTCCTAAACCCCAGCAGGGAAAATGAGGGGCGCAGGGGATTTTGGGTGATACTCCCGTTCTCATAGATCCTAACACAAAACGATGATACCTGGTTCATGTTGAGCCAGACCTCATCATACGCTACTTCTTTGTGCGATTTTTTGAAGGAATCTGTGGACACGGAGATGACCAGTTCAGAGAAACGGCGAAATCCAGATATCGCCAATGTAAGGACTCTGGTCGTGATTTCTGGAGAAAGTGATAGCCGGCGGAAAGGATAGTGGGATTCTTGTGAAACTGGCAGCCCAAGCTGCCTTTTAAACCTTCAGGTTGTAGAAGGTGCTCAGGAAAATGCCCGGAGTGGTATTTTTGACCGAGTCATTCTATTGATCTGCCAACTATGGTTGCCGTTCCTAACAGAATAGGGCCCACCTGACCAATTGACCTATTCAAGTCGCAGGTTAAGGAAACTTTCATGGATCCATTAGCTCAATATCTCTGGACAGTTGTAGGACAGCAGAGGCGGTAAATAGGAACTGGCAAATGCTCGCCTGCATTTGGCCTAAGATTTAGCCATGGGGGCTCTTTGAACCTCACAGTTGTTCCCGAATTATCCTCTGGCCTCCTTCAATTTGTGCTCAGAAACTGTTCCTGCTCTATTCCCAATGAATAAAAGACATTTGGCTCTTGATGAAAAAAGCTCGTGCCATCGATTGAGAATGACTTTACCTACAAAAAACGGTCCCAGCCGCAGCAGCACTTGCTATCATTTATGAACACTCATAGCAAGGGCTATTCCCATACAGATATTGTATCAAGAAGAGGATATCAACATTATCATAGGTCCCGATATGTTCCAAAAGATTGTATCCATGAAATTCATTGAAAGCGCACATTTATACAACGAGAAGAAGGCTAGGTTCCAATCACACTTCACTTACCTGCATCCCTCCTGCTACCAAAGAGCACTACTGGTGTGTTGCAATCGAAACATAACCAAAGCGATAGGAGTAGTACTATTTGTGTTAATCTCGCTTGATTCCTTTCTCAGGGTGAAGAAGGAGCTTAGGTGATGCGGTTTCCTTGGGCGCAAGGTTGTGCGGGCGTTTGTGCGTAGTGGTGTGGCTATTACTCTCTATTTATTAAAAATGTTTCCTGACAGGAAGAGAGGATGGGGCAGGCAGGAGTGATAGTAGTGGAGATGAGAACTTCAATTAACTGATGAGAATAATTTTAGTACCATAACACTCAATCGTCATCAGGAGCTCATAGTTCTTTCAGAGAGGGTATAGGAGAGCATTTTAAAATTTGTTATCATGCAAGTTGACCTTAATCTCTCCTTTGCTCTTGGACAAAAATACCAGTAGTAAGGAAAAAATGCTGGCCCCCACCCCTAATCTCAACAGCTCTGCAGGAAAAACAGCGCAGGCGATCAGCTTAGCAATTCTCCTATAGTGTCGTCAACAATGTAAACATGTCAATAATGATGTCGGAGGTAGATGATTGTGGACATACGTGTTCGGCAGCAGTAATACCTTCGAAAATACGGAGCGCCCATAGTTTCAGATCATTTTTTGAAATAATTAGGGGCATTCCATGCTCATGGTCGACGTCGAAAACCGTTAGGTACGGAATGACAATATCTGGGTGGTCCTGAAGGTGGGTCACCTCACCAGCGGCGTCAATTTCCCAATATTCGTTGAAACCCGGGATTTTGGGCTTCCTGGACTCGGTGGATGGTTGCCTCTTATCATCGATCATTTGCCAACATTCCAAACGTAAACTCATGGGATCTTTCGTTAATTTTATTATGAATACCATACGTGTAGGTCCCCCGGAATGGTCCAGCCACCAAGAAGCATCGCGGCGCAAGTCGTTGAGGGTCTGGGAGTCACCGACCTCAATTAGAATACTTGGCCAGTCTGTGAGGCCATTCCTCGTTGCCGCAGGGGAAAGTCCTCCGTCTGCCTGCTTGCTCCTTTCGCCAACGACAGAAAAAGTAGCTGTTCCTGTAAGACGATAGGAGTATTCGTCGTGGTCGGGAAGTTGACAAATCTTTTGGGTGATCTTGATGATGAAAGTCCAGCTAATACTTTCATGTGGGATACCAACGGTGCATTTAATAAGCAATGATTCAAGGGCGTGTTCGTACGTTAGACGGAGCTGCTTCCGAATCCCATAATGTTCAAAGGCGTCCTCAATTCGCTCCACCATATTGGCAGGAACACCAAACACAAAAATATAACATCCCGTGTCGGATTGGGTGCATTTCTTGAGTTTTGCCTGAACTCGGTAGGCGAGGCGGGCTGGACTCCAAAACTTCCACTGATTGGCGGAGGGGACATGCGAGCCGAGATTGTTCGAGAGGGTATTCTGCCCACTACTCGTGGGAGTGCTGCTATGTTTTCCACTAAGTGGAGGGAAAGAATCTTCAACGGAGGCTCTGACGGAGGCAGCACTGGAAACATCATCTCCAATTATCTTCGGATCACCCGGGGTCGGCATTTTAGCAGATGCTGAGGCCGATGATTGGCGTGACATTGTAGGGCTTGGAGTGGGATAATTAGTACCCGAACAATATAAATCTGCCATGTTGCGAGGGTGTGGTTCGGATCGGTCAGCAAGGAATACGGTTTGTGTAGAAAAGGGGCAGGCAGGAATGCAGGAATCTGAGTATCCGAACTAGAATAGACGACACAAGATGAAAGAGTGACCAACTAATGGTTGTCGTGAAGATATGAGCTGTTGTGGTGTATTGTGGGTGTTGATTCTCTCCTGATGGGAAGGAGCAAAAACACGGGCTGGTGGGAGCAATTGTTGTGCGAAGCCCTAATACCTTATCTTCCTGCAGTCATGGTACTCATTCTACACCGCTTAGGCAAACAAGGAAGAACAAGCCTATGAGAGCAAAGCTGAAATATGACCCTGGGAATGCCGACTGAAACTCGCTCTCTATAGAAAACGACCTTATTTCAACACCAGCTTGCATAGGGTACCTCCGCCAGCTGCTTGGGGACATTCACCTCTTTATTCCATCCTCCCTCCCCCACACCCGCAAAATATATATTGATCTATCAAGTATAATTCTCATTTTTCTTCGTATTTATTTTTCCGCATGATCCCCCTGCGTCACATTGAGATCTTTTTTCTTTCTTTTTCTTCCTTCGCTACAATACCCGTGATTTAGGCATGAACAGTTTATCTACCCACCCCAACCATTAGGCACAAATATACGAGTTACCAATTACCTGTCTGATACCGGTATGGTATGATAATCTCCGCCCGGCTTGTCAATTCCATTCCTGTGTTGGGTGGTAAGGCGTCCGGGATTGAGGCTTTGCTGAGCTCTAGTGTGGTGAACTTTGAGTTGATCCCAGCCGGTAGACACCACTCACACCGACGTTGCTGGCTGGGGGTGGAGAAGCTGTAGATTTGGTAAATAGGGAGGTAAATATGCTGCGGTAATGCCGGGGTGAGTTATGGCCGGTGGGAATGGCAATTCTCGATGGAAGGTGGCTGTTAACAAGGAGATAAAGGAAGAGGAGGCTGAGAGGTAATGTGCAATTAGTGTATTGTTGTTTCTAGACGGAGGGGAATAAACTGAAGGTTTGAGGTTGGTTAGGTCTCTTTTTTTTAAAACAAAAAAGGTTACTCTAGGATTTATAGAGACTCATGGGTAATATCATAGCAGCTCTTACAAGGACATACTGTAGAGTACAGAATCGCTGTTTAGTACATTTCTGGTGAATTTAACAAGAGTTAAGCCACTAATAAGACAGCAAAATCTAGCCATATATCGTCTAGCCATTACACGGTGTCAAGATCCTTGTCCCCGGTTCGCTAGCCTACATATCAAAATAGAATAAAAACTCCATAATCACCCCCCCTTTTGCTTCCCCCGTCTTTCTCCCAACCAACCCAGCGTCTTCACTCTGCTACTCCTCCATCACTATACTCCAGCAGCTCCTTCGACCCCCACATTGACAAATCGCAAAATTCCAAACGTACCAATGTTCTCCTCATGATTGGAATAGTGTTCTGGGTGTCGCAAGATGCATGAGTCCAGATGGTGGTGCTTGTAGAGCGGGTACCGAATGTATTCAATACGTTGCCGTGAGTGCAGGCCTCCAAGCAGGAAAGTAGGGACCTGAGTATGTCGGCTTAGAATATATCCAGTACTAGGCATTTGAGAAGTGCACAGTGCGGATGGGCAAGCAGGACTGCCTTCTTGCACTTGGTTCTGGAAATGAGGACGGAGGAGTAGGAGGAGGCGGACGGAGTAGGTGTCTGTTGAATTTCCTGTAGTGCCGTCCGGAGGTTGCAGTATAAGGATCAGAGGCAGTAGGAGCTGTAACACATCTTCTGTGGCACAAGGCGCTGTAATAGTTTGAGTACGAGCCCAAAACTAGTTTCCCCCCATCACACTCTGTCAGCCTATGAACACACCAATTACCCAGATAAAGCAAAAAAACAAAGCCAGAAAAACCTCCGATTATGTAGCCCCCTACCCTCCTACCAAACCATTTTGAGGGAGTAGGGGATGTTTGAGACTAGGACGTAGAGGTCTAGAAATAGAAGGTAGTGGAGGGGGTATCAGTTTGGGTATCCAATGTGATTTCTTCTTTGTGTTTTTATGGAGGAGGAGGTTCCTTCTAGCACCGTATGTTATTGTGTAGGCCTTGGCGATGTTTCTGAGTATTTTTGGTGAAGGTAGAGTCCTAGATTTAACCAAAGGGAGAGGGCGGGAGTGGAATAGATTGAATTGGATAAATTTCAGCCTCAACCCTGCTGATTTGAAAAGAGAGAAAAAAAGTAAGATGCGAGCTTCCATTACAGGAAGTCGCTGTTGGTAGCTAATCGGTCTGGCCTTTAAGCGTCTTGGAGTAGGGGAGAGGCATAAACCCGTACCATTCCTCTGACATTACAAAGCTAAGAATATTCCCTGCTGTTGCCCTCGGCAAGGTGAATAATACAAGTATGTGACGGCTATGAGTCTTTCAATATGGATCTCTCGCCCACTGGCAACCAGTAAGCCCAAATGCTAAGAAATCAATAAACGAGTGCGAAGGAAAGTCAAAGTATGACCTTGGGAACAACAATTGAAGTTCACTCTCTCTTACCATTATTGGTGGTGCCTAGACCGCTCCGCGATTTCTGCTGAGTAGAATACTCAGGCTATACAGGTACCGTAAGTGATGAGACGGATGGGGGTTCCCGAGTCCAGAGGACCAATCTGGTAGTGGTAAAAAAGATGATTGAACTTGGAGCGATAGGAATAATGATGAAAGGAAGAAATGGGAAGCTTTGACATCTTGAACCCGCTACCCGTCTTACCACTTACCTGTCCCTGTACTGGTATATAGTATAAGTTATTTTTCTTTTCTGCTCGGACAAGGGTGACCCTGACGTGGAGGCAGTCGGGTACTAATATATTTTGAGGTTTTAAGTTGGGGCGGTGCCGCTCCATCGCTCTAACTCTTCGGAACGCCATATTACAAAATACTCGAACAAAGGCTAAAGAGCTGTTAGAAACATGCCTAGCGCCTTATGAAGTGAGAATCATGAGTTCTGATTGTGGCTTACTTCCTTGCATGCTGAGTAATATAACGGATTTCTCACATCTTCTTACGAGAAAAGACAAAGTGCTCCTTGTCCCATAATGGCTATCGTGTCCACAGGTGTGTTAATTATCTGGGTATTATGTCTTTTAGTCGTCTATCTTGCTATGGGCCTAGATATGTACAATCTGATGAAAGGTTATCCTACATTTGAACTGATCTCACAAGTAATAATTTCGTCCAAGGTTTTTCTTCTTCTTCCATGCTCCGGGATAGTACGGTAGGTGTCTTGGATCTCACCTGACCCTGGATCAGGTAATGGAAGCACACTTTTAGGGGTATAAGACAATTACCTAGAAGATACTACTATTCTGAAGCCGCGGCTGGTGCGGAGTCCCATCCTGTCGTGTAATCGAGCCGTGCTACAAGGCATCACTCTCGCTTAAGTGACTTCAAATAACTAAGCGAGATTCATATTGCGCCAGGCAGCCACAGCAAAGCCCTGGTATCGATAACCGGTCCTGGAACCGTAGTGTAGTAACTATCGCGCCTATCTGAGTACTGCACACTACACCGCATCGGCTGTGGGCAGGACTCCCCTTGGCCTATAACAAAACATTCACCTAAAAACTGAGTGTGTGCCCTATTTTAAGCAATGTATTGCGTGTTGAATATTCATGAAGGTTTCACATAATGGACATTGATGAAACCGAGATGGCGGATGGATGAGAAGGATTGCGTTTGATGGGAGTTGCACGATAGAGAAGAAATGAAAGAGGAAGACAATAGTATGTATGGCGTAGGAGTTAGAGGAGACAGATATGTTTGGGATGTTGTAGGAAGCGACACTAGGGATGGCCGGAGGTTTAGGAATAAGGTTTGTAAGGAAAAGAAACAGGTAGGTGTCGCACTATGAAGGTTAGGAAATGGAAAACAGGGTCAGTACAGTTACAGATCATGGATGATGAGGGAAACTATGTAAGGGAACAAAACATGGAAATGGGTAGTTGGGGAAAATGAGTTTCGGGAATGTTGGATGGGAGCATGGAAAGGAGGAACGAAGAGGGACGAGTGATGATATTGTTGATAAAGATTTTTTTTCTATAGTAGGAGAGCTCGTGTATATATAGGACACCTCCGGCGACATAGAAACAATAAGGACCAATACACTCTATACCAATCATAGCCTATTTTTGAGATAGCGGGTGGTGGGCATGGAGGGCTAAAGCTGCGGACAAACAATTCTGTGGAGTAAGAATAGTGCTGAAAGTTGGCCAGCTTATAAAAAGGACTACTGGATATAACAGTTCTAATCTTGTTGCAGATTATATAAGGAGTGCAGTTCCTAGCATCAGCCTAATATTACTTGTATAATAAAGTATAATCTTAAAATTCAAAATTTGTCTACTAGTAAATGTGCAGCAAATGAATCTTGATTTTAAATTAAAAACACCCTCTGATAAGTGTAAAGAAAGCACTCTATACAGAGGTAAATTCTAAGGTTGCAACCAAGCCAAAGAGTGAAAGTAGAAGATAAAGATTAGGTAAATAATTCAGAAGAATCAAAACCGTAAAACTTAATATCGATATGCTCAAAGCTTGACTGAATAACTTCTCTTGAGGATAGTTGGTTATTGAAGTAGGATGCAAAATACTTAAACTCAAGAAGATATCAGATTTAAGCCTTATATATTCTACTGTGATCTTGTATGAGCAGACAAAGCAGCTAAGGGCAGTGCTGTTGAAATTTTCTGTATATTTCCTAGTATATTAGATGACACTAGCGTGTATTTCTTTACTTAGTGTGTGTTTCAGCTAGGCCTGTCCACCGCTTACATTACTACACCTAAGACCTATATTATGGTATTTAATTGTTTTTTTCAGGGTTATATTTGGGATTTAACATGTGCTTTCCAATCAGGTGTTCAGGATTTTACAGTTATTTATACATCTCTTATGCACAACTCTTGGTCATAATATTTCTAATAATCTCCTCACACCCGCATGGATTCACGCACATTATTTGGGATTTACTTGGCGGGTTTTCACGGTCAACCATGTTCGCACTTATGTTTCTTACATTAAATTCCCTATATTTCTCTCGCTTATATAGGGGCGCACTTTTGTATAAATATGGTTGCTACCGCCCACCTCACTTAGAAGAATAAGAATCAGAACTCCTACCAATCTGCACTCATACATCCTCCTCGCTTAGCGTGCCATGCAACACCCCTCTTACTTGTGTAGTATTATCTACATAGAATAGAGTGTGCCTTTGGCGTTCACATTTTGAACATGTGCAAGGTCTACTCTCGATCAGGAATTATCCTGCCCAAAGAATCAGACCAGCTCGAGTTCACTTAACTCAGTCAATAGGATATGAGTTTATGCAATCTCTCTACAATCCAACAACATGCGGAGAAACTCTTCCGGTACAAGTGATCCCTGTAGCTAACTGCCATGAGAGTAACTGGTGTCAATACCTAGGTGGCGGACTCATGGGCACAGTGGTCCTCACACCCATACAAGCTATCCAGTACATTATATAACCTATAAGGTTATTGAATTCGATATTCAGACATGCAACTTCCCTCTCTATGATATAATGAATGGTTGGCACAAGGGGCACTACTCACAGTCAACCTCTCAGACAACACTGTATCAGAAAAAGACTGTTACCTCTAGAGTGAACTGACAACCCGTAATATTGCTAGAAATCAAGAGGGGCAGGTTCTGGCAAGCCATTTGGTGTATTGTTCAAAAAGTACCCTGACTTCCTCTGAAAACCCAACAACCTTCAAGATGACCACCCTACTTCCCTTAGGCCAGAATCAACTTCCCCAGTAGGAGGGACCATTCATAAATGACCCCTTATCTGGCTAGCACTTTGGTTTTCATTTTTCACTTTTTCGTTGGTTTGAATCAATTGCATTTGTTTTATTAAGGTAGAAAGAAAGCATGCATCTTGTCAATATAGCTAACAAAAACCCGTTTCGGCTCATGCGAGGTAACATCCAAACCCCCAAGTCCATCTAGTATCAGACCAAATAGATATCTGGCCCATCACCCATTTATATCATGCAAACATACTCGTACATACATAGGAAGCAAACAGGAACAGACCAAGCAGGAAGGAGAGGAGAACCCGTAGCAAAATCAATGGAAAATAGACAAAGGGAATAAATCAACCCCTGACAAATGGAAATTACGTCTAATAATTGACGCGAGTCAACATAAGCTAGCAAGTGGGAGTATGGACAGGCACCCCAGAGCGGTACCGGAAGATAAAACAGTGCCTGGTGGCAGGATAGAAACTGTGGACGGAGGGGACACCAGAGAGGGGTCCCCGCAGGGGGTGCCAAAATGGGATTAGGGCGGCCTAGAGGACAGGTGTAACCTACACGTGTTTTCATATAGTGATTGAAGATCCACCCTATGTAACCGTGACACCCTATAGAGAGGTGAACTCTAGGGTTGCGACCCCACGAAACACTGGAAGTAAAAGATAATGATGAGGTAAAATAATACAAAAGAATCAAACGTTGAAACTTAATATCATTAAGCTAAAAGCTTCATTCAATAGGTTCTCTTGAGAAAAGTTTGTCATTGAAGTAGAATGCCAAAAGCTTAAACTTATGAATATAACAGTTTTAAGGCTTTGACATTCAGCCCTAATCCGACCTTGTACGAGTTCTGTGTCATGGTCAGGATTGTCCGAAGTCTACACTCCATCAGGAATTATCCTACTGGAAGTATCAGACTAACTCACATATGCTTAGCTGGATCTATAGGATAGGAGTTTGTGCAATGCAGTAGGAATGCAACTGCAGAAGCAAAAGATCTGCCTATTCAGGTCATGCCAGTGGCTAACTGCCATGACAACAACCGGATGCAATACATAGCTGGTGGACTCACTGGCCCAGAGGTAATTTCGTCTGTACATACTATGCTGGCCATCATTTAATCTATGCGAGTATTTCATATGATAAGTTGATGTGAAAGCTCCCCGGTGAAAGGTTGTGGATAATTGGCGCTCTGGGTCATACCCATAGTCAACCATTTGGGACATACTCTACCATAATAAGACTTATACCTCTAGAGTCTATTGAAAACCTATTGCAATGCTAGAAATTAAAGGGAGAATCATAAGGCTGGTTACTGAGGTATTTATCCCGAAAGCAACTGAGCCTCCTGGGACTACCTAACTACCACTAAGAAGACTAGCCTGCTACCAGTAGGCTGACATAGTGTCCTCGGTGCTGGATGAACTATATATAGGTTATCCCCATATTCGCGGTTACCCATAATACCCTTATATATTCTGTGATTGACATTTAGTTGGACCGACAGAGACGACATGTACTGTGTGCTGGTAGGTGCTCCCATGAGCACTTTGTACTAGAAAACCAGCAACTACACCGCCGTGTACCTATGACGCTCCATTCCAATGCTAGGGCCAGAGAGGGGTGTTAGCTCATGCCTCTGAAGTTCAATAGTATGTTTGGGCCACCACTTCTCAGGCTGCTTGCCTTCCTACTCAGGTGTGCGTGCGCCGATGAACATCTAAGAGCCCATCGAATATGAGACAAGTGAGCTCTCTAAGTTCAAGGGTGACTTTGCTGGTAAAGGTAGGGTAACTTGGGTACCTCTGTAGGGTAACTAGGACCATTGGGCATAATGGCCAAATTCCCAAGGTAGGGTAACTTTGCCCTCTAATGCCGTTAACCGCTTCGGAAGTCCTCCAGGGGACACCAAACCTCATCTCGGAGACTCGTGTAACATTCCTCTAATACCCTTGACTTTATGCCAAGGTTCTGCTGAAAGGTTACCCTGCCTAACTGTGTACCCAAGGACAGTCCATTCTTCCCTGGGCTTGGCACCAGGCGAACCTCCATTCTTGTCTACTAAGTATACTAGATGTAACGGGGGGAGTGTCACGAATCTTGACTAAGCAAGGCAGATTTCACATGGCTAGTAGTTACTAGTCATAAGGTATGTTTATGTTTCACGCTATGCAGTCAGTTGACTCATAGTTCTCACATGACTCGCACTTGCGTATCATCGTTATGTT
>Ga0307509_10006783_pt1 | contig 15243 bp, 10 predicted proteins | sample 10_EM_MG_FD_202245 | JGI IMG/M metagenome (GOLD analysis project Ga0307509, IMG submission 202245) | Populus trichocarpa ectomycorrhiza microbial communities from riparian zone in the Pacific Northwest, United States - 10_EM | ecosystem: Host-associated > Plants > Roots > Unclassified | place...
TTTCGCAACCTGATCACTTTTCACCACCGCCACATCAAGTTGGTACACATACTTTTTTGAGTGTTCCAAAGTTCCCATCACCAACGGAGAATGACCACCCCTGCCCTGTACCATGAATTCATGATCTGCCCTTGTACGGTGTCGTGTTTGTGTAATAAAGAGGATGGTTGGCACTGTATCGATACTATCAAACCAAATATCAGACCGGTATCATCCTATCACCCTGGGGAGGGGGGGCAAGCGCGAGAAGGATAAAAAGGGAGGAATTGGGTCGGAAACCCCCCCTCCCTCCCTCTGTGCCTGGTAAACCGTGCAGAGCGTGAGTGGGGAGGTCAAAAATCCTCCCACCTCTTGGCACCGTCATTCCCTCCCCCTTCTGCCTCTACTGTACTTGAGTACTCGCGGAAGGACAGTCATTCTCCACCCTCTCCCCACTTTGCGCGCCAGATGAGATGCTCGCCCTACTCTTCGTTTGATCTGCTTTCATGAGAGCTTCAACAATTCTGTCCAATTCCTTCCTTCAATCCTTTTAACCCCACTCCCACCACCGTACACCCTACACCACACCATCTATCTTATTCCTCGACACAGCGACTTTCATTTTACTAGTGAATAAACCACACCTATAATTGCAAACAAGAACTAAAGTATTCGGGGCTTCTTCGACGCATCGCGCAGTGCTGGATCACTGGCCTTTCACCTAACGACATGCTTCCCTCCATCAGGTCTCTGCAGTTATGCAACAATAGTCGAACAGCTCTTCGTTTCCCCTCCGGATGTCTATCAAGTTGTTGCGGTGCAATTGCCACTCCAAGGGTACTGTTCTCCCCTCGAAGATATTCAACTGCTACCAGCGATGAGGTGATAACGAAGGAGAAACTAGAGGAAAGTCCACCGGCTGGTAATTAACACTCCTTTGCCTAAAGATTTCTCTATTTACTGACATTTGACAGAAGCCCGCTTGAATGACTTGGGTGTCCAACAATTATCTCCCCGGTTACACTCCCAGATATTCAAAACGGGACCCGTGCCCCCACCGCGTGAGCTGGTCGAACTCGCTCGGGAGCATTTGAAACTTCATGATCTTTATGGGAAGACATCTGAGACAACTCCACCAATCGATTTCAAATTACCTGAATTGCAGGGCGAAACTCTGGACGAACATTTTACTAAACTTGGGATGGAAATGTCAGAGCCATACCTCTCTCTCGCCCGAAAATTTTCTGGCAAGCAGTTACCGCCTCTACCTACCAAATGGAGCTTCGCATCTGGATGGACGAAGTACAGCACTGACGAAAAGGGAATGCCTATTTCCTTGGGTGTTGGGGCACCAACGGAGGATGCGGTTGTATTCGATGTTGAAGTTCTATACAAAGTCGCACCATATGCGATCATGGCGTGTGCGGCGAGCGAGAGTTCCTGGTACTCTTGGCTGTCACCGTGGTTGGTTGGGGACCGCGACGGGGGGGAGTACAAGTGCCACCTGGTACCATTTGGAGACCCGCAAAAGCCACGAGTGATTATTGGGCATAATGTTGGCTATGATAGAGCACGGGTCTTGGAGGAATACAACTTGGAACCGTCGAAAAATTGTTTCCTCGATACGATGTCCTTACATATTGCAGTGAACGGGATGTGCTCACGCCAGAGACCAACATGGATGAGACATAAGAAAAACAAGGAGCTTAGGGAAAGGGTTGGGAGGGAGAGCCACGGGGAGGACCTTCGGGCAATGTTGAGTGCGAGTCTGATTGAAGACGAGGAAGAATTATGGGTTCGGCGAAGCTCGATAAATTCGTTACGGGAAGTCGCTAAGTTTCATTGTTGTATTGAACTCGATAAGGGGGAGCGGGACCGATTTGAGGGAGAAAGTGTAGATGATATTTTCGAAAACTGGGAGAAGCTTCTGACCTATTGCGCCCAAGATGTCGTCGCCACACATAAGGTTTATCAGAAGGTGCTGCCGGAGTTTTTGCGGGTTTGTCCGCATCCGGTCAGTTTCGCCGCTCTACGGCATCTCTCTTCGGTCATACTTCCGGTCAACAGATCTTGGGGTAGATATATTGAAGACGCCGAGGAGGCTTACCAGCGAAAATCCGATGGGGTGAAAAAGCGCCTCGTGGAACTCGCGGAACAGGCGTTGGGGATGAAGGATAAGCCGGAGGTTTATGAGAATGATGAATGGCTAAGGCAGCTTGACTGGACAGGGCAGGAGCTCAAGTATCTCAAGCTGAAAAAGGGAGAAATGGAACCGAGACCAGCCAAACAGAAGATGCCTGGTATGCCTAGATGGTATAAAGATCTCTTTAAAAAGGAAAATGCTCCTATCAACCTCTCCGTTCGGTCTCGAATTGCCCCAATCTTGCTTAGGCTGCGGTGGGACAAGCACCCTCTGATATGGACGGACAAGTTTGGATGGACATTTAGAGTTTCTCATGAAGAAGCGGAGAAGTATAAGAGCTCGCCACTGGTCCGGTGCGATTTGTCTGATGAGAAGAGCGAGGTGACCCGTAACGATGTCGATAACGTCTATTACAAGCTTCCGCACAAGGATGGCCCGGCGTCTCGATGCGCAACGCCGTTGGCCAAGGGTTTTATTCGATATTTTGAGTCGCAAACGTTGTCCTCTGAATATCCGCTTGCGAGAGAAGCTTTGGATATGAATGCTGCATGCTCGTATTGGATCTCAGCAAGAGAAAGAATCCGGTCACAAATGGTTGTTTATCAAAGCGATCTTGAGGGTGTAGCAGGGGGAGAAGGAGCGAAGAGACCAGATGGAATGAAGAGCGTGGAAAAAGAAGGGGAAGAGCCGGATGAAGTTGGGATTATCTTGCCTCAGCTGATACCTATGGGCACCGTTACAAGGAGGGCGGTGGAAAGAACGTGGTTAACAGCTAGCAATGCAAAGAAAAACCGCCTTGGATCAGAATTGAAAGCAAAGGTCATTGCGCCGCCGGGATATGCGTTCGTTGGGGCTGATGTTGATTCTCAAGAGCTTTGGATTGCTAGTCTTCTTGGTGATGCTCAGTTCAAGATGCATGGTGGAAACGCCCTTGGATTCATGACACTCGAAGGAACCAGAGCCAACGAGACTGACCTACATTCTAAGACTGCGAAGATCCTAGGCATCTCGCGGAGCAGCGCGAAGGTCTTCAACTATGGCCGGATATACGGTGCCGGGGTCAATTTTGCCTCGACGCTCCTGCGAGAGTTTAATCCAGAGGTTACAGATGCCAAGTGCGCAGAAATTGCGACAGATCTTTATTCAAAGACCAAAGGTCAGCAGACTCTGCGCAGGACATTGAGCCCCCGACGGTTTTGGCGTGGCGGAACTGAGAGCTTTGTCTTTAACACCCTCGAAGAGTTTGCCAACCAGGAACGGCCGCGGACACCTGTCTTGGGCGCAGGGATAACAGAGGCGTTAATGAGGGAAAACTTGTGCAGAAATGGATTTTTGCCATCACGGATAAACTGGGCGATTCAGAGTTCTGGAGTGGATTACTTGCATTTGTTGGTTGTGGCTATGGACTACTTGATTAGGAAGTATGGTATAGATGCGCGATTAGCAATCACAGTCCACGACGAGATCAGGTACCTGGTTAAAGATAAAGACAAGTATAGAGCTGCTATGGCGCTGCAGGTAGCGAACGTGTGGACGAGGGCTATGTTTTCGGAGCAAATGGGGATTAATGATCTCCCCCAAGTACGACCTTACTCGCTAAGCCTGGGCCCATTCTAAAGGGTGGAAACTGACTTTTTGTGTCTAGTCTTGTGCTTTCTTCTCTGCTGTTGACATCGATCATGTTTTTCGCAAGGAGGTGGATATGGATTGTATAACACCCACAAATCCACATGGAATCGATCCTGGCGAATCCTTGGATATTTCCCAACTTCTTGAGGAGGAGCAGTCGCTCCTTCTCCCGGAGACGGGCAGGGAAATAGATTTTAGTGGAATCAAATATGTTCCACGTGTTCCTGTGATGAGAGGCCTGCAAACTGAAACAAATATATGTTTCATGGAGGCTCAAATCTCTAGCGAAGATAAGGAGCTCGATGACATTGTTGAAAGGGTCAAGAAACCTGGCACTGGATCATTCACAGGGAAAATAATACCTGGGACTGGGCCGCCGAGAAGCTCTTTGGCTGCCAGAGGAACAGCAACGGAAAAAAACACAAAAACGCAGAAAAGCCCATTTACCATTCTAGAAGCAGCTAGGAATTTACCAGGGGGTCAGCATCGGCGGACTGTCCCGACCTCATTCGGTGCTGGGAGTCCCGCAACGGCCGCTAATTCATCAATTGAGAGCCCGCATGCGACGACTAAAGGCCCAGGAACGGGCTCGGTGACTGCCAAGCCATCAGTGGCGTCCCAAGTCCGACCCTATCACACCAAACCAGCGCCTCGGAAACAAAAGAATGGAGAAGTCTGGGCGCAGGGCCAGAACACATTATCAGGTAAAACAAAAGACTGGGACGCTAAGAGCAGGTTGACATCCCAGAAATCGATGACCCCCAGCTCGGGGGCGTACGAGCTCCCGCGAGTGGCGGCACTTAGCCCCAGGGCGTCCAAGGGACTTAGTGGGGTTGGGACAGTAGTGGATGGGGGGTCCGGTTGGATGGGGGTTCGGTGATCCTGAACAAGAGCTGCTTGGGGTTCGTTAAACCAGCACCTATTGTGGATCCAATCCCTGACCTTAGTAGCAGAGAGCAAACCCTTCAATCTCCCAATCCCCCACCGGAATGACTCTGCAGACTCTAGTGGAGTTATGAGAAAAGACAGAATACATGATGTAGTGAGGAGTTGGGCTATCGATTCCGTTCTCTTTCCTTTTCTTATTTTTATCCACTTCCCATCTTTTGCATATTGTGGAGGAGGGGACAATCCTCCGTTATCTCTTCTTTCGATTGTTGCTCACAATTAGTAGTAGTAATACAGTGGGACCATTGTATAGTACGCTAGGTGTATGTATATACCGGTATGTAAAGCGTTTTATTCCCTTTTATTTCCTTTTTTTTTTTTTGAAGAACCGGGTGAGTGGGCTGGGTGAATAAACCGGGTGGGTACACTCGGGTTAGGATGGGCGGGTTTGGATACTCCTAGCGAGCCGTTTGTTCTACATGGCAAGGGTTTGGTGTAGCTGAGCGATAGCTAGAATTCAAAGAGATGCCATTACACGGGCCGACCACCAGAGGCCAAAGATCTTGGGAGTGCTGTTGCCTTGTTGGCCAACTAGTCAATATCTGCTTCTGCTGTTCAACGTCAACCCAGCTACGCAAGCATCATAATCGAGATGCCGTAGGTGTTAGCCCAGCGTGTTTTGAAACCCTAGAATAAGTTACCAAAAGTAGCGCCGGCTGGGTGCCGTCTGGACATGGCACCAAGGGGACGCAACGGGGGAGGACCGGCATAAGCTTTAGTGCTAAAACGCTCTTCACCCTACTGGTAAAATAATAAGGAGATGGCTACACTATAATCCTGATTTGAACATAGGCTCAATTTTCGTTCAGCAAATTTTGTCACGGCGTCCCGCTGCGTCCCACTCACACTATCTCACTCGCCTCGGTAAGCCAGGCGACTGGATTATGGGTACCGTACTTGTACGATACCGTATTTAGAAGACGGGATAGCTCTTAACGGAAAAACCATTTTCCGAACCACCAAGCTAAAATGAAATAATCTTGACGAGAGTGTCTATTCAGAGAGGTTTAATAACCCTAAAGCCTCCTTGAAATCCGCTATATAGTCTCGCAAAATTTAGATTATTAATTTTTAATCATGAAATCATGAGCACTCTAGAGCCGCGCATCGAAAAAGCAAAGGATGCAAAAGCGATAAAACACCCCAGCCCACGGCCACCACAGTCAATCGAACCCAATCGATCGATAGCACAAAAAGCCATGGCAATGAGAGGTACTTGTTCAACCTGCCTGAGAATATCTTCCGGTCTGGTGAGTGGCGGAATTTCTCACTTTCTCCCACTCCTTCCTTTGTCGTGCTAATGTGCACCATAGACCGCCACTCGAGGGGCCCTTCTCCGATCTCCCCTATCAACCCTAACCTCTAGACTCTATACCTCGAAGTGGCATATTCAACAAGCCGAAACTGCAACGGCCAACAAGGAGGTTTTCAATGCTGGACATGTAGCGCCTCAAGTCACTGACGGCCCGGCTTCCCCAGGGGGAACTAAATTGATAGGTGTCTTCGGAAAGGTGGCGGAGAAACTGCGTGAGAAGATGCCAAATACGACGGAGCCGTATGTAGCGCATGGAGTTACTCTGGAGCTGTATAATGAATGCCTGAAGCAAGCCGCATATGCCGATGGTCATGAGTTATCAGAGAGTGCGAGGTTCTGGTATAATGGTTTGCTGTCACCCTCTAGGCTGGGACTGGACATATCGGGAACTGATAATGACGATAGTCTGTGATAGGCCTAAAACGTTCATGTCATGGGCCCAAGTCACAGTGTTGCATATATGGATGCTTATCGTTAGGATTCGGGCGTTCGAGCCGGATAGGGTCAAGACGTGGCAGCAGCATTTTGTTGACCACTTCTTTTATGATGCCGAGGGGAAAATGATGCATACGTATAAGGTCTATTTTCAATCCGCACCCTAGCGAGGAGATATTTACTCATAGAGCTGGCCGGCCAGATTGCTAGTGGTGGACAAAGAAAGGCGTACCTTAAGGATCTGTACTCCCAGTACAGAGGCATGATTGCTGGCTACGACGAAGGCCTTTGTAAAGGAGATACCGTTCTTGCTGCTGCTATTTGGAGGCACTATACCTTATCTCACCTAAACTTCTCAGCGGAGGCTAATGCATGAGTAGAAATGTCTTCGATGCAAGACCCGACGTTGATATGGAGGTCTTGGCCACGATCACTAGCTACGCCCGTCGTGTCGTCCACGGCCTTGACAAAGTTGACGATCAGGTTCTATATTCTGCGCGTATCACATTCGGACTCCCGAATGAGGAGGCTGAGACGGTCAGGGTGGAGAGTAAGTTCATCGAGACATTGCCCGAGACTCCTAGTGCCGATAGTAAGGCTGCCTGAAATTAGGTTGGAGCTGTTGTGTAAATAGTTTGTCTTGCTGGATAGCTCTGTGGATAAGGTGCGCAATGTTTTGGTTGAACGTTGCACTTGAATGCGAATGTGGGACTGTGTAAAGTTGGGTTAATCGGTTAAACATCGCCCGGTCTAGAATTGAGTGCCCAGAGCTCCGAAGAGTGGGTGATTATTTTGATGGATATTCTGAGGTCGTGAGATGTGAATTGGGAGGTTTAAGTATGCCACGGTAGTGTTTACGTGGGTTAGTGTCGTGGTGGGCAGGTCGGTATTTTCGGGGTAGGACCGCTGAAAGATACTAAATATCCCTCTTGTGGTATCACCTAAAACTACTACTAGTCTACCGAAGTCGGCGAGCTCTTTGCGGTTTATTATAAGTTAAAAACTGTCTAGCACACGGCTATTTGGCGTCGAGAACTCTCACATCATCATGTATCACTCGTATTAAGGAAAGAGAAATGTTGGTCTGAGTTCTCTTCCTCCTGTAAAATGCTTCTTTTCAGGCCTTTACCTCTTTTAAAACTAGGTCCTAGTTAGAGTTGGTTCTCTTCCGCCGCTCTTGTTCTTCCTATACCGGTATGGTTTCTTTGAAGATCTTTGTTTTCTTGATTCCTCATTGAGAGTGTCGAGGGATTGCGCATTGCTATAAGAAATGTATAGGCCATTAAGGAATGCTCGGGCACTGGCGTAAGCATTTATTATGGGAGGTGAATGACGAATATAATTGTTAGGCCTCCGCAATGTTCGAGTATGCTTGGGCTGACGTATAAGTTCTGCAATGGCTCAGACGTTATAACTACTCTGGCCCTCCATCTCATAAGATTTCCTCTTTCTCATACCCCAACCATATCCCTACCGCAGCAACTTATCGAACAACAAACTAATATGAGTACCAACCCCTTTCCAAATCGAGAAAGTCGCGGGTTTGTGGACGGTGCATCCTCTGTACCTTCGCCAATCTGCCATACTAAACTCCCCCAAGCTTCGGCTTCAGTACCCGCTCTTAATGATTGGCGCGATCTGGCTGATCCGGTGTCTACGGTGCTATTGACCGAGGAGGTTGAGGGTGGAGGCCCGAGACCTTCTACAAGTGTCGAGAACTTTGGAAATCTCACCGATGTCTCTCAACAGGATTTTAACGGAGAAACTCCCTCCTCCCCCGTTCCCGCGGAAGACGCCTCTAGACCTGGGAGTGGAACTGTTACCGGCAGTACTACTGCCATATCTCCACCTTCCATTGGGATTTCGGGGCTGGCGCCCTTCCAGATGTCCCAGAGGCGAGTTGGCAGGAGCTCGAGGCCTCCGGCACCATTGTTTTCATCTGCCCAGCGCTGTGAACCCACGACCGGTAATTTTGATTCCTCTCTTCCTGTTTCCCACATTGTTATTGCGGGGGCACAAGCATGCGAACCTAAATTTAAGCCTCCGTGGTGGACTGCTCTTTCTCCAGTCAATACTTCCTGTTCTATCTGGGCGTTTGCCGGTTTAATAAACATCCCATTCCTGACCCTGTTCTTCATGGATATCATTGGAACTCATTACCGAAAGTCGAAGTTCTACCGCCAAAACCTTGACCTGAGGTTTGGGATTCCGGGTCCGATCGTCTTCCAGACCTTTTACATTGCTATTGGGCTCGGTACAGCCTTTGCCAATATCCTGTATCTGGGGACCTTCATTGAATATGTAGGTCGTAAGTGGGGAAAAGACAAGAACTTGGACAAGACTGAGAGTGATGGGACGATAAGGAAAGTACTGTTCGGTAAGGGTGATACTCTTCGTGGCCCAGGAGTTCCGGTTCTCGTCTGCGGAATAATTTTTGGAGTTCTTCTCTTTGTAGCGGGGCCCGTTGTCGCCCCCTTCGTGGCAATACGAACACACACACTTCCTCCCTTGGTATCGGGACCAGCGTTGTGTAGCGATTACAGATACAAAACCACGATAATACTGCGAGCCTCGGATGGAGAAGCTACTACCAATTTGACGGATTTGGGTGGGAGACCACTCTACAGCAGTGCGACATTTTATTCAGGCTCGACGGTACCTTTTACCATGGACCTGATACCACGCCGTGGCCCTCTCGATACATTTCCTAGCACGTACCTTTTTATCTTCAACCCGGCAAGCATTCACGAGAACGACCTAGTAGCCTTAGGGATCAGTAATGTTTCTGTGGCATATGATCTTGGGCAGCATAAATACGAGTTTCGGTATGACAGGGGCCAAGGTGGCCCGGAGTTAGTTGACCAAGACGCTATGCATGATGACCCCGACGATGCAGAAAGCCTATCATTCCCTCACCTCATTCACTCGATTCATAGCATGGAAAGGGATACCTGGACATCTCATACTCCGCTGATTCAGCCGCATGTGCAATTTGTCCGAGGTTTTTCTATTGCAACGGATATTCTATTGAAGACCGAATCGGATCCTACAGGGGCCATCAATTGCACAGTGGTGAAAATGTGTGCGCGGGACTCCATGGACTTTATGCTCGCGGACCCACCAACATTTGAGTCTATACTGGTACCTGTGGGGAGGTTTTTTATAGAGGTAGTGCGCTTTTCAGAGGATTTCTGCAAGCCTAACAAGTTTGAGTAAAAGGAGGGTTGGGCTATTATCGGCTGTGGAGGTTTGGTGTTTTTTCTGTTGAGTCAAAACAAATTGATGCAATCGTCCCCCTCAGATTCGTGTTATAGATTTGGTGGGTTTTCAGTATTGCCACTGTCTCGCGTCTTTGATGCCCTGGTCTTCCAGCATAGCCCACCATTCGATTAAGAACTCTCCCTTGATAGGCACTTTGCCATGCCGTATTCAGCCCCCCTCGGGGTTCTGCGAAGTTGGGTCCGGCCTAGGTTAGCTTTCCAAGTCAGTACTTCTAAGATCATGGAGCACACAAACTGTGAGGGAAAGCACCATCCTATTGAATACCCCCCCTATCTAAACTAGAGCTCGGTTTTTTCTCTCCCTAGGGGATAGGAGCAACGGGGTGAGCCCGGGGGGTTTAATACCATGTTGCATAATCGGGGATGCGTTGATGGATATCGGGGGTCGTTTTTTAAGTATGATATACTATTGTTTAAGAGTAGGACACGTAGTAATGATTCTCGGAAGTATGATGTTAATATTATTATGATACTGTAGGATACTGGCCTAACCCTCACGCCCCACTAGAAGGGCTCATACTATACCCGGCCAACCCCTTGCTCATCATATGCCGGATATTGTTCTCTTTATTCCCCCCCCATTTCCCCTTTTCTCTCTCCCACGTGAATTGTAAACTATTCCCCCGGGAGGGGGAGGTGGAAAGAATTTCTGTAAAGGGGGGTTATAACCTTCTAAGTCCCCCCCCTCACTATTTCTCTCGTGTTCTCGAGTGAGGATCAGCGGGCCCTAGCATGAGTGGGGCTGGGGTGGTTCATTCTTTTGTTCACTAGGTAATATTTTAATTAGCCTATGGGCGTTACTATCAGGTACTGTCCTGGGGGCTTGTGAGTTAAGTTCTTGATTGATGGAAGCATGTTAATGAGATAGTTGTTCCATGGTCTCTTTCCCAGTGGTGTTCATGTGTGGTCTTAAGGTTTTTGAGAATCTTCCCCGGAGAGTGACCATCTTTGCATTTTTTTTTTCATTTGCTTTGGTTCGTATAATCTCTTATGACTTTTAGAGGTGTTAGTCATTCAGGGAGATATATATACCTCCTGATCTGTCCTTAGCTAGCGTTTCTATCGATCGTTTTCTCCTCTCCGGTTGTCCTTATGGTGACCTCTTGCTCTCCACTTCATTCTTTCCGTCTCCTTCTATACTAGTGCCCCTTTATCCTAGGCAATAGGTAGACACAAAAGGCTTTCATATTCCCCCCCTCACCCGATGTCGTCTACGCGCTCCACCGGGTTTACTCGAATTGCCTGAGTTTGGAGGTGGGGGCTGGGTGGTTATCAGAGCGAAGCCGGGCTAAGGCCGAGTGGGTGAAAGCGATAGATATTTTGTGCTATGGTGGCACGTTGGTAGTCGGTGCTGATCAAAATCTCTCCGGGGCAGCTTTGGGAATCCTAGGAGGTATACCTTGGGTATGATTTGGAAACACTAAGTTAGGCACTAGATTTCTCCGGAAAGGAGTTGGTACTTCTTCCCTGCAATTCCATCGTTCTATTTAAATGGGCTTTTCGTGGTTTTGCACCACCAACCTGCGCCTCCACTTCATGAAGTATCAATCTCTTTTTTGCCCTCCCGAGTATATGTTGGCGGCTGGTGTATCTTGGTAAACATCTGCGGGGGAGTTTTATGTTATTACATTTCATTCCGTCTGGGTGAGAGAGAGAGAGAGAGAGAGAGAGGAAAAAAAGGTGTACCCAAAATAAAACTCTCACCGTATATAAACTTACTCGCATTTGGCAGGTATACCTTATTGAGGGTGATCTTTAGTGAGGGCTTTAGAAAGATAAGGCTTCACTGAGGTATTCTTGCCAAAGACAGATGAGTATTCTCTACCTGAAGCCTCAATCCGTTCTAAGCAAAGGAATGGGGTAGCCTAGTAGCGGGAGAAAGGCTTAACTCTCTGGGATAAACTTCTAATTTAATTCTTAGAATACCAGAAGCAAAACTGTGAGAAAAATAATAATGGATAGACATCTCGGACCACCTCACACGGGTTCCTATTCTGACACTTCCTGTACCGGCAAGCTATGATATCCGCAGGATGGGATCACTAACCCTAGGAGGTTAAACAAGAATCAAAATACTGGATAATCGGAGGGACACCTTGGGAGGACTCAATCAAGAACCACCAAGGGAGCGACCTTAAAAACAAAATCTGTCACTCGCCGGAAGGCGCTGGAAATCCGGAAAATACGCCCCCAAGTGTATCCGTGTCATTATCCTCATCAGGAGTGGCACAGGTTTGCTCGATTTTTTCCTTTTTCCTTTATGTATTTTTTGTTCTGTAAAAATCCAGCCTGTATGATACGGTGCCGTGAGAAAAGGTTGGGGACCAATGCGAAAACGCCAAAAGTGCTACTTTTCGGCACACGAGAACAGGCCCATCTCACTTAAATAGAGCTTGTAATTTTACCAAAACCACAGCTGGAATCTCGAGTGCCTTGTAACAAATTTAGGTATTTTTCCTAAACCTTGAGGAGGAGGAGCTATGCTATGTATTATACCCTGTGGTTAGAAAAAACTCACTTTACACTTCAATAAGTGTTGATATTGTTTTGGCACAAGACTGTGCAAAGAGGTCCAACTACATATTGAATGTCCAAGTATTATCATACATGAAGCCCGGAGGTCTGACTAGCACCACTTCAAGAAGTGCCAACTAGGGCTAGAGCTATCTAGAAGGCTCCCGCGGCTCGGTATACTGAAATTGAGATAGTACCCGATTTCCTAAATTTCAGAGAATAGCAATGCTATGATATTGGAAATTCTAGTGCTGGGGCATCTTGAACTCTGGCATATTTGATGTGTTTGGTGTTTGTCCCCGAACTTTTCTGACGGCACTGTGCTGTACTGTATCATACTCGAGTACACATGCCTTGCCATAGCTTGCGCTTGCTGTCTGTTGTTTGTTGCGGGGACTACGGTCCATTAGACTACCGTAAAAGCCTTAATAACTGAGGACTTCTAGAATTTCCCCTTTGGATTCAGGGAAGAAGAAAACACTGCGAATAGATCTTCTCTTAGCTCAGCTGTGGCAAAAAATGGAGATAGAAACACAATCGGCCTCACTGGGAATGGAACTCCAATGCCCTAGCGAGGTTCTGAGTCGTTGTCTGTATTATTCTTACGGTACGCCTGTGGTGCTTAATCCAACTATTCCGCACGGTTCATGCTCGAGTTGGTTTGCTATGTTATTCAACCGGGTTGCATCGGGATCCCGGAGGAATGATGATCCTCTGCTTAGTCAGAAAAGATTAGATCGTCTAATCGGTCCCCCGCTTGGACAAGGTTCACGTTTTATTTTTCCAACAGAACGTTTCGTCACTCACCAGGACAGGAAAAGCCTCGGCCAAAAGCACCTGTTGGTTGGAGCCCCTCAACTCGGAGAAAAACAACTTGAACAACGCACCTCCACATTATTTTTTCTCCTCTCCATTTAGTCTATCCCCTCTTCAAAACAACCCCTTCACTCATTCATTCATCCATGATCATCGTCATCATACAATGAGTGCCCGTTTGCTTTCCTCACGAGCCGTTTTCCCAGCTTTCTCTCGCCATCCTCAACTTCATGTCACCACTACTCGTCGTCTATTATCATCCCCCGTATCAACTGTGTCTACCGATAGAGCTTCTTCAACATCAGCTGGCCTTCTTCGTATAAGCTATCCGTTACGTTCACGCACATTCCCCCGGGTTGGACAGTTATCTAGATCGCATTCTGGCGCGGTTGCAATTAGGTCTATAAGTTTCGCCAGGGCAATTCCGAAGCTTGTTTTGAAGTTTGCAAGGCTCCCTGCGGCATTCGGCGGGGCTGTGGTTGCTAGTATCGCATACGTTCAGTATCAAGCACAACGTGAGAGTTTCGAATCTTGAGATCGAGCGAAGTATGCTAATTTCATATCCTTAGAGGCCGGAAATTACGCTATCGGCGTTTTTAACTCGGCGGGTGAACTGGTAGGGACTACGATTGCTGGGGCAAAAGAGACCGCCGGGAGTCTCTATGGGGGTATTAGCGAAGGTGTCAATGGTCTCGAACTTCCAGAATGGATGCAAAATCTATTGAGCTTCGGAGGATCCGGAGGTGAGGGTGGTGGGGGTGGTGAGGATGCTAGTGGGGGTGGAGGGGGGAAGAAAAAGTCTGAAGGCGAAGGAGGCGGTCGAACCTATGTAGCAGGTGCTGCTGCCGCTACGGCAACCGCGCTTGTGTACGGAGATGATGATGTGAGGTCTGAGCAGCAAAGCGCTAAGGACGATCAGATGATGGTATTGACAAAGAAGATGATTGAAATAAGAAGCATCTTGCAGAAGGTGGGCCAGACGGGAGCTCTCCAGTTGCCTTCTATCGTGGTTATTGGATCCCAGAGTTCCGGTAAAAGCTCTGTCTTGGAAGCGATTGTGGGTCACGAATTTCTTCCTAAGGGATCAAATATGGTGACCCGTCGACCTATCGAGCTCACTTTGATCAACACACCTGATTCGCCATCTGAATATGGGGAGTTTCCGGCTTTGGGTCTCGGCCGCATCACCGATTTTACCCAAATCCAAAAAACCCTAACAGATCTCAATCTAGCCGTTCCAGAAGCTGATTGTGTCTCCGATGATCCTATTCAACTAAATATCTATTCTCCCTCTGTTCCCGATCTCTCCCTCATTGATCTCCCCGGATACATTCAGATTAGCGCCTTGGACCAACCTGAGGAGCTAAAGACGAAGATCGCGGCCCTATGTGACAAATACATTCAACCTCCGAATGTAATCCTGGCGATCTCAGCTGCCGATGTTGACCTGGCAAATTCCACAGCACTGAGAGCAAGTAGGCGAGTTGATCCGAGGGGAGAAAGGACAATTGGAGTTATCACAAAAATGGACCTGGTTGACCCTACGCGAGGCAACGCAATTTTGAAAGACAGGAACTATCCCTTGAGGCTAGGTTATGTGGGCGTTGTTTGTCGAGCTCCGAGCACCAAGTTCTCTTTTGGTAGGAATGTTAATATCACAAACGCTATAAGCAAGAACGAGAATACCTTCTTTGGAGCACATCCGGAGTTTGCAGCACCAGATAGTGGCGTTACCGTTGGCACAACTAATTTGAGAAAGAAGCTCATGTTTGTACTGGAACAAACGATGGCCCAAAGTCTTCAGGGTACTAGCGATGCTATTCGTCAGGAACTAGAGGAGGCTACCTATGAATTTAAGGTTCAATACAATGACCGCCCCTTAACGGCAGAAACATACTTGGCCGAGTCCTTAGATAAATTCAAGCATTCCTTCAAAGACTTCACAGAGCACTTTGGGCGACCCCAGGTCCGGCAACTTCTGAAACACGAACTGGATCAGAAGGTACTTGATTTCTTAGCTTCGAGGTACTGGAATAAACCCCTTAGCGAGGATAAATCTTGGAATAGGCTGGACGAACGGTCTATATCTGAACTGCCCAACGTCGGTTCAGAAGATCTCTATTGGCAAAGAAGACTGGACGCCTCCACATCTGCCTTGACAAAATTGGGGGTTGGAAGGCTTG
>Ga0307509_10006784_pt1 | contig 15242 bp, 15 predicted proteins | sample 10_EM_MG_FD_202245 | JGI IMG/M metagenome (GOLD analysis project Ga0307509, IMG submission 202245) | Populus trichocarpa ectomycorrhiza microbial communities from riparian zone in the Pacific Northwest, United States - 10_EM | ecosystem: Host-associated > Plants > Roots > Unclassified | place...
GACCCACCACGAGCAGGCGGCTGCGTTCGCGGCTGAGAGCTACGCCAGGGTATCGAACAAGATCGGCGTCGTGCACGTCACGGCAGGACCTGGCGTGACCAATGCGATGACGGGCGTGGCGTGCGCATGGGCTGATTCCATTCCCATGATGGTGATTGCCGGACAGGTCGATAGCTCGACGCTGACAAAGGGTCGCGTTCGTCAGTTGGGCATTAGCGAGGTCGACGGCGTCGCCTTGATGAAACCGATCACCAAATACGCGGTTTGCGTCACGCGGCCTGAGAATATCGTGTTCGAAATGCAACGCGCCTGTCATGAGGCGACGTCTGGCCGACGTGGGCCGGTCTATATCGAAATTCCCCTTGATGTGCAGGGAGCCGAGATTGACCCCGCCTTGTGCTGCCAATTCAATCCAAGACCAAAGCTGTCCGTTCCAAGGCTGCGAAAAGAAGATATTACCGATGTCTTGGCATTGCTGAGAGCATCGCAGCGGCCAGTGATCCTCGTCGGCAATGGCGTGCATCTTTCCGGCGCGGAAGCCGCGTTCAACGATCTGCTTTCGCGTGGTCCTCCCATCCCTATTCTATGCTCTTGGGGCGGGGCCGATCTGATTGCAAGCGATCATTCGCTGTATGTTGGTAGACCTGGATTGATTGGTGATCGAGCCGGAAATTTCGCCATTCAGGACGCAGATTTGGTGATCGCGCTGGGAACGCGGCTTTCCATCCCGCAAATCGGCCATAACTGGAAAGACTTCGCGCGCAAGGCCAAGTTGGTCATGGTCGATATCGATCCAGCGGAGATTGCCAAGGATACGCTCACGGTTCATCTAGGAATTGTTGCGGATGTCGGCGAGTTCCTGGCTGAGTTCGTTGCGCAATACAGCAGCAAACTGTCACTGTATAGTTGGGGTGACTTCTGGGCCGGGTGGCTGCTCAAATGTCGGGGCTGGCGCGATTCCTATCCGGTCATCCTGCCTGAGTATGCTGAGGTGACGGACGGCGTCCAATCCTATTTCTTCCTGCAGGAGTTGGCCAAGCATATCGAGAAGGACGCTATTATCGTCACGGACGTAGGCACATCGTTTGTTGCAACGATGCAGGCCATGCCGATGACGGGCCGGCAAAGGATGTTTCATTCGCCAGGTATCGCCCCGATGGGCTATGGACTGCCGGCCGCAATCGGCGCCTGCTTTGCGGCTCCTGGGAGACAGGTGATCTGCCTGACCGGCGACGGCGGCACGATGTTCAATCTGCAAGAGCTGCAAACCATCAAGCATCACAACCTGCCAATCCTGATCGTGTTGTACGTGAATAACGGCTACAAGACCATGCAAGTGACGCAGAGCAATCACTTCAAGCGAGAAACTGTCTCAAGTCCAGAGTCGGATATCAGTTGGCCCAACTTTGTTGATATTGCACACGCTTTTGGGATTTCCACATGGTCGTGCGTTCGTAATCGGTCTATTCCAGAATTTATGGAATGGGCGGTGAAATCATCAGGGCCGCGATTGTTTGAGTTGTGTCTCTCTCCAAGCCAGACGATTGCGCCCTTGGTCAAGACCAAGGTTGAAGACGGAAAGTTCGTCCCCGTACCACTTGATGTCATGTGGCCGTATCTTCCGCGCGAGGAATTTGAGAAGGTATTAGCCTGATGGCATTGACGCAAAACGACAAGAAGCACTGGCCTCCCGTTCCAGAGGTCTACGACTATCTGACCAACGTCGTCATTCCGAAGGACGCGAAGGTGCTTGAGATCGGCCCCGGCCATGCGCCATTTCCGCGAGCGGACGTCTCGGTGGATTTCGTCGATGTCCCCGGCGTCAAGAACCTCGTGAAGTGCGATCTGGCCAACGAGCCCTTGCCATTCAAGGACAAGGAGTTCGACTTCATCGTTTGCCGCCACACACTTGAAGACATGTTCAATCCGTTCCCGCTATGCGCCGAGATGAGCCGGGTGGGGAAGGCCGGATATGTCGAGACGCCATCGCCTATCGCAGAGCTTGGGCGCGGCGTCGATGGCGGCTCGCCTCCATTCAGAGGGTACCATCATCATCGATGGATTGCATGGACTTTCGACAAGGAATTTAGGTTCGTCTCGAAATATGCCTTTGTCGAATACCTGAGGTTTGACGAGGCGCGAATAGATTCTGCGTTGCGTTCGGGGCCGCGCTACTGGAACAGTTACTACTTATGGGAAGACAAGATCAACGTCGTTCACCGACAGGCGCCGCTCGATTTCGTTATTCCTCGCGACTATGGCCTGCTTCTCACCGAGGCCATGGAGCGCAGCCGGGAAAATACCGACATCTTCTTTGCTGACATCACTTTACGTAGTGACTTCGCGGCTTCACGTACCATCAGATGAGCCATTGACGTCGAGACTTCGACGAAAAGTTGGGGTTTCAGCGATCGGTTTTACGGCGAATCTGGATTTGAGTTCAGATGATGCATATGATTTGCGCAATAGAAGGAGAAACTAAGTGGCTACGGACGTATTCATTTTTGTGCCAGCCTTTGGTGGCATCATCTCGGCGGCGACGTTTTTAACGAGCCACGCGCTAAGACAAACGCTGATGAGTAAGGGTATTGGCGGCGGCATCTCGACGTTGTCGTTTCCTGACATCGCAGAGTTGCGATCGATGGTGACCACGATTTGGTATGATACGATGCCCAATAGCACTCACATGCTGTTCATCGACGCCGACATGGGCTTTTCGCCTGAACTCGTGCTCGACATGCTGCTGTTTAATCAGCCCGTGATTGGCACCATTTACCCGCAGCGCAAATTGCCCATCTCGTGGGCGGGAAGCGGTACAGGAGAGCCGAGCACTGAGCGCCGCGGCGACTATATGAAGGTCGAAGGCGTCGGCTTCGGCTGCACTTTGATCCGCCGCGATTGTATCACCATGATGGTTGAGAAATTTCCCGATCTGGTCGACACCCGGATTCACCTGCATCCCGCAGGAGAAACCTTGCGCCAGGCAGGGACGAACCGGCTCTTGCGGCTGTACGAGAAGATGGACATCCCGGATCGGGGGCTGATCTCCGAAGACTTGTCGTTCTGCATTCGATGGAAGCAATGCGGCGGAGAGGTCTGGGCCAATATCGGGCACAAGATTTCCCATGTCGGGCCGTATGACTATGCTGGTCGGTATCTCGACGTGATTGAAGCTGCAGCTAATCAGCCCCAGATGGAGGCTATCCAGCCGATGAGCGACGCACAAATTTCAATGCTGCCGGCGGCGTGATGGAGTTTTGAAATGCGAAGACTTTTCGTCTCCTGTCTGTTTATCTGTGCTTTTGCCGTACAGGTACGGGCCGAGCAGGCTATTCGCCTCACGCTCCAGCAAGGCGTTCCGGTCACCGAGGCCGATATTGCAGGGGCTAACTCAGTCTGCCTTGAGCCCTACGGATCGCCGCGCGCTCAACTGTCGACATTTGACTTGACGAACTGGACCTCCATCGACGTTCCGCGCGCGACCGTGTGCCTGTCGACCTCGGGCCTCACCGCAAACACGAATTATGATATTGTCGTGAGCGCGAGCGGTGGCCTGCCGGTGCTGGCATGGTCGGCGCCCTACGCGAACGACACAACGCCGCCGGCTCGCGCGTGGCAGGACGGCATGGAGGTTCTGGCCTCAGATCACACCAAGCTCATCATTGGCGGCTGCCGCATCAACGCGCTGATCCAGTGCGAGGACAACCATACGCATCGGTGGCTGAGCAACTATTACAAGCGAGAATGGCGCAAGATGCTGGTGCAAGATCCCGCGCCGACATGGGCTGTCTGCCCCACAAATTCATCGCCATATTGCAATGCGATGGCCTACCGACAGGCAAACGGCAACTCGGCCAATCAACTCGATTTCTTTTGCGTGACGAGTTGCCTTGTTGATGTCACCGTCAAGGCGGAGGTTATCAGCGGTATTTCGACCGGCGGCGCGGCCTTTGTCGGCATCGGCCTGAACGGCGCAATCGGTGATATTTCGGATGAAAAGCAGCAGGCCAGCATGCTTCCCACCCCCATAGCGGTTTCGTATCCGACCAGCGCCCATTACTTCGATTACGTTCCCCAAGGCCACGACATCATGACATGGCTTGAGCATCTATATGTCCCCGGCCCATATACCTGGCTCGGGTCCATCCCGCCATCGCAGGTTTCTGGCATTTCCGGCAAGGTAATGAATTGATGTTCGGCTGGTACAAATGGAGCCTAACCGCACTGCTACTCATGCAGGGGACGGCATTCGCTTCTGATCCGAACGCGCTCTATGTCCCTGCGCCGTTCATCGTCGCCGACCCGACACCGAACTACTTTCCCGATTGGAACAATCCGCAGGGCAAAGAGCGCGTCTCCTGCGCGCCGCAGCCAGGGCAAGTCAAGATCGATAACGACATCCTCATTAGCCAGTCTAATGGGACCAATTCCGCGAACGGCGTCTATACCCCGGCCAATCCGACCAAACTCGTCAACTACAATATCAGGGACGGCGGCTGCTATACTGCCAAGACCGGCGGCCCGATCGACCCCTTGCTCGGTGCCACCGGGTATCCGCCGGGTCTCAGCGCGCCGTATCCGACCGGGAGTTGGTTCAGCGTTTATGGTGATCAGCGGATCAGCATGGGCAAGGCCGATCGGGTCAACCTGATCCCGATCGGCGTCGGCGGCTCCTACATACACGATTGGGAACCCGGCGGCGCGAACAATATCCGCCTCGGCACCACGGCGTTCCGGTTATCCGCGGCTGGCCTCGTTCCGACCCGCGTCCTGATCGACCAAGGCGAAAGCGATCTCAATACGCCTGGCCCGGTCTATCAAGCCAGCCTGCAAAACCTGATCAACAGCATTCATTTCTATTGGCCGGACGTCGATATCTACGTCGCCCAGGTGACCTACATCAACGGCCTCACATCGCCGGCGGTCGCGGCGGCTCAGTTGGCGGTGGTGAATCCCGCCGCGCATGTCCACCAAGGCCCGAACGGCGATCTGCTCGGGGCACTATATCGGTATGACAACATCCATTTCAGTTATCCGCTTGGCGTCACGACATGGTCGTCGCGCTGGCATGCGTTCCTGCCCTGATGCAGGTTTCAAGGTACAAGTAAGTCGGACGCTTGACTTTTCCGAAACACTCTAGCATTTTGAATAAATCAAGTTCCCTCCTGCCAGTGGCAAGAGGTCGAGCAGCCAAAGGTTAGACGATAGATCGTCCCTTGGCATTATGTCGCAACAAGCCGTTGTGACTTTCTGGCAATCGCATCCCGGCAAGCGCTGGACGAGGCCTTAAAAGTCAAGGGCTTGTCATGGCTAACACCCAAGCGCAATTCGGCTTCGCCCACTTCGGCTATCAGCCGGGCGGTGCGCCGGACTACCAGCTTTCCAAATATGCCATTCAGTCGTCCTATGCGACGGCGATTTTCTTCGGCGACGTGGTTCAGAAATCAGCATCGCTTGGCCCGTACATCCAGCCGCAGACCTCTTCGACCGCCGGCACCGGCACCATCGGTATTTTCCAAGGCTGCCAGTACACCCCCAAGGGCGGCATTCCCGGCTGGCTTCCCTGGTATCCCGGCGTAGCGGCAGGCGCTGATACAGTCGCCTATGTGATCGACGCTCCCAATGCCTTGTTCAAGGTTGCAGCTCTTCTTACGGCCGTTCCTGCGACCGCGGTAGGCAACAATATCGGGTTCTCGACTGGGGCCGGCGGCACCACGGTTGGAGGTGGTTTCTCCAGCTATACGGTTGATCAGGCATCGCTCGCGTCAACCAACACTCTGCCGTTCAAAATCATCAACATGTATCCGGGAATCGGCAACGGATCTGACCCGACGACCAACTTCAATTGGATCATCGTTGGCTTCAATAACACGGTCTACCGTCAGGGTAACACCGGGATTCTGTAAGCGTCGCAATTCTAATGCGGCGCTAGTGGGCGCCGTCTGACACAAGGAGGCCATTAGGTGCCCATCAGTCTCGCAAACGTTCGCTCCGAGCTTCTGCCGGGCCTCTTCGATGTCAGAGGCTCCTATGATATGATACCGCGTCAGTGGGACAAAGTTTTCAAAACCCACAAGTCCTCAATGGCGGTGGAGCGTTCCACCCAGATGGCGTTCGTGGCGCTGCCGTACCTCAAGGATGAGGGAGCGGCAACCCAGTTCGACAACAACGCCGGTGAGCGCTTTACATGGGCGTTCATCCATATCGAGGTGGCGCTGGGATACGCGATCACGCGCAAGGCGATCGATGATAACCTATACAAAGCACAGTTCAACCCGACCAACCTGAAGCTCCAGGAAGCGTTCGCGCAGTTCAAGGAAATTCAGGCCGCGAACATCTTCAACCTCGGCACGACCTATAACGCCAGTCAGGTCGGCGATGGCGTCGCGTTCTTTTCGACCGCGCATCCCTATGACGGCGGTACTTGGGCCAACACCTCGAGCACGCCGAAGTCTCTGAACGAAGCGACACTGCTTGCGGACATGACCAACGTTCGCGCCCAGTTCGTCAACGAACGCGGCATGCGCATTCTCGCGCGAGCCCGCAAGCTGATCGTGCCGCCGAACCTCGAAGCCATCGCGATCCGTCTCACCAAGACAGAGCTACGTCCCGGCACGGCCGACAACGACGTCAACGCCATCCTGTCGCTCTCCGGCGGTCTCCCCGAAGGCTTCATTGTGCTCGACTTCCTCACCTCGAACTTCGCGTGGTTCTTGACCACGAATATCGAGGGCTTGATCCACATGTTGAGAATACCATATGAGTCTGATATGTGGGTGGACAACATTACCGACAATCTCCTCGTGAAAGCCTATGAGAGGTATAGCTTCGGAATTAACGATCCACGCGCGGCCTGGGGGGAATTCCCAACTGCTTGATTTCATTGAAGTTTTTATCTTCGGTGGAAAGAGTATGTATAACTGAAATAGGATTGATCTCCTTCGAAGTCTAAGGTATATATATTATATATCTTGGATAAACAGGAGATTGAAAGATGGCGAGAGAGATGAACCTGACCCACGAAACGCTTGTCGAATTGCTGGATTTCGATCCGGCAACGGGCGTTTTTACGTGGAAAGTTGCGCGGTCAAATCGCGTGAAACCCGGTTCACGAGCTGGCGTGAAGCACATTCCGAGTGGAGGTCGCTACATCTCGATCAGCGGTGAAAAAATCATGGCTCATCGGTTGGCGTGGTTTTATGTGCATCGGGAATGGCCGGAACTTGAGATCCGTCCTGTTGATGGTGACTACGACAATTGCGCCATTGCGAATCTCAAAGAGATTTCGCGCGTTGATCTGGCTCATAAGCGAACCAAGCAGCAGAACAACACGAGCGGGTATCTTGGAGTGAGCAAGACGGTCGGTGGCAAGTGGCAGGCCATCCTGACATGGAACTACAAGCAGTTCAGCCTTGGCGCCAATTTTGAAGCGCCTGAAGCGGCTCATGAGGCCCGCGAAGAGGCGGTTCGCCGTTTCCAAGGCAAGTCAACTCAGGCTGAGTACGATCACGTCATGGAGGAGTTGCGCGTCTGGAAAGGCCAAAAGACGGCTTGGCGCTTCCTCAATCGCGATCATCATGAGCATGCGTGGTCCTCGTTTGAAGCGTTCTGCGCGGATGTCACGTTCGTTCCCAAGATGCGCTACGCCATGGTGCCTTTGGACGCCACCAAGCTGATTGGTCCAGGAAACTTCGATTGGACGTTCCCTCCGGAGGCTTCAAGGCAAACGCCTGATGGCATCGTTGCTCACAATCTTGCTCGCAAGCATCGGCAGGGTGATCTCATCCGGGACAAGGAATTTCGCAAGAAATACGGTATTTCTTTTGCCGATTATATGGTTATGCACATTCGGCAGAATGGACGTTGCGCGATCTGTCATCAAGAAGAGACGCAAGAGCATCATATGAGCGGTGAGATCCGCCTGCTCTGCGTTGATCATGATCACACCACGAAAGCTGTACGCGAGCTTCTGTGCTCAGATTGCAATCGAGGAATCGGAGGTCTTAAGGACAATCCGGACCTGATGCATGCTGCGATTGCGTACATCCTCAAACATTCGAGTAATTGGGATCGCGCTACGGCGGAAGCGGTCGCACGAAGTCCACACCGTGATTGGCTGCTTGTAGCCACGCCAAACTTTGAGGGCTCATATGGCTGATTCTAACTTCCGAGGCCCGGTCAACTCGATGGGCGCGATGGAGGCCAACGCGGCTACGGCCAGCGTTGAGCCTCTTGATGGACCTAGCCTGTTCTACCAGGCGACGGGCTATCCTGACATTCGCTCTGGTGCCTTTTCGAAGGATGGGACGGCTCCGGGACGGCAGCCGGCGTTTCTCAATGGGTCGGATTTTGTCCTTCTGGACAACATCCCGCAGGCTCGTGGATCGACGTTGATTGCTGCGGCACAGCAGGGTACGGCGCTTGGTAGCACTGTTGCGCTTGTGACTGCGATGATCGCGGGTAACGCGAGTGTGGCGGCTATTACGATCGGTGTTCCGATTATCCCGCTTGGGACCACGGTTGCGACCTTCGCCAACATTGCGCTTGATTTCGGCTTTGCCACGGGAACGACTACGGCGAACAGCTCGACGGTGGCTGTGGTCGATAGTACCATATTCCGGCAGGGCCAGTGGATCGTAGTCGGCGGCGCGGCGAATACGGCTGGATCTCGCAGCCTCATTGCCCAGGTGATGACCGCAACCTCGTCTACGGCCATTCAGATCAGCCCTGCCGCTGCTACGGGTATTTCGAACACCAATATCGGTCAGGCCAATCTTTGGGGCAGTGCGCTTTTACCGCCTGCGACGCAGTTTGGTCCGAGTGCTCCGGTGGCCAATGCCCATGCATTTGGTGGCGCCCAAGAAGCTGGGTTTGCCCGCGTCTATAACCCGAGAGAGATGCTATCCAGAAATATCTCTTTGCAGGGTGTCACCGCCCTTCAGTCGGCCTATAGCTGCGTAGTTTCAGGATGGGACGTATGGGGCGCTCCGATGACTGAGGTCATCAGCGCGGCTGCCACGGTCACCACCTTCATGGGAAAGAAGGCGTTCAAATATATTAGTTCGATCACCAATGGTACAACGCTGGCAGGTAACCAGACTGTCGCTTTTGGCATCGGTGATATCATTGGGCTGCCGATTCACACTGATTATTGGGAAGAGCTTTATGCGACATGGAACGGTGTCGCCATGGCAAACTTCTCAGGGTTTGTGGCTGGTATTACTTCTTCTTCTACTTCCACGACTGGTGACGTTCGCGGAACGCTGCAACTCTCGACCTCTATCATTACGGGCGGCGTGGCAACGGCAATGTCGATCGTTGCATCTAACGGAACGGGCCGGGTATATGTGACCTGGAGTGGACCCCCTACCCCGATTATCCTTGGGACACCGACGAATCAAGCCCCGATGTTCGGCCCAGCCCAGTCAACCGCCACGACCTAAACAGGAGGCCTTTTAGATGGCTAAGCACCACGGTATGGACAAGAAAAAGGGAGAAAAGGATTGCCGCGCCAAGGGTGGCCGCACCAGCATGTGGGTCTCTGGCAATCCTGATGTAAAGAAGGAGGCTGAGGACGACGAAGACGGTGCGGAGACCGGACTCAAGAAGGGTGGCAAGGTCAAGAAGAAGCGCGCCACAGGTGGCAAGGTGCTCGGGCTGATGACTGGTGGCGGCGTGAAAGCACGGCTGGACCGGCCTGGACGCAAGTCGGGTGGTGCGGTTGGTGCCAATCGTTCGCCGCTCTCGACCGCGCATAGTGCCAGCGGTGGTGCGACTGGCTCGTCCTCGCCAACGGACAGCTACGGCGGAACTCCCAAGTGAGTTGATATGTCCAAGAAGTGGATAAAGGGGGCGATCAAGCATCCTGGAGCATTGCACCGGGAGCTTGGCGTTCCTGAAGGAAAGAATATCCCAGCGAAGAAACTGGCCAAGGCTGAGCACTCTGATAATCCAACCTTACGCAAGCGGGCCAATCTTGCAAAGACGCTGAAGCACCTAGGGAAGATGGAAGGCGGTTCTGTGAGCCAGAGGGCAGACAAGCCGCGCAGGAAGTAGGATAGCGCGCCATGCCAATGCCCACCGTATTAAGCCAGACCGGAACCGGGACGGTTATTTGGACTGGTCCGGATTGGATGCAAACCCCATTTGTTGTCGGTATTGGTCTTGTCAACGGATCTACTGGAGTTAACGGAACGGCAACCATTGACGCCTGTCTTCAAAGTTTTGATACCGCACAGGCTACTAGCGTAGCTACCAGTAGCGCCACGGCATGGTTTACTGTTGTTGGTCCCACATCTGCGACGTCCACGCTCGCGATATGTTCAACCCCATGTTTGGCATTGCGGTTGAATGTTATTACGGCGACGGCAACCTCAGCTTTCACCGTGAATTTCGTTCAGGCGACATTTGGTCGATAGGTGATTTGGAATAAGGTGCTGACATGACAGCAAGCGGCACCTACAACTTTTCCCTAACTAACGGCGAAGGTGTTATCGACGCTTACGAGCGCTGCGGCATCCTTATGGCCCAGCTCGAGCAGAAGCATTTTTACACGGCTCGTCGGCAACTCAACCTGATGCTTAACTCTGAGTGGTCAAATCGCCAAGTAAACTTGTGGCGGGTTGAGTTGCTTTCGCAGGCTCTGACGCAGGGCACGGCGACCTATACCCTGCCGGCACGGGTTGTGATGGTGTTGGACGCTTACCGCTCCACGACAACGGGAGGGGTGCAGACCGACATTTTCATGACACCAATTAGTCGGGACGATTATGCGGCCTATCCTCAGAAGGCGACGCAAGCGCCACCGACTCAATATTGGTTCAACAGGCAGGAAACACCCACCTTCACAACCTATCCGGTTGCTGATGCTGGCGGGCCATACACGGTCAATTACTATGCATGCTCCAATATTCAGGACTCCAACTTGCCAGGAGGTGAGACTCCGGACGTGCCAAATAGATGGTTTGACGCCATGTGTGCCGGTCTTGCTCATAGGGTATCAAGAACGTTTGCGCCCGATAAGACTGCTGGTCTTAAGATAGAATATGATGAGGCGTGGAAACTTGCTGCGACGCAAGACATTGAAAACGTCCCGATCCGGATCATTCCAAAAATGGGAGGGTACTGGTCATGAGGCGCCATCCGCGCAGAGCCGCTGTTGATCCGTTCCACCCGCAGGGATGGGGCTCGAGCGATCGTAACGGCATGGTCGGCAACCTCGCCAATATGCGCTTCCAACACGAATGGCGTGGGCCGCGACTCATGAACACCAAGGTTCTGGTGCATGAGGACGAACTCGACGAGCCGCAGCGCCAGTTGGGCTCGCCTGCGTTGCTTGGTCCAGATCCTCTACCACTGATCAATGCGCGTCCGGAACAATATGCGATTGATGAGTATCCCGTATCAACGCGCTATACGATGGATGGACGTATTCGTGTTATCATGCAGAACCCACACGGATACAACGTCAACTTGATCACGACCGTGCAAGGCGGCGTGATCGATGGCCAGAGGTAGTTATGGTTGCCACGACGCTCCCAGCGGTTGTTAGAGTCGTCGATCTCCCCACCGGGACCACGGTGACGGGAGCGGAGCTGTTTGAGGTCGTGCAGACTTCGGCGGGCGTTGGCCAGTCGGTTCAACTCTCGTTGAATCAGTTGAATGCTCTGGTCAATATCCCAGCAGGCGGGGCGACCGGAACGATCCTTAACAAGTCCAGCGGATCAAACTATTCCACGCAGTTTTCCGCGATAAACACGTTCGTCAACGTTGGAACGTCTCTTGCGACCACAGGAAGCGCTACTTCGATCGTGGCGTTCGTGGCCAATCAGGGAATTACCTCAACCCAGATCGCCAACAACGCGGTTGGGACCAATCAGGTTGCCAGCAGCCTGGGCATTGCGAGCTCGTTGAGCATCGGCACGCTTCTGACGGTCGGCGGCACCGCCACGATTACCGGAACGACGATCCTAAACGGTGGCCTTCAGGTCACCGGTACGACGCTGCTAACCGGCATAACTGGTGTTGTCGGCACTTCCCAATTTACTGGGGCCTTCAACGTTGTAGGTGCTTCCCAATTTACGGGGGCCTTCAACGTTGTCGGTACGTCAATATTGACGTCTAATTTATTTGCGGTTGTTGGTACGTCCGCATTCACTGGCGGTACCTTTAGCGTCATGGCTACAACGAATATAACGGGTAATCTTAACATCGTCGGAACGTCCCTTTTGACTGGAACGCTTACGGTCCTCGGAACATCCACCTTCACTGGCGGATTCAATTTCAACATTCTTGGCACAACAACCATTACCGGATCGTTCAATCAGGTAGGCACATCGCAGTTTACTGGGGCCTTAAATGTTGTAGGAACTACTATTTTCACGTCAGGTTTATTTGCTGTTATTGGCACGGCTGCATTTACAGGCGGGACTTTTTCTATCCTAGCGACCACAAATATTACAGGTAATCTTAACGTCGTTGGAACGGCCACCTTCACGGGGGCTCATAACGTCATCGGCACAACGATCATAACAGGATCGTTTGCACTGGGGAATCTGACGACTGGATTTCTGTCCAGCAACTCGACTGGTGTTGTGACCGCAACGACGATCGTCGCCCTGGCAACGGCCACGTCAACGTCAATGGGTGCTGATGTCACTTTAAACAACACGGCAACCTTCTTTGATGGACCGAGTGTAGCCCAAGGCACTGCAGGGACATGGTTTGTAACCGGAACAGTAACGTACACTGATGCAACCGCCGCACAAGTGTATCTCAAGCTTTGGGATGGTAGCACCGTCATAGCTTCATGCGACAACACAATCATAGCTGGATTTATCGGCATGGCGGCTCTGTCCGGATTCATCACGAGCCCGACAGGAAATCTTAGGATTAGTTGCCGCGATATAAGCAATGTGGGAGGAAAGATATTGTTCAATCAGACTGGGCTTTCCAAGGACTCGACGCTCTCGGCAATCAGGATTGGCTAGCAACAAACAATGCTCACTTATGCCACATACGTATCATCGCTGGCTAATATGCTGGTGGTCCCGCAGACGGACCCCGGCTTTCAGGCGATGGTACCAAATTGTCTGGACGATGCTGAACTGTTCCTGCAGCGCAAACTCGACCTTGTCGATTCGACGGTGCGCGATTCCAGTTCGACCTTCACTCTGAGCACGCGCAATTTCACACTTCCATCCTCGATCGGTACTTTTATCGTCGCCGAACAACTGAACGTCATCACGCCGGCAGGAACAACCAACCCGGAAAGCGGCACACGCAATCCGTTGATTCCGGCCTCGATCGATACGCTGGATTTCCTGTGGCCTAGTTCGAACGGATCAACCATTCCGGTCTACTACTCGATGATGGATCAGGACGTTGCTATCGTCGGGCCATGGCCGGATCAAGCCTACACGGTCGAAGTCGTCGGCACCCAGCGCTTTACGCCGCTATATACCAGCCAAACCACATCGCCGCTTTCGGTGTTCTTTCCTGATCTACTGCTGGCATGGTCGCTAGTCTTCGCGTCGGGATACCAAAGAAATTTCGGATCAATGGCCGACGATCCAAAGACTGCAATGAGCTGGAAACAGCATGCCGAAGATTTGCTTGGCGACGCACAGACCGAAGAGGCCCGCAAGAAATTCATGATTGGCCACAACGTCACTCCACAGCCGAAGGCGGGGTAAGGACAGATGACAGAGCCGGTTACCACAAATAAGAGTCTGATCATACCGAACACAGGGGACCTCAGCGGAGCTTGGGGAACTTCTGCGCTCAACCCCAATTTCCAGACGATCGACGCACTGACAGGTGGCGTCACCACGATCACGCTGTCGAGCGCGACGACGATCTTGCTTACAGTGCCGGCGACCACTGGCATATGGCCGAATGCTCTTTCCCAGAGTGTCAATTCCCTGATCAAGTTCACGGGCGCGCAGACCGGTGTTGCTACTATTCAATTCACACTTCCTGGCTTCTACATCGTACATAATCAATGCACAAACTCGAACGGAACGAGTTATATAGTTCTTTCACCATCCGTTGGAACGGGAAACCATATCGGAGTTCCTCCGGGTCAAAAAATCCATGTATTCTATGATGGGACTGACATGGATTATGTTAACTTTCCGACTCCAGGATCTGCGCTTGATCTTCATGTCAATACTACTTCATTTGGTCTTGGAAATAATACTCCTCTTTGGATGGCCGCTTGTTCTGTACAACCATATTTAATCAAAGATGGAACGGTTTACAGTTCTTCTGTCTATCCTGCTTTATCATTCCTTCTGGGTTCGACATATGGCGGCAATGGCATAACGACGTTCGGCGTCCCGGACGAGCGTAATCGGTTTCGTTTGGCTGTCGATCCCGGTGGGGCAACAGGAAGGGTGACGGTTGCCGGTTCTGGCATCAATGGTGCCGCGCTTGGAACGACAGGAGGTGGACAAAATCAAACGCTGACTCTGGCTCAATTGCCAACAGGCATCACCGTGACCGGTACCATCACTGCTTCCGTTGTTGGAAGCCAGACATTTCCCGCTATTGCTGGAGGGAATAGCGTTAGTAACGTTCAAGCTGGCGGCGGAGGATCACTAAACGTACCCGCTTCATCTGGCACTTGGGGTGGTCAAAATCAAGTCTCTGGAAACAACACTATGACGTCGAGCAACACGAGCGGAAGTTCTCATCCGATCATGCCGCCGACGAGCGTTTCCATGCTCGCATTGATCAAGACGTGATATCATGCCGTTTGGGGCTGTAACGTTAATACCTGGCGTAACCATAGAAAAAACGCCGACGTTGAATCAGGCTGGTATTTCCTCCAGCCAGCTCGTTCGTTTTCGAGATGGGCTGACGCAGAAAATTGGAGGTTGGAGCAGGTTCTACGCATTCAGCGTTGCCGGTACCCCACGAGAACTTCATGCATGGCAGGACTTGAACGGCGCACAGCATTTGTTGGCCGGCACGACCGGAAGCCTGAACATGATCACGAGCGGATCGCTGATCAATATCACGCCGCAGCAGTTCATCAGCAACCCGGCCGTCAATTTTTCGAGCGGGTCCAATTCAACCACGATCACGATAACCGACACCAATATCAACGATGTAAGTTCGCTTGATGTGGTGATGGTCAATACGCCGATCTCGATCGGCACGACCATTGTATCCGGGATCTATCGCGTGATTGCCGATATCGGAGGTAACACGTTCACGATCAACGTTGCAACGGCGGC
>Ga0307509_10006785_pt1 | contig 15241 bp, 17 predicted proteins | sample 10_EM_MG_FD_202245 | JGI IMG/M metagenome (GOLD analysis project Ga0307509, IMG submission 202245) | Populus trichocarpa ectomycorrhiza microbial communities from riparian zone in the Pacific Northwest, United States - 10_EM | ecosystem: Host-associated > Plants > Roots > Unclassified | place...
TCTGGAAGAAGGTACGCAAGGCCGCCTCCACAAAGTCTGGCTGACCGGTCAACGTGTGGAATATGTGTACGTTGTGTTGCCGCCCCCTGATATAAATCGGTTTGGTACTGAGGGGTTCGCATGAGTGCGGTTGCCTGTACCTAGCTAGAAAGAGCATACGAACCTGTCAAAAAACTTACTGAATCCCTGCGCGTCTAATGTAGCACTCATGATAACCACCTTCAGCGGGTCCTGCGGTTTGTCATGACCGAGGGCTGGGCCATTACGTCGCTGTAGGATTTGTTTGAGGTTCGCAAGCAGCACATCCGTCCGCAAAGTCCTCTCGTGCGCCTCGTCGATTATGATGACACCATAGTGGGATAGAAGTTTGTCAGACATCAGTTCCCGAACCAGCATCCCATCCGTGATGAATTTGATCTTCGTGCTTGGGTTGCAACGTTCGTCAAAACGGATAGAATATCCGACAGAAGTGCCTAGCGAAACCCCTTGCTCCGTGGCAACACGGGCTGCAAGAGATGTAGCGGCGACTCGCCTCGGCTGGGTTATCGCAATACACTTCCCGCCTGATATACCTGCTTCGAGAATGTACTGAGGGATCTCTTTCCGTGAATTGGTGGAAGATGTGCGGGAACACAGGTGCTTGACTCACGGGTGGTCTTTCCGGAGCCAGTTTCACCCACAAGGATGGTTACAGTCCTCTGTTGCAACTCCCGGATTATCTCAGCTTTCCCTTCAACGGACTAATTTAGCCCACGTCTGAATGAAAACTGAAGGAGAGAAGCGCACCGTGAGCGATAGGTAGTTCGTTCCGGTGGCATGAGTGTGTCGTACGGCCACCTTGTGAGGGCGGCCGCTTTTTGCTCGTCTCCCACCTAGCCTGGTGTTTTTTCCACTTGAGGGGGGGAAGTGACGCCATAAATGGATTGATCGGCCCTTTCCGCACCTGCGCCTCTCCTCCCCAATCCCAGGCGACTTGGCTGGTGGTGGTTCACGAATGGCCACTGTACGGTTGACGGATCTCCTACCGACAAGCGGCTATCTCTTACCCTACGCCTTGTCTCTTTTCTTTGCTTCTCTTATCCTCACCTTCGCCGGAGCCTTCCTGACCCTGGATCGCACGAGATCCTTCGCACCAGTGGGTGACGCATTCCAGGATAAACAAAAGTCGACATCCAGGCTCATTGCTTCGTTCCTCCGGGGGGGCGTGGGCGGTATTCTGACCGGTTTCACCTTCGGCAGTAAGCAGCCACTGTTTTCTTCTAACCAAGCAGAAACCTCATTATCACAGTTCATTTCGCCACTTTCCTGTCCCTCCTTATACCAAGCGTTACTACATCTCAACCTCTCAAGCCAGCTTCTTACGTGTCCGTTTGGTTACTCTCGTCGTTGGTCACATCGGTCGCCGCAGGAAGATGGAAATATTTTGGCTTTGCCACCTCAGGGTTCTGTGGAGGGTGCGTTCTGAAGTTTAACGAATGGCCTTCCCATGTAAAGAGTTCGCTAGCGCATCCATAGCGCTTGCTGTATCAGTCGCGATCCATCCTTCTCTCCTTACCCGGGTGGCGCTTGTCGCAATCTTCGCCTCAACATTGGCGATCCTGACCCTCCTCCCGATCGCCCACATCCAGCCGATACTCCTTCGGACATCGACCTCGGCAGTCGGCTCATTCGGCCTCGTTCTTTCCATCGCACTTTTCTCCCACATCGAACCCTGGTCCAATGTCTGGGAACGTTTGTGGGTCCACGATCACATCCAATGGGGGTCTGCGCCGGAAAAGGGATTGAGCGCGGGCTTCTTTTTATTCCTCGTGTCGGGCACCTGCACTGACTGGTGGCTCAGGTTTAAGTTTGGGGAGAACCCTGATCAGGTCTGTCATTCGCCCTCACCGATGGTAAGTAACTGATCGAACCCAACCCCGCAGAAATGGGACGGCTACCTTGCGCAATACGTTGCCAACCTTCCCGCAAAATCCAACAGAGCGGGGACCTTCCACCCCTTCACTTCTATGTGGAGCAAACCTCCAACCTCATTCAAAGATCCTGGGCTTGAGCCCCGTATCCCGTCGGAGGGATCACGCGAGAGGGATGTCAACTTCCTGCGCAAGGGTCGAAAGTACAACCGGACGGGAAACGGCCGTAGCTTGAAGGCAAAGGGGAGGAAGGACATCAAATTCCGCCCCCTAGACGACGACGACGACGACTCAACAGATTCGGGAACCGAGGTGGGAGATGTATCCAGGGGGGGTGTACGTCACAATCTTCATCCTTGGTCGCCAGGGGCAGGTTCTGCCGCCTCAACCCACTCTTCGACGCCGACGGCTTTGGGAGGTGTGCACTCGTATGTCAATGACGGAAAGGATATGTATGAAGCTACCCCTCCAGCCCGCCTTTCGATTGGCCCTGAAGTGCCCGACCCGCCGGACTACTCTGATCACGAAGCGGATATCACATCATATGTCAAGTCAGCCAGGCGCGATCCAGGTTGGACCCCGCGATTCCTCCAGAATGAGGTGCAGCTTCTCAAGCCCAATCCAGACAACCCCCACACCCCTTCGGCCCCAGATCAGGTCCTCTCCGGTACAGGCCGATGCGATCTTTTGGAGAAGAACCTTCAGGACCTGTCCCAGAGGGACGATAGCCCCAGGTGGCAGGCATTTTGGAGGGATGTCGATGAGAAAATCCAACACAAGAAGCTTATGAATTAATGACCTGACGACCCGGTTTCTGGACCTATTTTCACTCATTTCAGTTTGTTATTAACGACCCCACGACCCCGCCACGTCTTGTTGTGCACTGTATACCATTATTTACAATATCTCACGATAATGAAAGGAATGTGTTCCAACGTGGGAGCGTGGAACGTGAATAGTCAGACCCGTTGACGTTGTGACCGCCCTTCCTGTTCCAGCTCTCGCTTCCGTTTGATGCCTGCAGTACGCATATACTCTTTTTTGTCACGTCTCTTCCTTTCCCCCTTCTCCGATGCTTCCTTCTCTGCTATCCTCTTGCGAACGCTTGTCTTTCGATCATGTTCCTGCCTCCTTCTCGTGACCTGATTCTTCCTCAACGCCTTTGCTTGTTGCAATAAGGTAACGGCTTTCTTTTCCTCTGGTTCCAAGACCACCACCCTCCGCTGCACGTACGTGGTCTTCCGCTGGGGTTTTATGATCTTAGATTTCGACGCATATGGGAGCTCCCCCTGGAGTTTTCGAGGGACTTTCAGACGGTTGAAATGTCGACCGGTCCGAGCGATGGGCTTGTACGTGGAGTTTGCGTTGGATGGGGTGGGAAGGCCTTCCAATCTCCGGATTTCCCCCGTTAGGCGCATTCCGGCCCAGTTCCCCTTCTCTGAGAGCAACAGGGAGGTGACCGGGTTGTAGAACTTCCTAGGCATCACGGTAGCCCAAGCCCTCAGGAAGACAATATCTAGTGGGACATATCGTCAGGGCGGATCATGTTGCGAAGTACATCATCGCTCACCACTCATCAACACCTTGTCCTCAAAGGTTGCTCTGAAAGCACCATCTGGCTTTGGTAAGGCACGCTTAACCTGCCCGCGTATCCCCGAAACCGTCCTGACGTTCGCGCCTTCAAATTTGGCGACTTCCAATGCGCTCGTGAACATATCCTTGATGAACGCCGTATTCTTATAAATCTTGTATGGTACTCCGGTAAGTTTGAGCTTCTTAACGATCTTGACCGATTGGTCGATGTCGAGGACAACGCCGGTCGCAGACACCCTGAACCCCTCATTATCGTTTGTAAGAGAATTGAATGCGCAGAACCCGGTGTTAGGGAGAGAGACAGGGCCGTAAAATGTCGCGTAGCAGTGCATGTGTTCAGGGGTATACTTGAGTAGGCGCATCCGAATGGAATGGTCGTCCAGAGAATAGATGGGAACACTCTGAAACCGCCTCCACCCGAGGGAGAATATCAATGGGTTATTGGTTTTCAACGTCCGCGGGAACCACCGATGCCGTTTCAACCGAACCTGGACGAAGCCAAACCGTTCTTCCGCCGCCAGCAAACCTCCAACGATGATTGGGTAAGTTGGGTCGAAGTTCTCCACCACCTCGCAAGGGACCCCCTCGACTTCGATGCGGAGATACGATCCTGGAGAGAACCCCTCGATAGCTGTGCGCATGTTTTCGTCCAAGGCTTGAAATTCTTCACGATTGAGGGTCGATTGTTTAGCTATCTCCTCCTTCCGTTCGTCGTAGAACCCCTTGGTTGGTGCGTCCGGATCCTCGTATTGTTCATCGAATTTCCGCCGCAAGGATTCCCTTTTGGCGAGTAGAGCAGCACCGCGGGAGTGGTCCCCGTTCTCGTTGCGCTCGAGGTCTTCAAAATCCCCATCAACTTCTGGATCCTCCCCTTCCCCATCTCGGCATGACAAGTTATCCAGCCCCGTGATAAACAGTTGGCGGATGAGGTCCAGTGTGCCCACCTCCTTCCACCTCTCGTTCGGGTCGTTGGTTGACTGTTCTTTGGACGTGTCCAGTTGTTCGGACATCCGGCCGTTGCCTGGCACCGGAATAAAGAAGTCGTCTTCGATGTCAAGGGGATCAGTATGGGCGACGCCTTGAAGGATTTGTGTAGGTGTCAGCGCCGAAGTGTACACCAGCCCAAACCAGTCTACCCTCGGGGGGCGCGCCGCAGAGCCGCGCCTCGTTGGTGTAGTAGTGCCTGGGTTAGATTTCCATTTCGGTGTGCCATCGAGGTTGTAATTACTTGGGACGATGGAATCGCCGCCCCGAGGTGGGTTGCGAATGGGGAGTCCAGCGGGAGCGGGGCGAGGGATGTCTTCGTCAGAATCATCTGAGTCACTCCCAGAGAAATGTAGATGATGGTTGTGCTCGAGCGGGGAACCCGTGGTGAGAGACCTCATGGAACGTCGGCTCGTAAGATTGTCTTCGTCCATGGCTGGGTCGGTGGTGACGTCTTCCGCATCGGGCGAGTCTGGATCCGAGCTCTGGTAGTTTAGGTCAAATCCCCGATCCTCATCCGTCTCAATCACCATCCCACCGTACGCGAGTCTGCTTGACGAAGTCCCAAACAAACGAAGGCGTTTGTTGGAAGTAACTTCTTGTAGGGTGGTTGAGGCATCCTGCAATGCAAACACCATCCTTTCGCCCTCTCCCGATGGAACTATGGAGCACTGTCATCAAATGTATTAGGGGGAGGGTGGAAATTCCATACCTTCGTGATTCACCCTCGTGAAAGTCCCGGGTACATTCACATACACCGCGTCCTTGTCGTACATCACCCCTCCAATGTCACTCATCGGGGCGTGAATAATTAACTTCTGTTTTTCGCTCAGCTTTCGTCGCTTCTCTGAGTCCGTATCAGGGAGAGGGCAAGGGTCATTGAGCCGTGTCGAGGAAGCGACTTCGAAGTCGCCAGCACCAGGGATGTGGATTTTAGAACATTGTTGTAGGTTAGTTCCTCTGAGATACCCATACAGGGTAATTCTGCGGTCACATTTTCCCTCCGACAGTCGAACCTCTTCCCGGGGGGTAAGGTCCTCCATTCTGTCGGCAAGCAGGTACGGGTGGGAGTTCCGAAAGACGAGCGGGCGGAATTTTATGATGGCGATGAACCTCGAAAGGTTCAAGATTTCATTGTCGGGATACCGACCGTTGAGAACACCCGAAAGGTAGAAAAGCTTGGCCCCTTGATATATCTCTGCCCAGAACCGTTTCTTCAGAGTCTTTTTTGTGTCTCGGAGGGTAGATGCCTTCTTGATCAGGTCCAGGTGGGTGAGCACACCGATGACTTTTGGGAAACCGTGGGATTGTAGTATGTTGAGGAATTCAAACGTTTCCTGGCATGCATTTCGGTCATTTCATGCAAAACCCGTCAGCACAACCGAAACACACCATTTCGAACCCAAAAGACGCATCCACCAACAACAGGACTAGATCAGCAACCTTCCCGATGTCAATCATCGAGTTGAGGTCGTTGTTGCACTCCACGAACGTGAGCCTCCGTCGTTTTCCACTGACGACGGTGATTGGCCCCTGGGCGTGGTTCAAGGTTTGTTTTGTAAATCTTCGGACGAGGCTTTTGAGAAGCGTTGTTTTTCCCACTCCAGGTGGGCCGACTATGGCCACAATGACGGGGGGAGGGTCCTCGTCCGGTGTACGGTTCACAAGTGGTACGTGGAGACGTGTCTGGTCTCGTTCTACAGTCCTTCGGGCTTGCCTGTCCGCCCTGCGCCCGGATTTTGGAGCGAACGCCTGGGAACCAGGAACATCAGTTAACCAACCGCGAGAACCGTGGCTATACCGCACTTTTTCGTTGAAACCGGGAGGCACCTTTTCCTTCTCACTTCTCTTATCTACCTTCACCCTGGGTTGGCTTGGCCGGTGTGTTTTGTGTTTTTGTTGCTCCATTTACCATCGGCCTGGGTGATCGAGAAAAGGTGGAATGCGTACACGTGATCGTGAAGCGAAATTTCATATTACCGATTTCTTTATACGAGTTATGGATATGGATAACGGGTGACGAAACATAAATAACGGGGAAAAGAGTCCTACGCGAACGCCTCCTTCAAAAATTCCTCAATCTGCTTCTTATGTACGGTCTAGGGGGAGGGGTTATTGAGATTACAATTGGGATGGGATGGACCGCAAACCTTGCTACCAGTTGCAACAGAGCTCGTTGGCTCACGTCCGGCATACGAGGGGTATTTCCCTTTGTGGTGCTTTGTTTCGTTGGCGGCGGTCAAAATCCTGGGCGCGACGTATGTCCAGGCCCCGTTGTTCAACGGCTCCTCCTACAACGGAATGAACGGTGAGCCTAGACGGGGTCGTTAAGGCGGACATACCTGGCACCACAGAATATCGGCATTCGGATACTTATCGAGGTGGGAGGTTACCTTTATCACAACAGTGAGCAGTGGGAATTAGGGTGGTTGTTAGGGGACAGACCAGATCGTAGGGGAAAGGGGAGAGCTGTTCGACTCGGCTGATCGCCACGTCATTTATCCCCTTGTCTTGACGTTCCTGAAGGAGGGTGTGATAGACTTGACCTGCAGAATACAATCAGAAATCGTGGTGACCGCGATTTCACCTGCTGAGAGTACAGACCAGTGCAGAGGATGTGCCTTCGAATCTCGTCGGGGGATACTAAGTTGTCCGGATGAGAGTCAGGGATGTACCTCTGGAACGCTGTGTCAGTCGTCATCTCCTCCAACGAGGAGCGGGCATGCGGGTGCCGCAGCAATGCTTTGGACCAGAAGGCGATGAGCTGCACGGTCACGTCAGCCCCAGGAGTTGCAAGAATCTCTAGATGATGCGCACAGGTTTCCGGAAATCTCTGTGGAGTTGCCGTCGAAGTACGTGGAACTGGAGCTACTTTCAGCACTTATACAAACCCGTAGCAGAAATCAACTGACATAGTTGGCTGGGGTCCTGAGATTGGGAAACGTTGAGCCGACACTGAATCGAGATATGGTGGGAACGGCTCACGTTGGGTATACAATCTGCATGTTACAGTCTTGATGTTGCCTTTCCAGCTTCTCCGGGGTAGGATACACGTGAGGGTGGTCGTCGCAGAGTTGGAGGAAGCGCTCTAATCGTCCGCTTGAGTGTTCTGGACCTTGCCCATCGTACCCATGTGGCAAGCTCATCACCAAACCTGTCCGCTGTAGCCATTTCCTCTCTCCGGAAGCGATGAATTGATCGATGATACACTGCGCGGTGTTTGCAAAGTCACCGAATTGCGCCTCCCATATGGTCAACGAGTCGGGAGAGACCAGGGAGTACCCAAGTTCGAACCCCACTGCCCCATACTCGGACAGAGATGAGTTGCAGACCTTGAACTTGGCTTGGAAGCCACTGAGATCATTCAGAGGAATATACTGTTCCTCAGTATTCTGGTCGTGAATTACCGCGTGACGCTGCGAGAAGGTTCCACGTTCAACATCTTGACCAGAAAGGCGGACGTGCTTTTTCTCCAGAACCAGGGATCCAAATGCGAGCGCTTCGGCAGTAGCCCAGTCGATATTCTGACCGTCTTCGACAGTTTTCCCTCTCGTGGAAAGAATACGAGCAAGGTTGCGGTGTGGGGTGAAACCTTGAGGGTATGAAGAAATTGCCCGGCCGATCCTCTTGAGAGTGTCAGCTTCTACGCCTGTGGGTCGGGTGGGGAGAGTGTTCTCCGCAAGCTCGCGCGGGGATGGGAACCCCTGCCAACTGGAGGAGAGCCACTCTTTGCTCGTAGGGACGTAATCTTTCGCTCCCTCTGCAGCTGTTTCAAGCATCCCCCAGACCCACTTCTTGTGTTCCTCGATATTCTGTTCCGTGAACGTGCCGCGACCAACGAGGAACTTGGTGTAGTGGGTAAGAGGGGTTTGCTGGTTTTCGATGGCCTTGTACATCCGCGGTTGCGTGAACATCGGCTGGTCTGTCTCGTTGTGTCCATATCGGCGGTAACAGACGATGTCAACGACCACATCCTTCTTCCACTTGGCACGGTAGTCAGCGGCGAGTTGACAGACAAAGTTGACGGCTTCAACGTTGTCGCCGTTAACGTGGAATATGGGAGCATCGATGGATTTGGCGATATCAGATGGATAAGGGGTGGAACGAGAAAACCGGGGGTCGGTGGTAAAACCGACTTGGTTGTTGACGATCAGGTGAATAGTTCCGCCAGTGCCGTAGTTCGGAAGATTATGAAATCCCATGGTTTCGTAGACAACACCCTGTCCGGAGAATGCGGCATCTCCGTGTAACAAAACCCCCATGGCGGTCGCGTGTTGGGATTCGTCCTGTTCGAAGTGTTGGATTGCACGAGTCTTGCCCAGGACAACGGGATTTACAGCCTCTAGATGGGACGGATTCGCGACCAGGGAGAGCGCAACCTTCTTCCCGGAAGGTGTGGGCCGAATGTAATTGGCCCCGAGGTGGTACTTGACGTCGCCAGCTGGGGAATCATCGGGGTCGGCAGTCCCGGAGAATTCGTTGAGAATGGCCTCTATCGGCTTACGGATGACATTGGCAAGCACGTTCAAGCGACCACGATGTGGCATGCCAATCATTACGTGCTTTACGCCGTGATCCACAGACCTATCGATCAGTGCCTTCATCCCAGGGACGAGGGATTCACACCCCTCCAGACCGAATCGCTTCTCGTTAGGATACTTGCTCGCGATGAACTTCTCGAATGATTCGGACCAGATGAGACGATCAAGGATCATTCTCTTCTCGTCGATAGTGTAGTTCCACGGCTTTGGTATCTCGACCCGTTCCCTGATCCAATCGCACTGCTCCTTGTCTGGGATGTGGATATACTGTATTCCGACCGCGCCACCTGGGTAACTCATATGAGAAGGACGCGGAGCGAAATCGACTTGTGGTACCCACAGTAGATTCTCTGGCAGAGTTTAATTATCTCTCCCAATTTCATCGTCTTTCTATCTTCTGTCGCGAAGTGGGGTAAGATTCCGGGACCCAACGTGATATCTTTTTCGAGGTCGCGTTCTGTGAACCCATAGCGCGATAACTCGAGTTCCGGGGGTCTGGCGCTATCGAGGTCGGGATCAAGAATGCCGAGCGGGTCAAGTTGAGCAACGTGGTGACCACGGACTTGGTAGGCACGAACGAGGAGTTGCGTCTATGGAAAGTTGGTCAGCGGGTGTCAGAAGGAACACGACGGAGCAAACCGTGGTACTTTAAGATGGTCGTCCAGTTCCGCCCCGGAACTAGCGTGGAGGGTGGGGGCGCCATCCGACGGTGCTGGCATGACACTGGGAGGTCGCTGAAAGGCTGCAGAGCTGGGCAGCCCCTTCTCTAAACCGGAGAAATAAACATCCCAAGAGGGGTGGACGGATTTTGGGTCCCCCTTCCAATGCCGGTACATCTCCTCCACGTAATACGTATTCGTGCCATTTGCAAAGAGGTCGTTCGCGGAAGGTGTTGCAAAGCCGCGAGGTTGGGGTAATGTGACGGTCGTCGGTAGCGACACCCGGAGGCGTACGTGGGGGAACCTACGGAGAATGCGACCGGACAACATGAGGATGAGAGGAAGGACAAGCTTCGCGCGGCAGCTGTCGGGGCACCAACCAACGGCCCGACGATTTTATACATCCGTTCAGGTCACGTTACCTATCCGCGACTTAATTCCGACATACCGACGATGTCGGTGGTTGTGTTGGCTACTTTACGACGGTCCTCCTACTCCTGCGCCTCCCTCAGGAACAAATGCCCCGCGAGGCTTTACCACGAACAGTCATGTTCACCGCCTCTGGGTGGTATTGAACCTCCTTTGCGTGGTCTCAGGGTCGTTGACCTCACCCGTGTGCTTGCGGGTCCAACGGCAACGATGTTGCTTGCGGATCTTGGAGCGGACGTAATCAAGGTCGAAGAAATAACCCGGGGAGATGATACCAGTTCAGCCTTTCCCCCCGTTCCGTTCCGTTCCGCTCCCCGCTCACGACAACGTCTCTCAGGATCTTGGAACCCTCCTGCAGCCCCGTTACTTGACAGCGCTCCTGGGGAAACCTCTCACTTGCCACCGGAGTCTGCGTATTTCCTGTCAGTAAACCGTAACAAGCGATCCATCACAGTCGACTTCAAGTCCCCCGCCGGCCTTGGGATATTGCATCGCATGATCAAACATTCCGATGTTCTCGTTGAGAACTTCATTTCTGGAAAACTCGCTACGTTTGGTCTAGGGTGGGATGATTGCCGTAAGATCAATCCCCGCCTCATATACACTTCAATCACCGGTAATAAGAACGTTACGACCTCTCCCGCATCTACCTCACTCACCCCAACATTGAAGGGTACGGTCAGACAGGACCATACAGAAAGGCTGCTGGATACGATGTCGTTATCGAAGGCGAAGGTACAGTAACGTGCGCACTCGGAACCCGCCCACGATTGCTCACCCAGCCTCATCAGCGGGACTAATGCACATGTATGGGCTGCAAATCCATACCCCCTTCCCCAGCTAACTCACCTCTTCATCCCAGCACCGGCGAACCTGGTGGCCCTCCTTGCAAGGTTTGCTCCAGCCACAGTCGATGGACGCAACACCCCTGACAACCCCACAGGTAGGCGTCGCTAGCACAGACATAGCCACCGGCTTGTATGCCCATGGGGCCATCATGGCAGCCTTGATCTCTCGAGAGAAGACAGGGAAGGGTGTGTGGATAGATTGCAACCTATTCGAATCGCAGGTATGGTCCTTCTCCAGCCGGATGGTGTAGGGGTCACTCCTGTCGGTCTAGATTGCGGGGTTGGTGAATATCGCGTCAAACTATTTAATTGCAGGGCAAGAAGCGGGCAGGCATGGCACCTCTCACCCCTCCATCGTACCCTACCAGGTCTTCCCCTGCAAAGATGGTTTTATTATGATCGGTGCCGGAAACGAGGGACAGGTAGGCATTGCCCCTACCCGCTGGCCGTGTATGACGGGTCGCCTCAAAATGGTTTCCCAGTTCAAAAAGCTTGTTGAAAGCGTGTTACGCATGCCAGGACTTTTGAAGGACCCGCGGTTTGCCAACAATCACGCGCGGGTCGAGAATCGCGACGCCCTTGTCAAAATCATCACAGATGTCTTAGCGCAGAATACCCGGGATCACTGGCTTGCTGAATTTGAAGGGCTTGGGTAAGCGTCGAAGACTTTGCATATTACAATCCCCCTCGGTGCTGACCTTTCCCTTAGCGTGCCATCTGGACCTATCAACAATATAGCGGAAACGTTCGCCCACCCGCAGGCCACGGCACGTGAGGTTGTTGTCGAAGTAGAGGTGACGCTTCGCTCCCGCATTGGATCCGCCCAGTCCGCCGCTGAGGTCATTCTGATCCACACAGCACCCAAGGGCAGGTAAGGTCAAGCTCGTGGCACCCGCGGTCTCATACGATGGCAAAAGAATGCCGGTCACGCGCCCCCCGCCCTGGCTCTCCCAACACACAAACGAGGTAAAGACGTCAATTGTACATGCCCAAGCAGATCCTCACTCGAACTTGACAAGGTGCTCATGGAACTGGGGTACTCGTTGGGAGAAATCGACGGGTTCCGGTCCAAGGGGGTTATTTAGGGCCCCCGTCGTGGTATCACCGTATGTACCACTCAGAACATCGGAACACTGTGCACATGCCCACAGCCCGTTCCTACAAATCTCCTGTAAACTTCGTTGCGACGGATCTACATACATTCGCTACCATCCACCCCCTCATGAAAATCGACAAGCACGCCAAGAGTCCTCTGAGACGATCACCGTTTGCCCTTGTGGAACTCCCCTAACGTCTTCATAGTCGCCCCAAAAGTGCTGGTAACCTTGACGCCAGAAGAAATCCAGCTCGGTAACTTGTCCCGGATCCGGGGCAATGAGTACCGAGTGTCAACCAAAATTAAGCTTGCCCAGTCTCTCTGATGTCTGATTGCGCGACCTTCGATGCTAGGGATAAGCTGCGGCCTGGTTGCAAGAGCGCCTCGCACCTATGCTCTGATTCACTGCGTTCATACACAGGTTCTCGTAAAGTTCCTTTCCCGCATCCCCCAGCTCGCCCTTTTGCTTTGACAGGCTGCTCACGTACTTGAGCCTCTCTTTCAATTCCGGTGAACTTGCGTTTGGGTACGGGAGCCCAACCATAACCACAGCACGTGCTAGGTCGTCGGTAAAATTCAACCCTTCAGATAACTTCGCCCCAACGACGGCCATCAGAAGGGCCCCGTTACTTTTTCCCGGGCCGCGCTGCCCCGAGGATGGGAATGTTGCATAACGAGTAAGACCTGTCCGAGAATAACTTACAGATTGTCGTATCTCCTTTCCGTAGTCCCTCAGGACAGTATCAACTTCAGCTGCATCCGTAGGCTCGTAGAATACCTGCTCGATGCTTCAAGCACGGCAATACTCACCATGGGTAAACTCACCTTTTTACGCAATCCTATTTTCTCCAGCGTCTTGTCTGCTGTCCACAATCTACGCACAGTGCCGAGGATGCCATAGGATGAGAAAAAAACCACCACCCCTGCGGGTACGACGTTGACGAGGTTCACAAGTAATTGTCCCAACTCGCCGAACTTTGGGTCAACACAGTGGGTGAACGCCCAGTCGAACTAGGATTAATCACTGTGCATCGTACCAACGTTTGGTCTTCTCGATTCTGAAATTTGAACTCCATCTGACCCCCTCTTGGCCCCCTCTGCACTACAACAGCTAGAGCGCTTGAGGGGGGGATAATGTGCCCGCAGGAGAACCCCCGAATCCTACCGGTGTCCACGCCAGGGAACAACTGGTTAGTCATGGCGGGTATCTGCAACTCAAATGTATGAGAGAGAGTTGGGGGAGAAAAATCTTGTGATTACGGGCGACATTGTCCCTCCGGCAAGGATTACGCATCTGGAAGCTTCTACAAGTTCCCGAAAGTGAGTTGCGGGGTTTAGCTGCTGATACTTGATTTCCACCCGATCTTTTGACGCCTCAGTGGTCAAGATAATACGCCCATCTAAAAATGTCATTGCGGTATTCCAAGACGAAAGAGAGAACCCCACCATCGCTGGGGCTCGCCAGTGCAAGGAGAAATGCCTCAACGGTATGCAAAGGTGGTGTGGTACCTTTCTTAGTTTCTAGAAAATGATCAAACTTAGCAAGACGAGGGGAACAGCGAGGCTGACTGTCGTCCGAATAGCTGGCAATCTTCCTAGCGATCTTGAGAAAGGTGAGAGCAAATTTTGGGACACGTGAATCGCGGGTACCTTGCTGTTCTCCAGGTAGGACCGGATATCCAAGAGATTAATCCCTTCGATATTCTTCCCCATTCTTCCAACAAGTTCTCTCACAGACATGACTTCTGTTACATGAGAGGTCAGGGTTCCTTCACCCGACCTTGCTTCCTTCCATTCTACGGCAAATTTCTGTATCGCGTGGAGGGAGACCCGTAGTTTCTGGAGGCGCAGAAGGTGGTCATGAGAAAGTCTCAGGCGAAACTTGGAGAGATAAGCATCGAGTTGAGACACGGATACGTTGATCACGCTGGCATCGAGGACAACGGACGATAACGAAAGTAGCGTGGAAACCAAATCTTCAAGGGGTTAGAAGGTTCCCGGCGTTGCACACATCGGACGCACTGTGGGCTTCATCGATTATTATTATTTGATTGGTGACATCGATGCCGAGAGCTTTTCTCGCAACGCTGGATAACAATAGATTGTATGGCAAGGCGACGAGCTGGATTCCGGGGCTGAGATACCTGAGATTTGCAGAAATGAACCCTAAACCCACCTGAGCTTGCTTAATCGCCCTCCGGGAACCAAAATAAGGGCAGACGTTTGACAGCTTTCCAGAGGTCGCTAGATCTTCAATGTCCTTTGGTGTGGCCTGACGTGGGTTTAAGCAGGTTCTACGCGAAAGATGGTAACCGGTGATACCAGGATCTGGTCTCTAAATTCAAGGAGTCCTGTTTCATCCTCCCGTGGTGGGAGAAATCCGCACCCGGAACCAGGTTTTCCTTTATCGTGTCAGTCGAGAACACCAGAGGAGCTTTTCACAACGAACCAGTCAAGAGCTCTCTGCATTTCTCATCAAGGTCACCACCGGAGTCAATCAGTGGCTTATTGATGCATAATTGCTTCCGAGAACCGAGCGAGACAACTCGCACAGTAGGTGGATAATCGTCTGTCTCTCCACTTGGTTGAGGGACTGTGGTAGAAATCCTGAGACGGTGGAGCTCCCCTATGACCTGTGCCAACTGGGAGTGCGTGCGCGAGGTATAGTACACTTTTGTGCACGTCGGTTCTTCGGAATTTATCTCAGAAGTGCCATGATTTGCGAGCCTAGGCAGTTGAGCGAGGAGAAATGGCAGGGGTAGGTGATCTCACCGCTGCATCAGTGCCTTGACCTTCGGATCAACGTTGTCCTCAAGCCCCTGCTCCGTGGAATCATCCGGCAAGAATTCATCCTCGTCTTTGAGGTGGTTCGGAGCCGGATGGGTGGATTTCTTTCACAGGTTAGGAACGCCACAGGAGTTTCTCTGTGTCAGACTGCACACCTGGCGTTTCACCGCTCGGCCGCTTGCGACCCGTTTAATGGCTTCTTCTCGTCTCCGAGCGCGGAGCAGCCTCTCTCGGTATTCAAATTCCTCTGCCTCCAACTCACGTCGCCGTCTGCTCAGTGCCTGTGCTGCAACCCAGTCACTCGCTACGAGCCACGTTTGTGAGGCCTTTCGAATGCGGAATTCAAGGGGGGGCACGTACGATCATTGGTGGCGGCGTGGGCGAGCTGACCCTT
>Ga0307509_10006787_pt1 | contig 15238 bp, 13 predicted proteins | sample 10_EM_MG_FD_202245 | JGI IMG/M metagenome (GOLD analysis project Ga0307509, IMG submission 202245) | Populus trichocarpa ectomycorrhiza microbial communities from riparian zone in the Pacific Northwest, United States - 10_EM | ecosystem: Host-associated > Plants > Roots > Unclassified | place...
GAAGGGGGTGGGCTTTCTTTGCCATGGGGTCTTCTCCGAATGCAGCGGTTTGTGCCTGGGGGAAGTGTTTACTTTGGTTTACATGTACCTAAAAACAATACCACGGATTTAACAAAAAAAAAAAAAACCCCCCCGACTGACTGAACTGGAACTGGCGGCACCCAGCATGCCCACGGATTCCTCACCAATACTCTTTCCTAAAGAAGCCATCCGGTGGGATATCTATCACAAGTATGATAAGTCAGCCCAAAACACCGAGAGAGAGACCAGGGCACATTCCATATAACGAGCACTTCCCATATTTCCCTTCATACGAGAGACCAAAGGACTATAAAAAAAATGCTATGATACTACTACTACTGTCCATGCTGTAAATGCCGACACCCCCCACAAACTACGAGTGATAATGGGTGAGTACTCCTGTGCACATTGTCCATCTCGAGAACAAGTTTATTGTGTTTTCTTTATGAGATGATGGGCTTTCGTGGATAGCTTCTAAGTTAGCTTGGAGGTAGGGGTTCTTTGAGGATGGTATGTATCATATTGTTATCAAGGTTAGTGCCATGGTACAATATTTATTACCTCATGAGTTCAGTATTGGGGTGTGGAGAAGGGGTATATGCAGAGGGTACGTTGCTGTATAACCGTAATGGGAGAGAGAGAGGGATGGTAGGGCGTGGTACAAGGGATATATAGCTAAGACTCCGGTGAATGCCAGCCTTAGGGTTAACTCCTTTCCCACGATCGGATCATAAAAGAGGCGAATATACCCCAATTGAGTTATACGGGTGATGTACTCACGATATACACCGACATTGTCCGAGCAACAATCTATGTGGTCCGAGTGGCCCATATCCCCATAATATGACACAAGCAAGGGGGCAATACCTATCAACGACAATATTCTAGATTGTTGGGCGGAAAGTCGTAGCCTGAACGGTGACAATCCAAAATGGAGCAATATTTCCAAATACAGCCTCCACTGCCCAGCATGGCTTTCATTATACTATACAGAGATACGCATTCCAACATTTATGCATGCATTTCTTATTTACAGTAGAATAATTATTCAAAATGAAATGTAATCCATTCAACGTTTTGTAAGGTATCCATCAGTTCTTCTGTAAGAAACCGTGGAAAGCTTTCTGGTCGATTGTGACTTGACCGATGGCTGGATCATGATAAATTAGTATTTCATATTGTTTAAATGCGGACGTGGGGGCTTGCCTTTCAGCTTCTTTCTTCCCTCCTTCTGCTTCTCTAGGAGTTTCATTCTCCGGGTTCTGTCGCCGCCGTAGAGCTTTGCGGTAACTATGCAATTAATCAGTGCAAAGACCCCTAAAGCTGTGAAGATTCGAAAACTCTACCATCCTTCCTAACGGGCTTTACCGTCTCCCTCGCAACAATCATCTTCCCCACTGCCGCTTGTATGACCACCTCGAAAAGCTGCCGATCCACATACTCCTTAAATTTCGAAACCCACTGTTTACCAATCCGCTGACATTGGCTTCTGTGCAGGACCTGGGAGATTGCATCCACGGGTTCTCTGTTCACAAGTAATTGTAGTTTCACCACATCACTTTTCTCGTACCCGGCGTCTTCGTAGTCTAATGATGCGTAGCCTTTGGTTATGCCTTTGAGCTTCCCGAAAAAGTCGGTGACTAGCTGAGCGAGTGGGATTCTGTACTTTAAGATGACTTGGCTGGCTGTCCAGAATTCTATGGAGACTTGTGTGCCGCGGTTTGACTAGTGTCGTTTTTAGCATCTGTGAAAAGTACTAGGGATGGGAGGAGGTATCCAGGTATGTACCTCGCAGAGTTCGATAACTTTCCCAAGATATTCGTCTGGGAGGGTGATGGTGGCAAGAACTAATGGCTCGTAGAAGGCTTCGATTTTGTTGTATTCCATGTCGGGATTGGGAAATTCGTGCGGATTTCGGATGATCACTTCGGTGCCATCCTTATATCTGATCATGTATGGCACTGTTGGAGCAGTGATGATGATTGAGGTATCATGCTCCTGCCTCAGGCGATCCTCGAACACCGAGCAGTGCAGCGTACCTCCAGTTAATCAGTCAGCACCAAAAACGTAACCCGAGTGATAGTAAGGGTAAAAGATGCGAACCCAAAAACCCCAACCTCCACCCCTGCCCAAGAGCTTCTGAAGACTCTTTATGGAGCGTAACACTCCTGTCGTTGATAACTAGCTGATTGATACTATCGTCTAGCCGATTAAACTCTGACTGATCAACTGGAAACGCTCCGACGAAAACCATAGGTTTCGGTTCCTCGAATCCTGGGTACGGTTGAACAACGTTCTCCATACCGACATGCGTAAATGTATCCCCGACCTTTGCCTCGGAGCTCTTCTTCATTCCCGGATTAAAGTATGCGTATCCGACTTGACCCGCGCGCAAGGAACAAGTCGCTTTCTCGAGGGGATGCATGATGCCTAGCTCTCCAACGATGTATTTCTTTCCCGTAGCGAAGGAGACGACAGTATCCCCGGACCGGAGCGTGCCCTCGAAGACTCGGACTAGCAGGATCACACCTTTGTACATGTCGTACCAGGAGTCGACTAGGAGAATTTTTAACGGAGCCCCATGGGAACCTACAGGACTGTTGAATAGTAAGATTTCCGGGCCGTTTTCTCACACTCGAAGAGACCATCCACCGAAAAGAAAAAAGGGGGGTTCTTACGCTGGTATTTGCTCGACAACAGCAGGTAATATTAACTCAACATTCAGGCCTGTTTTAGCGGACACTAAAACCGCACCTTTAGGATCGAGTTCGAAACTGGATTTCATCTGGTCGAGTGCCATCTCGGGATCTGCTGTTGATAAGTCGATCTTGTTGATTACGGGGATGAGATGTAGGCCCTGAGCGAAGGCGAGGTAGAAATTGGCAACTGTCTGTGCTGTGGACTCTGCTGTTAGACTCTAGGCTGTGGGGATATGGAGTTAGATGCAGGTACCTTGGACGCCCTGCGATGCGTCAACTAGGAGAATTGCTCCTCCACATGAAGCGTAACTTCGGGATACTTCTGCTCGGAAATCGACATGTCCGGGAGTATCTACAAGATGGAGGAGATAATCTTCGCCCTACTCCACCATAAGCAATAGTTCGATAATGAAGATAATCGACGCAAACCTTATAATTATAAATCATACTGCATGTCTGCGCTTTAACAGTAATCCCCCGCTCCCGTTCTACATCAAGTTTGTCCAAAATCTGTTTGTTCCCGCCAGGAGCAATAGTGCCCGTGAGCTCCAGAAGTCTATCACTCACTATTTCACTCGGAGAAAGGTTAGCAACGATTCATCCCCCTATAGGCCCCCCCCCAAAAGAATCCCCTTCTCAAATTCCGAGCACTGGGTTAGCATACAAGTGCTCTTCCCATGATCCTATGAAATTGAATCAGCACCTCAATCAGCTCTGGCTGCACCCACCAACCCGCTAAACAAAGCAAGCAAGCGAACGAGCAAACAAATAGAAAACCCACCACATGCGCCACAATGCAAAAATTCCTAAACCTGTCTAAAGGAATATTATTAATCCTTTTCTCCAGCTCTGGCGAAATCCTTTCGAAGCAAGTCCTAGCAGACCCAGAGAAAAACCTCTGCGGCGGTGGTAAGCGAGCGGGTGAGTATCTTGATAACCGTAACAGTGATGGCGAGGCTATAAAAGATGCCCGCTCGAAGGGCAAGAGAAGCCTACGGACCAAGAAGCATTGCCGCATCGGGCGTTGAAAACCGATGATAGCGAACACCCTCTAGGTTGTATACTCCGCTTGGGAAAGGGGAAGGAATTGTTGCTCTGTTCTGGATTGTCCTACCGGTGCTTTTTTTTGTTTTGTTTTGGTGTGCCCACTAGTACAGTACCGGTATTTGGGAGAAACGCCGTGAGGCTCTTCCCTTGTGCCAAGACAGGGTTCTGGGCATAGAGTATCACTCGGCGGGAACCACAAATAGGTCAACATTGGGGTTGGGACATCGGACTCGGCACGGCGCTTACACAATCGCGCAGAGCCGGTAAAGCAAGACGTCCATAAAATTCTCTCTTTTAACCGCTAGCTAGGTCTTTTACAGTACGAAGGCAACGAGGTTTCTGGGTGGGATTTTAGGAATATTATGAACACTAGCACTTTAGGAGGTCTTAAGGCACGATTCGTTGTTTAGGTAGCATGGGAAAACCTGCGCTCATTTCACCAAACCACTGTTCGACTCATATACCAGTTCTCTCCAAAAGTATAGCAATTAGCTTTCGAAATGTCAGGACGGTCTGTTACTAAAGGGCACAGCATATCCCCTGGACATGATAGGCGAGAGACTTGTGACTTTGGAAGAGAATAGGTACTTGGAGAGCGGCGATACCGAGGCGTACAAGTATTTGTTTGTAAAGGGAAGGAGAGTTAATAAAACATCTAAAGTGTGGCCCATGGCCACTTTATCCCACCTCAACTATGTTATTTCGTCCCAATAGCTTTCGATTGCGTAGTTGCCGTTGTTGTCGTGGTGGTTGCTAAGGGGTTTGCCAAGATGGAATGTCATCCCCTGGACATCGGCTGTTTGTGTCGCCCGCGAGTGAGCGTATGTGAATATTAGAGATTTTGCTCAAGAGGATTTTAGTTTTTTCGCGGGCTCTCTCGGGGGACGCAAAGGGGTAGAGCACGTAGGGGATCTCCCTACGTTGGCATGGTGAACCTTCTGCTCTGTACAGTACTCAGGGTTTAAGGAAATAATGGGTGAAGTATTCCCGCCGGAGTAGTGGAGGGCCCCGAGGATCGGGGGACGGAGAAGCAGAGATAGGATGTCTAAGCGGTGTTAAAGACATAGGCTGTTAATGCGACCAGAGAGGCCAGGGAGAGCAATGGGATCCTTCCCTCGAGACTTGTTTCCTGTGATGATCATGGAGCTATGGTTGATAATAGGGATTCGCGGTAGAGGCTAGCTCTCTGGATTGTCGTATAGGACGAACGAGATCCCCAGAGCACATCATAAAACTCCTTGGAGCCGATACGATGCCCTCAATTTCAATATAACCACGATATGATAAATCAGAGGATTGCGAAAGTATCTTTACCGAGCCCTCAGGAGCGTATTCATCCCATCTTCCCGTGGAAGTGTCTTGCGAAACTGAACAGCTGTGATCCCCAATTTCTTTCCAATTTCAAGATTCACATTTCGCCACGAGAACCCTCATCAAAGGTTCCTATTTCTCCAATTTTCTGGGGGGTAAGCTACTACCTGAAAATCCACCCACCCCCATTCCCCCCGCCATAAATCCAGATAACACATTCGTAATTACCGTAACGGTACTCCATTTATTTGAGTCACGGGGGCATGAGCCTACGTCACTAAAGCCACCACGGTTTCTACACCATTCCATCGTTGAGCCAAAGCATTGTCCGCCTTTAGGTTTCCATCTGACTAGCCTCGTTTGCCAGTTTGTCTCCTGATGAGAAAAAGAAAGGAAAAAAAATCCTGTGTCGTAGAAAAAAAAGAAAAGAGTAAGAGACCGGCAATAAACAGTCCCTAGGATTGTTGCCCTACGGTATGCTAACGATATCTCGGACCGACCCCCATCCCATAGCCACCCGCGCTATGGGCTTCGAGCCCCAGGGGAAATGGTCTCCTTTCCGCATTCAATTGGTTGGAGAAGAAAATATTCAAAGGGGTGTGCTTGAAGACGCAAGCAAGGGTGAGGGTGAGGGACGAGCTGAATCTTTTTTTTTACCTTTTCCCATTCCTGCCTCCTTTCCTCTCTGAGGCCACTTCCCCGACGGGCTTTTTTAGGGACGGACCGCCGGACGGACCGAGAGACTGACGGACGAAGAAGGCTCCCGATTTAGAATCCCGATTCTTCTGCTGTTATAGGCTTTCGAGACCTCAACCCGCAGAATAGGCGGCATTTTTGACTTACAGTTTAGGGCAAGGCGTTTTCGGGAACGTCGTTAGGGTTCTAGGACAAGGGGAGAACGAAAGGACGGGAATGCAAAAGGGGGAAAAAAAAATAAACAAAAGATAAACAAACCAACTTGTTAGATTACCGGTACTTCTTCGAGACATTTTTGATCGGCCTCTGTGGCGCTGGGAGGAGGATTACTCAACCTTGTTGCGCAGTGATCGAAGGGAAACCCGAAAAAAAGAAAAAGGAGAAAAAGCCAACAGGAAAACGTGGGACGAAGGAAAGAAAAGAAGAAAATTCAAGCCAATAATAATACAAATATTATATATACAAGCATTGGAGGTGGGGGCCAGAGAATAAGATGGTGAGTGAATGATACTAGGACATCCTCCGCCTAATGGCACTTGTACTGGGGGCCATAAGGGCTACTACGCCCTAGAACAAATAATATACTATACTTCGTAACTATTAACACTAGGAGCTAACACTGCTGTATTTCTAGACCTCCCCTCTCAAAGAGATCTACCGGTAAGTTCCGGAATAGATTGCCCCGCCTTCAACCTTAACGACGACCCGATGAAAGCAGAAGGCGCTGTCAGGCAGTGCCCACAAGTTTTTTTTGGGCGTGGTAAGAAAAAATAAAAAGAACCACCCAAGCTGAAGACTGTTGGACCATGCGCTGCAGAGCCACAGAAAACATTCTAACCAAATATGCAGCTACCTCTTGCCGGTTGTTCCTCCCCTTTTGCCTTTTTATTTCGACAAGCGCGTTTAAAGATTCGGGTCAGGTCAAGACCTCTACGGACGGCACTACCCACATGGCCAGAGATCTTAACCTGACGTGACGTGACTGGTACTGCACGAGTATGGTTATCTGTCTTGCCCGCCGCTGAGATGCTCTGGTTTAGTTTAGAATGTCGAATGCTATCCTGTCGAGTAATCGAGGGTAAATCTCGCAGACCCCCCTGCCCCTATCGTGATAATACTGAGCAGAATCGTTTTGGGGTACTCTAAGTACTTCAACTCTCCAGGACCGCGGGGTTTTCCCTATCAGGATTGCCGGTGTTCAAATATGTACGCGGTCAACGTTTCGAACTAGGCTGGAATGTCTCAAGGGTTTGGGTGGATAGTGCAGAAACCTGCCCTCCACCGGAACTTCCTGGGCAACCTAGGCATGGGGATTATGGGCATTCTGGAAAAGACAATCAAGAATAATTCCTCTTGTGGTTTTGTAGGAGACCCCTTTGTGAAGCCTCTAATGGCTTTTCCCTATTTTTGTTTTACTAATGGGTTCGGGATCAATGACCCGAATCATGTCATGGGGGTGGGGGGGGGGGGTTAATAACAGTATGAAACAGCTTCAGTTCCAACTCACAATTGCAGCTTCCCTAATGACCTTGGGTGAAAATAAAAAACCGTAGATCAGCTCGAATTTGTTGTCTAAATAGCTGCACCCGTACCTCTACACCAAGAGTTGGTTTCCCATTTGTAGGGAAGGTGGTTCCCCTTCGCCAAAGACTAGTGTGTCATCAGCAGCGTGCAACTAGAAGGAGGTCTAACTGTTTGGGGAATTCATGTCCTAATACACAGCTGGCAGTTCACCACGATCATATCATTAGACTGGGGATACATTATTGTTTTTTTTTTCCGTCATGCAACATGCGGGTGAACTGACAGCTGGTCAAAGGTGATCCACGCGCAAACATGTAAGGCAGTAATACTGGTCCCCACAAAGAGTTATCCGGGACGGGGGTTCGCAAATATCGCAAGAAATCCCTGCGCACAAACCCACGGCTCGTATTTTAGGATACTTCTTGCCTAGGACAGGTGTCTGCTCTGCGCGACGTGGAAAGGTTCTTTCCATGAGCAATTATGGGTCGAATTCCTGAGTGTTGAACCGTCTTGCCACATGTTTGGACAATATCATATCATAGGCATCTGGTTCGCATAAGCTACAGTACTACTCGAGTATTGTGAGTTAGGCCCACCTGCTGGATGCGCACTACTGATGCACTACTCGTATCCTTTGCAGAAAAGAGCCGGACAACATTCACACGTACAAATGGGCGAACCAAATCTTAGCGTATCATACAAGTACGAGAGGAGCCCAGGTACAGGAGGAAACAGCGTTATCTTTTCTCGGAAGGGGATATTCCCGATTTGCGGGTAGAGATTCGGTTCATTTTGGATGCAAGGGGAGGTTTTGGTTGTCCGGAGCCTGCCGCGAGGGATCTCCATATCAGAGCCGGGGTGGGGGGCGCCATTCTGGCGTAGGAATGATATGTTAATCTACAGTACCAACTTGAAGTACAGTCTGACCGCAGGTTAATCCCTCAGGGATCTCAATCAGGTAGGTCTGCCAAGGAAATTAACAGTAATTAACACGTGTTAGACATTCCCATACTCCTACTAAATGTCCGACCAACTTCTAAACTCCAATATCTCTATGAAAACATGAGGTATTCCTCTTCTACCCCTACTAATGCGCATGAGATCATTTGTTGTCTAATAGAACCAGAATTCTCACTAGAGTTGTGGTTGAAACCCCCTTAGGGGTTGAAGTTTTGCAATATTTTCTTGGAAATTGTCCAGCTATTCGTGCACAGACTCCCTCACTCCACAGGTAGCAGCAAGGATCCAACATCCGAGTGCTCGGGTGAGGGGGAAAATATTGGGACAAGCAGAGGTACTGGAATTACTCTAATTAGTAGTTATCTTACTTTCTTGGTTCTTTGATACTCCTTCCAAGGTATATGCACAGGCCTCAGCTACCCCTGCTTGTCCCAATACTTCACCCCTACCCCTAGCACCAATTCAGTAGGCGTGGGTGGTGGCCATTTATCTCTTTGATCACCGCGTTCCGGTACTGGGACCTATTACTAGTAGGGTCATGCCTCGATCTCCGCACTGTGCAAAGCGAAAGGTGGAGATCATTCAGGCTTGATTCCAAAGACAAGCAACTGGCAACGTTGCACTAGGACTAAATAAGGAATCGAGGGCTAGAGCGAGAGAGCACTTCGGTGGTAAACAATCTTTTTAATCAAGCCCTTCACCAATGGCTCAATGGACCCCAAATTTAACAAAAAATAGACAATTCCCACCGCTACCTCTTGAAAACTCCTTAAATCTTTCCACCGGCTGGATAACTGCTATGCACTGCCAAACTCTGGCATTGTACCGGGGGGGGGGGGGGTGAAAATGGCTGCCGGTAGGTGCAAAAAGGGTCTCGGACGAGAGTGATGAGTAGGTACTTCACACTATGCAGACCCTAGCTCTCCTATCCAGGCTTGCGGGGGGGCTTCCGCTGGTAATAACTGTACTGCCACGCTTCCTTTGGCTCTGACGGGAATAGACAGCTTTATCGTCGCTTTCATAAATTCTACAAAATCCCATTTGGCCCTACTATGCTCGAGGAGGCCTTCCAGAGGAGCGCAACGGATCCGCAATCCATCCATTTATTATCTGCAGATCTGCTCTGTTGTGCTTGCTGTACTGAGCCGTCATGCCCCTCACGAGAGAATTCGCTGTCCAAGCCATGTTCTCCCAATTCGATAAACGTGATAGCTCCGAAAACCAGGCGCACGATGGCAAAGACATACCCCTTGGAGAGAGATGGGGAATCATTATAGCTGGCCTTACTTTGCTTGTCGCACTGGTGTCTCTCTTGCGATGCTCACGACTTCGTGGTTGGATGTCCACCCTCCCAACCTCACACCTTGCTAGAGTATGCCCACCCCTCCTCATCCTCCCTACACGTATTCACATATACATTCTTAGCCTTTCAATCTTCAACGGAGTGCTCTCGGTAGCAGTCTCTCAAATGCTACGCCGGCAGCCGCCGCTACCACAGAGGGCCCAGCTCCTGAGATTCCTAGACCCGTCCTGATTTTCAATGACCATTCCATACGGATTGAAATATTACCCGATCATGGAACCTGAAACAGCCCAATATTCTGCAAGTACAATCTTATACAACACCTCCACCTTTGTGTCCGTTACTGCAAGTACCCTATTGCTAACGTTTTCTGTGAAATAGCTCGAGCAATCCTTTGCTGTATAACCGTTTGTAGAAAAAAGAGCAAGGCACTAGCAGGTTGGTTGTTTCCTATGTTATGACACAAACCTGAGACACGACGTGGGATACTTGCACAAGTTCGTACATCTCTATCCTTTAATCTTCTCCTGTGCTTATTCGGGCCTAGAATTTCCCGATTTCTGTTCTGACCTTATAAGGCTCGGAAGGAGAGTGGTGGATCGGGACTCAATGCATACAGACCTCAGTTCATATTTGTTAGAATCAAAAAAATCATAACATAATGGATCTTTCGACACCAGAGTCCAGATCCTATTATGCTGCAGGAAAATAGATTCAGTTTGGGTAAGGGAAGAGGGGAAATAGCATTAGCAGGATTCAAACCGAAAGAGAGGAAATCTCATGATTATCGGGTCATCCGAAAGTATGGATTGGTCAAGGGGGGGGGCTGGCTCCAGACCCGTATAATATGATGTGTACAGTATCTGCGGTCACTGAGCACCCGACCCTTATCTCGGTATACCAGCAGACTGCGGATAAACACCAGGTCAAGTTTCAGCCATTCCTAATCTAGATACTTGCGCTCGATTTGGATTCTGGCTATCTACCGTACCATGATTTCACCCCTGACATTCGTATTATACCCGAATGCCCCGCCGGGGATATACATCTGGGATAGACCTCGTGCTCGTAGAAGACAAGAAGTGCCTGAAAGAAACAGTGCCCTTGGATTTGTATTGGGGCGTCAGATCCGATCTGATTTCGCCATATAGTTCGTAAATTTCTGTTTTCGGGCACACGAGAATGAGCAGAGGGATTGCCGGGACTCTATTTGCGACCAATGCAGTGCAGCCCATCAGATGCCTAAGCACATCGTAACCAAGTGTCTGTCCTTTACCGGCCAGAGGGGGGGGGCAGAACGGTTGGGGGTTTGAGTTGAGCCTTTAGAAATCGAATGAGGTGGGAGGGAAGCTGGTTCAGAGACTTTATTTTCTCATAATGTGAACACACGATAAACTTCCCTGTTAAGTTGGTAGTTTTTCCCTTTACCAGAGGATCTCGCAGTTTGGAAATGAGAGGCAAGTTTTGGGGGCAGTACGAGGCAGCATATAACTCAACTGATTTGAGCAAAGCCAAATCGCCACTAATTGAGCCGCTAACAGTAGAAACTTTAAGTCTCGATGTCTCTATTCCAAAACAATCATTAAGTGTTATGTCGCCAGCGACAGTCTTCAATTCAAGCAACTCAGTCACCATGTCGCAGCTCGGCTCAACCGTGATTCCCAGCGTCTCGGTATAAACCCCAGCACTCCGTATAGGGATAACTGAGCGGAATCGAAATAGTAGCGGCAATCGTGAGCCAGGACGAGGTGGACCAAGATCTTTGTGGTTTCGTCTGCTCAAGAATTTATTAGTTACAGTACCATATTCCCTACCCCACTCATAGCACAGCCCACCAACTGAGCTGAGGATTGGAGAGGGGCTTAAACTACCATATCCTGATAATTACCCCATCCTTGACAGCCTGTATTTCAATCATTCTCTCCACGTCCCGGTGGCTCGTCTGCATATCCAGGTCTATTATAACGCTCTCGCTCTGTTCCTTCTTCCTGGGATCGTAAGACCTCATCCCGACATTCCTCTTCACCGTAAGTTGTGGGTTTGGGTCTTGATTATGTTATTTACAGCTTTGGAGGGGCCTCTGAAGTAGGGATGTGATAATATTTTATCATTCACCCGTTGCACTTGGGGGGCTTGAAGTTTCTTTTGCTATTTTCTAGGCCATCCCTTAGGGTGCTGCTGGTATTTTCCCGAATAGATCTATGGATTCAACAAAAAAATAACAGGCAAGCACCTCGCCATTACGAACTAACCCTCTAGGAAATTACAACCCTACCCTCATGCATACAAACAGTGCTCGCTATAGCTATCAAGGATTTCTTCCAAAAACTCGCTACAACGAACGAAAAGTCCTTAAAATCGGCGAGGTGCGACGGCAAATAAACACTTGGAAACACACTCCCTCGCTTAGATAATATTAGTACGGGTGTGTGTGGTTACCAATCTGCCATCCCACAATTTCTGCCTGCGTTTTATTGCCTAAAATGTTACGCCACCCATGTGGTTGGGTTTGGAAGGAGTACCGGTATGTACTCCCACCTTCTCCCCCCCCCCCACCTCTCTTCGCTTCTTTTTTGACTATCGTATATCCCGGCATCCTACTCCCTCAAGAGAGGCTCGGAAACACCGAACCGTACCTTTCAGACAATCGCCGCCTTCTCAACTTTGTAAGTCACTCTTCTACAACACAAGAAGCTGCTGCTGAGAGGATGGATGTGTGAGGAGTGGGATTACCGGATTACATCCTCCCCTGACGTCCTCTTCCCAATCCAGAAGGGGGAAGAAGAAGAAAAACGAACCCCTCATTTCACCCCAGTACTTCCAAATCGGGCGGGGATCGTATTGAGCTGTCGAACTCGTGTCATGTGTCGGGAATTCAGGAACATTTGGGCGTGTGGATATAATACCGGTAAGCCAATTGAAGGCCCCTGTCTTTATAATGATCGAGGATTTTCTCGCAATCGCTCTTAACGTTAATGATATTGACAATTAGTGATGGGTAGATGTGATATAACGGTGATATACTTTCTGTGTAAACAAGTACGTACTCGAGTACCAGTACTGCCTGATGCACGGTACAGTACCGCAAAGTACCGTAAGTGCCCCCTCTTCTGCAAGTTGCCCTCAGTTGAAATTAGGTCATGATAGCTTGTGATTGGCCAACCTGCACTAGCGCACAGGCCCAGTTACAATACAATAGAGCTCAAATCTAAATGTGCTCCTAGGTTGATTAGCAGTGGCAGCGGTACATACCGGTACCTTAAGAGGCAGGCCTTCGGAGGGCACTCCATTTCATTGATGGATGAGGCACTTTAATACCCTACATTTATTAGAAGAAAGCTCGCTCCAAGCCTCCGCCATGCAATAGAAGGAAGGCTAGGCGAACCTGCCAGCGGTGCACCAAAATCTGCGTCCCCAGCAATACATAGTTCCGATCTGCGATACCACCCTACTCGCAATGTCGAAGCGTTTTTAAAAAAGACTACTATTGCATACCACCCAAATACAAGAAAAAATGCCAAATTTCGGTGGTATGCAATAGCAGACCTCTTTAGAGACGCTTCGACATTGCGAGTACACGTACTCGCTGCATCGAAAAATAGTGACGGGCCCCAACTACTTTTTCAAGTCAAAAAGTCACCTTGAAGGGGAAAAAATTTCCCTCAATTTTAAAAGTACATGCCTAGCCAGCCAGCCATCACACCGCTCCACGGTTTTAATCTCCGAAGATATTGCCGGTACCGGTATATGAACGGGAAGAACCGTGATCGCCGGGTTCTCCAAAGTCAAGGTATCTTCCACCTGGGATAAGAAAGAAACGAAAAATCGCGAGGAGCTTGCTAGATAGACCACCCTACCCCGGGGCCGCATGTGAATGTTGCAGTACCGCTATGGTATCAGTATCACTGGCAGGCATCGTAACACTACCCACGACATTCACCCCTCTGTTACCGCCTTGTATGGCTACTGACCGCAGGCCGCCAGTTACACAGACTTGCACGGGTCGAGGAAGAAAAAACAAACTTTCCAAGGCCACCCCTCTCAGCCAACAGCACTGTATGGCTTTGGCACGAGTGTATCAGAGCTTTTTATTGTTATTATTATGAGTGTTACTAATTCACCCACTCGACACCGTACAGTACCGGTGGGCTGTGAAAGGTAGATGGCGGATGGGTCGGGGAACAGCGATTTTAGCGGTGTGCAGAAAACCACAGTACTCGAGTACAGTAACCCACGGCGAAGCGGTGAGGCGAGAACGCCCATAGCGCTTTTGTAGAACAGGGATCATTTGTATGGGCATTTTCGCTACGGTATGCCGTGGGATACGGCACTCTATTTCCGCTGGCCCATACCGGACCGGTACTCGGGTAGTAATGAGGACAAGGGTTTCGCTTTCGGGTTGGATCTGGTGGACATGCCATACTGTCGCGCAATACCGTACCGGAAGTTACCAGAAACAGTGGAGAGGAAGTGTGTAACCCCCACTTTTGGTTTCCCTCCCATTCTTCTTATTTCTTTTTACCGTTATTTTTATCATTATCATTAAGGACAGGCAGCCCAGCTAACACTAACCTTTGGGCAAGGCTCTTCCAAAGTTTAGAATGATGATGGATTCAAGGGGGTCGAAATGTCAAACCTGCCATAAAAACTAGAATGATTGGACCTCACGCTAGGACGTTGGTGATGCCCCTCCTAGTAAGCTCAGTCTTCTTTCTCTTTTTATTCGTCTCAATGGAGGGGCTGAAAGACAGATTTTTCGCCTTGTTTTTTTCCCCTAATCCAAAGGGGGGAATTCTAGACGTCTTAGCGTGAGATACAACCATCCCAGCCCCTACGCACGCGAGAGAACGACTTAAGTATAGAAAGATAATCGTAAATCCAGCCCTCGGCCGAGTGGAGGACACATAGACAAAATAAAATGGGGTGAAATGAAATATGTGGAGCCTCATAATACCAGATACTATCATAGGAGAAAGTACTACTTGTAGTACCGTAAACCACGGATAAATCCACCCCCCTAACCTTCGCAATCCGAGACAACACACCCCAAGAAGGAACACCAGGACAGTAGTGTTTTTCCAGACGCGTTACCTTATTTAAGATGAGCCCATTTGATCTCATTACCAGTGACTAGTATTCGTAATTCCGTTAACCTGCCCCCCCTGCTAAGCCTATCGTTGTTTGGACAATGAGTTCTGTTGAGATCTCCGATGGTGGGTTTTATCGAGAGTTTACGGTACCGGAATTGCACTACCCTTTGAAAAGTTCCGGTAACAAAACAAGCTCATCCGCTGTGGCTGTGCTGTTGTTGCCTGGTTGGCTGTACTGGTAGGTGGCAACACCTTGCCTTGCCCGCCACAATCAACCAACCAAGTGCTACGCACGAACACAACTGCGGTTGACAAAAGACTTTTCTTCTTTTCTTCTTCGATCAGCAGTTTGAACACAAAGTCGCATATAGCACATTTCTCTTCTCTTGTGTACTCGAGTATTACACACAGTACCATACCCGACGCACATATGAAGAAAAGAAGAAAGAAAAAAACTCTGGTTTTTTTTTTTTTTTGTTAAATCCGTGGTATTGTTTTTAGGTACATGTAAACCAAAGTAAACACTTCCCCCAGGCACAAACCGCTGCATTCGGAGAAGACCCCATGGCAAAGAAAGCCCACCCCCT
>Ga0307509_10006788_pt1 | contig 15234 bp, 14 predicted proteins | sample 10_EM_MG_FD_202245 | JGI IMG/M metagenome (GOLD analysis project Ga0307509, IMG submission 202245) | Populus trichocarpa ectomycorrhiza microbial communities from riparian zone in the Pacific Northwest, United States - 10_EM | ecosystem: Host-associated > Plants > Roots > Unclassified | place...
GCGCGTTCGTGCGTTTCAGTTCGTCGTGCCGCAAGAGCAGGCGCTCAACCCGGTCGGCGAGTTCTTCGATCTTCGACATGGCGCGTGGCGGTGATGAAGGAATGGCGTGAACGACGATTGTAGGCGTGGCCCTCGCCTAGAATGCGCGCTGTTGGTGCCCGTGCCGGCGTTCAGTCGGCACAGTTAAACGGGAAGCAGAAGGATGTCACGCCCCGGCGCGGCGGCCGAATCTGCGCTGCCCCCGCAACGGTACGGCGGACGAAGCCTTCAATCGATCGAACGAACGCTTCAGCGACTGCGCACACACCACTGAGGGCTCGCTGGCCTTTGGGAAGGAACGCAAGCGTTGCTCCGCCAGCCCGGATACCGGCCAACAAGGAGGCGTACCGCGCGAGCGGTGCGTCAAGAGGTGTGCGTCCGCGGGGAAGCTGACGTGCGCGACTTTGCTTCAGTGAGTTCTTCCAATGTTCAAGTTCCTTTCGGTGCATCAAGCACCTCGCGGCGCGCATGCCCGCTCGGCCGCGCCGTGGTTCGCCGCGTCGGTGATCGGTGCCGCTTGTGCAGGTGCGATGGCGCAAACCAGCCTGGCGCCGGTGACGGTCACCGCGACGCGCTTTTCCGAAGCCGCGGCGGATCTGCCCTTCGGTGTCAGCGTGTTGACCGCCGACGATATCAAGGCGTCCGGCGTCGCGACAGTGAACGATGCGATCATGAAACTGCTCGGCGTTCCCGGCCGTCTCGACTTCTATGGCGGCGGTGACTACGGGCTGGATTTGCGCGGCTTCGGCACCACCGCCGACAACAACCAAGTCGTCGTCGTCGACGGCATCCGCATCAACGAGGCGGACCTCGGCGGCACTCGGCTCGCCGGCATCGCGATCGATTCGGTCGAACGCATCGAGGTCATTCGCGGCAGCGGCGCGGTTCTGTACGGTGAAGGTGCCACGGGCGGCGTGATCGTGATCACCACCAAGGCCGGTCGCGGTACGGCACGGAAGAGCCAGGCCGATGTGTACGCAGCCGTCGGCAGCTTCGGCTTGCGCGAAGCGCGCGCCACCGGCACGCTCGCAGCCGGCGGTTTCTCGCTCGATGCGGCCGCGAACAAGCGCGACACCGACAACGACCGCGAGAACTTTCGCTCCAAGACCGACGGCGCCTCCGTGACTGGCCAATGGAGCAACGACTGGCTGCGCGCCGGCGTGCGCCACGCCTACGATCACCTCGACACCGGCCTGCCGGGCTCATTGAGCGCGGCCCAATACGAGGCCGACCCGCATCAGACCAACTCACCCTTGGACACCGCCAGCATTCGCAACAAGCGCAGCAGCGTGTTCGGCGAGGCCATGCTCGGTGATTGGCAAATTGGGCTGGACGCCGGCTGGCGCGACAAATCGCTGAACAGCAACAGCGGCGGTTTCGGCTATGCCTACGACATCGACGCCAGCACTTACGCGCTGCGGGCGCGGCACGCGGCGACATTCGGCGCGTACGCCAACAGCTTCATCGCCGGCATCGACCACGATGCGTGGAAGCGCACGGTGCTGGGTTCGTTCGGTTCCGAGGCGAACCAGCACTCGCAGGCGCTGTACCTGCGGGACGAGCTCGCGCTGCCCGGCGGCACGCGCCTGAGCGCCGGGTGGCGCACGCAGAGCGTGAAGAAGGACAACAGTACTGCGACGACGAGCATCGACGAGCGCCCCAACGCCTGGGAACTCGGCGTGGTGCAGCCGGTGGGTGCGGGCGTGTCGGTCTACGGCCGCTATGGCCGCAGCTTCCGGCTTGCCAACGTCGACGAATTCGGTTTCACCACGCCTGGGGTCGAGCTGAAGACGCAGACCTCGCGCGACGCCGAACTCGGCGTGCGCTGGAACTACGTCGGCGGCCGGGCCGAGCTGCGCGTGTACCGCAGCGCGCTCACGAACGAGATCGGCTATGACCCCAACGCGGTCGGCAAGAACAGCGCGTTCGGCTTCAACGGTGCCAACGTCAACTTCGATCCAACCCGGCGCGAAGGGCTGGAGCTCGAAATCAGACAGGCGCTCGCTGCGAACGCGAACCTGCACATCAACGCCGCGACGCGGCGCGCGCGTTTCACCACTGGCAGTTACCAGGGCAAGGACGTGCCGCTGACGCCGCGGCATACGCTGTCGGTGCGCGCCGACTGGTCGCCCGCGGCCGGGCACCGGATCGACGGCGGCGTCAACGTCGTGTCCTCGCAAAGCCCCGACTTCGACAATGCCTGCCGGATGCCGAGCTACACGACCGCCGACGTGCGCTACGCGTACCAGTGGAGCGCGGCCGAGCTCGCGATCGGTGTGTCGAACCTGACTGATGCCAAGTACTACACGCAGGCCTTCTCATGCGTCAACGGCGGCGCGGTCAGCTCGATTTACCCGGAAGCCGGGCGCGCCGTTACCGCGTCGGTGCGTCTGCACTTCTAGACTTGGGCATGCGCGTGCCCCACGAGCTCATCCTCGGCGGCCAGCGCAGCGGCAAGTCGCGCTGCGCCGAGTCGCGTGCCTCGGCCTGGCTCGCGCACCCCGGCCGCTCGGCCGTGCTGATCGCCACCGCGCTCCCCGATGACGAAGAGATGCGCGCCCGCATCGCGCAGCACCAGGCCGACCGCGCGCGGCGCGTGCCGTCGCTGCTGACCGTCGAAGAGCCGCGCGAGCTCGCGCGTGCCTTGATCGAGCACAGCGCGCCGTCGCGCCTGGTCGTGGTCGACTGCCTGACGCTGTGGCTCACCAACCTGCTGATGCCGATGCACGGCGACGCGCTCGACGACACGAGCCTGGCGTCAGCCACGAGCGCCTTGAGCGACGCGCTGCGCCGCGCGCCCGGTCCGGTGCTGCTGGTCTCGAACGAGATCGGTCTCGGCCTCACGCCGCTGGGCAGCGACGCGCGTCGTTTCGTCGACGAACTGGGCCGCCTGCACCAGCTCGTCGCGCAGTCGTGCGAACGGGTGACGCTGATGGTCGCGGGCATCGAGATGCCGGTGAAGCGGCCGGCCGCATGAACACCTGGCTGGCGCGTGGCGTGCTCGCTTTGCTGCTGTGCTGCCACACGCTGGCCGGCGCGCAGATCAGCGTGCGCGACGACCGCGGCGCCACAGTCGTGCTGCCCGCGTCGCCGCAGCGCATCGTCAGCTTGCTGCCCTCGCTCACCGAGAGCGTGTGCGCGCTCGGCGGCTGCGCGCGGCTGGTCGGCACCGATCGCTTCTCGAACTCGCCGGCGAGCGTGATGTCGCTGCCCAAGCTCGGCGGGCTGGAAGACGCGCAGATCGAACGCGTCGCCGCGCTCAAGCCCGACATGGTGCTGGCCGCGCCGTCGGCACGCGCGATCGACCGGCTCGAAGCGCTGGGCCTGAAGGTGCTGGTGCTCGAGTCGCGCGATCATGCCGACGTGCAGCGCACCTTGAAGACGCTCGCGCAATTGTTGGGGGCACCGGCCGACGCCGACAAGGTCTGGGCCGTGATCGAGCGTGAGATCGTCGATGCCGCGACGCGCGTGCCGCCGCGCCTGCGCGGGCAGCGCGTCTACTTCGAGGTCGATGCGACGCCCTATGCCGCGGGCGCGTCGTCGTTCATCGGCCAGACGCTGAGCCGGCTCGGCCTGGCCAACGCGATCCCGCCCGAGCTCGGGCCGTTCCCGAAGCTCAACCCCGAGTACGTGCTGCGCGCCCAGCCCGACATCGTGATGGCCGCGCAGCGCAACCTCGACGAGATGCCGCGCCGCCCCGGCTGGTCCGCGCTGCGGGCCTTGCAGCGCCATCAGGCCTGCGGCTTCGACAGCGAGCACTACGAGCTGCTGATCCGCCCCGGGCCGCGCATGGGCGAAGCTGCGCGCGCATTGGCAGACTGCCTGACTGCGCTCGACAAGGTGACGCGATGACGGGCCGCCGCGCCGGGCCGCCCCAAGCAAGGCCCGACCCTCTCGGAGGGTTGCTCGTCGTACTCGACGAGTGGGGTGCCCCATGAACCTCGATCGCGCGCGCCGCATTCGCCTGAGCGTCGGCCTCGTCGTGCTCACTGCGCTGCTGCTCGCCGCGGGCCTTGCGGCCGGCAGCGAAGGCTGGTCGATCACTGATCTGATGCAGATGCTGAACAGCCCGGACGCCGCGCTGATCGTCGGCCAGATTCGCGCGCCGCGCACCCTCGGCGCGTGGCTCACCGGCGCGCTGCTTGGCCTCGCCGGCGCGACCGCGCAAGGCCTGTTCCGCAACCCGCTCGCCGACCCATACCTGCTCGGCTCGGCCTCCGGTGCATCGCTGGGCGTCGTGCTCGTGCTTGCGGCCAGCGCGCTCGCCGGCCACGGCATCAGCCTCGCGACCGTCGACGTGCTCGCGCGCGTCGGCCTCGTCGGTGCGGCCTTTGCGGGCGCCTTGCTCGGCGTGCTGACCACGCTGACGCTCGCGCGCGGCGCGCAGCAAACGGTGCGGCTGCTGCTCGCCGGCGTGGTCGTCGGTGTGGTGCTGTCGGCCTTCAGCGACCTGGTCACGACGGCTGCGCCCGATGCGCTGCGCGGAAAGCAGGTGTTCATGCTCGGCAGCACCGGCTTTCTGGGTTGGGGCAGTTGCCTGGCGCTGGGCGCCGGCCTGCTCGTGTGCGCGCCGCTGAGCTGGCGCTGGTCGCGCGCGCTCGACGCGTTGACATTGGGCGAAGACAGCGCGCGCAGCCTCGGCCTCGATCTGACGCGCGTGCGCATCGCGCTGGTCGTGATGCTCGCGCTGGCGACGGGTCTCGCCGTCTCGCAGGCCGGCCTGGTCGCCTTCGTCGGCCTGGTCGCACCGCATCTGGTGCGCCGCTTCGCGCCGGCGCCGCACGGCTTCACGGCGCTCGCCAGCGCCGGTGTCGGCGGCACGCTGCTGCTCGCCGCGGACGTGCTCGCCCGCAGCCTGATCGCGCCGCAAGAGGTGCCGGTTGGCGTGCTCACTGCGCTACTCGGTGGCGGCTATCTGCTGTGGCTGCTGCACCGGCGGAGGGTCGTGTGACGGCGCCCGCGCTTCAGTCGCTGCGCGTCAGCGTGCGCCTCGGTGCGACCCTGGCCTTGGACGACGTGAGCTTCGCGCCATCGCCCGGCTGGACGGCCATCGTCGGCCCGAACGGCGCCGGCAAGTCGACGCTGCTGCGCGTGCTCGCCGGCCTGCAAGCGCCCGATGCCGGCACGGTGTCGTTGAACGCGCGCGCGCTGCTCGAGTGGCCGGCCCGCGCGCGCGGTGCGCAGATCGCGTGGCTGGCGCAGCAGGCCGACACCAACGGCGAGCTGACGGTGCGCGAGGTTGTGCAACTCGGGCGCTTGCCGCACCTCGGCCTGTTCACGGCGCCGCGCGCCGAAGACGATGCGGCCGTCGAGCAGGCGATGCGCGAGACCGAATGCGCGGCGTGGCAGGCGCGCCGCCTGCATGAGCTCTCGGGCGGCGAGCGCCAGCGCGTGCTGCTCGCGCGCGCGCTGGCAGTGATGGCGCCGATCCTGTTGCTCGACGAGCCGACGACCCACCTCGACCCGCCGCACCAGGTCGCGCTGGTGCGGCTGCTGCAACGCCAGGCCCAGCTCGGCCGCACGGTGGTCAGCGTGCTGCACGATGTGTCGCTCGCGCTGCTCGCGGATCGGCTGCTGGTGATGAATCATGGGCGCGTCATCGCCGAGGGTTCGCGCGACGACCCGGCGCTGCATGCCGCGTTCATCGATGTGTTCGCAGGCGCGATCCGCATCGAGCGCATCGGCGAACGCTGGATCACCGTACCGCAACTGGAGCAATAGACCCGATGGACATCGAAACACCCCCGACCGACGCATGCAGCGCGAAGGCCACCGGCGAACGCCGCGGCCTCGTGTTCGTCCACACCGGCGACGGCAAGGGCAAGAGCACCGCCGCGTTCGGCCTCGCGCTGCGCGCACACGGGCGCGGCAAGGCCGTGAAGATCTACCAGTTCATGAAGGTGCCGTCGGCGCGCTTCGGCGAGCACCGCGTGTTCGAGCAGCTCGGCGTGCCGATCGAAGGCCTGGGTGACGGCTTCAGCTGGAAGAGCCGCGACCTCGAACACTCCGCGCAGCTGGCACGCGACGGCTGGGCGCGCGCCGCGGCGACCATCCGCGCTGGCGCGCACTTCCTCGTCGTGCTCGACGAGGTGATGTACCCGCTGCGCTACGGCTGGCTGCCGCTGGACGAGGTCTTGACCTGCCTGCGCGAACGGCCGGCGAATGTGAGCGTGGTGCTCACCGGTCGCGGCGCGCCGCAGGAGCTGATCGACATCGCCGACACCGTCACCGAGATGACGCTGCACAAGCACCACTTCCAGGCCGGCGTGCCGGCGCAGCGCGGCATCGAAGACTGATCACGATGCAAGCGCGTGCCGCGATCAGATGAGCTGGCCACCTGCGCTGACCCTGGCGCTGGCCGTGCCGCTGGCGTGGGCGATCGATGCCCGCTTCGGCGAGCCGCGCGATGCTTTGCATCCGGTCGCGTGGCTGGGTCGCGCACTCGCGCCGGTGGGCCGCGGGCTGCGCCAGCTGAGCCCGGCGCCGGCCTTCGTCGGCGGGGCCGCCGTGTGGCTCGTCGGCGCCGGTGCGATCGCGTGGCTCGCATGGGCGCTGCAAGCGGCGTTGATCGGCAGCAGTGCCTCGCCGTGGTTTACGGTGCCGCTGCTGGCGCTGCTGCTCAAACCAACCTTCGCGTGGCGCATGCTGCGCGACGAAGCGGCCGCCGTCGAGGCGGCGTTGGCTGACGAAGGCGTCGACGCGGCGCGCGTCAGGCTGGCCCGTCTCGTCAGCCGCGACGTGCGCGTGCTCGACGCCGAGCTGATCCGCGAAACCACCATCGAGACCATTGCCGAGAACCTCAACGACTCGGTCGTCGCGCCGCTGTTCTGGTACGCGCTGTTCGGGCTGCCGGGCGCGGCGGTCTATCGGTTTGCGAACACGCTCGATGCGATGTGGGGCTACCGCGGCGCGTGGGAATGGGCCGGCAAATGGAGCGCGCGCGCCGACGACGTGCTGTCGTGGCTGCCGGCGCGCATCACCGCGTTGTTGCTGCTGCCGACGCCGCGCTTGTTCGAGCAGGCGCGGCAGACGCCGTCGCCGAACAGCGGCTGGCCGATGGGCGCAATGGCGCTGCGGCTGGGCGTGCGTCTGCGCAAGCCGGGCGTGTACGAGCTGAACGGCGACGCACCGTCGCCGACAGCCGAGCAGGTGCGTCTTGCACTCGCCCATGCGGCGTGGGTCGCAGGCATCAGCGTCGTGCTCGTCGTCTTGGCCTGGACGGCCCGGGCCGCATGACTGCGCGTGCCGTCATGGTGCTGGGCACGACCAGCAACGCCGGCAAGAGCTGGCTCGCCACCGCGCTGTGCCGCTGGTATGCGCGCCAAGGCCTGAAGGTCGCGCCGTTCAAGGCGCAGAACATGAGCAACAACGCGCGCGTCGTCGTCGGGCCCGACGGTGCGGCCGGCGAGATCGGCAGTGCGCAGTACTTCCAGGCGCTCGCTGCGCGCGCCGAGCCCGAGGTGCGCATGAACCCGGTGCTGCTCAAGCCCGAGCGCGACACCGCCAGCCAAGTCGTCGTGATGGGCCGCGTGCGTGCCGATCTCGCGGCCGTGCCGTGGCGCGAACGCAGCGAGCGGCTGTGGCCGTTCGCGCGCGACGCGCTGCAGGCGCTGATGGCCGAGAACGACGTCGTCGTGCTCGAGGGCGCGGGCTCGCCGGCCGAGATCAACCTGCACGCGAACGACTACGTCAACATGCGCAGCGCGCGCGAGGCGCAGGCCGCCTGCCTGCTGGTGACCGACATCGATCGCGGCGGTGCGTTTGCGCACCTGTTCGGCACGCACCAGCTGCTGCCCGAGGCCGAGCGCGCGCTGATCCGCGGCTTCGTGCTGAACCGCTTTCGGGGCGACGCGCGCCTGCTCGCGCCCGGCCCGGCGCAACTGCAATCGCTCACCGGTGTGCCGACGGTCGCGGTGCTGCCGATGTGGCGCGAGCACGGCCTGCCGGAAGAGGATGGCGTGTTCGACGCCGCACCCAGCGGCGGCAGCGCCGGCGGCCCGCTGATCGCGGTCATCGCGTATCCGCGCATCAGCAACCTCGACGAGTTCCAGCCGCTGCGCCATGTGCCGAACCTGCGCCTGCGCTGGGCGCGCACGCCGGCCGAGCTCGACGGCGCCGATTGGGTCGTGCTGCCCGGCTCCAAGCACACCAGCGGCGATCTCGCATGGCTGCGTGCGCAGGGACTGGATGTGGCGATCGCGCGGCATGCGGCCGCGGGCAAACGCGTGCTCGGCGTCTGCGGCGGACTGCAGATGCTGGGCACCGAGCTGCGCGACCCGCACGGCGTAGACGGCAGCGCCGCCGGACTCGGCCTGCTGCCCCTGATCACGCACTTCGACCGCCACAAGCTGCTGCGCCGCACGCGCGCCGCGTTCGGCGACACGGCAGACGAATGGGCCGCGTTGGCGGGCGTCGCCTTCGAGGGCTACGAGATCCGCCACGGCCGCACCGAGGCGCACGCCGACGTGCGCGTCGCGTTGCGCAATGAAGTCGGCGAGCCCATCGGCTGGCAGCACGGCCCGGTGCTCGGCGTGTACGCACACGGCTTGTTCGAATCGGCCGACGCGATGCGCGCGCTGTTCGGCGCCGGCATTCGCACGCTGGACAGCGTGTTCGATGGCCTGGCCGACTTCATCGATCAACACTTCGAGCCGGGCGCGTTGCCCCGGCTGATCCAAGCCTGAAAGCCCATCCACCATGCCGACCCTGCCATTGATCTCCCCCATCGCCGATGCCGCGCTCGCGCAGCGCTTGCAGCACCGCATCGACCAGCAGACCAAGCCGCGCGGCGCGCTCGGCCGGCTCGAGGCGCTGGCGCTGCAGATCGGCCTGATCCAGCGCAGCGACGCGCCCGCGCTGCACGCACCGCAGCTGGTCGTGTTCGCGGCCGACCATGGGCTCGCGGCGCACGGCGTGTCCGCGTACCCGAGCGACGTCACCTGGCAGATGGTCGAGAACTTTCTCGCCGGTGGCGCCGCGGTCAGCGTGCTGGCACGTCAGCATGGTCTGGCACTCACGGTGGTCGATGCCGGCGTGCGCCACGACTTCGCGCCGCGCGCGGGTCTGCTGAATCGCAAGGTCGGCGCCGGCACCGCGAGCGCGCTCGACGGGCCGGCGATGACGCCGGCGCAGTGCGCGCAGGCCATCGCGGCCGGCCGCGAGGTGGCGAGCGCGCTGCCGGGCAATGTGCTGCTGCTCGGCGAGATGGGCATTGGCAATACGTCCAGCGCGGCGCTGCTGCTGGCGCGGCTGGCGGGCTGCGAGATCGACGCGTGCGTCGGCCGCGGCACCGGGCTCGATGACGCGGGTTTCGCGCGCAAGCGCGCGGTGTTGCGCGAGGTGCTGGTGCGCCACGCGTCGGCCACGCATCCGCTCGACGCGTTGGCCGCGTTCGGTGGCTTCGAGATCGCGATGATGGCCGGTGCGGCCTTGCAGGCGGCGAGCGAACGGCGCCTTGTGGTGGTCGATGGCTTCATCAGCGGCGCGGCGATCCTGGTTGCGGCCAGGCTGGTGCCGACGGTGCTGGACTACTGCGTGTTCGCGCATCGCTCCGACGAAGCCGGCCACGCGCTGATGCTGTCGCAGCTGAACGCGGCACCTTTGCTCGACCTCGGCCTGCGGCTCGGCGAAGGCTCGGGCGCCGCGCTCGCGTGGCCGCTGATCGCGAGCGCCGTGCGGCTGCTCGCCGAGATGGCGAGCTTCGAGTCGGCGGGTGTTTCTGATCGTGAGCCTTCGGAGCGAGGCGAGAGGTGATCCACGAGCTGCGCCTGTTCTTCATCGCGCTGCAGTTCCTCACGCGCGTGCCGGTGCCGCGCTGGGTCGGCTTCGAGCCCGCGTGGTTGACCCAGAGTGCACGCCACTTTCCGGCCGTTGGCTTGTGCGTGGGCGCGGCCTCGGCGTTCGTGTTGACGGCGGGGGATGCGCTGTTCGGCTACGCCGTGGCGGTGGGCCTGGCGATGGCCGCGAGCGTGCTGATCACCGGCGGGTTTCACGAAGACGGATGGGCCGATACCTGCGATGCGCTCGGCGGTGCGGTCAGCCGCGAGCGCGCGCTCGAGATCATGAAGGACTCGCGCATCGGCGCCTATGGTGCGATCGGTCTGGTGCTGATGCTGGGGTTGAAGGCGGCAACGCTCGCATCGCTGCCGCTCGCTGCCGCGGTGCCGGCGCTGCTGCTCGCGCACACTGCGAGCCGCGCCGCCGCGGTGATGTTGATGCGCGTGCTGCCGTATGCGGGCGATGTCGGGCAGGCCAAGGCCAAGCCGATGGCGCAACGCATCGGGACGATCGAGGTGCTGGTCGCGTGGGGCTGGGTGGCGTTGGTCAGCGCGGCACTCGTGTGCTACGCGCCGCCACAGGCGCCGGCCGCGCTGGCGGCCCTGGGACTCGGGCTTGTCGGCACCGTGGGCTGCGCGCGCTGGTTGCGTCGTCGCCTCGGCGGCTACACCGGCGACGCCTTGGGCGCGACGCAGCAGATCACCGAACTGCTGATGCTGCACGCACCGCGGGTCGTGATCACGTCACCGCTGCGGCGCGCGGCCGATGTCGGCCGCTGGCTCGCGCGCTGGGGCTGGGAGCATCGCGTCGACACACGTCTGAGCGAACTCGACTTCGGCGCGTGGGACGGGCGGCCGTGGCATGAGATCGGCGCCGCGCCTGTCGATGCATGGTGCGCCGACTTCGCGCGACATGCGCCTGGTGGCGGCGAGCCGGTGGCGTGCCTGCTGCGACGCTGCGATGCCTTCCTGCGCGAGACGCCGTGCGGCATCGTCATCGCCCATGCCGGCTGGATCAGCGCGGCGCTGTGGCTGGGGGAGCACGACGGGCAAGAACCTAGCGCCGCGCAGTGGCCCGCGGCCGTGCGCTACGCCAGCCTCACCGCGCTGCGCGCACGCGCCTGAAGACCGGGCCGGCTCAGATCTTGGTTGGGTCCAGCGGCATCGGCATCGTCGCGAGCCGGTTCGGCGTGCTGGTTTCCCAGAGGGCGCCGGGCGCCGTGTCGACCGACATCGAGAGCACGTGCATCAAGGCCAGGGTGGCGCGCGAGGCGATCTTGCGCAGCGCTTGCAGCTGGCGCTGCGTCCAGTCGACCGGCGTGCCGAGCTGCTCGCAGCTGAAGGTGCCGAACAGCGCACCGTTGACCGAGAAGCCCATGTCCATCAGCGCGACCACCTGGCTGGCGGCCAGGTACTCGCCGAGGGCGCCGCTGTCGATCGGATCGCCGGTGGCCCGAGTCACCGTGACGCTGCCGTCGCGCTGCAGTTGTTCGAAGTACAGGCTGTCGGCAGCATGCTGGATGTCGGCCGCGCTGACGATGCGATCCAGGCTCGCGTCGAACATCGCGACACAGCGCGAGGTGCGGCCTTGCTCGGTGTCGACGAACAGGCGCAAGCCGGCGCGCGGGCAGCCGATCTGCATGGCGACGAAGCGCATCAGTTGATCGAGGTATTGCGCGCTGTCGATCTCGCCGCGTTCGAGACGGCCGGAGATTTCTTGCAGATCGAGTCGATCAGACATGCCGGAATTATGGGCGTGCCGGCAAGTACAAAGGGGCTGAATCGCACCAGCGCGACACCGCGCATTGTGGGCACAGCGGCCGGCGTGCCTGGCAGACGTAGCGGCCATGCAGGATCAGCCAGTGGTGCGCGTCGACGAGGTAGGCGGCGGGCACGCGCTTGAGCAGGCCGAGCTCGACCGCGATCGGTGTCTTGCCCGGCGCCAGTCCGGTGCGGTTGGCGACGCGGAAGATGTGCGTGTCGACCGCCATCGTCGGTTCGCCGAACGCGACGTTGAGCACGACGTTGGCGGTCTTGCGGCCGACACCGGGCAACGCTTCGAGTGCTTCGCGGCTGCGCGGCACGATGCCGCCATGACGCTCGATCAGCAGCCGGCAGGTCTCCATCAGGTTCTTCGCCTTGGTGCGGTACAGGCCGATGGTGCGGATGTGTTCGGTCAGTGCTGGCAGGCCGAGCGCGAGCATGCGCTGCGGCGTGTTGGCGATCGCGAACAGCCGCCGCGTCGCCTTGTTCACGCCGACATCGGTGGCCTGCGCCGACAGCAGCACCGCGGCCAGCAGCTCGAAGGTGTTGGTGTATTCGAGCTCGGTCTCGGGCTGCGGGTTGGCGGCCTTCAGCGTCGCGAAGAACGGGGCGATGTCCTGTGTTTTCATCGGCGCATTGTGCTCAACGCGGCGAGGCGCTCGCTGCGCTCGAGCTCGTCACGCTGCTCGCGCTGCCGGTGCCACGCGTAGCGCTCGGCGGCTTGCGTGGCTTGGGCGCTGCTCCAGGCCTGCCAACCGGTGCGCGGGCCGGTCACCGGCTGCAGCGAGATGCAGTCCACCGGGCAGACCGGGATGCAGAGTTCGCAGCCGGTGCACAGATCGTCGATGACGGTGTGCATCGCCTTCGGGCCGCCGACGATGCAGTCGACCGGACAGGCCTTCAGGCACAGCGTGCAGCCGATGCACCACGCCTCGTCGATCACCGCGAGCTGGCGCGGTGCTTCGATGCCGTTGTCGGGGTTGAGCGGCAGCACCGGGCGGCCGGTGAGGGCGGCCAGGCGCCTGATCCCTTCGGCACCGCCTGGCGGGCACTGGTTGATCGCGGCCTCGTCGGCGGCGATGGCGTCGGCGTAGGCGCGGCAATCGGGGTAGCCGCAGCGCGTGCACTGCGTCTGCGGCAAGGCGTCGTTCAGCGCCTGCGCCAGCGCGCTCGTCACCACGCTCACCGCAGTCGCCTCAACGACGGGCGCGCGCCGCCTTCTTTGCGGTGACGGTCGCGGTGGCCTTGGCCGATGCCTTCTTCGCAGCGGTCGCGGCGGACTTGTGGTTCGCGCCGGCAGCAGCCTGGTGGCTCGCGATGAAGTCGCGCACCTTCGGGTAGATCTTCTCGCGCCAGCGACGGCCCGAGAAGATGCCGTAGTGGCCGGCACCGATCGCGTCGTAGTGGAACTGGCGGTCCTTCGGGATGCCGGTGCACAGGTCGTGTGCCGCGCGCGTCTGGCCGGCGCCGGAGATGTCGTCGAGCTCGCCCTCGATGGTCAGCAGGGCGCCGGTCTTGATGTCCTGCGGACGCACGAGTTCGTCGCCGACCTTCCAGTTGCCGTTCACCAGGGCGAAGTCCTGGAACACGGTGCGGATCGTGTCGAGGTAGTACTCGGCCGGCATGTCGAGCACGGCGTTGTATTCGTCGTAGAAGCTGCGATGGAACTCGGCGCTGTCGTCGTCGCCGCGCACCAGGTCGAGGAAGTAGTCGTAGTGCGAGCTGAGGTGGCGGTCCGGGTTCATCGCGACGAAGCCGGTGTGCTGCAGGAAGCCCGGGTACACCGCGCGCCCGCTGCCGGGGAAGTTCGTCGGCACGCGATAGATCACGTTGTTCTCGAACCATTCGAACGGCTTGTTGATGGCCAGGTTGTTGACCGCCGTCGGGCTCTTTCGGGCGTCGATCGGGCCGCCCATCATCGTCATCGTGCGCGGCGTCTTCTCGCCTCGGCTGGCCATCAGGGAGATCGCCGCGAGCACCGGTACGGTGGGCTGGCAGACCGAGATCACGTTGACCTCGGGGCCGACGTGGCGGATGAACTCCTGCACGTAGGCGACATAGTCGTCCAGATGGAACGGCCCGGCATCGAGCGGGACCATGCGTGCGTCGGTCCAGTCGGTGATGTAGACCTTGTGGTCCTTCAGCAACTCGCGGACGGTCTCGCGCAGCAGCGTCGAATGGTGACCCGACAGCGGCGCGACCACCAGCACGGTCGGCTGGTCCTTCAGCCGCCTCAGCACGGCGACGTCGTCGGTGAAGCGCTTGAAACGCAGCAAGCGGCAGAACGGCTTGGTGATCGCGACCTGCTCTTGTACCGCGACATCGACCTTGTCGACCTTGACCGAGGTGATGCCGAACTCGGGCTTCTCGTATTCCTTCGAGAGCCGGTGCATCAAATCGAGCCCGGCCGAGACGCGCTGCGCACCGGGGGTGTGCGCGAACGGCGAGAGCGGATGGTTGTACAACTTCGAGGTGGCGCTGGCGAACTCCGCGAACGGGCTCAGCAGCGCACGTTGGGTTTCATAGAGTTGATACAGCATCACAGGACCTAAAAGGTGAAAGAACGGCGTGAGCCGGTGGACCGCATGGCACGATATTTGTGCAATGCAGCATTCTAGGCGGGTGCATACCATATTGCAGCACCCGCTGCCGAGGTGAAACCCGAATCAACGCCCCATTCAGGGGCGAGTTCTCGGTGCGGTCAGCGCGAAACCGCCAGGATCGCTGCCACCGTCGCGTCGATATTCTTGCTGTTCAGCGCAGCCACACAGATGCGCCCCGAATCGACGCCATAGATGCCGAACTCGCTGCGCAGGCGCTGCATCTGCTCCTTGCCCAGGCCGGAATAGCTGAACATGCCCTTCTGGCGGGTGATGAAGCTCATGTCCTGCTTCATGCCGGCAGCGCTCAGCTTGGCTTGCAGCGCGATGCGCATTTCCTTGATGCGCACGCGCATGCCGGCGAGCTCCTGTTCCCACAGCGTACGCAGCGCCGGCATGGTCAGCACCAAGGCGACGACCTGGGCGCCGTGCGTCGGCGGGTTGGAGTAGTTGGTGCGGATCACGCGCTTGAGCTGGCTCAGCACGCGATCGGCTTCTTCCTTGGAGGCGCAGACGACGCTGAGTGCGCCGACGCGCTCGCCGTAGAGCGAGAAGCTCTTCGAGAAGCTGGTCGCGACGAAGAAGTCGAGGCCCGCGTCCATGCACATGCCGACCACCGCGCCGTCTTCGGCAATGCCTTCGCCGAAGCCCTGGTAGGCCATGTCGAGGAACGGCACGAGGCGGCGCGCCTTGACGGTGGCGATGACTTGCGCCCACTGCGCCGGCGTGATGTCGTAGCCGGTCGGGTTGTGGCAGCAAGCGTGCAGCACGACGATCGTGCCCGGCGCGGCCTGGTTCAGTGCGCCCAGCATGCCGGCGAAGTCGATGCCGCCTTCGGTATCGCGCTTGGCGGCGTCGTAGTACGGGTACTGCGCGACCGTGAAGCCGGCGCTCTCGAACAGCGCGCGGTGGTTCTCCCAGCTCGGGTCGCTGATCAGCACTTGCGCGTTCGGCGTCATGCGCTTGAGCAGGTCGGCGCCGATCTTCAGCCCGCCGGTGCCGCCCAGCGCCTGCACGGTGGCGATGCGGCCGGCTTTGACGGCCGCGCTGTCGGC
>Ga0307509_10006789_pt1 | contig 15233 bp, 21 predicted proteins | sample 10_EM_MG_FD_202245 | JGI IMG/M metagenome (GOLD analysis project Ga0307509, IMG submission 202245) | Populus trichocarpa ectomycorrhiza microbial communities from riparian zone in the Pacific Northwest, United States - 10_EM | ecosystem: Host-associated > Plants > Roots > Unclassified | place...
GGAAGGTGAAGGCGCCAGTGGTTGTTCCCTACCTCGAGGCCGGCCACGGGAAGAAGAGAATCACTCCCTCGTTGACCCCCTTTGATCGATCGCTCCTCGTTTTCGCCTACCCTTTCAAGTTACCCTATCTGGTCACCCATACCTGTGCCCTGTCGCGTTTCGTCTGTCCTGACCTTCCGCTCTTGCTCTCTTTTTATTTTATTTTTTATTTTCTCACCTCGTTGTCTCTCGGTTTTCTCAAACCCCCGTCACCCTCACATCGATGTTTCTCGCCCTCCTCGCAACTGATCCTGTTTTTTTCCTCTTTGAACCCTGTTTGCTCTCTTCTGTTTGCTTTCGACTCACTGTAGTTTGTACCATTCTCTCTCGTTCCGTCAATTGCATCCCCTCCACCCCCTGCGCTGCCCCAAACAATACGTCTTGCCTAGTCTAGATTGTAGAACCCGCTCGCAGTTTGTCGTTGAATAACCTGTTATCAATTTCAACCCTGTGATAATCATCCTTCCGATGAACTCGTGGAGCGTGCCCCTCAATCCTCAGCCCATTTGTCAAAGTGCGCGTCTAACCGGACTTTTATGTACGCCGGGCTGGGGGACGACTCCACTTTACTCTCACCCGTTGGGCGTCTGCCTCGGAAAATCACCCTGTTATGATGGTCCGGTAACATGATGCAACCTCCGCCCACCTCCGAGAGAGTCGCCCGTTGATTTGAAAACGGATGACGACCCTATGATGGTCTAGCGGAAAACGTGTTGTCCAACATTGACCACCATATCCCCATCGTTCTCTCACCAATTCACGGGCAGCTGTATTGCGGTATGGTGCGTCCCCCACTCGGCACTTATGAGAGGGGTGGGACACGCGACTCTTCACGCGAGAGAACTCCCCCTTCCAATTCAGTACTTGGGGTAAACCGTAATTGCATTGGTTCCAAAAAAACACCAGCTCCATCCTCATCACTGCACCCGGTGATCCCAACTGGGCGCTTTTCTCGGATGTAGTGGTGATGAATTGGACCCTAGGACTCCACGCCGATGTAAAAAATCACGGCTTCGTTGCCAACCCCAGCGGCGATCCTCGGGATACCCGACGTAGCGAGGAAGTCGAAATCACGGACCTGAAGCGGCCGGGGCGCCAAGGTGAATACCGTGGGTTGGGCGTTTATGTACGAGGTGTTGTGCACGTGGATCACCGCCCCCTTGGAAGGGTCGCCGGTGGATAAAGCGAAATATTCTGAAAACGTGGGGCACCACCTGGTTTGTTGGATTTTTGTAATCCAAAGAGTGGAAAAGCAAGGCGCATATCAGAACGAATTAGTCGCAACGAGGAGGGCTATGAAAAATCAAATGCGAACAGGCGCCTTGTACGGCACTCATCCGCTGACCCGATGCGGCTCGGCGAAGGCGAAAAGACAATAAGGTCTGCTTTGGAAATTTCAAGCACTTACCTGAATTGGTGGCCACCTCCTGCAAAACCGGGGCCACTAACGGCAGGCTTCCCTCCTTGCAAATTTGAAAGGTCCCAAATGGAATACCGTGAGCCATATGTGGCGCCGATTCTGGGATAAGCAAACATCAGATTCGAACGCGCCCACGAAAACACCACACCAGGGGTCACCCCCGGGACCTTCGGTGCCTCGGGAACCGATCCCCCGTTAATAACGCGGAAGAGAATTGTCAGCAACTACGTACACATCTGGATTATCCGCCCTCCATGCCGCGACCCCCACTGAACCAAGACCGCTGACGGCATCCGAAAGCGCACGGGGCTCGACAAGCTCAATGACGTTCAAACGCCTGGAATCTTCTTCAGGGTCTGAACGCCAGTCGGTGAGAAAGATCGTCCCGTGGTTATCTGACACCAGGAATTCCTTGCTACTCAATGGGTGAGAGCTAACTGACGTGAGTGGATGGGGAAATGGAATGGCATAGGCTGCTGGCTGGGGTCTGTCCAGGGAACTACGGTCCTCTACACGATCCGAGCCAGCACTTGGGGATCCACCGGTGGCCCGCATCTCGAGATCCCACACCATCAATATTTTGTCATCTCAAAGGGTGTGAGACGGCGACAAACCGGGTGTTAGGCCACAGTAGCACTCACCTGAGACGGTAGCAACGTAGCGCGAGCTATCCTGGTCATTACCCCCAGAGAAGGACATCCCGGTTACCTTGCCATGATGACCACTGACCAAAAACAGATCTTGAATTGAAGGTGAATACGACAAATCGTCACAGCGTACCTCAAGCCGCCCCCGAACGGGAAAATCTCCTCTGAACCCGAGGCAGACTTGGAGAGCAAGTGGATTCCAAAGTTGGCCGTTGCCACAGCAAGCCTATCCCACGGCAGTGATGTGAGGATGAATCTAAGCCACCGGAGATCGCTGTCTCGACTGACTCTATTGACCAATCGTCGGAAAGCGAAGGGGACACGGTGCGCGACGACCAAGCTATCGCAGTTATCCTGGACCCAACGTTGAAGGTCGCGACCTGTGTCGCGACAGTGTCTAACTGATCCGGTGAATTGGTGGACACAGTTGCGAAATTCGACGTTTAAAGCAACTCACGACTTGTAAGACGGCAACGGAGTGTTCTCCCCCGACAGCCAGGAGATCCGACGCGTCTTGGGAGTGAGAGGCGCGTAAACAGTGGATGAGCGAGCCGTGGTTGTAGCGGATGTCCATGCTTGTTCGCGGATGGGTGGAACGATCGACTGAGCAGCGCTTGCCACCACCCCCACATGCCGCCTGGTGGTCAGAAAGGACCCAATCCGTTCTTGTTCCTTGGTCTCATAGTTGCTTCCTTCGGCTCCTTCGCCCTCATCACGAAGTACCGAGCGAACACCCAACCACTCTCTCAATCCTCTCGTCGCTCCGAAAACCCTCGCGCACCACTGACGGCGTCGTCACGTGAAGAGTTGACCAGCAAACACTAATGCCAGTCTTCGACAAGATAGCAGAAAAACTCCATCCCAAGTCCCCCGCCGCCGGGGGAGAACCCGCGGAGTCGGAGGAGACAGGCATGAAGAAGGAGCCCGCCCTAGATAACTCCAAGATCACCGTCATCTTCGTCCTTGGTGGTCCCGGTGCTGGTGCGGGCTCACAACACACCCAACCTCGAGCACGCAGCTCATAGTCAGTCAACAGGCAAGGGTACACAGTGCGAAAAACTCGTTCAAGAGTTCGGCTTCTGTCATCTGTCCGGTACGCAGCGCGAGTAACTGCTCATCGAATCCCGCTTATCTCCCCCAAACACTTTAGCGGGTGACCTCCTCCGCGCCGAGCAGAACCGTGAAGGGTCCCAGTATGGTGCTATGATCAAACAGTACATCAGAGATGGTCAGATCGTCCCGATGGAGGTCACTGTCAAACTCCTGGAGAATGCGATGAAGGCTGCCTTAAAGGAAGGTAAACCTGGCGAAGGTTGGGCTGACGGAAAGGGTCGCTTCCTCATCGACGGATTCCCTCGGAAGATGGACCAGGCTCTCAAGTTTGATGAGGATGTGTGTTGGATCCCTAACGCAGCTCACGGATGTGTCATTGACTTCATTCTGACAGGTTTGCTTGTCCTCCCTGGTCTTATTCTACACCACGACCGAGGAAGTTATGCTGAAGCGACTTCTGAAGCGAGGTGAGACTAGTGGGAGAGAAGATGACAACGAAGAGAGCATCAAGAAGCGATTCCGTGAGTTATTCCCCTCCCACTCCACGTTCGCCCAGATAATCCATCTCCCTCGAAGACGTTTACAAGGAGACCACTATGCCGGTTGTCGAGTACTACGACAAGCAGGACAAGGTCGCTAAGATCGACAGCAGTCCCAGTGTCGACGAAGTGTACGAAAAGGGTGCAAAGATTGTGCAAGAGCTCCTTGCTGACAAAATAGGCGTCAATGTTACCGCCTGAACACATAGATATCGCTACAGTCCTCCCATACACAACGACTACGCAGAATGTTATCATTTCTAAACATACACAATGAAACCGGATTCCCCACTTGGCGCGGCGGCCATCGTCTTCGCTTTTCCACCTTTGGGTATGGTGGTAATGTGCCCATCATTGCACAAAAGGTGGGCCTTTTCGTCCTCAGTGTCCTGGAGTGAAAGTGAGATCTCCCGATGAAGTGGTGAAAGCGAGGAGCCTACTGGTATCCATTCCCAACCACCACAACGGAAGTATTCAACAACCAACTCCCCCTCACCCGCCGATACGATCTTCCCGGTTGAGTCGTAGCGCAAGTTTATGTGGTTTCCACTCTGATAAACCGCACCCAAAACCGTACCCGACTTTTCCGCGAATCGGATCCTCTCTTCTTCCGCCTCGAGTCCACTCAACGACGCGTCACGGTACGGCCGGATGACGACCATATCCAAGAACGCTCCAGCACGGGGTTCGGCGGTGACAAGGGGGGTGATTTGGAACGTAGGTTCTAACCTGTCTACGTTGACCGTGGAGAGGAAGTAGGCGAATGGTCCATCAATGTCGACGTAGGGATCCTCCTCATCCGATTCGGCATGGGGAACAAATTCCTTGTCGAAAGGGTTCCAGATCTCGACCACGCCGGTGGATTTTGACGGTAAGAGTTTGGCGCAACCGCTGTACCATCTTGTGATGTTTTGGCGTGCTGCGACCTTGAATCTCTCCATGGAGGGTATCTCTGATCTAAGCGCCTCAGAATCGTGCAGAATGGAGGCGTGCAAGGCGGTGGAGGTGACGACGGCGGAAATGGTGGCCTGTTCTCGAACTGGGACCGAGCCTTTGCCTGCGGGTTGGGTGAGAATGTCCGTGATAGCGAGGGTCAAAGGGACGGGCTTGGCCCTCTTGATAAACGCATGTATCCCCTGGAGTTTGTACTGCACCGGATCGTCGTTTGGTTTGGGTAGGAACAGGGAGGAATACAGCGCATTCGCCGTCCCGCACGGAACAAGGACGAGGTTCACTTGAGTGGGGATGTCAGGAGAACGGTTCTTGTATGATGGAGCGAGGGCGATTGTAGATATGATTTCGTGAATCGTCCCATCGCCAGAGGCAACGATTATCTCCAACGGCCCAGATACCGTTGAGTCGACGAATTCGAAAGCGGCGGCCCCTGCATGACCAGCGTGGTCCGTCTCAACGATCTTGGCGATGGGGACATTGCTGGTCTTCAATAGCGGAAGAACGTGGGCTTCTACAAATTCTTTGGCGGCCCTGTCTCCGCCGACCGGGTTGTATATCACCAACGCCATCTGCGGAGAACCGCCATCAGCATACGCGGCTTGCCAGGAAACGAAGCGGAGGACGAACCTGTCGTACTGGATATCAGAGGTTGCTGACTGATGAGGGTTATGTTGGGCCGCTGCAGCAAATCTTTCAGTCCCAGGGCTTTCTCTTCAATGGCGTCATCTGCACCGACTTTGAGGTCTTTCAACCTTGCTCTCATCCAGCTCGGTCAGATTGGCCCGGACAAAACGAAGAACATTGCCCACGCAAGAGAGCAGGTTCTCAAGGCTGCATCTCGAGAGGATGGGCAGAAACCACAGCTGATTGTGCTCCCGGTCAGTGTCACGATCTCGGACATGTTCGGTAGGAACATTGATATCTACTGGTGGACGACGGCAGGAATGTTTCAATTCCCCCTACGGCGCCACTCACTTCCCCGCATATGCGGAGACAATTGGGCACAAGGCCGGAGAGCCGTATGACCCTGCTACAAGCGAGAGCGACACCGTCAGGATGCTCTCAGCTGTTGCCAAGGAGACTGGCGCTTGGCTGGTCGGGGGTATGCACACCTGTATCTCACGGTGTCACTGCAGGAGATTCATACCAGGGAACAGGATCTATTCCCGAAAGAGAGGCATCCACGGGCAATCTCTACAACACATCTACCGTGTATTCACCCCATGGTCCGTTTGCATTCATCCTGTTGTTCGGTTGGTGCCGTTAACCCGGTGACAGGGGAGTTGGTGGCTCTCCACCGCAAAGTTCATTTGTTTGACATTGACATCCCCGGAAAGATTACATTCAGGGTCAGGAGGCTCCATCACGGTCGCCCTTCTTCCGTCGTCTGATCTTACCCCGCCCGATTCCCAGGAGAGCGAGACACTGACGGGCGGCGATTCGCTCAATTACTTTGACACCGGTATGCCACATCTCCGTCCCATCCCCAATCCATAACTCCGCTCACGCCTGATTTGACAGAGTTTGCTCGTATCGGTTTGGGAATATGCTATGACGTGAGGTTCCCCGAACTGACCGCGATTGGCACGAGAAAAGGTCCGTCCGCACTTCGGAACCCAGCCCGATGCTAATCCCCAACGGTTCGGGGTAGGTTGTCAAGTGTTCATTTACCCAGGGGCTTTCAACATGACCACAGGCCCAGTTCACTGGCAACTTCTCCAAAGGGCGAGGTAAGGAAGATGGCCGAAGGTGACAGGCCGAGTGGGTAGCCGGCTTATCGCGCTTCCCAGGGCTGTCGATAATCAAGTGTTCTTTGGGATGTGCAGCCCAGCGCGCGACTTGAGTGCAGGTTACCATGCGGTGCGTCAAAATCTGCTCACGCTGCCCGCAGGACTAACGATCGCGGATCGGATTCAGTGGGGTCACTCGCTCGTGGTGGACCCAATGTACGTATTTTCGTGTGCAGGAGAGTCTCTTGCGTTCGTTGATCTCCTCTTTTCAGGGGGGTCGTGCTTGCTGAAGCTGGCCACGAGGAAGATATCATCCACGTTCACATCGGTAATTGCTTTCTTACTGCACACACATGCCGTGGGCTGATATGTTTTACCCGGTTCCAGATCCTCAGGTGTTTGAGGAGGCAAGAGCGGGGATCCCGGTGACCACTCAGCGGAGGTTTGACGTGTACCCAGATGTGTCTGCTTAGCGTAGAATATTTCGTAGAATTTGTGGATGAATAGATGAATAACTGCGCTTGGAACCTTCGAGCAAGTTCGAGCGCTTTCGGACATCAGCTGCCGCCACCGCTCACTCATCGCCTTTTTTATCCTCAGCGCGATCTGTCTTGTACCTCACCTTCGCCACACCCCCTCCCACTTCCCTCTCTTCCCTTTACCATCTCATCCTCACCTTGTGATTCGTAATGGTCAAGGAGACGTACGCCTTTTCCCGCCTTTTCCAGTCGCTCTAACGGACCGACGCTTGCGTATTACTCAGGAAATATTACGATTTGCTCGAGGTTTCGCCTGATGCAGGCGAGGCTGATCTCAAAAAAGCCTACCGCAAAAAGTGTGTACCGGTCGTGTTTTGGGGGCCATCCCATTCTGAACAAACCTTTTATCACAGGGCCTTGCGATTGCATCCAGACAAGGGTGGCGACCCTGAGTTGTTCAAGGAGGTCACTCACGCGTAAGCCGTTACCCGATATCCTAGGATCAATCACCATCCTCATATACCGTTACTCCAGCTACGAGGTTTTGTCGGATTCCCAGAAACGAAGCATTTACGATGCCCGCGGAGAGGCAGGACTCTCAGAGGCTGGTGGAATGGGTGGAATGGATCCTCAAGTGATAACATCCAGTCCAGTCACACTTCGATGCATTAACGCTAACGGTGTACCTCATCTACTAGGATCTCTTCAGTCAACTGTTCGGTGGTGGCGGGTTCTTCGGCGGGGGCGGCCAACCACGGCAAGGCCCCCGTAAGAGCAAGGATCTTGTCCATCGCGTGAACGTCACGTTGGAAGAGTTGTATCGGGGAAAGACCACCAAGCTTGCTCTCACACGGAACGTTATCTGTACTAAGTGCGCGGGAAAGGGAGGGAAGGAAGGCGCCGTCAAGTCTTGCAGTACATGCAGCGGAAGGGGTATTCGGGTCACACTCCGCCAGATGGGTCCCATGATTCAACAGATCCAACAGCCCTGTGACGAGTGTACGGGGACGGGAGAGGTCATCAACCAGAAGGACAGGTGTAAGACCTGCAACGGTCGCAAGACGGTATCCGAGAAGAAGATGCTGGAGGTGCACATCGACAAGGGCATGAAGGGCGGCCAAACGATAACCTTTCGTGGTGAGAGCGACCAAGCCCCAGGCGTCACACCGGGAGACGTTGTCATCGTGATCGAGGAGAAACCCCACGAACGGTTCCAAAGGAAGGAGAACGATCTGATCACCGATGTCGAGATCGACCTCTTATCGGCCCTCGCTGGTGGCACCTTCGCCATCCGCCATCTGGACGATCGTGCTCTTGTTGTCAATATTCTCCCCGGCGAGATCATCCATGATGGTAAGCTATGCCCTTCCTGTTCCTATCAACATTCGACTGAAGAGAGCCTCCAGGTGACTTGAAAGTGATTCATGGCCAGGGCATGCCCTCGCAACGACACCACGAACCCGGCGACCTTTACGTCAAACTTCGCGTCAAGTTCCCCGACTCCCTCGATCAGAACAAGATTCACCTTCTGGAGTCGGTCTTGCCACCGCGGAAAGCGGTGGAGAAGTTCCCGAAATCCACCATCATGGAGGAGGTGGAACTTGACACCCCTGACCCGAGGCAGCGGGAACGGGCAGCCGACGACGCCATGGACGAGGACGAGGGCGAACCTAGGGTTCAGTGTTCTAATCAGTGATCGTCTCCGACGTCATTTCGGACCCCATCGACCATCCTTTCATTCTCATTTTTCTGCATCTTATCACTACCGTTTTGATGTGTTTTCTATTTCCGGCTCTACTGTTAGAACCTCCTTGTCTCTCGCCGGAGATTCGGCCATAATGATAGAACTGTGCTACCAGCGAGTCTGAAACACATTTTAGAGCCATGAGTGGGGACGCGTGGTTGACCATACCTCTGGGTTGACTTTGAATGCTTGGTAGAGTTCCCTGTTGAACAGGCTGACCTCTGTTTCGTTTTCTGCGATGCGTCAGCAAACGTTTCGCAATGCAACTGGAACTTACCAAAGCCGACCTCCACCAAGGGTTTGGGATCATCGTCAAGTATCCACTCGTCGTGATCAAGATTGATGATAAGATTTGTCGTCTCGTCCAACCTTTAGCGTAAAAAGAACGCCTTCAGAGAGATGGACATACCTTTGCCCCATGCGCCTTCGTGTACAACTTCATCGTGTCTGTTTGATAGATATCGGCCTCATAACGGATGAGTTGGGGTAAACGAGCATACCAAGGTGCGATGCTCGATAAGGCTTCCACCCTGGTTGGGTTTGGATAGCTGAAGTTTAGGGACCTGGTTCATAGAGATCCTCGGCGATTCACGAAGAGAGAAAGCGACAATTACTTTCTTTCGCGATCTCCTTGAGCCTCCCGACCGTGGTGGTCTCCAGGTTGACATCATGCAAAACGAGGGATTTCTCCGTTCTGTACTCGAAGGATTTGACTATCCTCAATGTCAAGGTCGCGGATGTCTTTGGTTTGGAGAGGTTGGTCAGGACGTCTGAGATTCCTCCTTCCTCTGACATGATTCCTGATTCGAGTAGTGATCGAGTTGGAGTGTAAGCTACGGCTCTGCGTCCTCCGCTTAAAAACTTGGAGCCGGGCCCTTCGACTACGCAATGCCATTCGATGCCTCGAGCGAAAAGTCTCCAGAGTTTCTGTCTTCTGCAGCTAGCGACAATGGCCCCGAATCGATCATCGTCAAGCCCGCTGTGCCGCCTTCAATAGTCCAAACGCGACCTTCGCCAGATTCACTCACAACCCTACCCCAGATCCTCTCCTCCCTGTCTTTGTTAGAGTCCGAAGAGGCGGAACTCTCGACAACCCTCCAAGAACTACTGGCAAACCGCGATCCGGTCGTCACCTCGCTCTCGCGGTTACAGAATCTTCTCCCTCAGCTGGACGAACTACGGACGGACGCGTATCTGCTCACTCGGAAGGTTTCGGTCACCGCGGAGACCGCTGACCGGATAGGAGGCAGTGTGCGCGCGCTGGATGAGGAGATGAGGAGGGTGAGGGAGGCTGGCGATCGCGTCGCGCAGGTCATGGATCTCAAGGTATGTCCGCCTACTTCAGGTGTCGTTGTAATGTGGAAAGGTTTACAGGCCATCTAGTCTTCTCTTGCCGCTCTCCGATCCGCTGTTGGCTCTCAGGATTGGGAGTCTGCTACACGACACTGCTCACGCGCTATGGCTCTGCCGCTAGACGTGATAAATGGAGAGTTTGCTCGAGCTACCGTCGTACGTACGCCTCCCTCCAGTAAGCCTCCAATGGATTCTCAACGTGCAAGACTAGCCCACTGCAGAGAATCATATTCCGCCTGTGGAAGCCCTACAAGCTGCCCGCGAAGAGTTGTTAGCAATCTTCAGACGCAACTTTGAACAAGCGTCAACAGCCCGAGACTCTGCCGCAACAAGCCGGTTCTTCAAGCTCTTCCCCGCCATTGGGTGGGAGACGGAAGGTCTCGAGGCATATGCCACCTTTGTCGTCGATCTCGTCCGGGTGCGGGCCCCAACATCAGCTAAAAGTATGGTTCTCACTTTGTAAGTCGCGCTCGACACCACATTTTCTTACTTTGTTTTTAATAGCGTCTTCCCCACTTTACTATATCACAGCCTTAACGGCTCTATTCGAGAGCATCGCACTGATTGTGGATCAACACCAGCCGATTGTGGACAAATATTATGGAAACGGCAAGATGGATAATGTGGTTACGAGACTCATTCAGGAGTGCGATAGGGTTGTGAAAAGTACGCTCGACTCGTTTGAGGAGGAGCGTGCTATGCAGCGGAAAGTTGGTCCTATAGGTCCCACGGACGGAGGGACACTGGCTGATGTTAGCATTCAAGCTCTCGGACACAGGTGCCCCGACCTTGCAGGCGCTTAGTGCGCCACCTTCCGTGGGGTTCAGACCACAAATAATCGTCGATGAAGATATCGTCGATGTCAAGCAGATCGACAAAGTGTTGTCGGAGCTTGCAGCCATATCTGGGAGATGGAACCTCTTCCGCAAATTCATGTTTGACAGACTTTCGGTAATTCATCCTCCTCCTCGCACCTTTCCGCCCGGTGACCCCGTTTATAGGATAATGATTCAGATTCAGAAATTGGGGAGGGCGCCACACATCCAGTGAATGCTCCTGACCTAGCAGAAGATGATGAAGGACCAAGCGCTCCAAAAATTCCGGAAGAGTTTCAGATAATTGAAGCTTCTCAATCACGGGAACTGTTCCGGGGACTCCTCGAGATCTACTATCTCCCTCTCGAAATTTGGTACACAAGGAGTATTATCGACAAGGTAATTCCCCCGTTCGCCAGACGGCTAGGTAATTCTAACCCAGTGTAGGCCCATCGACTTTCCAGCCCAGACCTTTCCCAACCACAAGTAATCACGACCACTCCTGATGACGTCTTCTACTTTTTGAAGGTTATCCTTACAAGGATGCTGTCGACTGGGTCGACCATGGCCGTTGAGAAGGCGTCCGAGTTTCTACAGGGTATCATGGACAAAGACTACGCGAATATCATCAAGAAGAAACTCGATGATGTCTACCGAACGGGCGGGGTATCTGGTGCCGGTGGGGTTCGCGGGGAGAAGGTCGAGAGGGAGCTGAGACAATCATTCATCGTGAGTACCCGTGCGGAAGGGTTACACACCTCCTGATATGATGCTGCATTCCCTAGATCTTGCTGAATGACCTCGATGTTTCAAGTACACATATGGAACGGCTAATTCGGGATTTTGTGGGGTCCCATGCAATATCACAGAATTTCCTGGATTTTGAAGTATCGGCAGTCCGAGAGAGCTTGTCGTCCTTCACCACCCTAGTACCGAAGTTCAGATCCACGCTACGGGTGAGTTTTCCGATCCTAAGTTTGTGTAGTTACTGACGATCCGATACTAGGCCGGCATTGAACAACTATTCAATCAGCTCATGCGACCGAAGCTAAGAACGTTGATTGTTGATGTTTACCGGGACGTGTCATACGCGTTGGATGATGATGGGTATACGGCTGCGGAGTATCAGGATCTTGTGCGGAAGCGCTTCGTGAAGGCATGGGAAGGCCTTATCGATGGATACAAGGTGGGCAGGGACTTGAGACCCCGGATGGTGTCCAATCCAAGGAACTAAACTATCGGTAGGACACTTTTACCGAGTCGAACTACCGGCTGTTCTTCGGCCTCGCACTGGATGTGATTCTGAAACCTTGGGAAAAGGCGGTACTCAGTTTAAAGTACACTGAGGTATTTCTTATCCCTTAGCCCCCGGAAGGTTTCTGAAAGGCGATGGTAGCTTGGTGCAATACGGTCCGACCGAGATCTTCGTTCAGTCACGACGTACCTCTCTTCCCAAACCGCATTTGGGGACGCTCGCGAGAAGTTCACGCGGCTACAGCAGATATCTACTCTGCTTAACCTGGACAACGTACGTGGAGTGGGCCCGACAAGGCGAATTACTGACAGATTCCCTCCGTAGGAAGAAGAGGTGGACCAATTCTACGACAGCTCGGGGATTTCGTGGAAACTTACGTTGAGAGAAGCGCAAGCCATCGCTGGGTTGAGAATATGAGACGATATCTTATACTACAACGTAGATGTACAGGGCCGTCCTGAATCCTAACGCTCTGGTATTAGCCCCGACGGAGTGCATCCAACCTAGCTTGAAGAGAGTCTTCGTCAGGAGTTCCCCCTCCAGTGTCTCCGCCACCCGAACCCGAATCGGTTGGATGTGGAGGTCCCGAGGTCTCCCCAAGTGCAACGGGCTGACGAGATGCGACCTGTGTTGACACTGCAGCCAACCCACTTGGTGTGTCTATTAACTATAGCGAAGTTTAGAAGACCTGTGACGTCGAAGGGACCTCCAGACGTACCTTCTGCGAGAGATCAACGCCAATTTCATCCAAAACCTGTTTGAGAATCTTATCGCCTTCCTCTTCCTCGTCCTCCATATCATCCATGACGTCGTCCACGGCGTCGGACATCATATCCTCCTTCATATCCATCATATCACTTTCCCTCTCGAAATCCATGAGAACCTTGGAGATCGCTGGAAGGTTCATGCCCTTGTTCATGGCCGCCATTGCCTACCCCGATTGAAATATGATCATTGTTACCTGGTGGGATAGGCATTGTGCAGGAACGTACCCGAGTGGCTCCGCGCATGGCCTCCGCCATTTGTTGGTTCGACCGCAGAGTTTGTATGCGTAGACCAACCGCCTGAAGCTGGGTTCGCATCTGGTAGAATTTTTGGACGTAGCGTCGTGTCCGGACCAGATCCTTCGCCATGACTTTACACGCATTCTAATCCCAGCGTCAGGAACAGTGAATTGCAATAAATTCCCAGAGAGCTGACCAGCTGGCCATCCTTCGCACTCTTCTTGATATCCGCAATGAGTTTTTTCTCGGACTGTTCTAGTTTCGTCCGTTCCCGGTCAAGTTCTCGCTGGGCCTTCGCGAGAGAGCGCTGGTGTTGCCTCAGCCGTTCTGCGGGGGTAACTGTGCGCCCGAAGAGGGTTTCCTGAACGGAAAGTTGAGTTGAGAGGTTCAAACCGGGGGTAGAGAGTTGAGTGGGACTGCGGACTGACTATAATGTTCATGGCGGTGGGGATGTGAGTTAGGTTTGGATGAAGTCACCACTGCCTTTGCACATTCGATCTCGGTTCGTGGCCACAAAGATGATCCAAGACGAAACCGTTCTCAAAGACATCGGCGACCGCTGCTCTCATCAGGACTGCAAAGAATTCGATTTTCTACAGGTTAAATGCGATAAATGCGGTCGCGTCTATTGCAAGCACCACATCCTGCTTGATCTCCACGACTGCCCCAGCCGTTATCAGTCAACTGGGGATAGTTCTACCCACGAGACACAGAAGCGCAGCCGCTGCGCTCTCGAAGGGTGTACTAAACTCAGTCTGGAGTCCTTCGTTGCCGATGCTACGCAAACGGAACAACGGCAACCGGCCCTTTGTCCAAATTGCGGTAACTCGTTCTGTATCGAGTGAGTTGTTGTGTGTCAGACCAAAACCCCGGGGTTGACACACCCTCCCGTCGCGACCCTAGACACAGACACTCAACCTCCCACGAGTGTACTCGAGACTTGGCGGCGGAGGCAGAAACCGCGAAAAACAACAAAAACGAACTCGCCCGCTCGCTGCTGGCAAAGCATTTCCCGACGTCTGCCTCAAAGGCAACGTCTCATGGCTCGTCTACCCAAGAGAGACCCGGGAAGACCCCGAGTTCGGATCCCAAGAAGTTGGCCATGGCACAGAAAGTGCAGGCGATGAAGATGCGTCAGCGTGCCGTTCCTGGGGACCCAAAGGACAAGACGGCGACGGTATCTTTGGATCAGAAACTTCACATCCAAGTCAAACTGGAGGGGAACAACGTTATTTCTGTCCTGTGGTTCAGAAAAGTGAATGCTTCTCTTCGCGTTATTCGTACGTGCGATTGCTGAGGCAAAGTAGAACCTAATCGTCGGGAGGGCTGTGGATCTCCTTGCGACTCACTTTAAAGTCCGGCCTGTATGTGCAACCTTCGCTGGTGCTGCGTACTGTCCGTGTCTCAACTCCCTCGGTTTAGCCTCTTCAGCTCACTGTGGAAGACGGCAACTCGCTGCTCCTCAACACGACGCTGGGTGAGCAGATATCCGACGGTGCTTCACTAGTCCTTTCCAGTATAGGGGCTGTATAGTAGAGAAGAGAAGACCGGGACGAAACATATGTAGCAAAAAAAATACCCAAGGATCACTGTATGTAAAAAGAAATGCGAACATCCTAGGCTACCAGAGCCGCCAATCTTCTAAGATGAGGGACATTAAGGTATGCAGGGACGTAAGTCTCTAGACCGGAAACATCTCTTGGCAACGGGAGCTCGTATGGTCCGACCTCCTCGCTCTCGGGCGTAAGCAAAAGGTGGTCATTACGATCGCCGGCCGCCACTCGAGCTGCCACGACTCGCAGGATGTCTGGAGAAATCGGATTCTATGGAGGGCTTGAGTCTCCGTAACCTCCTCGAAAAGGGTTCAGCTTACCTCGTAGTCAGCCACATAATAGTTTGTACATAGCCTCTGGATCTGCATAGGACTCAACATCCAGCAGACGTCGTAGATGATGTCAATATCCGCAGCGCTAGCCTGTGAGTGATTGTAAGCACCGAAGGACGACGTAGAAACAAATGGCGATCCACCGAACCCCACCTTCTTCAGTTGCAGCAACTTGGTCGCTTGCATTAGGTGTTCTAGTTGCAGAGTACCCTCAGGCATATCATGGGATTTGCACCACTCCTCGATCCTGGTGATGTTGTATTGGATTTGCATAGCTGTACGTTGAGAGTAGGTAATCGATAGGTGATCAGTCGGG
>Ga0307509_10006790_pt1 | contig 15232 bp, 16 predicted proteins | sample 10_EM_MG_FD_202245 | JGI IMG/M metagenome (GOLD analysis project Ga0307509, IMG submission 202245) | Populus trichocarpa ectomycorrhiza microbial communities from riparian zone in the Pacific Northwest, United States - 10_EM | ecosystem: Host-associated > Plants > Roots > Unclassified | place...
TTTGACGGCCCTCAGCGGACAAATAAATTTCGACTTCATAGTTTGGCGTGACACACTTGCGATCTGACGTTTCCTTTGAAATTTGAACTTCGTTACGCATTGACTTGATTTCGTTTTCAGATTTTGATTTCGTTTTTGGGTTTCGACTTCAAATTTGAACTTCATCAGTTCCTTCAGATTAATTCCCATAATTGTAAGTTTGCATTGACACGGGCACGCAGGTAGGGTACACACGGGGTGGGGACTCGGATGGGTTTATCCGGCTCTCGGCTTACCCATACTCTTATCCATCCTGCTCCAGAGCCTCGACAAAGTAAGTTTGAGGAAGCCATATCTATGTTTATAACGATTTCCTGATAAAATTTCCAGCAGTCAATATCGAACTTGAAGAACCATACCTGTCTCTCCTCTCGTAGAGCAAGATGGGCTACCTTACGGAGTAGGGCATGATCTAGGATGATGTGTGGAGCGACAAGGGATGCCCTAAGTGGCGAGGCGACCAATGTCAAACTCACAGTTTAAACTTTTAGTTTTATTCCCCATCATGTATGATCTACGATAGACAGCTGGCGTAATGTGCAATTCAGCTGTCCTTCAATGGAAATGCACTGGCAAGCATATCAGTAAGCGCTCGGTCAGGGTACTCGTTTAACCTATTAAAGAAATCCCTATGACTTTTGATCAATAGTATCGAAATGCTGGGAGGAGTCAGACAACGTCGAGGGCTGAAATGGGGTGTTATGCCCCAAGAAGGTGCGCAATTGTTTCTTTCCTTTTCCTCTTTCAAACACTTACAGGGTGAGCAGCACCATTTAATGCGACCAATAGGAGGGATTCCCTACTCCTTGTGTCACATTCATAACGCGATGGGGTGTTTCTCCTCAATTTTGTTTCGACAGCCCATCGATGTCTTGGCACCGGTGGAGACACGGCAGTGACAGGTGTCGACAGTGACGAAGACCATCGGCACACGTTCTTGCAGAGGGTGGTTAACCACTTTACGTCTCCACCCCTTTTCGGCAGTGGCAAGCAAGAATATGTGCGTTTCAATGGATCAGTATGAAATCTATTCACAGTAGTTGTTGCCGTACAGTATACATAAGTTTGAGGACTCGAAATAGCACGTCACTACTCTACGAGTAAATGTTAAGGATGTCCGTTGCAATGCGCAAGCTGTCTATCCATAGTAGCCTATGGGAGTGCATATCGTGCATCTGGCGGTGAGGCAGGAGTGAAATACTATGCGATAGGTGTTGGATTTGATCCAGGTCGAAAGGACACCTTGGATCTACAAGATCAATATGTGACAAGTGGGTAGGGTGATTAATGAGAAAGGGATTCAACTCATCCTCGTCACTAGGAGCATTGTGGTGATCTTGGAATTCACCCATAGCCCCCCAGTCTATCCCATAGGCTTCCATATCATCGGGCTCCTCTTCAACCATAACTCCCCGGACTCCATGCTGAACCATTCCCTGAAGATACATTTGATGAGGTGACTGGTGGTGCTGGCCTCGTCGTTCCAAGGTGTGATTGTTCCATATTGCAGCCCAATCTTCCGCATCCTTGTTGATTTCATCAAGGAACAGAAAATGGAGAAGCCAGATATGAGCGTCGTTATTTGCATCCAACCCATCGTGTGCCTCAAGAACCTCGAAAAAAGTTTTCCATTTCGACCCAAATGCTGAAGTCATATCAACCCATAAGCGTTCGATACGGATATTGTGGACGCTTCTATTTTGAAGGTCAGTAAGCATAAGATCAGAAATTCCGATATGCCACGTACTTTCCCCAGATATATGATCCACGGCCCTCACCACGAACACGTTCCATCGCAGCAGCCACAAGAAGGTTCTCAGTACCATGATCACCTCTCACCCTGCTCGGATATCCAAAAACACTTGTAATATCCTCGAAGAGATCAAGAACCGTACTTGCTCGGTTATTTGAGTGTGCACGGATTCCAAGAACAAAGCGAGAATACCCGTCAATGAATGCATGAATTACAATTTTCCACCGTATCAAACCTATGCAAGCATGATGGGTAGAAAGCACAACCAAGAGTGACCAAAATTTACCGTGTTGTCCATCATGGTGCCAGAGCGAGTTTGGCCCTGGGACAGAATAGACACGCCGTTGTATCCGACGATTGCCAAAAGTAGACACAGGCGGCCCAATAACTCGGTGGTAAGCATCGATAATGCGTTGCCTTGGGACTCGCTCCCCAAGAGCCATCAAGTAACCGTCAATCATGCGACGTCCAAACGATGGAAAGCGTTCGTAGATGGTAAGCATGACTGCATCAAGCTCGTCGTCCGACATCTCAGAAAGGTCACTTGATCGGCCAGCAGAATAAACACGGATAATCGTACTATCCTCCTGGACTTGGTCGGTATATACTGGGGGTCCGGGTGTCGAGATTCCATACTCCAAAAGACGACGTCGGATTGTTCTTGCACTGCACTGATAGAGGTCTGCGATTTCTTGATGAGTAGTACGTCCAGCCGATAGCAATTCGAGATGGTCAGGCCGTATATCGATTGGAGGGCGGCCAGGGCGGCCTGAATGTACAGTACCACCATTGAAAGAAATAGGCGGTGCATCTGGGATGTCCCGCGATGATGTGATGGCAGCGTCAAGTGCATCTACCATCTCATGAACTCCGGTATCGAGAACCTGTGTGTCGACAAGGCTAAAAAGATGCAGATGCTAACAAAAAATTGAGCACGAGGTTAAGCAGAGAATAATACTAAATTACTTGTTGGATGTCCTGTAAGAACTGCAAACAGCGGCGCTTATGCTCATTGAGTCTTGCAGCATCGCCGAGCTGAGTTTGCAGCGCCCTAGAAGTGTCCCGTCCCAGCTCCTCGTACGCGGCACGGATGTGATGCTCTACAACCGACATTTGGGTGTAGGCCTGGTTGGGCACTTGTGCACATGCTCCTTGATATAGCCTTGAAACCGGGCTGAACCGGGAGCTTAACCATAACCAAATGCCACAGAGTCTTTGCATTTTGAATTATAAATATGGTTAGGTCCACTGCAAGTACAAATCTAATATAGATACCTCTTGGACAAATGCGTGCATTGGTGGACTTGCCTCATGATCTATAAATAAAGGGCTATATCTAGCTGGTACAAGGAAGGCATAATAGTAAAACTACGCACCTAAACAGTCGAGGTGGAACCAGGTGTAAATTGGAAAGAACATGGCCTGTAGCAGGAATCAATACACTCCTTAACCTTGTTACGCCGCCACATTGACACCCAGCAAGTAGCCACTGCTTTGCCAGTGCCGGACTGGCCATTGGAGAGCCTTGAGCACAACCATCGTCTCACCGCGCTCCGAGTCAGCACGGCCTGCCAGAGTGAAACACCCGAGCTTCGTCTGATTGTTCTTCGAGGAGCAAAACCATCGGCCTCGTCTGCCTGTTTATCATTTAGTGCAGTAGAATTCTGGGATACATGCAATTGTTATGGCAGAACAGGTATTCTATCAAGGACAGTATCATAAACGAATTTAAGCTAGAGGTGGAAGAAAAAGGCTTCGAGTTAGGCATCATTGAAGTTTGGGGGCTGTAGAAGTAAAGCATGTAACCAACAATCAAACCTTTCCTGAGTCTTGCTAGTAATCTCGGCATCGTCAATGCTCAAAACGTCTCGACTAATCTGATCGTCCAAAAGGATTTCTATGGTCTTGAAGCAGGTACGGATGTGAGCGCCCTATAACAGAATCAATGTCAGGAATGTGAAATGAGCTGGAACAAATCGACATACTGATAGATGCGCAATAGCATGTTCTAATTTCGGAACAAAATTTATCTAAAAAAGAAGCTATTCATGTATTCAAATATAAAAATGAGAGAATATACCTTAAAAGTGTCATCACTACCTGCCAAAGGCAAGTATGATGAAGCAGATACTGCCTGAACAAAGAGTAATGATCGGAGAGTGTTAGGGTCGCTGCTTGGACTTGTAGAGAGTGCGGCCGAATTTGAATCGAAAGTATCGGATTGCACATGCCCTTTCCCTTCCAGGTATCGGATGAAGAGTGTCTTCCAGCGTTCCTGAAGTTGATCATAATCCAAATAAAGCCTTCGATCAGGTGAGTCCAAGGGGACAGGTTGATAAACGATGTGGTTGAGAAGGTGTGCTGGATTTTGGATCTTGCGTCCGTGGTAGAGAGCAGTAATAACAGCACCGCAATCAAGAATATTCGGTGTTAATGCCTAATCATCACTATGTATGAATTATTACTGATGCAACACAAACAACTTACATGTGATATATCCAACAAACCATAGTCCGTCGCAAAAAACCCTGCTCTAAGGGCAATATTGAGCGGGTTCAGTGGATTGAGGATATTTGCAGTACGGTTTGCTGGTGAAATCTTGAAAAGGAAGATGCGCTTGATAATTGGTGTAAAGTTCTTCAGGTCATCTGCAGGAATAGACTGGAGTCGTTGGATCTAGAAATAGAGTTAGATAGCAGCACTGATGAACAAGAACAAGTATACCGAAAATGCATTAAGGAGGTCACACTCAGCCAGCAAATTAAGGGGATCCTTGCCATATTCCAGGTCAAGTAGGGAATCATCTTCTTGACGACGCTTGGGTGGCCAGGTGGCCAGGCGCTTTGCCGCATCTAAGGCAACACTTGCTATTAAGTTGTCTTGCAAGGCAAGTTTTTCGCCATCAAGAATGATCGCAAGAAGGAAAGGCGAAATGGGAAAGAGATCGAAGCCCCAAAGAAGGCTCTGTCGTATGATGAAGCCATAAAATTCGAAATCTTGCTTGTCACCATTTTGAAGAACAAATTCGGGAAGGTCGACCGGCGTAAAGTAATCGTCAGTAGGTGTTGTTACCCAATGGTGCGTACGTGAAACAATCTTCTTGATAAGCTGAGTCCATGCTGCTTGTGTTGGACCACGACCAACAGCTGCATCGCTGAATAAGGCATTAAAATATGAAGATCTGGAAAGACTGAAAACGTACATATAAATCCGGCACTCAGATGCATTGAGCGCGGCTGCATTGAGATTACGAACACGAGTACCTGAAGAAAAGGCAGGACAAGGTTTATCGAAATAAAAGCTGTAGAGGCTGTCAAAGAGTGCATCGGCTCCGTCATCGATATTATTAGTAGAGACGGTGAATTGGCTGTTGAATGGAACTTGGGGCTGAATTTGCTCAAGAACATCACGAAGAATCCCATAGCCCTGCTCAATGCGATCATCTGAGTTACCGGACGTCGAAGTGGGCTGAATATGTGATGCAGGTTCAGCAGCTAGAGGAATGGGCACTTGGATGTTGTGCGGAAGACGGTTAAGTTCCACATCTGAAGCTGCCAAAAGTACCGGATCGATGGTTGCATCATCCGCCATAGCTGTCAGATGCGGAGTTTGTGGTATATCTGGTAGCGATATACCAGCTGGAAGGAGCGCTGATGGGGTGTCCAAGGTTGTCTAGATTTTAACTCAGATGAGGACGTTAGGAAATGTGGATACACTCACATTATTTGAACAGAAATCGTAGCACTGAACAGGCTCACCTTCTTCGGATGCAAAGGGTGTGCGAAGGCGTGTCCATAGACGTTCAGCAAGACAGAAGTGGTGTCCTTGGCCATTAAGGGGCCCAACGATTACATTGCGTGCTGGAACTGAAATTGAATAAGTGGAGAGTGGCATGTAGAACAACGATGGGCTGGTACCTATGACAAGGAGATGATGCAGAACTCCATTCATATCCACAGTAGGAAACTTCAGCGCAAGTCTCTGCAGATCAGCATATGTGAGAGAACTTGTGGGCTGGTCCATAAGATAACACTTTGGAAACTGGCTCGCTGATCGCTCGACTTGTTTGTGGAACAAGAGTCGCCAACATGGCTCATTTGAAGCAATCGGAGGTGATGAGGGACCAGGGCTTTCGGAAGGTGCAGATTCGTTAAAGGACAGGTTTCGGGCTTGCATGTGTCCAAGAAGGCCTCTCGTAAAATCGTCAAGAATGTGAGTGTTGCCATGGACCTGACGTTGAATAACAAACGATAGGCCAAGTAAATCTGCACGGCGCGCTAATCGAGCTGGCTTGTCTGTCTGAGTATTTGAGGCAAGACGGATGTCCTTTGGTGATATGACATAGCTATTCGGTGCAAGATATCCATGATACTTTTCAATTAATCCAAATTAGTATTCGAAAGTTTGAAAATGGAACTCAAACGTACTGGCTCTGGATGAATAATTATCAGGAAATTCGCTTCAAGGACGGCAGAGCGTCCTGATGATATTAAAGGACCCGCTTGCAAGCGATGCTGACGTTGTCGTGGGCGTCTAACTGGTTGGCCAGCCGAAGTGGATCTTGAGCTGTTGCCTGAGGCGGTCGTAATATGAACAGTGGGAAAGGGTCCCAAGGGATTGTTAGAGATACCGCGAGTGCGCGCTGGCATCTGAGGAGGCGGAGAGCGGTGGCGCTGAGCAGCTAGCATTCGGTCTTGATTGACAGTAGAACGGTCTGGGTCAGAGAACACTCCAGGTCGCATCCAGGTTGGAATTGTTGCTGTTGCTGTCGAGGATGAAATTCGCCTTGTCTGCTGCGATTGTGATAGAATGCGGTGGAACAAATACTTTTCACCACACGTTGTGCAGGTAAGATTTCCTGCCTCAACTGGGGTCTAGCGTCAAAAAATTCATAAGCCTAGTGTGAATGCGATTGAGAAAGAACTTACAGCCATCCAGGTGGCATTATTTGGGGCCGAGAATACAGTGTCACCCGTTCGGCAACCCCTTGGTGCCATGACATACCCTTCACTGGGCCGATGGGCTTGTGCTGAATGTCCACAAGCACAAATTCCTTGCGTCTACAGATGGTCGATTAGTTGAATTTATGATAAAAAAACGGAAGGGGATGCTGACACTTGGCATAATATCAGCACATTCGCACTGGGTACACGGCGATGCTGGAACGAAGTTTTCGCTCATCGGAATACCACAGCTAGGGTAAGAAAGCAGATAAAGTGAGAGGCAAAGTCGGAAGACGAGGACAAACTCTGTGATAAAGGTCTTCTGGCAATCTATGACGTGAGCTTCTTGATGTGCTTGGATATAATAAATCAAACAATACGATTCATCAGACAGAATCGGGAGTGACAGATAATATAAAGGGGGCAAATCTAACAAGAAACACAGTCAACTAGTTGAAAGCTGGCTTCGACGTCAAAGCAGAGCCTTCGAAATTGCACAGTTTGCCCGTAAGAAATGGGGATTTGGTTCGAGTTCGAGTTTGAGTAGGCTTGATTATAATGCGTACAATGCGTAGGATCTAGATACGCGTAACAGATGCTCTATTCTTAACCGAATGTTAGTAATGAGCAGGGTAGAAGTAGCGAGTACTGTACCTAATGCAGCTTCTAATGTGCATGATGATCACGACCATCAACTTCTTTCACTGCTGTTCTCGTGTCGGACTCAACATTGAAGAACAAATAGTGATGGGCGTTCAGAGAATGGAAATCGAGAGCGACAGGTGTTCAGATACTCGCAGCGATTGTTGCAGCTCCTTTCCCTTTCCCCTGGAATCACTGGAGTGCCAATGGCGGCCCCAGGAGCTGCTCCAGGTGGGGAGACGGATGACGCATGGCGGACGAAGGTAAGGCTCTTTGTCTGTCTGTGGAAGTGGGTCGTCATGAAACTGTGGGGATTCGGTGCCGTGAGAAGGGCCAAGAATATTCGATGCTCGTTCAGATTAAAGTTTGATAAGCATTCTGCCCTAGACAGGCACGGGATAGACAAGCTTTGTCTTCGTCCGTATAAAATTAACTAGCAAGAATGTAAGTAACAACAATAACTCAATGAGATCGTATAGCATACCCTCCTCTCCAGTTGCAGGTGCAGTAGAACCATGAGCGAAAATGATATCGTCCGTTGCCAACTTGGCCTTAAAAAATGCACAGCGCATTTGATTGACCTGTGGATTTCTTCCTCACAAGACTGGCTCCTTCTATGATGCTAACGCTTCCGGCTTGAGCCTTTCTCCCAGCAACAGCGACTTGATTGGAGTACCATTTTTATGAGGCGGCATTGTAGGTCGCGCCGAAGATGTGGGCGTTGGAATTACAAATGCAAATTACGGTGCCACCAGCACCTCTTTCTGCGTCTGGGCGTCCGTCTGTACTCCGGCATTCGTTTTCTGCTTGGATTCGCGCGGCTCATCGCTCAGCCGTGATTCTGTCTCGGAAATCGTTGGGTCAAGGAATATGGGAACATTCAGGGCGGTATGTGTAATGCTTCAACTTGAAGTGCCATCTTCTGTTCTTTCTTGTGTAACATCCACCATAAGGCACCTGCAGAAGTCAACAGAGAATGCACAATCTGGGCCGTCCCAAATCCAAAAGAGGAAGTATTCAACAAGCAGTGTTCATCAGCAGTGATATAAAATCTACGTCGCGAGAGGAAGGGGCTGGCAATGGAGTCGGTGTCTTATCGAGGATGGGTGATCCCGTCTCCGACATGACAGAAGCGAACCATGAGTGGAGAATTCGAAGAATCGTCAGGCGTTTTGGGTCTCGCGACTCTACAAATGAAATTGTTGACATCCTCGTATGATAATTCACCCCACGGAAATCAACTTACTGATAGACAGCCACATCAGGGTCTTCGAAAACTCCTTGAATGGTCTTTTCATGCATTACAATTTCTTCTTCATCGTCAGATGGTAGGGCTCCAGTGTGCAAAGTATAGATATTGTGCTTTGGGTGTAAGGTTAGCAGTTGGGCAATAGGAAAATCGAGTCTGTTACCTGGCCCTTCCCCTAGTTGAATTTTCTGGGCAACATCGCCAGTCGTACCACGTTCAAATTCTCCAAGGTCGCGAAGCTTGACGCGATGGTAAATGCCATGTCGTCGTTTCGACCGCGGTCCGTACAAGATATGCATGTCCAGGGTGGCCCAAGACAGGCGCTTCAAGTGTAGAGCAGAAGACAGCGTGCCGTGGGTGACCCAAGGCAGGCTGTACCAGTGGTAAGAAAGCAAGCATCGGGATCAACGCCAAACAAACATTGACAACGCGGTATATCACCGTGTTGGGTGCTGAATCCGTAGCATTTCACCTAATCTGTGGGCGCTTTACATATTTAATATTATCAATGGATAAAGCAAACCGTAGGATAAATGAGATCCCACAACTACGTTGATAGGTTTAAAATAATAAGTATTAGTTACCACACAAACTTCTCGATAACCCGTCTATCCTTCCCAGCCTGAGTAGCTCCTTTATTGCATATACATAATGAGAAGATACACTTGCGAGGCAACGCAGCTACAAACGGAAGGCTCGAGATTTCCAAGGCATGGTGGCAGGAATGGGGCGAGATTGGAATCGTTCCAAATACTAGTATCGTGAAAGAAACCCGGCCGCGTGCATCTTTGTTTTCCCAAACGAGCTTGCATTGGTCTTGTTCCCAATGAGCCTCCTTCATCTCGTAAAACGAAATCCATCCCTAAGCCCCACATGACTCCTTCTCTTAACCTGACGTTGTTTCGTAAATATATGTACTGGAAGAGGTAACGCAGACACACCTTTCCCATTCTAGCCAAGTTGTGAAGTCGTCATGCTTAGAGTCTAGAGTTGAAACCCGAGATGTTGGATAGGATACGATGGATGAGTATGGCGTCTGGCTGTACCCGTCACCCACTTCGGCGTTGAGCCTGAAAATGTTCCCAGCATTGTTCGATCCATGGCGATCTGGGACTCGGGAAGGTCATCGTCGTACGAGTCCCTTTTGTTGTGGTCATCTGAGACGGAGATTAGAGGTCAATTCGGTAGTAATGTCCTGCAACACACCTCCAAAAGACGTTTCACTTGTCCCGTGTTTGTACTCCCATTGACTGGCGACACCGTAAGGACCGCAGGTAGACCCTCGAGCCTCGTCCTTACTTCATTCTCGAGAAGGACTGCCTGATCGAGTGTATAACCACAACAACAACCAGGCAGAGTAATCCGTTTCTTGATGGCCTGGGTGATTTGGACTAACCTAGTTATCAACATACAATTGTTAGACGGGTTATTCGGAATCTAACCAAGAACTCAAACTCACCGATAGCGAGCACTCAGATAAAACTCGTCGTTGCTCTTCGGTGACGTAGTAACCGCTGGGAGAACAGTTCGGGGTGGAGACCCATCCACATTCCGCATGACGATCGGATCTGATGATGAATGGAGGTCCCCGTCCGACGTGTTCCCACTTTCCGTCGAGGGCGGTGCAACGAACCAAGGGAGCATTGTGACGTGATGGTTGGTAGAGATGTATGGCGCCTGTCCCAGAGCGTCCGCGATAAACCTATGCAACAAAGTTAGTCGGAACGAGTCTCCCTAACAAAGAGAGTGCCTCCAGATCGTAGAATACAATCTCCCGCCAAACCATCCTCTTCCCCTCGTCAATTAAAGGCTTGGCTTCCCCTTCTTCACGAAGTTCCGCTTTCCCAGCGCCAGCGTCTTGAGCGCGCTGTTCAGCATGAACAGCTAGCTTCCTTTGCTTCGGCCACGTACTATCTTTATCCAGGTACACAGCTCGAGCGGTATCCCAACCTAGAAAAAGCAAGAAGAACGTTTCTTTTACATAAATCCCTATAAAGGAAGGATAAGGAGAACAACACACTAAAGATGACAGAATCTAAGATAGCCCGTTTGTCTTCCAAAGCCTCATAATCCTGTCCCTCTCGACGACGGTTTGTACTCCATCTCCTCACAATCGTTAGCCACCCAAGACGTCGATGAAAACTTGTTCGTATCCCAGACCCCTAAAGCCTGTTGAGCGATGAAGTAGAATTTCGAATCCCTTCCATCCGTTACCAGACCCATACTTGGGACCAAATTGTAGCGGTCGGACGCGGAAAACATCGCCAGCAATCTGGAGTAATCGCTGGCAGGTAGGGAGAGAAGGAAGGCAGGCGAGGAGGTTCGACGAAACTCGTGGGATATTAGTTTGTTGTGGCGAAGATGAAGGATGGAGGAACGTATTTGAAGGGTTCGGAGACGAAGGACCAAAATAGATTCCCGTGGACGGAAGCATCATGCCGTCCTGAAAGGACTGCTCAGTTGATGGTTGGGTATCATAAGGCGGAACGAGGTGACAGCGGAGGGCGATTCCATGAAGACTGGCGTGGAACAGGGTCAGCGGCAAGGGCCAGGTGCGATTTTGGAGCTTGTCTGCCTTCCGATCTTTGTGTGCTGGTTAGTGAGAGTGATATTGCTTCGGCGCCCAGGTATCGTTAAGGGGATACAGTGGACTTTTTGCTGCTGAGGAAGTTGAGGCGGAAGAAGCGATGGACATCATAGATAGCCGTTTTCGTCGAGATTGTCACGGGCTGAACTCTCGCCTACGACTTCGGAAGCTTGTCATGAAAGCCTTATTGCTGTCTCATATGAAGACGTCCTCGATATCGATGGACTGGCCTCGCTCGACGCCAACAAAGATAACTTGTTAGCGATATCGCGATCGTCATTGTCAACATCTCCGAGGTCTTCGTCATCTGTACTCTTCCCTCTGCTGAAACTGGACCGGCCTTTTTCAGTATGCTCCCCAGTGCCAGGGCCACTGTCGCTCGTAGGTCCTTCATCATCATCTTCCTCGTCACCCTCCTCGAGATCGTCCACTTCCTCGTACCCTCTTGTACCCCTGCTGGACCCTCGTAAAGGCAAAGCAGGCATGCCCATCAGTCCTGGTGGCCTACTCTTATTATCTGGCCCCTCCACGTTTGTCCTAGTACTTCCCCCCGGCGTCATTAACACAGGAAGGTTTAGCAACGGCAACGGCAGAGGCCGACTGATGATACTAGGTGACAGACGAGCCGAACCCTCCAGCAGTCCATTAAAGCTCAAGCGACGGTCAATCGCGCCTAATGAGAGCCGAGGGAGTTTTGATGATGTGGGTATAGTTGTCAAGGTTCTTCTTGAGGGAGGGGGGCAAGATGTCATGGGAGTCTGAGTGAGGTTGGGGTCGATCGTCTCCGTCTACTAGTCAATAAAACCGATTCATAGGACGGACGGGCGTTCGCCCTGGAAGATGGTGATGTCAAGAGGGATGTCCGAGACGAGGATGGGGGAACGTCAAGAACTGACCCTCCCTTTTGAGGGAGCGCGAAGCGCGCACTAATCTGGGTCGCAAAAGAAGACTGGGGTAATTTGCTCAACGAAGCTTTAGGCGCTGCGAGTGTGGAACCTGATGGCCGTCTATCACAGATGGTAAGTGACTTGGTTGGGAAGAAAGACAGAATGGAACTTGAAGGACGAAAATTTGACCCCTTGTAATCGGCCAAGGGACGTCCGCGTAGCCCCCGCGCACACGAACTCGGCGCCTAAACAGAAAGGGAAATTTGAAAGGCTTACCCATCGCATTCTGGGTTAGGTGCCCTGCTTGACATTTCGCTGACATCCCTCCTTCATTGGCCTGAGTTGTTGGTTTTGGGGGAGAACCAGGGTTGACGGCCCTCGTTGGTGAGGGCGCTCCTCGGAGTCTCACAGAAGAAGATAACTAAGAAAACAAAACTCTAGGCTCCAATAAAGCAGGGGGAAAGAGGAGTCCAGGGCGTCAGGGCCGAAAATAAGTCCCCCTCAAGGTCCTGGGCAAGTTCGTGGGAGAGTTTCGGTCAAGGAAGGGTTTCTTGACCAAAAGTCTCCCACGAAAGACTCACGACCCAAGGGGTATCCGGAATGTTGATCCGTGACCCGGGGTAGGGGGGTGGGGGTTGCCTTTGAGGGCCTTGAAAAAATTTGCTATTTATTATAATTTTAATGCTAATTACATACAAAATATACTATTTACAACAATGAGGCCAGGTATTACCCTCCTTGCTGCATTAAAAGTACATATAATGGTGGCAAAGGGGATACAGCCCTCACTGTCTCAAAATCAGAGAGACAATGTGGCAGGGAGGGGCATATCCCCCTTGACCCCTCGAAATTCGAACATTATGCAATATGTATACTAACAGTGATCTCCATGACACGTGTGTGAAAGAAACAATTCCTCAGTTGAATTATGCATGTGACTCATGAAAACTACCTCATATGGGTTGTGATTTTCTTGGAAATTACTATTTTGGGTATGTTCTTCTCACAGGGGGAGGGGGACCCCAACTGGACCAAGGCTTTAAAAAATTTACCGACCCCGGGATTTTTTCAACATTCCAGATACCTCTTGTCACGACCCCAAGCACACATCGAAAACATAAGTCACAGTCCTGGATTTCCGTGGTCTTTCATCTGACATCTGGCTCAGATTGGGCTTCATGCCTCTTCAACCGCTCCTCTTCAACCGCAGTCAACGTGATCAACATGTTGATCGATGTCACGGATGCTGAAGCAGCAGCTTTCCTTTCTGTGGTCGCCAATCTTGCTGATTCCTCTCTGGATCTCTTGGGTCTTGCCTCTAAGTTTCGCTCAGCCTCACTGGCTGCCGGGGAGGGACTTGTGAGTCTGAGATCTTATTCCCAGATGAGAATCTGAGGTCCTATCAGCCTTACATCTCTGAAGAAACTGAAATCAGAAATGATTCTGCTGGATCTTCCTCTAGAGGGGTCTTGAATGAGGTTTGTTCTTTTCTGGCCTGGCAAAAATAGGTTCTGAATTCAAAAATTTCTCAAAGATTTCCCCTCCACCTTTGATCAAAGCCGGATTTTTGAAGGAACCAAGGGGTGATCCTCAAGAAATTATGAATACTAACCCCAGAGAAGATGAAGCTGCCCCTCAATTTCAAGTCCCTCCTTCATCCCCTGCCCTTCCGGACTCTCTTTTTGGCATGGGCCTGGCACCAGCGCAGCCCTCCCCTCTGCCTTCCGTACCAGAGGAAGCAGGGGAAACTGAAGAGATAGTTTGCGACTGCAGGCAATGCGCGATTATCACGGAATTCTTTGACAATGTGGACCAAGCAGACCGTGATTCCCTGGACTTTCAAAAACTGGATCTCCGTTTCATTTTATCTGATCCTTATATTCTCTCCCTTCTTCCGTCCCTTGGTTCCTTCAGACACAGTGATCCTTTTGACATTGCCTCAGGGGATCCTATGTATGTGTCCGTTAAGACGGGTTTTCTGTGTTCTCTGCTTGAGAATGTTTTAGCTAGGTATGCAACAATGCAGCTAGCTCGCTTTAATCTCGTCTGACTTGAAGTCTAATGTTTCACCTCAATCCTACTGCAATAGCTAAGACTCTTTGTCTTTGGAAACGATTGCGACAATACGCTCTCTTGTAGATCTCGTTGATCTCTGGACTCTAGCTTTACTTTTGGACGACTCTGTGTTTTAGCCTCGTCGGCTAGCTTTATAACTCTTTTAGCCTCGCTGGCTATTTCTCTGAAGCTCTAGTCTCTCGAAATCTTTGAGTAAAACAAGCTAGCTCGTTGCTATCTGTTTCCTCAACTCTTATGCTCTCGTAGTTTATCGAGTATGTCACGCTAGATCACGGACAGAAACAAAATAGTATTGGTTTAGTCTATAAGTCCCCCAAGATCTCAATGGGTTCTGCGATGCCTTAACACTGGACTGGAGTCGTCCTCTTGTCTGTCTGTAGCTTTAGAACAGCTGAAGAACGACTCTTGCATTTCTATCCATCAAGCTCGATCATTTCCAATTGAGCTAGTTTTCTAATTGGTTCATCGGACGCTCGGCTCCTTATCTTAACATATGGTGCCAATTATCCCTCATGGTCTGCTAGCCTCATTTGACAACATAGCTTGTGTCTCTACTACAAGCCCTGTGTGCTCGATACTAACATCATGCGACATTCCCTTTTTGGAGATTGTACTGATGCGCTTGACACGTTGCGTCAATCATACTGATCGGATTCGGATCTATCAGTCCGAGATACGCGTAATCAATCACGTGTGCTTCCTAGCTTAGGCTCGTGTCGCTAGACACGTGTCCTAAATTAGATACACGTCCGTTTAAGGAAATTCAGCTTTAACGCTGCGCTAGCTGTACTAGCTCGCTCTAGAACATGCAATAATGCTTCGCCCTTGGTGTTTATTTGAGCTCTAAGACCTCTACCATATTTTATTAGGTATAAGGCTCATGTTCTTTAGAGCCTTTCGCAATATAAATGATTTATCACGGCTACTTTATTAGCTAGCTGTAATGAACCAAGTCTGCGTGAGCTCTGTCGTGGTTTCCTTAGATAACTCTGGTGCTAGCTTCGTCAGACTATTGGAACGAGACTAATACCATACGGCTATAGTATGCTAGCAAGG
>Ga0307509_10006791_pt1 | contig 15232 bp, 18 predicted proteins | sample 10_EM_MG_FD_202245 | JGI IMG/M metagenome (GOLD analysis project Ga0307509, IMG submission 202245) | Populus trichocarpa ectomycorrhiza microbial communities from riparian zone in the Pacific Northwest, United States - 10_EM | ecosystem: Host-associated > Plants > Roots > Unclassified | place...
GCAGAAGAAGAGTCGAGAGAGAGAGAAGGGCCGGCGATGAGGCATCTACAGGGAGAGAAGAGAACCGGACCGAAGATTAGGTACAACAAGTGGCGTGTGGAGAAGACGAAGGCGAGGGGGGAAGGGATAAAAGACGAACTAGCCGCCACGATAAGATTATCAGTCAAAATCTGTACGGGGGGGAGGGGGCAAGCAAACAAAACCACCTAGAAATCAGCCAAAAGAGGAGACCGAATAAATAGGGCAGGAAAAGACTGTGAGGACACCCTAGCGAGAGACCGGAGTTCCATATCTATGAGGGGGTATACTGGACTGAGCCGTAGCTGGACGCCTGATGGAAGCAGCCAAGGACGACGACCTAGTTTTGGCCATTAAATCAGGAGTAGCGATAGTGGGAATCCAACGTTGATGTTGTTGGACGCGTTCTTCCTTCTCATCTGCGGATTGGGATCGGAGCATCTTCGGGGGAGGACTGCGGCTATTGATGGCGGGGGGAGAGTTCGGCCGAGTAGAAGGAGGGCTAGGAGTGACGCTGCGGGAAACCGAAGAAGACCGAGAAGAAGCCGCGGACCTGGAGAGTGGAGATTGATGGGTCGGAGCATACGTGGGAGACGTTGGATTGGAAACCGTGGTAGAAGAAGTTGAGGTCGCAACCGACATCGCAGACCTCGGTCGCAAGGGAGACGAGGCCAAACTGGACGCGGACGTGAACGCCGGGGTTGGCGAGCTTTTGATGCGGCTAAGATCCGCTTTGAGAGATTGACACTCTTGGGCTTTTTGGGAGTACTGGGTGCGCTGGGGGGAGAGTTTAGTAAAGGTGAAGGGTGACCGCCAGAAATGTTCACGCTTACCAAACTAGGGAGTACAATGGAAAGTGATCAACATCATTATCACTGATGCAGGGGGGAAAACGCTGGTGCTTACCTGCGCAACTCAGCCTCGAGTTTATTGTGGGACGCTTCCATTTCGTCCATTCGTTCCTTCACGGCGAGTTCCATGGATCTGGATTGTTTGTTCGCCTCGGAATGTGAAACGTGATTGACCAGAATAGCCCGTAGTAGAGCCGCGCTGAGTTGGAGACCGGTGTTCTGCGAAAAGGAGTACATGTGAGTCACTCCGCATAGCAACTGATGGGCGACGCGTAAGCATACCTGGGTTTCACCTTTGGGTTCGGCGGCGAGCCACGCTTGAAGCTCCTGATACAACATGGAGACCTCTTCGACAGAGGATTTTTGTGCCGCAACGCGGGCCACCTTCAGTTCCAACCTCCTGACATCCTCGGGCGACCGGGAGGTGATGGCTTCCGGGAGCTTGAGATCACCCTTCCGGGAAAAGATATCGGTGACGATGTCCGGAGCGTCAAGGGTAACCCGCTTGAGAGCAGCGTGCCCGCTGGTGGTGAAGTCGATGCGAATGACGCGAACGTTTTCGCGAGTGAATGTTTCACGACAGAACGGACAGGCGGGGGAAAGACGGGGAGAAGTTTTTGAAATGATCTTTTCACAACAACCTAGACACAGTACATGACCTAGAAAGAGAAGGAAAGTGAGGTTGAGGGAGGGAGAGTTGGTTCCGCATTGTTCCACTGACCACAGGTAATGGAGTGTGGGAGGTTACGAGGACCGTACTCCTCGGCACAGACGTCGCAGATACAGCCAGGATTAAGAGAGAGCATTGTAGGCTTCGGGGAAGGGGAGGGGGAAGGGGGAGCGGCTGAGAGCCTTTCTTTGAGCCAGAAGAAAGGACGACGAAAATTGGGACTTGTTCGCAAAGAGGAAAATTTTTGGTTTTGATTCCGCTGCCCTCTTAAACGATCATGGCCACCCCGTTTAGGAAGGTTGACGTAATATTCGGTCGGAGCCCGAAAACCCTAATTTTCTTCATAATCCGCCGAGATGGGATTTGTAAGGCTGCGGCCATTTCCCAGTCGTTCACCCGGACTGAGGGGAGGAATTCCAGGTCCGGTCCAGTTTCCAACCGGCTCCCCAAGCTGTCCCCGGCTCGTATTTGCGAGATCCATTATCAGTTTGAAGCGGAGTTTGGATTTCGGGTGCGCCCGCACAGCCACTAGGGTTGTGGGCAACTTTGCCTTTCGACACGAAACACGGGCAGAGGGTATCATCGTCATCACCATCACCATTCTATGTCATCGTCACTCACCCACCGCCCTTCAGGTCGTCGCTGCAGTCCTGGATCGTCTCGAGAGGCAATCCCTGAGGCCCGATGGCAGCCGTGATAAGAGCACAGTTCAGAATGGAGACATTCCGCACTCACGATCTCGCTGTGGCGACCGCGATTATCATCCCGTTTACGTCGTTGCTTTATTCCTAAGCCGCTCTCTCGTGATCTAATATCACGGCGACCAGTCGCCATACCGCATCTGTGAGTTTTGTGGGAACCCTCCAATGTTTTCTTCATTCCCGTCAATGGGTGACGCGGACGCCAGGCAGCTGCAAGTATTCCAATTACTATGAGGCCTATCAATTTGGCGGAAATCCGCTCCACTCACCAATCTTTCCGATCGTCCTCGAGGCCCTGGATCGGCATCCCTGCAGGCGCCAATCTCCTGGGTTGGAGTGACACTCCCCTAATCCTCCTCCCCTCACTTCCCCTTCGATCTCCAGTCCAACGATCACCAATCGTGGCCACTGATCCGTCCCGCCGGTAGCCCGCTCAAGCCAGTCCACAGTCTGGGCACGATCTGCGATTGACCTCGACTGCGCCGTGCGTGAGGAGGGATCCGGAGGGTTTGGGAAAGTTTTGTGTTCGGAATATGATTTTTCAGTCGAAAAAACAACCAGTTGCATCCACGAGGCGAGATAAGATACAATTGAGCAAAGGTTCCAGTGCTAAGACGTCCGCTCGCGTAAGCGTTACGCTGCTGGCGCAAGTCCTACTCGGACTCCTTATCGCCCTGTTCGTTATTAGTGTATTCATGAGTGTGTTGGCATTCAGTGCGCCCCTTCCAAATCATTAATATGCTTACTCGGCGACCGCCCAGCGTGGCTCCCACAGTATGTTCGGGTCGGCGCCGCACAGAAGCGCATCCGCATTCTGGCTTCAGATTAAGGCTGAGACCCCATGCCTCGGGGACAGATGTCCGCTGCACCCGAACTTTAATCTGGGGGGCCGAATAAGTTGCACGCTTCCGGGGAAATCGGCCAAGTCAGTCTGCAGAAAGGACATCACGTCCATTGTTCGATTGAAGGGGTGGCACCGGAGTTCGGTGATTGTGGCGGAACGGTGCTGGGCACAACGGCTCGCGAGGGATCCACGAGGCAGCAGAATTACCAAAAACTTGTCCGAGTCGCGGGGAAGTTTTTGCAATCTTCCAGGGTGCTGCGTGCCGAATCGCACTGTGCCCGCTAGAACACGAGGTGATGGCGACCAGGGGGAGGTGAAAATACGTTTATCGGCTTCAGCTCCAAAGCTCGTGCGATATCGTCCAATACCAAGAACTTTGATAAAACGAAAACACACAGATAGCGGAAAAACACCATGGAAAAGTTCTGGACATATCCAACAGAGACCGAGCTTTGTGGGAAGAAGAAAGCCAGACTGGTTTGGAAATCCCCGAGAGGTTCTCATGGATGGGTGGGACCAAGCAGTGAGTCGAGGATCACGTGCAGGAAGGGTTCGATTCCTCGACCTCCACCCCAACCTGCGCAGCTTCCCCAGGTTCGCCGCCGTCGGGTTGGTAATCCGGGGTTACTGTGGCCCGCGCCTGTCACCGTCTCGCTCGACATCCCTGGTGCCTGCGGATCGATGATCACTCATCCGGGCTTTCCGATCCAAGCTAGGGTTTCGTAGACAGGGGTCAACCGGCTCCGCTCGTAACCCCAATTACAAACGTAGTTTGGGACGGGGTGCATTCTCTCCGTCAGCTCATCGAGAATGAGCGACACGTTATGATCAGGTAAGTTATAGTCCTCACTGCTGAGGCTGTTGTCTGATAATGTTTCCAGACGCGCGACCGTCGAAGCTGCGGACGGCGCCATGTGTCAAACCAGGCGGCTGATCTCCTTGGGACCTGTCAACTGAATGGACGGTATCTCTTCTCGACCTCGTTGTTTTCAAGTTGCTTTGTGCTTTCATACTCGAGCCTTCCCAAACTAGGCTCGATGTGTACAGGCTCCGATCGCACAGCTTCTCGACCCATGGTCCTATGGAATTAAAGCCACGCGTGGGCGGCATTGCCTTGAGCCTTCTGTGCTACTCAGAGGAACCATGCCATCCTACCAACCTGTTATCTCTGCGTGGTTTCGGCCGCAATCTACCGCATTAGAGTCAGTCACTCTTCCAGCACGCGCCTCGAGGCGAACGGATGGCTTTCGTTATCTTGTGAATGGACTCCATTCTTGGCCCTTCCCGAGTTCGGTGGACGCCTGTGGTCAGGAGTTCCTCCTAGACAACGTGTTTCCCAGCCGCGGTTCCGTAAGATGGTGGTACCGACTGATGTTCTGAAGTTCTGCTTGCATCAAACGTGAGTTCCTCGTGCTTGACATGACAATGGGATCCAATCGTATCGTGTTCAATAACAAATGGCAGCAGGCTGAGAGGTCCTCTCGCATCTTCTGTATGACACATCTATCTAAAAGGTGCTTCCATGACACTGGCCTGCCTCCATCGAGTATTCGGCATACAAGCCGAGGATGCTGGTTACGTCGACCCGATATACAACCGACGGGTTTTTATTGGACTATTATCAGAATATAGCAGTTTCCTTTGAGCGGTACAAGGGCCCCGTGAGTAAGCGGCTAGTAACAAGTAGCCTTGTGTGGGAAGGTCTCCAACCATGGAGCAGATGGGCGTCTGAAGCGGGACCGATAAAACGAGCTGATTCCGACACAAACAAGTCCCCCCCTTCGGTTTGTCCGCGCGCTGAATCCGACCGTGCCGCTCACAGACGTCTCCTCCTCGCTGCCTTCGTTCACCGCGGCCGACCGCCCACCCGTCTTTCGTCGAGTTGTGGACTGATGAGAAACAGTTGACCCCGAAATGGCAACAAGCACAGCTCAACCCGGCTCTTTTTTCTCACCCTGTCCTCGGAACACACGCTAGCCCTCTCCTCCCGCCTTCACCTGTGTATGGGTCTTCGACTCGGCTTCAAAGATGCTCGTAGTACATCCTGATTCGTGTTGCGACATCTGTAACGAGGCGTACGATGGCAAGAGGGCTCCCTACGCTATTGCATGTGGTCATATTTTCTGTTGCGAGTGAGTCAACCAGGGATCATGCTCGTCGCTGTGGCTCAGCAACTAAATGCTATCCGTTACCTCCAGATGTCTCCAAAAGTGCTCCCCGTCGCACTGTCCAGTGTGTAGAGGAGTCTACAGGAAAGAGAAGATAAAAAAACTGCACGTCGAGACGGCAATCGTGGGGCGGGATGATATTACCCGGGTTTCGTCACCCCCAGCGATCGCCGAGTACCTGCAAATGGTCGCCATGGTATCTGGCGAAGGGGTTTTAGATGTCGAGGTTGAGAAGGTCGGCGCTCGTGTCGACGAGTGGATTGCTTCACTCCCACAAAATATGAAGCTGCAGGTAAGCCATCGGCTTTTCGCTTCTGCATTCTCTGCTTTTGCTTCCGCACCCGCATCTTCGATCACTTCTTTTTTTTGTTACTCCACAATGGCTGGTGGTAAACTTGGGGATGTCTGCCCGTTGAAGTTAACTCGTGCTCGGATGGCTGACCAATCCTCGTACTATAGTCACAACCGGTCCGTCTTGCGCTCGGATCGGTCAAAAGAAATAGAAAAGTGCAGCAAGACCTTGAGATAGCCCGAACAGATCGCCTTGCGACCGAGCGAAGGCTGGATAGGGTGATGGATGACGTTCGGCGCGCAAAGTTGGTCGAGGACGGTTTGCTACAGTCAAACAGCGATACACTTCAGTACGTTTCTAAGCATACCCTCTTGGTTGTTACTCACGTAACTGCTCCAGACAGGTGAAAAACATCTACCAAACGTGGTCCGTGCGCTTACATACAATCCACAGCTTGAGCTTCTTCAAAAGAAATACGACATCCTTCTGGCCGAAACATCGCCGTCGGCACCCCGTGATCGTTCCAACTCACGCAGCAAGAAGCAGGATGATCTCAAGACCAATGGAGCCGGCAAGGCTGCACATCCGGAGGCAGTGTACACCATTACACCCGGTGCCCCACACTCGGAGAGGGTCCTACCCTCTGCTCAGCGAAAGTCGGGCCATAAACCCATTCCGACGGAGGCCGAACCGCGCACGGAGCCCCGTCACCACAGGTCGAGATCCGACCAAGTCCCAAGGGGTTTGGGCCTCCGCATTAATGGTTCGAGCCCTAACTGGAGTGGTGGCGAGGATTCAGCCTCGACCCCGACCATGGGATCTAATGCCCCCCGTCGTCACCTCCATCCCATGGACAGTGTTGAGAATTTGTCGATCTTGTCACCGCCAGATTCCCACAGCAGTCTCGGACGCCAAAACCTCCATGAGCTTCTTTCGTCATCCGCGTCATCCCCTGCCATCGATGTATCCACGTCATCTGTTTCTACACCATCGACGCTCTCCTGGGGGACCTCTTCAATCAGGTCCGTTTCCACCACCAGCGTCGGTGACCTGAGCCTGACTGGACTCCCTTCCTTCCCGTCTGGTTCGAGCTTGAACCTCGGCGTGTCTAGCCTCCCTGATTTTGATCACACGACCGCAGCCGATGAAGCAGACGGGTATGGGAGTGACGAGAATGTGATGACGCCGTCCCTCCGGCGACAACCAGAATTGACCCAACGCGGATACAACTCTGGCTCCGACTCAGGGGCAGACCCTAGGTATCAAAATCGCCAGCGGTTCGAGGACCTCTCCGTGGGGAATCGAAGACCGAGTGTCAGCGGTCAATCGACGATAGTTGAAACCCGAAACCACGATGGGCTCCCTGCACCGCGCCCTATGGGTCGGTCGATATCGGATAACACCCCCGCGATGCCGGTTTCTCGGTCCTCGGATCAGGACGAGGAGGAACTGGAGGTTATCGGCCTACGATTCTCCCAGTCCTTCTCGGACGCCGAGCCCACGCTGTATGGGTATGGATCAGCAAGTACACCCTCGTCCTTTGAAGATCCTGCGCCGATTCGAAGCGGTGTGCGACGAGCCTCGATCGCCACGCCCAGCGTACGCGGGCTTGATCTGGAAACCGTAGAGGCAGTTAGGAGATCATCGGACTCGCCTGTTCGCCCAGTCCCTCACCGATCGGTCACATTTGCCACCCCTAAGCCTGACGAGCTCCCACCAAAGAAGCATCGTGACCAGGGTCCATACGGACCTCCCATGCTTGGGCCCCGAGGCGCAGTTGCAAACCTAAATTCCACGTTTACCATACCCTATCCGGAAAACACGAAGGGCCACCCCATCTCGTCACGTCGCGGCGGTGCTGGCGATGATTTCACGCGCAGGGGTCTGGCTACGGTCGCTGCACCTACCCGTGACCTCCCTCCGACCTTTGATCCCACCTACACTACGGTAGGATCCAGCAAACGGCCGTTACCCTCGATACATCAATCGACGCCTCCACTGCCTCATCAACATGGGCGGAAGGAAGGACAACAACAACAGAAACAGCCGGCTGCAACGCGAACCGCCCCACCACACCCCGGGAACGCACCACCCGTCGACGTTCCCACACAGGCGAAGCCAACTGTCAACGCAAACGTACCTATCGTTGCACCCCAGCCTGTTAACCCGATCCGACCGTGGAAGTGGAATGGCAAGCAGACGTAGGGTCGATCATGTGGGATGGTTCCATTCACACGGCCGGAGGTCACACCACACTATCACCTGCTCTTGATTCGCACCGTTCCATGGGATCGTTGTAAACCTGTTCCTGTACCCCTCTGATATTATGCCAAGTCTATGTATGTAGCTATGGATGTACGCGGCTTATATGTACTCTTATCTAGACTGCCGCCGCCGACACCGAGGGCAATTGATAGATGCCCGTTCTACCACAACATTCCCAAAGTCCTGTACCCGATATCACCCATCGGGCATCGGCAAGAGAAGACGTGCTGATAGCAGTAACCGTCTGCGTCTGCACAGCCAGCTGACGGGGTCGGGGACGTGGTCATGCGCCCGGTCGTCGGGTCACGAGGTGCAGGGATTCTGTCCCGGACTCCAAGGGTGCTTCCCGCGTCCAATTCGCGCTTTTAGCATCATGGGGTGTTAATCACCGAGGGTGATATGCGGGGAGGGTGATCTGGGGATTCGTATTCTCCTCCAACCCCGAGTCTAATTCCCAGCTTCTCTTCGGGCTTACCTTGCGGCGAACGCGTCAGGTTCTGTCTCCGCTGAATGAGTTATTGAGATTCCACCAAAGAACGTGGTATCAATATATCAAGCTAGCTTGAGCCGGATAAGTCTGCATGCACGTGTGGACCTCGAGGCCGCCTTTCGCAGGATTTGGGGGAAGTCCACCTTCGTTCCGATCACCCGACTGGACAGCCCATTCGTTGGCCACCCCCTTGGTTGTGACGGGGCACGAAAGGGGAATTGGTTCTCCGCTGAACTGGGACCTGGCCCTCAGCCGATGCTTCTCGCCCTTTGTTTTACGTTCTTTCGTTCAACCGCTCATATTCTCAGGCGAAATTCGCTCTCCAGGACGACCCGACTTTTGCGGTGGTCGCCGTCAATGAGGGGAAGGAACACGCCTGGAGGACGGCCTTTGATTGTCACGAGCCCGTCCTGGTTTCTGATTGAATTTGGTGAAATGCTCTAGGGGTGTCGATATGCCGTACGGGGAACGCATCTAATCCGCTCTGAGCCTGACTCCCGGACGTACTATGCCAATCACGAAGACGTTATGGAATCTCGACCTCACTGATGTGTCTTCGCGACGCTTAAATACCGTGGCACATCGGCTGCCTTGAGGTTTCTCCCCTTGGAGCTCCGGCCCCGTAGTGCCTATAACCCACCACCCCTCCTAACCACCCTCGTCGATTATCCTTTATACCTTTCCTTCTCCAGGATCATGCTCGTCATCAGTCCTGAATCGAGCTGTGACATTTGTTTGGAACGGTTCATCTTAGACGGTCAGAGCAGAGCTCCCCATGCCCCCCGATGTGGACACGTGTTTTGTTTGAGGCAAGTCGGTTTCGAACGACCCGTACCGCCCGATTGAACTAATCCCCCCCTCCCGTTCTTGTATTGGCTTTGATCCAAACGTAGATGTCTCAAGTCTTTAACTCGACGGGTATGCCCAATGTGCCGGGATCCGTTCCAGCCCAGCGATGTTACGAGAATCCGCCTTGACCACCGATCCCGGACCCCATCCGCGGCCAATTCCCCAACGGTCAACAGCCCATCGCCCTCGGTTTCGAACGTTGGGCTCGCTCGCGAGTTACACGACCGCATCAATTCGTTCGTTCAGACAGGAGCTAGCACTTCTGTCGCCCACACTTTGACCGAAGATTGCAAGACTTTCTTCCAGGAGAACTCCTCCGTTGATGTACGTAACCGTCCCCCCTTCGACAAAGCTCTTCAACGTTGACAACGACATATCAAGCATCAAGACTTTTACGTCACGTACCAACTCCTCAATCATTTCCTTCTGGGCTATTATCGGGCCTTCTTCCAGGATCCTGCGGCGGCCGACAAGTCGCTGTACAAGTTCCAGGCAGAGGTCCAGGCATACCACAAGTCTTGGGAAACCAAGTACCGGATTTTGACGAAGGAAATCGATCGCCTCACCGAGAAACTCCGATTGGAGACCATTGCCAGGGAAAAAGAGGTCCAAGAACGTCACGCTGCGGACAGAGTTGCCCAGGGGCTCAAGGATGAGTTGCAATCTCAGGAGTCGTGGTGGCATTGGTGAGTAACGGCATATGTTATTCGCACCCTCAAATCCGGGTCGCTGATCTTTTCATGGGAACTCTTCGCAGGAAGGTGAGACATTTACTGCAACATCATTGCTCCGGCGTCCCAAATATTTGGTCTAATCTGATCATCAGTACGAAGAGCTTCGGGTGAAGTATGCTGCTTTGCAGACTGAGACCTCAGAATCAAGCGGTGCTCAGGGACAAAGAGCTATTGGACCCATTGGCCCTTTCCTCGAATTTGACGAGAAGGATGACGACATATCGATTGACCGCAGGGAGAACGAACCCCTCAACCTGCCTTTAACCTTCCCTCAGGGTTGGGACGGGTTCGTCGAAGATCACAAGACGTCACCTCAGCCTCCTCCCTACGATTACGTCGGTTCCTTGTCGATTATCTCCACCCCGATGCTCAAAGACGGCTCCCTCCACGATGAAGGCCAGATGAAGGAGCTGCTTTCCGATCTTCTGACGGATCCATCTAAGACTTGTCGCCGAATACTTGGTACTTCCTATGTTAGCTCCACCACAGGTTCCTCGTCATCGTCGTCACGTCGTCCCCAGCCCAGTCCGAACCATCGCCCGGTCCTTCCTGCTCGTCGATCGACTGTTTCCAACACCATCGCCCCAACGCTACTACCACCACCTCAGTCCTCGCGTCCCACAGGGCCTGTTCCTGTTCCCTCACAACCCGACGTCCCGCTTTGGACACGGAAGCGATCCATACGTGCTACGCCATATCATCGCGACATGAAAGGGAAAACCGCTGGAACCATTGTGACTCGTAGTCTGTCGGCCAGTGAAGCAGAGTAGTGGTCCGCCATCTTTGTCCGCTCACCCACGGTCTGCTCGTCTCTTTTTGTCTTAATACTTTATTTCCTTGCTTTCACCCGACCTCGACGGTTCCTTATTCCACTTACTCTTCTTGATGGGGGGGACACCGGATGTATTAACCATGGACTTTGTCACTGGATGTACGATTTATGTTGAGACCACGGAAGTAACTATTCAGCACATGTGTAGTATAGCTTGTACGACAATCGTGATCGCAACGGATTTACAGGAAGTACCACCGCTGTTGAAGGAAAATAGGCCTAATATTCGGAGTCTGGGGCGAGCTTTCCCAACTGGATAAGCTCTCGCAACCTTTCAGAAACTCCCGGATCTTTTACCAACTTTTCCCCGTGGTACCACTTGGCTCAAGCTCGCGTCCACGTGATGACACGTAGTGGGGTTCTGGTAGGCGCCTAGAGGTGCTCAAGTATACGTGGTTGCTTCAGGGTGCGGGTGTGCATGCAACAAGCCAAAATTACGATAACGTAGTCGGTAGGCACACCGTGAGTATGCAGTTTTACAATGAAATAGGCCTGGTATCCGTCCCAACAAAGGTGCGACAGCCCTGTACCGCAAGTGCTTATTTCGTGAAGCTCTTGATAATCTTGGCTGAGATGTGCAGGAAGAAGATGGAGGCAATAAAGGAGAGTGATAGGACGAGAACGATGAATGGGTCACTGTGTTTACAAATCGGTCAGACAAGCGGCTGGTTGAAGAAACCAGAGACACTTACACTCTGAGGCCGGGTGAATCGTCCGTGTACAGTTTGAGCATGGTGTTCGATGAACCACCCGCACCCGCTGCCCGTGTTGAGTTGGGTTTTGAGACGGTGCTACCAGTTGCTCGTCGCCTGACCAGAAGAGTTGTTCAATGCTCCAGCTCACAATGCATCACACATATGACATACCGGACGGCAGCGCCAGGTGGTTTGGCGACACCAGTTGCAGTGCGAGGAGTTCTGGGGGCGTCGGAGTCGGACTGACCAGAAAACGATTAAAGCCCATGCCGTTCCCAAACGATTGCGACTATAGCTTACCATCGTGTCTTTTGCGGGTGTGGTTGTGGATCGGAGCAAACGCTGGCAGGTGCAGTCACGTGTTGCTACGCTTCGTACTTCCGGCACCCCCACCATACCGCCTCATGTCGCTGGTACGATGCTGATTTACGTCTTTTCGATACCGCGGGTCGCTTAACACCTACCTCCAGATCCATGCTTTGGTCGCACGAGGGACCACCATTCTCGCCGAGCACCAGGCCGGAAAGAGGGATTTCTCGCAGGGTCAGTCAATACCCAAGATATCCGTTGGGGCGACCCCCCAATCTCACCTCCAGACTTCCGATAGCGACCCAAACGATCCTGTCCAGGATCCCCCCCAATAACAGCAAACTCACCTACGTCTGGGAGAATTACCTCTTCCATTATGTCTCCGAAGGCGGTTTCACTTTCCTAGTTATGGCCGACGACTCTGCGGGAAGGTCAGGATGGTCGTATCTAAGCTTTCGCTCCACGAGGATCTGATTTGGTCCCAGGAGGATGCCATTCACATTCCTAGCGGACCTCCAACGCAAGGTAAGTTGGACCAGTTCATGCTAGTTTACATCCACCTGATACTCTTCAGTTCACTGCCCAAGCCACTTCGTCCTCCGGTTCCCTTGCCGACACTCCGGCGTACGGTCTCCAAGGGTCGTTCTCGCCGGTCATCTCAGAAGTCATGCACACGTACAACACCAATCCGCCGTCAGACGAGCTTACCAATGCTCAGAACCAGCTCGCCCAAGTGAAGGACATCATGGTCCAGAACGTGGAGCAGATCCTCAGCCGTGGCGAGCGCATAGAGTTGCTCGTAGATAAGACCGATAACATGGCGAATCAAGCAACGGCGTTCAGGCGCGGTGCGAGAACTGTCAGGAGGCAAATGTGGTGGAAAAACACTCGTATCTTGGCCTTGAGCGTCGTCGTTGCCGTTGTAAGCTTTACTCTATCCTTGGATGTCCCTATTGCTGATCGCAGCATCATAGGTTCTCATTTGGATCATTGTCGCACAGTTCTGTGGTGCCGGTCTCAACCACTGCCGCTCGTAATCGTGGTCAACACCGTTTATTGTTTCGTTACTCTTGTAGCTGCTTTAGGCGCTTTCGTGTATAATACATGTGCTGTGCATTCGTTCCAGTTTGAGGATGGAGCCTCCACCGAGAGTGCGTTCGATGATCCGTTGAAGCAGGGTGGTAGCCCATTCGGGCGATCGCCTTCGAGATCAAGGCTGTTCGGGGAGAGTCCACGAGAAGACCCTTCCGTCGTCCTGCCCATGGTACAGAACCTCCCTAAACCGAGGTCAGGACATGGTGCCGAGGGACGGACATGTCAACGTACCCAACAAACTTGAGCGCTGTGATCTGGATGTCCCTGCTCCTCCCAGCCCCGGTCTTCCTCACGATCAACTCTCGCAAGGTTCGGAACCTCCATTCTGCCTTCCCCCCAGCTGGTGTGTCATCGGTGTTCCAAGTTCTCAGAGCGATTGTCCCATCGGGCCCGGCAGTCGCGAGTATTCCCTTTGCGGTATACTCCCGCTCCAGGAAGGCAAGGGAGGTGATGGATGGGTGGATCGAAGTGGACCGCAATTGCAACACAACAATCGGGCGAGCATTCACGGTGTGTAAACACAGTTTCGCTTTGGAACACGTCGCGATGCTCCCCTTGAAGTGTCGTTAGTAGGTGTGAGTCACGATACAAGATGTAGGGGGTACCGTGCTCTCGCTGATGGTGACTAGATGAACTTCGTGCCGCTCGTCATCACCGTGCCAAATTGACGCAACGTACGTCCCACGGTTCAAGTCCCAGACGATAGCGCTTCCATCCTTAGACCCGCTCACAATGATAGACCACGTTCGGCTGGCGGCGACACAGGTCACAGAATCCTTGTGACCACGCATGACATGGGAAATCTTGATACGCAACGGCACACCGTAGCTGCGCACCAGCTTCCAGAGTCGAACAGTGTGATCGTCGCCGCCAGATGCCATGTTTTCACCATCCGCGAAGGCCATGCTGTTACAAGGAACGGACTCAATGACTTGCGCCACCTGGGCACTCCACGTCAACGAGGTTCGACAAGGGGACCTCCGGAAGGGCGAACCTTTCGATCGACGATGATTCTAACTTCATCTGACCTTCCACCCCGAGGGTACCACTCAACCTGCTCTTCTGTGTACGGCGGGACGGAAACTACTCCCGCAGAGTGTGCTCCGATGCCTCCCATCGAATCTACGAAGATGAAATGCACCGGGCACCCAACTCCCGAATCTGGATGTGGTCAGGACAAAGTACAGGGTAGTTTCCCACTCGCACCTTTTGAAACTCGCCGGTTCTGTTCCAGCAGACGATAATCCTCTATGATCCCTTGCTGCAGCAGGAGAGGTAGCGTATATCTGCCCTGCATAATGCGTTGGGGGTGCGGAGATTGGAACAGCTTCTTGGGTGTTTGTCCGACTAATGAAAGTTAAGGAAATGTATAGCAGACCGGTGAGGTCATCTGCGCACAGTTATGGATGATCCCAACTGTTGCCTCTCGTTCGAGTTCATCGGTGATCTTATCCAGGTCTACACACGTTGTGAATTTAAGATTGAGCCATGCTACGTGGGCAATGAATACACACCGATTGAGCCCTCGTAGCTGAGTGGGTGGAAAACGTTCAAAGACTCAGGATCCCGTTGCTTATAGCCCCAAATGAGGTCAATCCACTCATTTAGATGCTGGCTAACGTGCTCGCTCTCGAGGGCCTGTACAGCGTTTCAGACAGGGAATCCTTGTGCCGCACTGCACACGCACCTCTCGGTTCATTGTCACGAAGAGGTACGGATCCTGTTTGGCCCACGGGGGCAAAATGACATCATGAATCTTCTCGTTGGTGCTCTCTTGTCTCCCAAAGTCGAGGTTAGCAAGGTTCTCGAGGAATCTGTGACCATGTAAGCCAGCGTTTAAGTTAAACTATACGGTTACCGGACGTACTCTGGTAAGTTGAAGAATTCCGGGATCAATTCTCTGACATCGCCCCGGATGTCTCTCGAGGCAGACTCATATGCCTTCCTTACATCACTGTGTCTTGGGTGTCAGGTGGTTGTAAGACTGTGAAGGAAACCATTCGCACGTGAACAGTCGATCCGGCAGATCCCAATCTCCCCCCTGCAGTGTCTTGAACATGTTCGTAAAGGGCTGAAGCCGAATCATGAAATGGCAAACAATCATCGACGAGCTGAAGTGCGTCCCGTAATGGAAAGGCTTCTCCTCGACGCTTTCCAGGTTCAAGTAGCGGGAACTTGCAGCGTCACAGCGAGCGTCTGTCAGCGCACCCATTGGTTTTGAGAGACTATGAACGTGAATCAGTTTCCAGCTCAAAAGGTGGATCCGCTGAGCTTACTCTCGATATGACTCTGGGGACTTCAAATCGAGAGTAGCAGATGTGTAGTCCTGGATGACCCATGCTAGGTGGAAGGCTTAAAATTGTGCGGAAGCGGTAGAACTTCAAAACTCACGGAAAACGGGGTACTGTGTGGCGTCGCT
>Ga0307509_10006792_pt1 | contig 15232 bp, 27 predicted proteins | sample 10_EM_MG_FD_202245 | JGI IMG/M metagenome (GOLD analysis project Ga0307509, IMG submission 202245) | Populus trichocarpa ectomycorrhiza microbial communities from riparian zone in the Pacific Northwest, United States - 10_EM | ecosystem: Host-associated > Plants > Roots > Unclassified | place...
AGAGCCAGCGGCCTCGGGCGGCGGGTGTCTCAGTGCAAAACCCAAGCCTATTTCATACCTGACGATTTTGGCGAATTCATAAACGGGTTGATATAGTATACATTAAACCAGAACGTTAGCGCATCGGTTCCATAGCTATAGCGTAGTTCAAAAGAGGTGGGAGGAACGGAACCGAAGATTTCCGATCAAGTGAACTGGAGGATGCCTTGGTTGCGCTCGGGGTCAATCATCCTATGTACCCTGACAGCATCCGTGATTGACACATTCTGCATATCCTGAGGGGTGATCAAGATGTACTGTTTGCCATCGGACGCCTTTGCAGTGTCGATCTATAAAAAAAAGGGCGCGCGGAGTTAGGAAACGGAGTTAGTGGGAAAGATATCCCGTCGGGGGGCTCACCATCATCTTCATACTGATGCGGCGGTTGACGGCGTCCATAAACACATCAAATTCGTCTGGGAATAGACGGTAAGCATCGAGGGACCGTGACGGCGCAGAAGCACGGGAGCGCCAAAGCGAACCCGGCACGGGATGAGAACATACCGAGGCAACGAATAGGACATCCAATCGATTCCCAGAGTGCCAACAACAAACAGATTGTTGAGAACGACTTCTCTCCACCGCTCAATGCCTTTGGGTCTTTATCTTTAGCCCGGACCTGGGTTGCGGCCATTTCCTCCGTTTGCACCTGAGGATTGCGGGTGTCAGACTTCGGGAAACTCGCGGAGAGACGGGGTTTGAAATGTGACTTACTCGGAGTTGTAGAGTCTGAGCGTGATGGTCGAAGAGTACCTTTCCAAAGTACCCCCGGTGGGCAAGGTTGAACTGGAAGAATACCTTGCATCTGAGCGCGATGTGCCTCCTAAAGTCGTGCCATCTGGATAGGCGGGCATTGATTGCGTTACCGAGCTCCTGCGAGCCACAAATAGAAGGAAGAAAGGTGTGTCAGCGTTTGGCCCATAATATCATCATTCCCACCCGCTGGCGAGCACGTGAGCCCCGGCGGATGTGAAAACTCGCACCTTATTCAACGCTATCATCGTCTTTACTTCAGTCCTGGCAGTATCGTAAGCCTTCTTAGCTCGGGTGAGCTCAGCCGTGATCTGCTCCACGGAGGCACCCTGTTTGCTCTCTTGTTTCTTCAGAGCCGCCTTTGCGCTTTCGAGCTTGAGTTCAACAACATCTGGGGCCCGGGGGTCTTTGAACTCCGCCGGAACCATTTTCCTGGCGGACTTCGTCCATTCCTTATTGACAGGCTAAGTGAGGGTGTGTGGAGGAGATGATAGACACGTACCACTAGCTCGTTTTCGGTCGTGTCCGCCACCTCCTGGGCGTTCTGGATTGCAGCCTCTTCGTCCACATGTTTCTTCTTGAAATATTCAACATCATTGGTCGCCTTCAATTGCTCCGCGGCCGCTTTGTCAAGCAGTAACTGACGGAGGAATTGGTTTCCTAATTGTGGAGCAGTCCGCGGGAAGGCCTCACCATGTGATCTTGCTTGCGATTTTTGGACTCGTCCACTTGTTTCGACAACTTCGTGTGCTCTGCGACCAATGGCTTGAGCTTGTGCTCTACCTCCGCTTTCTGCTCGGATATGGCGGCGAATTGGATCTTCATATTCTCAATGGTGTCTTCGTAGCCCTGTATCGGGGTTAGTAGGGTGTTTTGTAAACCAGTGTTATGGGAAGGGAGATCGACCTTCTTGAGTTCCTCAAGACCGGCGAGACCGGCGGGCAGCTCCTCGTTAGCCTCGGTCTGAAGACGATCATGGCTATTCTTTGCGGCAGTGAAGTCCTGGTGTGCTCGCCCTGCGCCTTCCTATCGATGCTTGGGGTGAGCATTATCCTACCCAGGGGACGCAGAGTGGTTGTTACCTTCGCCGCTTTGATCTCGCGGGCCAGGTTACGGGTAAGGTTTGCCCGTTCCTCCAGCTTTGCTCTGTGTTCTTTGTAAGATTGTTGGGCTTCTTCTAGTTCCTGCTGCCACGATCTGTAAGGATTGAGTTAGTGAGGGAAGCAGTTACTCTCCTGCAACGTACTGCAAGTTCGCCCGTGTATCCTTAGTCACAAACATGTGGAGTTGGTTTCCGTTCGGCGGGTTCATCGGCTTTGACTGCCCTCCGCCACCGCTGCGATGCTACACTCAGGGCCAGGAAACATAGGGGAACGAAGGACATACCTGAAGCGCGAAACATGGTAGAGTTCTCTTGGGTTCGTACCACACCAAGCGTTGCAATTTCCTCCGATCCGGTCGCACACTTCGTCACCCTCAGCACGGTTGCGAGCAAGGACTATACTCTCGATCGGCCGCTGGTTGATGAAAAGTCGGGGCACCCATTCGTTCGAGAACTGAAAGTAGGGGATGAGTCTGAGAGCTAGCCACAGTCTGATAGGGTCTTACCTCGAGGACGCGCAAAGGAGTGAGATAGTCTCGAGGTGGTTCTCCCATAGAATAATCGAATAGGTCGACCGCGGAGATGATGATGAGGGGATTCCGGCTATATCGGCCACGGGTCAGCCTCAACCATCGGTGAACGGTGCCCAGCCACATACTTTCCGTAACGTTCGAGCAAAGCCTTTAATGGTCCCCGATCCCTCGCGTCCGTGACGGCCCACGAGACCATCGTACCAGAGAGATTCACACGAAGGACGTCAGCCCACCGGTGGTCCTTCAACTTGACGAATCGTCCTAATGGCCCGAGAGGTTGTTGGCCATGCCAGCGCATGGTCTGCATTTCCTTGATGACCGCCTCGATCCCACTACCATAAGGAGCCAATGCGTTCTTTTCACTATCCCTCGCAACTTTGATTTGGGTTTCACATTCCTGAACCCGGCTTCTTGCCTGGTTGAAGGAGGCTTGAAAGCGATCTCCCTGACTCTGGATGTTGTCTAGTTCCTCTTGTTTTTCCTGAGCTTGGAGTTCGAAGGATTTCCGCCGCGCCTCTGCGGTTTCTATGGCTCTCTTCGCGTCTTCCAGTTTCGCACGAGCGCGTTCGCGGCGTTCATTAGTGTGGGTAGCCATGCGTTTGGCCTCTTCCTCGATTTTACGTTCGACCCCCTTGATATTGGCCCTCTCCGTCTTCATATTACCGTTGATTTGTTTCTGGTCATTCTAAGGACGTATGCCCAAAACGGGTATGTTTGAGACGACGACGAGTGAAATGAAAAACGGCCGCACAGAAAACTGGTCGATCTCTTGCCTGAGGTTTCGGATCTTCTCCTTGACTTCATCGCGTTTAGCGCGAGTGTGGTCGGCATTGTCCATTTGCTCATGCTCCTGCTCCAGGAGTACGATCCTTTCATTGCATATCTCGATTTGTTCCTGATCAGAGCATGGTCAACGATCGTGAGAGCACCGTCAAGGGTCGTTCATACCTCTGCCTTCTTGATGGCTTCATCGACCTTTGGGAGGCGAGCTCGCGCCTTGGCGAGATGAGAGAGTTTGCTCTTTAAATCCTATATCACACGAACAGTGATTTATCGTTTGTCATGCTCTCGGGATGGGTTTATAACAGAACGTACGTCTCGTTTCTCCTTGACGTGAGCCCACACAAGTTCGTTCTTGAGGCTGTCGATCTTTTTCTGCTGTTCGACCGCCTTCTCGGCTTCCTTGAACCGGTCCTCTGCTGCTCGGGCGGCACTGAGCAGTTCCGGGAGCAGCCGGCTCTTTTGATCCAAAATCTTTGCCGTCTGCCGGATGTTGGCAACGCAAACCTCGTACTCGTCCGACAGTTGACTGAGCTGCGTTCCCTTGAGGAAGAACTGAAATAGCAGTTGAACGAAGAGAGAGCGAAACCACCGAGGACAGACAGCGTACCTGGTACTTCTCCGATGGGTGCGAAGCGCTGAGGAATTGTCTGCGAAGCGTGGGAAGGTTAGCGACCAAGTGGTGGTAGGTTTCAAATCGGCGTGCCTAGCGGAGTCTGTGTATGTGATAAGATAAGATTCCTCATGAAGGGGGGATCGTGATACCTTGTGTCAGAACATTCATCGGGTTGTCGACTTGAATGTTCATGTGATCACAAATTGCAGAAAGGTCCTCTCTCTTGTTCGAGACCAGAGTACCGTCCTTGGCCTTAATCTTGTACGTGGAACTTCCCTTGCTATCAAACCGCCGAGAGATGACAATGCTGTCGCCATAAACATCGTGCTTGTATGCTTCGTCGCCACGGTTCTTGAGGGTGATCGTGACTTCAGAAGCTCTGGGTGCATGAATTAGCACCTAAAACTCCCAAGCGAACGCATGCGGTTTACCCTCTGCCTTCTCTGATAAAACTCTTCAAGCCAGATCCGCGGCCAGTGACAGCGGCTTTACCTCCCAGGGCAACGGTTATCGCGGTCAACACAGCACTCTTGCCACCTGGGCAAGACTTTCAATTAAAAGGTGATGGTCATTGTTTGTTCACTTACTGCCATTGTGGCCTGCGGTGTTTGGAAATAATCGCGGTTAGCACCCCGGTGGACGGGCCGAGGGGAACACCCACCGATGATGAAGTTAATTTGAGGACCAAAGTTGAACTTGAGGAATGCGTGACACATAAAGTCGACCATCTCGACCCTTTCAATGATACCCATAGCCGCAACGCCCTGGCATACGTGCGTCAATTCGCCACCCCTTTGACCCGGAATCTAGTGTTGAGACGCACCCCGACTACTTTGAGCTTCTTTACATCTTCAGCCCTGTCCTGAACACGCTGCATAAAGGCTTCTTCGTGTTCGCGTTCGAACTGCTGCTCCTCTTCCTCATTGATGACATTGTTCGCGGACTCCGCGCCAGCCTCGGTCTCCTCTGCGGAGGTCCGCTGCCTTTTGCGCTGCGTAGACCTTGGGGCCTCGTCCTCTGAGTCGGACTGGATGGTGACGCGGCGTTTCGGCGCCATAGCTTGGTTTGTCGTATTATCGAAACTGGTAGTGAGGGGAGAGCGCGGGATCCGGAGATGAGTCGCGTCCGTCACGCGTCTTGAGTGTCACGTGGGGAACCAAATAGCACCAAACATATTTGCCTCCCACCTAATACAATTACGTCACTTGACGGGTGCTGACTGTGCTCAGAGTATTACTCAACTTAAATTGGGTGCGCTTCGAGCGACGACGAGTTCTGTTATCGAAGCGCTTGGATTGGAAGCACTTGGGTGTTCACGGAAGCGTTTGGGGTGCATTGAAGTGTTTGAGGGTGCGCAGACGGAAAGCTGGCTGAAATCGATTCAACGATCCAAGCTCGTTCTCGCTCGCAGGTGAATCCGGCAATCACCGTCATCTGAGCTGGCTCACTCAGCTCGCGGCAACATTACATAGCGTCCGTATCTATCATCCGGCTTCCACTGAGCGCTGGGGATCCGGACCCCCATCACCCCCTGTGGGTCAGCAAGGCTGTCATCCTTATTCCCAGACGGTAACCCCACCCCGTCGCCTATGACTAAGGCCCCTGGCGTTATCCGGAGATGACGGACGGGCTCGGGGGTGGTGTAAACATACGCCATATATAATCCTGCACGGAAGGGATTTACCCCCCCTCACCGACCCCCCAGTCACAACCCTCCTCCTCCCCAAGCTTCGTGGCCATGTCCGCCCTCAAGCGCCTCCTGACCGGTTCGCACAAGCTGCAGAAGCACAACTCCCTCCCGCCCAGCACTGACGGTCACATCGATTATCTTGATCTTGAGCGTGTCAACAAGCACCAGCGATGCAAGTCCAAGCCCACTACGCCGATCAGCGTTGCCACTCCCACCTACAATACCGGCTTCCCTATCTCTGGTTCGCCGGTAACACGATCCCCTACCTCCTCCTCTCCTTCCTCCAGCAACAGCAACCTTCGCCACGGTAGGAGCAGGAGCCGAGCCCGCGTCAAGCATGAACGCGCCAAGTCCCTAGACGCCAGGATGGCTCGATCTACTCAAGATTCATTACGACGCGCGGAGCAGAGAAAAAACTCCTATGACGCCGTAAGCTCCCTCTTATTCCACTCGGACTTGTGGAGATTCTTATGATCGTCGGTTCACTTAGGACCCACTCAAGGATAACTACGGTGAACTTCCTCTGAATATGTCTCAGGAAGGCATTGGTCAGTTCATTCGCTTCGTTAGACCAACACTCCACAGTTAGATGACACCCTCCTCCAGACCGCCCTTCAGACTCGTTTGAGTCGCTCTCCGGCCGATGTGAAGGCGTCTTGATCCGATTCCGGGCTCGAGTCCACCACGTTCGACCGGTTGGATCACACGTCATGTTCCTTGTCCTCAGGCAAGGAATCTCCACCGTCCAGGCAGTCCTCTCCGAGGCGGAGGGAAAGGTCTCCCGCAACATGGTTCGATGGGCTGGTAACCTCACCAGGGAAACTATCGTCTACGTACAGGGGAAGATCCAGAAGCCCGGGGACGGTCATCCCGAGGTCAAGCAGGCGTCCATCCACGAGGTCGAGATCTCTATTGACAAGGTGCGGCAGTTTTCCCCACGATAGACTAGCCCTTCCCATTTGGCTTATTCGCTTGTCAATCTGTAGCTTCATGTGATTACTGCCCCCACGGCCCCACTTCCATTCCAGGTCGAGGATGCCGGCCGTTCCCTTGCTGAGCTCACCCGGCCCGATGCCCACTACCCCCGTGTCGGCCAGACCACCCGCCTTACCAACCGAGTTGTCGACCTCCGTACCGCAGTTTCCCACTCCATCTTTCGTATCCGTGCTGGGATCACCAACCTCTTCAGAACCTTCCTCGATTCCCAAGGCTTCACTGAGATCCAGTCTCCAAAACTTCAACCCGCTGCCACAGAGTCTGGCTCCGCCGTCTTCAAGGTTGACTACTTCCGCCGTCCAGCCTTCTTGGCGCAGTCTCCTCAGTTGGCCAAGCAGATGGCCATCGCCGCCGACATGGAGCGGGTGTACGAGATTGGCCCCGTCTTCCGGGCTGAGAACTCCAACACCCACAGGCACTTGACCGAGTTCACCGGTCTTGATCTCGAGATGGCTTTCGAGAACAACTACCACGAGGTCATGGACGTGATCGACAAGATGTTTTTGTTCATATTCAAAGGTATTCGACAGAACTATAGGAAGGAGGTGTGTGATTTCCACCAAGTTCGCACGTTGGCCGAAGTTCGCTTATTTCCCCTCGTTTTAGATTGAAGCAATCAAGGCTCAGTACCCTCACGAGGACCTCCTCTTCCTCGACGAGACCTTGAAGCTCAAGTTCTCTGAGGGCATTCAGATGTTGATCGACTCCGGATACAAGGAGGATGACGGTTCAGACCCCAGCCCCCTCAAGGACCTGTCCACCAAGGCGGAACAAACTCTTGGCCGTTTGGTCAGGGAGAAGTACCAGACCGACTATTACATTCTCGGTAAGTTGCAGGCAAATGACTATGTGACTACCTATTCTAATCTGATCCCAACAGACAAGTTCCCCGCCAGTGCCCGTCCCTTCTACACCATGCCTGATCCGGAGAACCCTCAACTGTCCAACTCCTACGATATCTTCATCCGTGGTGAGGAGGTCCTTTCTGGGAGTCAGCGTATCCACGATGCTGTCTTCCTCGAGAAGAAGATGAGGGAGGCCAAGATTGATCCTGAGACGATGGTCGACTACCTCAATGGCTTCAAATGGGGCTGCCCTCCCCACGGTGGGGGAGGCGTTGGCCTCGAGCGAGTCGTCATGCTGATGCTGAAGCTCGGTGACGTCCGATGGGCCAGCTTAATTCCTAGGGACCCAAGGAGTTTCCCCCAAAAGGACCAACCTCTCGCCGAGACGACCATGGTCGCTGCTCAGAACCTTCTTCTCCATGGACCAGAGTCCACTACCTTCACTCCCGGCGGCAAACCCATCGATGGTGAGCTCCCACCTCTCGAGAACGTAAGTTCCCTCCTCTGTCGACCCAATTTCCGGTTTACTGACCAGGCTACCCCACAGCTGATTGCCAAGTACGGTGATGCTACAAACACTAGCTGGATCGATCCTGCCTGGTCCGTTTGGCGTGACCCAACGACCGGTGCTGCCGTCGGATACATCCCCCAAAACGGTTTCGCGGTCACGTTCGGAAACCCTCTTTGCGAGCCCAAACAGATCCCCGCCGTCGTTGGCGCTTACCTTAATTTCCTCTCCGACGACAAGAAGTTGAAGCCTGTCTGGTGTTGTGTCGACGCCGATACTGAGAAGATCCTCGCTAACGACTTTGGCTGGAGTGCTCTCACTGCCGTTGCCGAAGAGAGGATCAACCCCACCGAGACGGATCCCGAGAAGCACGACAAGAACCTCAGGAAGAAGCTCCACCGCGCTGAAAAGAGCGGTGTCAAGCTCACCGACGTCGAAGGCTTGGTCGACCCCGAGGTCAAGAAGGAGATCGACGAGCGAGTTGAGGACTGGAGGCGTGGCAGGAAGGGCACCCAGGTTCACTTGACCGGCGTCAGGCCGTGGGACGACGAAGTTCACCGAAAATACTTCTACGCTCGGGATGCGACGGACAAGATTTGTGCTATGGTTGTCTTGGCGCAGCTTTCGGTCTCACACGGGTTCCAAATCAAGTGGGCGTTGGAATTCCCAGGAGCGCCACTCGGAGCGATCGAGGTAAGCGAGACCGGTTGACTGCGACTCATATAGTTCCTGACCGAAGTCCCTTCTCTCAAATTCAGTACACTCTTTCTCACGTTATCAAGAAAATGGGCGAAGTCGGTGTCCGAAGCGCTACCTTCGGGGCCGGTGCCGCGAGCGAACTTCACCGCGTGGATAACATCGGCGGGTTCAAGGTCGTCACTCTCGAGAAGGCGTACAACGGCCTTTCCTCGACCTTCCACCTCGGGAACAAGGGTGACTTTAGGTCCAAGTTCGGAACACACCAGGATCCAGTACGTCATCTATGTCCTCGCCATCCCTTTCCCACTCGTTTCTCACGTTGTTCTCTCCAGTTGTACATTTGTTATCCCAAGGGTGGTCTCGGTGTCAAGGGAATCGAAGCCATCATGAAGATGCTTCAATCCCCGAAATAAATTGGAGGTACCATCCGGATGAACATTTCTGTACCCGGCACCTCGTCTTCAAGTCCGATTCTCCTCTCTCCCTTTGTAGGCTATTCATTTTCACGGTTCATTGTCACATCACCCACGGTCTAAGCACCCGTGTGCACATACCCTCCCCAAGTTATCGTGGCCTTTTAATCATGCTTCATACCCATGGCTATGTAATATCGTTGTCCGCCAACCCCCGTTCATCCTTTTTATCACCGATATCGATGTGTTAATTTCTCTGGTTTATTCTTGGAATTTTTGGTTTTCTCGTTTTCTCGTTCTGCAGGTGTCCGGAATATGCATTGTTACTTTGGTTGTACTTGAGGTGTGTTACGTGAACATAAATACAAGTAAAGAGTGAAGGGAGAGTGTGACGGTGGATCCGAAGGAGGCGATGAGTGCCGGATCGGAGCAGGGAGTGGTAATCGGGGAGGCCGGCGTCAGATTTACCTCACACCGTATCCCGATGGGAATCGACCGTAGTCTCGACCCCAACCTCATCCTCGCCAGAGTTCGTCCTACGCTGACCAATAGGTCCCATGGAGTGCTCACTACAGAGGGCACCACTGCCACCCGTCAGCTCCCATCGTCTCCTAACTCTGAACGAACTGACACTTCCGGGGATGGTGGTGCTCGTCAACGCGCTCCTGTTGGCGATTCGTTGAATGATGAGCAGTGGAGCAATGATCTGTCCATTCCGTCATCACATGAGACAACTCATCCAAGGATTGGGAATGTGGGAAAGCACGAACCTGAACCTCACTGAGAATAGGGAAGGCCAGATTCGAGGCCATGCTTCTGGCAGCCCACAATCCGACGGCGAGCAACGAGCTCACAGCGAAAAGAGCACAAGACTCGATGAGGATGGTGGCGATGGTCTTGTACAATTCACCGATTCCGGCCCGAGACCCCGTAGCAGCGCGAACGTACCTGCCGTGCAGGACGAGCCGGACAACGATAATAAGGGTGAGGATGATGTTGAGCGAAACCGAGATTGAAAAGAATGAGGTATATGTCGCGGCCGCTGAATTCCAAGTTGAGATCACGAACAGGACGCCCATGGTTATCTTGTCAGCGTTAACCTTGAGCATCGTCGCTGTTCGCGGAAATCTCAAATGCGCACTCACAGAGCCGAGGTACATGAGACAGGGGAAGGCGATAACCCAGCGGTTCATGGAATGGATCACGTAGCAGCGATAGAGCTGAAGGGGTGAATATTAGACACCTGGGCGGGTTAACACAGCATAAACCAAAGCACTGACCAAAAAGCCATCGGCTAACCAATTGCTCACGACATACGCAACATTTGGAACAACATTGACCGCCTTGAGGTAAATAGATTCAAGGTATCCCATCGGTCCACGAAGTCCCACGCCCTTAGCAGCAGGGAAGTTGCGGTTATCAATGTAGCCAAGAGATTCAATGTGAAGACTCATCGCGGTGAGCACGGTCGCCAACGAGAACATGACCACGGTGTAGGACAGGAGTTTCCACTTGATACCCTCGCCTCTACGATAGACAGGGTTGAGCAGCGTGGTCATACATTTGAAGAACAGCACGATGAGCATCCCTAATATAAAGCGAACAAACAAAGTGAGCACAGATGGGCAGGCATGCAGGCAGGCATGTCCCGAGCGCACCATAGAGAATCGGGGTGAGGAGGTATCCGGCGAAATCGGTCTTTTCTAAAATGTACACAGAGTACGGGATCTTTGGAGCATTCGGATTATCGGACCAGGGCTTGAACCCAAGGTCGGACATGATCCAGGTATGTACGCGGAGGAGGGGTTTCGGGGCAGGGCAGGATCGAAGGTGGGGAGGGGGGGAAGTCCTGAGATGGAGAAAGCGTTACTGGATTCGAGGGGAGGGGAGCGACGGGAGGTTATAAACGTTCGGGTGAAGGTCAATTGAACGGCGGCGTTACGGGCGAATAACGTCGACGGGGATCCAACGGTGCAAGGCTCCGTTTGAAGTGGGGAATCGAACAAATGGGACAAGCAGCATACAGCCGAGGAACGCATCCCAATTGTAACGGGGGTTTATGCGTTTGCGTGAAACGAGGTGAATTGTATTGAGATCTGGGGTCGAAGATGTCTGAACCACCTCTCGATGGTCACGATATGACGCGCGTCTAGCTGGGGATTCCGATCGTGGTCTTTGATCCGAGTTTCCGTTACCGGAAACGTCGAGTCCAACACTCCGGGTTACGAGGAAAGAATGTGTTCATGTGGGCCTTGAATCCCGTCGGATGTCGTGGCAACTCTCCCCATTGTCGGAACGTGGGGGGCCAGAAAATGTGCAAGGTTGGTGCATCACTGATGATCACACATCCGGGTAGGGTTTTTACCCCCATACACTGTGTAAGCTAAGAAGCTGGCGCCCAGTTCTGGATTTTCACCTTGGGAGGTTGAACGCTGGTGGTATCATCGCCCTTCGCCGCGAGCTCAGAGCGGCGGACAGCCATAGGACCCTGCGCAATATTGGGCTTGAAACAGTATCACAGAGTACATGATTCATATAGGAGCACTCAACACCTCCAGTCAATTCCTTCCTTCGAACTATGTCATCAGATGTTAGAAAAACATCGCGATGCTCCCCCCCATCGCCGCTGGGAGGTTGGGATTCGAATGTTCAAACGCTCGTCGTCTGGATGACGAGTATAAAATTGAGAGGGTCCGGAGTTCCAGAGCAACGCACAATGTGGCTGAATAAGCGGGAGAGTGGTTTTCGCGATAAATGACCCAGGAATACAACCAACGGTCAGGGCTGCTCCTCCATCCAGCTAGTTGGAAGGACCCTCTTGACCCAAGAGGGCGCTTTTGTTGAAATGAACAAACAAGACGAGGACCTGTTATCCCGCTACAGTGCCAGTCCACAGTAGTTCGGAAGGGTCCACCGTTCAGGTTACGGTACCCATTCCACCGCACCTTGGGAGGTGAGCGAGTTCGGTTGACCGCGACCCATATAGTTGTCTGATAGAATTGTCTCCTCTCAAATTCAGTACTACACTCTTTCTCACGTTACCGAGAAAATTGGCGAAGTCGGTGTCCGAATTGCCACCCGGGGCGGGAGCCGCGACCGAACTTCACCGCGTAGATAACGTCGAGGGGTTCAAGGTCTTCACTCTCGAGAAGGCGTACGATGACCTTTTCACCACCTTCCACCTCGGGAACAAGGGCCAGATTCGGGACCACCAGGATCCACGGTACGTTGCCTACTAGTCCCTCGCGATCTCTTCGCTAACAGTTTCTCACGTCGTTCTATACGTATCCCAGGGGTGGTCACGGTTTGAGTGGATTTGAAGCCATAATGAAGATGCTTCGATCCCCGAAATAAATCAGAGGCACCATCTGGGCTGAACATTTCTGTACCCGGCACCTCGTCTTCAAGTCCGATTCTGGCCTCTCCCTTTTAGGCCATTCATTTTCACGGGTCATTGTTTCATTATCGCCCACATCAGCCATGTACGCATACCCTCCCCAAGTTATCATGGTCGTTGAATCGTCCTTCATACCCATGGCTATATGATATTGCTGTCAGCCAGCCCCCGTTCTTCCTGTTTATCCATTCAAGAATATATTGACCAGATGCCCCCATCAGCTTTGTACATGTTTGTCTGATCGGGATCGGGACTTCCCGGATCCAGGCTCCAGGCTCCAGCATTGGCGACCCGCTCCGTGTGAGTTGGCTTACCTGACAGCGCAAATGTATTTGTTGTGGTTGATTGGGCTGACCATGCAGAACAGTGTTCGGTAGGACGATCACCCAAAAACGACACTTGCAGGATCCCCGGCCAAACCGACCCTGCTCCCAGCGCTGGCATCCGAGGTCAAACCGGCGGTTACGTTCACCAACCGTCGGGGTTGCGACCCCATCGGTACGTCTGCAGAATTCAAATTATTAGGTCTCGGTTGGATTATCACGTCCCACCAGCCGATTTGGACGGAGGTGGGTATGCCGCGGTTGTGGTTGTGTTCGGGCCATCGTTGCGCACGACCTGGAGGAGTTGATTGCCCTCACAAAGCGCATTCACAATACATCAGAACCTTATATTTTCGGTTTTCCGCTCGCGTATAGGGTTGTCACGTTGTTGTGGTTTGTCTGATACTTTCGTGAGGGAAGGTGAAAGGAAGAGATCCAAGTGCGCACAGGTGTTATGGACCCGCGACCTGTATATAGATCTCAATCGAGGCACTTTTTTCTCTATGCCCGGATTACAATTCCATTGACAAACTTCCCATTGTGCCGAGGCGACATCAGTAAACAGGGTGTTTGCTTATTTTGCTTATGGGACTTATTCGATCTTATTTTCAGAAATCCTCTGCCATTTGGACCCTTCCAAAATGACAATTTGGACTTGGATTATATAATGAGAGATAAGAAGCCATAAGTAGGCATAAGTGTCAAATAATCGACAAAACAAGCAATGGCCATGTTTTCTGATGGAAGCCCGGCTGTCGCCGATATCGATATGTTAATCCCTCTGGTTCGCCCCCGTAATTTTTGGATTTCTCAATTTCTTTTTTTGTGGGTGTCCAGAATACGCATCGTAACTTGCTTGCACTCAAGGTTTCTCCAACCCACCAATATCACAAGTGATGCGTGTATCTGGCCTGACTTTGAATTTTGGGAGTGGATCAATTCCGACAAGTGAAAATAAATACAAGTATAGAGCGACGGGGAGTGTGACAGTGGATCCGAAGGAGGCGATGAGTGCCCGATCGGAGCAGGGAATGGTAATCACAGAGGCCGGCGTCAGACCTTGGAGACCTTACACCGTATCCCGATGGGAACCGACTGCAGTCACGACCGCAGTCACGACCCCAATCCCACCTCCGCCAGAGTCCGTCCTACGCTGGCCAATAGGTCCCATGGAGTGTTCACTACGGAGGACACCACTGCCACCCATCAGCTCCTATCGTCCCCTAGCTCCGAACGAATTGGCACTTCCGGGGATGGTGGTGCTCGTCAACGCGCTTCTGTTGGCGATTCGTTGAATGACGAGCAGTGGAGCAATGATCCGCCCATTCCATCATCAAATAAGACAACCCATCCAAGGATTGGGAATGTGGGAAAGCACGAACCTGGATCTCAGTGAGAATAGGGAAGGACAGACCTATGGCCTGGCTGCTGGTAGTGTACGATCCAAGGGCAAACAACGAGCTCACAGCGAAAAGAGCACAAGACTTGATGAGGATGGTGGCGACAGTCTTGTACAATCCACTGATTCCGGCCTGAGACCCCGTAGCAGCGCGAACGTACCTGCCATGCAGGATGAGCCGGGTGACAATAATAAGGGTCAGGGTGACGTTGAGCAAAACCGAGATCGAAAAGAATGAGGTATAGTAGGTCACAGTCGCTGAACTCCAACTTGAGATCACCGACAGGATGCCTGTCGCCATCTTGTCAACGTTGACCTTGAGCATCGTCGCTGTTCATGGAAATCTCAAATGGGTACTCACAGAGCTGAGGTACATGAGACAGGGGAAGGCGATAACCCAGCGGTTCATGGAATGGATCACGTAGCAGCAATAGAGCTGAAGGGGTGGATATTAGACACCCAGGCAGGTCAACACAACATCAAACAAAGAACTGACCAAAAAGCCATCAGCCAACCAATTACTCACCATGTACGCAACATGGGAACAATATTGACCGCCTTGAGGTAAATAGATTCAAAGTATCCAATCGGTCCAGGAAGTCCCACACCCTTAGCAGCAGGGAAGTTGCGGTTATCAATGTAGGAAATAGATTCAATGTGAAGATTCATCGCGGTGAGAATGGTTGCCAACGAGAACATGACCACGGTGTAGGACACGAGTCTCCACTTGATACCCTCGCCTCTACGATGGGCAGGGTTAACCAACATGGTCATACATTTGAAGAACAGTACGATGAGCATCCCTAGCATAAACCGAACAAACGAGGTGAGCACGGATAGGCGGGCATGGCCTGAGCGCGCCATAGAGAATCGGGGGGAGGAGGGATCCAGCGAAATCGGCCTTTTCTACAACGTATAGATGGTGTGAGATCTTTGGAGTGTTCGGATTACCGGACCAGGGCTTGAAACCGAGGTCAGACATGATCCAGGTATGTATGTGGAGGAGGGGTTTCAGTGGAGGGCAGGACAGAAGGTGGGGAGTGTCAGGGCCACTCTGGCCCGATCCTAATCACAACTCCAAACGAGTGACTCTATACGGTTCGTCTGTCCCTTATACCAGGCAATCGACTAACCAAGAG
>Ga0307509_10006793_pt1 | contig 15229 bp, 8 predicted proteins | sample 10_EM_MG_FD_202245 | JGI IMG/M metagenome (GOLD analysis project Ga0307509, IMG submission 202245) | Populus trichocarpa ectomycorrhiza microbial communities from riparian zone in the Pacific Northwest, United States - 10_EM | ecosystem: Host-associated > Plants > Roots > Unclassified | place...
GCACCCATGTGCTCGAAATATAAAAATTTGGCATAGTTTGAAGCTTTGAAGGCCAGAGGGGAATGGGAGCAAATTTGCCCAAATTCACATCAAATTTTTAACCACCTTGGGAACCCTGCAAATTTGCGGCAAATTTGCAGGGCTAATTAGCAGCTGCGAATTTCGACGGCCTAATCCACGCAACACTACGTGACCGGTGACCTATGACAAGTGGAACGCACGTGACCTTCTTTTTTTAGGTTGTGGGCGCGTACTACTAGTAGAAGTTATTTGGAGGTTTCCCCGGGGCCCGTGTTGGTTGGAGTACCCTTGGTTAGCCGAAACCCTTATTCTGACACGCCGAAACCCATACCCCTGGGCACGGGTATGGCGAGCAAAGCGGACGCGGGTACGGGGTCGCCCTGGAATAGCACCCCGTTTCATCTACTGTAATCGGCACTGTATAAGTTACAACGTATAAAAGCTGGGTGTGCATTGGTCTTCTTCTCTAGTCACCCAGTTCAACGAGTGTCTTTCTCAAAGTCAACGTGCTACCATGAAATTCACTGTCATCACCACTGTTCTTCCACTTTTCCTTGCACACCAAGCTGTTGCGATCTGTCCCGGATTCAACTTCGGTATTGGCAACGTCCAAGCCCTTGGAAATGGAGTCAATCGGTGTAAGTGTTAATATTTTTGCCTCTCACCGTAAAATGACGACGGTTTATTCGCCACCTTTCCTTTTTCTTTTGTTTTTGCTTCCTCACAGGGAATGTGTATGACGACAGCTGCAAGCAAGTCGATGGATTGACCACTACAGGGAACCCTTGCACTCAACGCATCTTCGGGTGCACTCCTCCTCCCATCACTTTCAACCGCTACACAAGCACCTTCAGTGGCCTTATGTTAGTAAACCTGACATTTCTCCTTTGGTTCCATCCACTGATGAACCTTTTTTTGTAGCTACAAGTGCCGCCCAGACCCCAACTCGGGCGTATGTGGTGGCGATGTTATCTCAGTCTGCGTGAGTGCACCCTATCAACATTACTGGACTATCTGACACGCTTTTGTTTTAGTGCCGCAACGATGGAAACTAGATTTGGACCATTTGGTCTAGGATCATCTAGAAAAGCACTCAGATTAATTCGAACTCTTGTCTTCGGCCTGTTCTAAATTGTAATGATACTCGACTCGTCCTGAAATATAATACTGTATGAAGCGATGTCAATGAGCCTGCGACTTGAGACTTGACAACAAGAGCACTCCCACATGAGACTGTGCAAAACCGTATACACAAGGTCATGCCAAATGCGAGGCGCCCTTGAGCCTGAGGTCTACAGAGATATGCTGCCAAATCTCATTAGTAGACACTGGGAAAAGGAGTTGGAGCAGCATATCGCGAATCTAGCAAGAGTTTGCGTAATCTCAGCAGGTGAATAAGGGCAAAAGCAATAGGTTTTCTGGAACGTTCGGTCTTGTTTGTGATTATCACAATCGAAGGTCAACCGTGTAAGGGAGAGGATGGATTCGTGTATCATTGGCATCCACATCGTGGCAAATCAAACATCAGAGGGCTACCCACCGCCATCGTAATTAGCATGAATGCCATGTTCCTTTTCCCCATTGACATTATATTTCTGCTCTGCAAACGACTTGTGATACTTTACACTAAAGAGCATTTTTGTCGAGCAAACCAATGTGAGATAAAAGGCGGACGGTCTTCGCAAACCAAGAGCGATCAGGAAGGGCTTGAACTTAGGAAAACCAGCAAAGTAGGAGCTCGGACAACCTTCAATTTTCTTCAACTCCATACCCGGCATCCACACCCTTCCATTTCTTGCCTAACGAGATCAGCATAGACTTCAAGACCAAGCGGAGTGTTCCATCATTTTCAAAGATGGTCGACGGCGGCGACGGCTGACGTCTCGTGTAATTTGCGCGCTTGGTGTTTCCTAAATTATGAAACCATGGTTAATAACACAGTGCGAAGACACTTGACGACATCTTCGTTTGTCTTAACACTTCGCCCTCGCCTTCTAAGAGACCAAACCACGGCGCCAACACGAGTACCTTCCTCCTTCCTGAGGTGTCTCGTGAACGTACTAAATTCCGTTACCCTGCGAGCTTGAGGGAAAACTTTCTAGCCAAGTCGTCAGGAGTGTGTCCACATTAACCGTCTTTAAGAAAGCAAACACTTCAATTATGAGCTCAATGACAGGGAAGCGCTCCAGCCTGAGTAGGTTGTTTGTTCCCTGCCTGTGGTCTTCTAATGCTCAACGGGCTGTTTATAACTTTCCAACAATGCCAGTGGGGCTTGACTTTCGCAGTTCGATGCAGAGGAACTGCCGTAATTTCTTACCTTCGAACGAGGACAGATTTTTTTTCGGCAAATTGCGTAAACGGCGCAATGCCTGAACTGCAGATCTGTCAGAAACGGTTCAGTTAATGAGGAACAAGAAACGTTACTACAACCATCCAAGGTGTACAAATGGAACGATGCACTGGATCTATTCCGAGTCGAAACAACCTCAGGCCCGAAAAGGTTGGAAAGAGGCCAAATTTGGCAGGCGCAAGGCGAAGCCTGGGTTCCATGGGAAGGAACGCAGCTATGTATTTCGGCGAGTAAGACCAAGAGTGTCCAAACTCTTGCGAAAGCACAATAATACCAAAGTCCCCACAGACACCCCAGTGAGGATATGTATTGACACTCCGTGGAATGCCATGAAGGACCTGCAGCGGCGAGGCCTCACGAGTCCTGGAGAGTCCGTTTTTAAGGACTTGTAGCCCCTATAAGACGAAACAAAAGTTCCCGCAGACAACCCCCAGTGAGGACATGAGTGGAATGACGCCCCGTGAAATTCCATGAAGGACCTGAAGCGGCGATCCCTCACGCGCACGAGTCATGGAGGGTTCGCTTTAAGGCTACATGACGACACAAACGTTCCCGCAGACACCCCTAGTGAGGACGTGTTGTGGAATTATAGTCCATGGAATTCCATGGAGGACCTGCAGCGGCGAGCCCTGGTATTGTCACGATCCCCTCAAGGCCACCCAACGCATCCGGAAAACTTCCACTTCAAGGGCTGATTGCCTTGGCGCCGCAAGACACGAATCCAGTACCCATAGGCGAGGATATAAACCCACCGTGTAGGAAGACATAGCCCCGGTGTTCAGTCCTACTTGCAGTGACACTTTGCTCACCACGCTCTTCAAACCCTCCCTTTCTGTTCTCTTCGTTGCCCAGCTTCTCGTAGCCGTTCTAGCATTGCCTCCTTTGTTGGATAATGTATGTCCACGTCCACGTTCTTTGGCCCTCTCTCTTACCCCCAATCAAGGTCATCGAAGCGCGTTCGCTGGAGGCCAGGGCACCAGTTATAAAGTTCCACGTCTGTACAAAGCCAAACTACAGCGGCAACTGCTACTACCTTGCCACACCGCTGCTCACTGTACCAGGAAGCAACAGCGGATGTGTCAATTTTAAGGCAGGAGTGGCATTAAACATCGAGAGTATCCGGGTCCTCGACACCTGGAGATATCTCGTCTCAATCTACGAGTGAGTTCCTTGTAGGCTCGTCATACCGTCAAACCACTTACGCACGTCCCATATTCAGAGGTGTAGGCTGCAGTGGTAAAGGTGTTTCGATTTTGGATAGCGATAAGGATCTTGGCGTATGGAAAAATAGGGCGAGATCCGCCAGAGTCTTCTACCTACCTATCCCACCTGATTCATACAAGAACAACGCAGTGTAGTCATTGTACCGCTATAACGGCCCGGTCATCCGGGCCGCTCAGCTCTCGAATTAGTAATAGCCCACCCAACATTTTCTCAGATTAATGTGACCCTTTTCGGATTTCTTACCGTTCAGAGACACAACCTGGCTTCGTGATCACCTAGTAGGCTCGCATGACTTGCTTCTTCGCAACTGAGTCTCTTTTTTCACTGGTTATGAGGTTGTTGCAAGAACGTTTCTCTCCAGAAACTTTCTTCATCCTAGTGACCTGACCGACGACCTTGGCAACTATTTTGCAACTGACGTAGGCCTCTCTGCCACTTCTAGTAGTGGCACGAAACCATGGGCTATTCAAATGAAATCGGGATAACGTTGTTATATATTGCAATCGTGAAAGCCGTACATCTTGAGTTGTATTGAATTTGAAGTCGACCCGGATGTTGGAGAGAGTACTGGAGAGATCCGCAGAGGCGAGTGGCATTCAAACAACTCTTTTTACTTTTCTTTCATCACTCAGTTTAATTTTCCTATGCGACGTTCCACGCGCCATGGGATTTTACTGTCAACGACGACTCAACGTTCCGCTCGTGGCCCATTTCCGAAACCTCGGTCACTTACAACGATAGTGCAGAAAGGACGACAGACATATGAATATCAATTCTTGACCACGATGACGCCTGGGCGTAAGAGACCAATAATTGAGGCTGAGCACTGCACCCCAACGGTACTAAGAAAATCGAGACCGGAATACCAACAACTCGAATAAACGTTGGCGGGTCGTTATGCCAGCGTTTTCTAGTTCCAATCGATTTTCAGTGTGTAAGTGCACTTTGATCAGGCCTGACATGTCATGAACAGATGAACGACGAAGCCGATGACTCCATCTACGTCAGCCACTCTGCGATCGGGCGAACTCTGGGCGGGTCTGCCGCTGAGCAAATAAGCCAAAGCAGGGGCTCTCTCGCGCCTATATAAACCCTCCGACCGTCGATTCCTCTCCTTAACTCGAACGACTACCATGCCTCTAATTTGACCTGGAGGAACCCTAGTTGCTAGTCAACACTACCCACCCTGCCATCCAGAGCCGTACCCGGGGAGACCGTCGGCGACGTTGGACAATGTGCGTTGTTGTCTTCACCCGCCGCCAGCGTTATTGACCACCGCCATTAGATTCTGGTCGCCTGTCAACACCATCATTGCACATCGTACGTGTTCCTGTAGTCTTCCTTCAGTGACGATGTTGACGGACAGTGGGTCGCGCTTTCTGTTACTATAGCCCCGGCGATTGCTGCCAGAATGTCTTGCACCATCACGCCTCGTACGCAAAAGGATCACCTACTGTTGACCATCGTATCTGGACCAAGAGACACCTCGCCATGATTGTTCTGCCCGACTATGGTTCGTCGCGGTCATGGCGGTGCTTTACATCTAGTGAGTCATCCTTCGTAATGGTCGTCGAATAGTTGGAGCTGAGTGTCTAAGCACGAGATGCATAGCTTCCTTAATCCCTTCCCCTCCTGGTCACGATGACGGGGCCTTGACACACGACCGGCAATTTACGGTGTGTGAAGAGGTAATGATTCACTCGGCAGATTACCAGCTGGACTGTTCTGCCGGCTGTTGGAATACGAAGCATGACGCTCGCAGGAGTGCCATCGCAAAAAAAAAAGAGGGACGTTACCTCTGTTGACTGCAGCGACGCGAGGAACGAGCTACCCTTGATGAGCACTACCGAGAGTTTAGCGGCTTGCTGAGTTTTCTGAGACAGCAGCCGTGAATCATTGCCCTAGTGACCAGCAAATCCGACTCGAAGAACGACCCGGACGTGTGAACGTAGATAGCTTTGTGTGATTTGAAGCGTGATTTGCGACAGTATCTGTTAGATACTGTTTACACAGTAAATGTGACAAGGTCCCGCCAGCATTCTTCGTTGTCAGAATTGCTTGGCGCGAACCAGTCATACATCCAATAGATCAAGTAAACTATACGTAGTGGTATTTGCAAATGTCGTTTCTGCATCAAATTTCATGTAACGTTGCATGTTCGCCTCTAAACCTAAACTCTTTCTTGTTACTACAGGTACTGGTGTTGTCAATTCAGTTCAAAGAAGGGGTGGTAACGTTCCTACAAGAACCATTCCACAGCCTCATAGAGGGAACGGTCACTGGTCGCTTCAGGGTCCCTTGACTGAAAGGTTCAGAGCATAACATGTCTATGATCTGTGTAATTTGCCATTCCATCTATCTCCGTCATCACGGTGAGTACTACTCGATATTCATAAACATAAAGGAAACCCTCCACCGACGTTCAGCCATCAATTCTAGTCGTTCTAAGAGAAGTCAATGAAATATTGAAGAAGGCATGGAGTTGATTCAACTTACGTTGACCCACTCAGGGATCTTACTTCCTCGTCGATGCAAGAACACCTCAAAATCCACTGCGGTATCATCCTCTCCGGCATCATCGAGTCCAGTCAGGACCGTGTGTCCACTTTGTTGGTACTCGGGATCATGTTTCTGATGGAAGACAGCGTGAGGGGGTCATTCTTCGCATTATGTGATGGGTGTGCGCTTACCATAAGATAGTCGTGGATGACGCCTAGTGCATTGCGCGAAGATGAAGGCATCTTCGATGTAATTTCCCCGTCAAACGGTTGTTTGAGAGTTGCAAGGAGTTCGCTGGAGGGAGGGGCTTGAAGGAGGAACATAGGGAGAGCTTTGAGGGCGCTCAGAGTGGTGCTGCTGGAGGTCTCGTCGAGGTGATCGTAAATGCCAAAGGTCTCTGGGAGATACGTGAGCGAGCGTAACTGTCCCCTGAGGGAAGAACGTATGTCACTATTGCAGGGAAAGATCAGCAAGAGGCTGCAGGACGAAAAAAAAAAAAAAAACAAGACTTGCCTATAGGAAGACTGTAGATACCACAAACAACGAAGCGACGCAGAAAGATAGTCTTGCGGCAATAGAACTTTTTTGCCGGCACGATGTTGATCGTCCAAGTAGTCAGCAAGATAAGACATGAAAAGCAAAAGACGGTTGGGTGACGTGAAATGGGGATCATCTTCCGAGTCGAGCCCTTTCTCTTGAAAACGGTCAGACTCCTGTATGAAACCCTTCTTCAGCAAACTTGCGCATGTCCGACAAAGCTCGATCAAGAGGAATGAATTGCTGAGCCGGCACGTCGAAGCAAGCTTTATGAGGATGGGGAGCGGAAGGGCGTTTTCCGCCCGCTGAAGAAAGACGGCGGCGATTTTCTAAAGAAAAAGAAAATATAAGGGCCTAGTAAGATCCATTGTTGGAGAACGCACTCCAATAGGGATCGCAAATTGCAGTTGATCAAAGAACCCAGACGTCACGAAAGGCCATATGTTGAAAACGCCTCCAAAAGGAAGACGTATTGGTTGACCGACGACTCGTTTGAAGCTGTCGCTGATGAGCTTGTGTAGTTCTGTGCCAGGTTTCACCTCTTTTATTAGGTATTCGATGTCCTCTGGCAGTACCTCTGAAAGAATAATCAGATAGGAAGAAGAAAAAGTTAGAATGATAGACAAGCCATACGTTCGCGGTCATAAAAAGCTTGCACAAGTTGTGATACGACTTTGTGTTGCCACGTCTCTGGGTGGACAAAGTACTTGCCTGACCGGGCAGGATCAAGGAGGAACTGGGCAAACGACAGATGATAGAAACGGATGTGGCCACCTGCACACTCTAATACGGATGCCAGAGGTGCGAGAATAAAATCCGCGTTCAGTGAGCGAAAATGGTTTTCGAAATTGAATGTGCCGGCGTATTCCACAGTTTTAGGTATCCAGAAGTTGGGGCTTGATCGTACTAAGTGTAAACCTAGGATTTGGGCGGTATTGATACCTGTGAGATTCTCCACCAAGGACATCAAAGTCTGATAAAGTCTATCGAGCTCAGCAAGTGGATCCACTTCTCTTTTGGTAGTCAAGATTTGCAAGATAGTTCCGAGCTCCTCATGAGGATGATTTGAAGTCGACTCCAGGTGTCGGATAATTGTCGCCGGATATATAAACAGGCCACCCGACCTCTTGACAATAGTTTCTAGATCAGATTCCGCAGGCCAGTCATTCGGAATGTGGGTCCTAAGAACGTGTTTGTCTCGGATACGAGTAAAGCTTGCACCCAAATACGCCCAGATATCGGCCTTCTCCGTCTTCTCATCCTTTCCAAGTATTATCCGATTGTGGATAAGAGCCGCGTGAGTGGTCGATATTTCACGTGCGATGGGTAGATTTAAACCACAGGAGAGTAAGCACAGGAAAGAAATGTGTTCCTGTTTCAATAGCTCAGTAAGCGCAGTAATAACACGGATTTGATCGTTTAATTCGCCGCATTCGTCCAGTGCATCAATAATGATAACATGGGGACGGACAAAAAATTCTGGGTAATCTGCCTTGAGTTGACGAAGGGGTTCCAGGAGAAGTCGCTGCGTCTGCGACTCTATGGAACGGTCCAAAATACTAGGCCCTGCTTCGATGATCCGGGCAACGTAGGGGCGAAACTCTGGGATGGCTTCCGCGACCTGGTATGTGATCGTATTGATGAAACGTCCGGGTGTGTTTCGTGCATGGTCAGTGCCAGAGAAGAAGTAACCCGCGGCATAATAACCATCGGCTTTGGACCTCTGCGAAATAGTGTTTAGGAGTGTCGTTTTTCCAGTTCCAATCCGGCCTTGCACAAGGAATAGTGGCTTCTTCACCTCGTCCACCTCGATCCACTTCATAATAGCCTCAATCTCCGCCTTGCGTGTCCCAACAAGACAAATCGATGACGCAGACCCTTCAGGGGATTCGCGGTAAGCATTAGGAGTAAAGCGTTTCAAAGATTTAAAGTATGTTTCATTTTCTGAAGTTGATAGTTCCGTCGGAGGTGATATTTTGGCACCCAAGATTGTCTCCGGGAATACGGAAGATGTCGTCTCATCACCTCCAGCTGTCGAGGTAGATTCTAGTGGTTGTTGCATTACAAGAGTTGTTGATAATGGCTTCCGCTGAATGGAAGGAACGTGAACATCACCCTCTGCTGATGTGGGTTGGGAAGATGTGTAAAGTGGGTCCATTGTTGACAGTGGATCGGGGTTGAGGAAATCGGCGGGGTGCATGAAGGTAACCATTGGGGGTGTACGGGCAATCTGGACATAATACCTGTCACGGCGTAATTCAATATGGTCGCGTATAAGACAGAGAAGAATTTACCACAGCTGTTTCCTATCAGATGAAATCCCGTTAGCTATTCCTAAGTACCAGTCAGAAACGGAAAGCAAGACTCACGAAGCCTCATAATGCTGAACCCAACCGTCGGGCAAAGGCCTGAGGTCAGGGTTGGAAGGTGACACGTTTTCCCTTGGACTGGACATTTGACCACGAGGAAAGGGAATAGCGGAACGAAAGAACTCATCACCCTCCGCTGAGCTCGTTCCTGGTGATCTGAGTAGCGGAAGTGTAATCGAAAGTGGTTCAGGTATGGCGGAAGAAACGAAATCATCATCCTTCGCTAATGTACTAGAAGTTGCAGGTAATCTGAATAGTGGCATCGTGATCGAGGATGGTTCAGGTGCAGCAGAAGGAACCAAACCATCGTCCCCAAATGATGTAGATACCGGTCTGTATAGTGATACCGCGATCGAGGATGGTTCAGGTGCAGCGGAAGGAACAAGACCGTCGTCCTCCAATGATGGAGATATTGGTCTATAAAGGCGCGCTGTTATTGATGACGGCACAGGCGTGTCGGAAGGAACAGAGTCGTCTTCTGCTGATGTAGCCGGTAACCCGATTAGTGGTGCTACAGCCGCTGACGGTTCTGGGGCAGCAGACAGAACGAAATCGCCTTCCTCCGTTGTTGCTGGTGGTACCGTGGCCGATGGTGATTCAGGAACAACGGAAGGAACAAAATCGTCTCCAACCTCTCCTGATGTAAATGTTCCTGGTACCCTGTATACTGGAACTGTTATCGATGAGGGCACCGGCACAGCAGAGGGAACAAAACCATTGTCTTCTGGTGTATATGTTGCCGGTAATCTGTCTAGCGGGACCGTTATCGAAGATGGGTCTGCTACAGCAGAAGGGACAACATCGCCCCCTTCTGGTATAGGTATTATTGTTGATCTGGACAGTGGGACTGATATTGATGATGGGTCTGGTACGGCAGAAGGGACAAGGTAGTCGTCTTCTGGTGTAGATGTTGCTGGTGATCTGTATAGTGGGACTGTGATTGATGATGGCTCCGGTACGCCGGAAGGGACAGTAGCATCATCCTCTGCAGAAGCCCCTGGTAACCTGTGGAGGGCTACAGTTATTGATGACGGTTCGGGCGCGGTGGGAGGAACGAGATCAACTCCTTCTGCTGTTGCCGCCACCTCTACTGCTGAATGAAGTATAGAAAAACCTGCAGGACAGATGTCGTCATGTGTTAGGAAAAGCAAGATCATAACTGTACCTTTCAAGATTTGACCCAGCCGATCTACCTTCTGCTCAACATCGAGCTTCCTAAGGTATCGCAAAGTGTACGCCGACACCTCGTTCAATGCGTCCCACTCCGCCAAAGATACATTCTGGAGACCTTCATCGACGTTTAATCGGAAGTAAAAGTCTGGTCCATTGTCTTGATGCAGTTGCATTTCCATTGCATTCGACTGCTTTTCGCACTCGTTTGCAATGTCCTTAAACAGGCCAATGAGGTTTTGCGGCAACACATTTTGAAACGCGTCCGGCTGTTTCGGGCCAATGACCCCCGCAGTCCCAGTGCCGAGAGACAAGACACAGGAAATAGGTCGACCAGGAAAAAGGGAGTTTGCTTCCTCGACCACGTATTTCACGGGATTATTGTGCTCTACAACGTTGAAGAAAAGTGAGGCCCTAGTGGTGGCCCATGCAGCTTGAACTATTGTGGAAAGACCCTGGTCGGCATTGGACCAGCTGCGAAAGAGTGTTGAACCCTTCGTCTGCCTTGCGGAGACAAAGCTGTAAATATGAAGTGGGTCAGATTCCGAGTAGATTCGTTACAAAACCTGGAGGCAGCGTACCATTTTGGTCCATTTTCCTCCACCATATCGATCAGCATTGGATCTCCAATTGATCTTTGACTGATGATGGAGACCATAGACTCAAGTAGCCGAGGTATCTTTTCAATATCTTCATAACCACCAAGGATCCAATTCTTCGACGAAAAGGTATTCTCCGTTAGCGTCGTATAAGCGTGGATGGCTTCATCTATGGACATCTGCAGACGGAAGAGCATTATCACGACGAGTCTGGGAGGAGCAAACAAGTCAGAGAAAATCTAAATATCAACCTGAACTACATACCCTCCTGTGCCCGTCCCCCCCGCAAGATCGAACACATCACACGGTCGTGGAAGGTCCGAGAGCTGCTTTTCATGCTGTATTCTGTATAGTATCTGCTTGAGCAAAAACAATGGCGATAACCCTCGAATTCCGCCTCCATCTATGCATGAACGGGGTTTATTGGCTGTAAAAGCAAGTGGTAGCTGAAATACCTATAGATAACAGCCGAAGACCACGAACGGAAGCTTGAGAGGCCATAAAATTGGGAGGCGATAGCCTAAGTTCTCGGATTCGGAATTACCCAATATGTATCGTGACGAAGTGGCGTTTGAGCGGTTTTTATCCCGCCCAATTTTTATCAACATTTGTCTTGATCCTTCGTCGATATTCTGGCTGTGCAAGACCGACTAGTTCTTTCCCCATGTGTAGCACATTTGTACTGTGGTCCGTGTGGTAAAAACCAATTGTACATCAAGAACTATGTGGTGGATCGGGAAAGAGTTCAATCATCATAACCACAAAGGACAACACGTTCATTTAAGCATTTTCATTGAATCTTAACAATATTATCACAAAATAAACACGGTATAAGTGTACAATTAAGCACTATTCAAAAGAAGAGAAGTAGTATGTCATACTTTGCCGAGACGATACATAATAAAGATATACCAGGAATAACGATGACCTGGAGGCCCTGTATAGCTTCACAGTTGACAATGTCCCAGGCGTGTTCAAGTACAATATATAGTAGTACAGAGACTGAAGCATGACAGAGTAAATATCGTAATTCAGGCGGCAACGATCAAGACCATTACAGTATTCGCAAAATATATTCCTGTCGAGACATCGTTCCCTCTCTAGCCACGATTGCCGCCAGACCTCGCCACCTGCTTAACAGGGACATACGGCGTCTTGACCCTCCTCTTATCACTGTTAGCCTGCTCCTTCGCTCCAATCCCCAAAAGAGAAGGTCGCGCTTCAGGCAAGTATGGTTTGTCCTCTTTCCCATCCCATCCCATCCCCCTCAACAGCGCCGCACCAAACTGCGCAACCGGCACACGCGCATAATCTTCCAATGACGCTGGATCAGGCAGCTCCTCAAAGTCCCCTTCGGCCTCTGTTATAGGTCCAGACTGCAGCATCGGTAAGCTTTCGATCACCAGCTGTACACCTCCACCACCCTCCTCGTCGCCGTCTCTCGATGATTCAGCCAGAACGAGTCGAAGCGCCTTCTGATCCTCCGTCTCCTCGATGACGACTACTTCTCCGCCGCCACCCTCTCTCCTTTCCACAGCACGATTCGTTGTCGTGCTTTTCGTTTTTGTCTTCACTTGCAACCCAACAAGCACAGGTCCTGTATTGATACTGTCGTGCCCAACCACTGCTGCTGTGTTCAGTGTTGCACCCTGGCTTTGTCCAGGAACATATCCAACAGCACCCCTCCGCCTCTTCGCAAGCTCCCTCCAATCTCGATTCTTGACCGAAGGTATAAAAAGCGGTCCCCCTTCTGATTCGGAGCGTTTGCGTTTCTTTGATCCATTCCCAGCAGCACTACAATGATGTAAGGACCCCTGGTAAGTTTAAGCGAGAGTGAAGGAGAAAGAAAAGAACAAATCAGACCTTTCGTTTGACGCCCCTGAAAGCCTATCAAATGCCGTAACTGGTTCGTCCCTTTCTTCACCATCCTCTTCATCACTGCTCGAATCAACCCTCCTCGTCCTTGCCTCCTCGTCCCTTTCGCTCCCTCGAAGACGGCGAGGAGTGGGGTTCTTGAACGATCCCGGCCGCGATGCTGAGGCTGAGGTGGAAACGGAAGCGTCGGTGTCCCTTGATAACGATAGCCGAGTTGGAGGGTGCATGGCGAATGATACAGGAACGGAAATCGATTCTGGGCTTGGAGCCCCATTGGGTTGTTTGTATATAATTGTCTCCGAAAGCTTCCGAGTCTGCCTTGAGTCTGCCGCACTTGGCCCATCAACACCGAGATAAAACAATTGACACCCCTACGCAGCGCCTCACCCTCTTCAAGTTCATTATCACGAGTGACCACGCTTCGTTCGGTGCGGCGGTGCTTAAGAACTTCGTGATAAACTTCGATCATGAAGTTAGCGCAGAGGTTAATAGCGGTGAGCACTGAGGACTTGGATCATTGGGGAAAGGGACGCCCCCCTTGTGTGTACACGTCCAGGAAATGGGTTGTGTCTGTTGTTCAAATCACTGTGATTACGAGTCCCCTTTAGGGGTAACTCGTTCTTTTACCCCTGGGCCTCTGCAATTTAAGGCACCATCAAAAGTGAGCGAAACTTCCTTATATGTATGTCGATCAAAAGTGAGCGAAAATATTTCCTAATTTAGTCGTGGCTGTGCATGCCTGCTTTTTGGTCATTGGTATTCATAAATGCACCATAACTGTTAAAATTTTAGGTATCATTTATCTTTGAAAACCCTTTAAAATATATTATATTACACTATATAAAACATCAGTTGCTTAAAGAGATGGGCTTAATTACTTTTAATCAATAAATTTTATTATTTACTCTAATTACTATACTATATCAAACTGAGTAACTTGCCGAGCATCAGACTAAAGACTCCTGAATGCCCAGAGTTGGACTGAAAACAATCCCAACATTCCGCATCATCATCTTGTTGCTGACGATAAATGGGACAGTGCAGTCTTCTCATCAAATTTGGATCCAGTCGGGCCTGCCTCATGATTCGAGCGAGCGAGAGGGACAGGGGTGGGTCGAAAGACACGAAAGCCCCCTCCGTCTCGCGCTTCAAGCGAGAGAGGGGATGGTGGCAGGTTGGGAAGGAGGAAACTCTCCGTCTCACAATTCGAGCGAGGGGTGGTGGGTCGAAGGACACAAAAGCCCCTTCCGTCTCGTGCTTCGAGCGAGGGAGGGGAACGGTGGTGGGTTGGAAGAAAGAAACTCCCCTCCGTCTCGCGTTTCGAGCGAGGGAGGGGGATGGTGGTGGGTTGGGAAGGAGGAAACCCCCTCCGTCTCGCGTTTCGAGCGAGGGAGGAGATGGTTGGAAGGAAGAAACTCCCTCCATCTTGCGTTTCGAGCGAGGGAGAGGGACGGTGGTGAATTGGGAAGGAAGAAACCCCCTCCGTCTCGCGTTTCGAGCGAGGGAGGAGATGGGTGGTGGTTGGAAGGAAGAAACTCCCTCCATCTCGCGTTTCGAGCGAGGGAGAGGGATGGTGGTGGGTTGGGAAGGAAGAAACCCCCTCCGTCTCGCGTTTCGAGTGAGGGAGGAGATGGGTGGTGGTTGGAAGGAAGAAACTCCCTCCATCTCGTGTTTCGAGCGAGGGAGAGGGACGGTGGTGGGTTAGGAAGGAAGAAACCCCCTCCGTCTCGCGTTTCGAGCGAGGGAGGAGATGGGTTGTGGTTGGAAACGTCTTTTCAACCCGACAAGGAGGGCAACACCCTCCTTGTTGCATCGAAACACATAGTCTGTAAGTAGTAAAACTTTAGCAGATATAATTGATAATTTTAATAAAAGAACATACCTGTGGAGGAATGGGTGAAGTAGACCCATTCCCCCTACCTAATCCTCTGTTGGTTCATTTGTGTTGCATCGGCAGCGTGCTCGGCAGCATAGGTGGTGGTGGTGGTGGTTGGTGATTGATCAACTATGTCACAGATGTCACATACCAACGACGTGAGTTAAGTAAACCATTTCAAGTGTTAAGTATCATTTATCTTGGGTTGAAATGAAATAAGATATGTTATATTGTGGGCTTAATTGGTCTTTAATCAATAAATTTTATTATTTACTCTACCATATAAAACTAAGTATAGGCGCAGGTCAAACACCATCATGCCCATCCAGGCATGGTTCTGAAGTTGGGAGCTCGTGGACACGCCGAACATCAAAAACATGTCCAGATGGGCATAGTTTCGAGGTTCGGCAGGTGGGGTGGTGGTGGAGACACGCCGAACATCGAGACATGTGCATCTGCTGGTAAAGACGTAGTGAACACGTGCTGAGCATCGAAAACATGCCCAGATGGGCATAATTTCGATGTTCAGCGGGTAAGGAGGTGGTGGCCACACGCCGAGCATCGAAAACATGCCTAGGTGGGCACGGTTTCGATGTTCCGGGTGGTCCACAGACGCCGAACATCGAAACCATGCCCATCTGGGCATTTTTTCTATGTTCGGCGGGTAGGGATGTGGCGGACACACGCCGAGCATCGAAACCGTGTCCAG
>Ga0307509_10006794_pt1 | contig 15228 bp, 19 predicted proteins | sample 10_EM_MG_FD_202245 | JGI IMG/M metagenome (GOLD analysis project Ga0307509, IMG submission 202245) | Populus trichocarpa ectomycorrhiza microbial communities from riparian zone in the Pacific Northwest, United States - 10_EM | ecosystem: Host-associated > Plants > Roots > Unclassified | place...
GGATATCATAGTCTGATACTGGCGTGACCAGCATAGGCACCTTGTCGACTCTCATTTTGCCTAGCTGAATCATAACCTCAACAGAGAAGTTGCTAGTTGATCGCGATCCTTTTACTGCCATCTTCAGGGTGACGGGATTCTTCCTAGCTGTGTAGGGGATGTTGTGTGTTGTAACGAATTTGTTGGATATCAGGGTACCGCCAATGGTACCTGTATCTGCGAGGGCTCTGGCGGGCTTGCCATTGATGTTGATAGTGAATTCGAGTGCTTGGAATGGCCTATCCTTAGGCGTGCCTACTGTAGTTTTGTAGGTCCTGACAGAGCCACTGCCATCTAGCTCCTCTGTGCTGTCTGTATCTGGCTCATATTCGCCTTCGCTGCTGTCTGGGCTTTCCTCAGAGAGGCGAACATGGTTGGTCTTGATTTCTTTCTTTGGGCATTCATTTGCCATGTGTTCGCTTTCGCCACAGTAGAAACAGGCTCCTTCTGCCTTGCGGCGCTCCATTTCAGCCTTACTGGGTTTGTTGGACTTGGTATAGGTCCTCTTCTTAGCGGGGGCCTTTCCTTTGGCTGTGTTCCTAGGCGTTGATGTGGTAGGGGGTTTGCGGTAGGTACTCTCTTTCTTTGGCGTATGGGTTTTGCTGCTAGAAGCTTGGCTTCTATCGCTGCCTTTGTAGCCGCCAGTTCTATAGATAGTAGCGTCGTAGCGTTCTGCTACAGCCACCATCTGGTCCCAGGTATCTTCTGGTCTGAGCTGGGGCTCAACATTGCGGCGTAATCTAGAGTCCATAGCATCGAGAAATCGTTGCTTCTGTGCATAGTCTGAGATAGATCCTGCTGGGAGGGATCCTTTAGGGTCCGCTAGCTCTCCAGCTATCTTCGTTATGCGTGCTGGCTCTCCACCTGCTGTCTGACGGACATTCTGCCACTTGTGATAGGTGTCATCAGTGTTTGTAGATGCTTCGAATAGCTGCTGAAAGTGGTGTGTCAATTGCGGTAGGGTGAGGTTCTCTTCTTCTGTGTCTAGTGTCTGAAATGCGTTGTTTGCTTTCCCTTCTGTGTAAAAACCGTAGTAGTCCGCCACTCCAGGGGTGTCATCGTTCAGTTCTGACCTCGCTAGGTACTTCTTGACTGTTGTAAGCCATCGCTTGAGTTTGTCTGGTTTGAGGTCTTCTCCTTCACCGCTAAAGAAACGCGGCTTAGGGGGCTTAGGAGGGGGCAACCTGGCCGGACCTGGGTCTGCCATGGTGCCTGTAGGCGGGTCTGGGGCTAGAGGTGGTGGGTAGGGGTTGTTCAGGGGGCTCTCTGGCGCTCCTGGATCTCGAGGGTCTTTCTGGTGTGTCTGGGATGAATGTACCGGGTAGTGATTGATCCCTATGCTCTCCTGAGGGCGCTTTAGTTGGTGTCTGACTTCCAAAGACTCCTAGAATGCTTGCTGCTCGCCACCTGCTTGTTGTGGGGCGTTCTGGTGGGCGTTCAGTTTCCGAAGTTTGCTGTGCTGCTGCTCTTGCTGCTGCTCTTTCCTCAAGCCGCCGGGCTTCTCTTTGAATAAGTTCGTCGGCTGTGAGGTTGTGGTCTTCGTCTGAATCTGTATCTGGATCTCCTGGGAGGAGGTGAGTGGTTCTTGATGGTGTATCTGTTGAGCCTGGCGTGGGCCCAGGGGCTGGTTCCTGTGTGGTTGGTTCTGGAGTATCGTCTGTGGGTTCTGCTGAAGGACGATTGTAGGCCCTGCCGGACCTGTTAACGCTTCTGCTCCTGCGTTCTGCTGTTGTGAATGTAGCACCTGAGCCGGGAGTTCCTTTCCCTGCCGCTCATGCTTCTAACTAGTTATCAAGATACTGGAAGGGTGATCAATCCCACCAGGCTGTTGTCAATCCTGAGAACGAAGGGGTTTCACCTGCTGTAGGCAAAAAAATGTAACAGGTTTATTCCTATCTAACGAAAATACAATAGGACCGGCGGTAGACCTGCTAGCGCTGGTGCTAAGGGAGGCTTCAAGGCACCGGAGGTAAGAGATAATAGTTGAAGAACAAATAGAACTCAGGGATTGCCTTTCAACCAAGTGTATTCTTAGACTGAAGGTCTGTCGAAGTCTGCTGTCTCCTGCTAGCCAGGAGACTGGTTTAAATACAAAACCCAAGAGCGATAGCCTTCCTGCAATCACGATCATTACCAGTGGCTGCGCACATACCGGAATCCTGTAATCCTGCAAGACCAAAAAAAGAAACAAACAATGGTCAGCCTTCGCCAGTGTTACATGACCATGCCATACCCGGAATCCTAAATATAAACTTCCAACAAAGCAAACTAAACATAGCAATACAATAGCATAGCCTATCTGACTCAGAGACAGTGGCGGAGCTGAAATCAAATCAAGTAAACCAAATATAAATCAACTAAACATAGGATATCCTGCACTGCCCGCTCCTGTGTACCGTTACCGGAACATGTACACATGTTACAGGTTCTGATTCGGCAGCATGTGTATCAACAGTGCCGTCGTGCTCACGCCCTGGGCCATGATGCTCTCTAGGCCTGCGCGCCACACTTCCCGATCGTGGTCGAGGCGCCACATCCTCTTGTTCGGGAGTCGTCAAGACTTTTGCAAGCCTGGGATTCTTTTGAACAATAGCCCTCAGGACTCTAGCCTGCTCCTTCTCAGAGGGCCCAGTGTCTGAATCCCGGTGTTTGAATCCCCGGTACGTCTGCCAGGTGGATCTCCGACGGGAGAATAATGGCTCCCTTAGGTGTTCCCACGCTCCGATTCACCCCTGTCCCCGTCGTCGTCCTAGATATATGATTAGATAAGATGTTGAATGAAAATAAAAGCAAACTTACTTCGTCACCTTGAATAATGTCTCTACCACGGTGATCAGGAGTGTGAACATGTCTCGGCGGCCCCCAATGATCGTCGTGGTGACTATGATCGATATTGTCTTCGTCTTGGCTGCCGCTGCCGTCGTTGAGACTCTTGTCGTCGTCGTCGTCATCCCCGGCTCCCATGTCATCCCACTGCCCCCACCGGTCCCAGGCCTTACGATTGAAAAATGGATGTCCACCGCAGGCTGCCGCCGGGGTTTCGTCTCGACCCTCTCAATGATCCTCGCTTGACTCCAGCACCAGGAGATCAAGAGGATCTTTGCCAGGGTTAGCGAGGGGCCACACCCGGATGTCATCGTCAGTATATAGAAATATGAGCTCCGAGAGGGGGAGGGGGTCCGACGGTCGCCGGCATAATGCACTGGCTCCTTGCCCAGTTGCCCCAATGAGATATGGGGGATATTGGATGGGGTCCTCCACATGTTGTCGTGTGAACACGCCAAGTAGGGATTCCAAGTTCGGCGATGCTACGACTCCCCACCCAATCCCGCCGCCTGAGTCTTCGTCATACCAGGGGTAGTGCAAGAAGGGGTGCCCGGCTTTCGTTGCCACTGTTCGTCCAACAATGTGGATCCTGATCGGCCTTTGGCAGCATGGAGAGGCCCAATCGTATTGGGCTACTGGAAAAACTGTGAGTACTTGTCGTAGAATTGGTTAATGTAAATGCGGGCGAACACTTACTCTGAACATTACAGACTTCTGCATCTATTGGTTCCTCTGCCCGTTCCCCATGGGGACTATTGGTTGTCGCCTGAAGCTTCTTGGCTGTGTTCCTAATCAACGCTCTTATTTGACGTTCGACTTCATCGACATCTTCAGGATGGTGGTTTGTTTTGATTAATTTAATTCGGCTTTTGAGAGGCATGAGGGAGCGTGCGAAACTGAGGACTGAGTCCATTTGGGTGCTGGTCAGACTTGTAGGTTTCCACCCGAGCACAGTGATGTATGCTTTGACTTGTTCGCGCCATCCCGTGTACGCAGCTGTAGGCCCCAGAGTATTCAAGAACCCACACCAGCTTTTAGCGTAGGATATGTGCCCATAGTGCCCCCAGATTCCAGCTGTGGTGAGGTCGCCAATTTCTGACATATGCGTAGTATGTTTGACCCTCACCTCAAATCCTCCATGGCTGGCTCAAAGAGTGGTCTTGCACAGGATGTCAACGAACGACTATTGAAGTTAAAAAGTTAGATCATATCTGGACGTTCTGGAATCTGTGATCATGCTAAACAGAGAAGATTTCTTACAGCCTTGACGCCTCACTGGCAATGCCAGCTGCACAAAGATTGTCTTTTCCGCTTTTTGGGTTGGTGGCGTCAACCCCCAGGGGCTGGATTGTTTGGCGTCTGGGAATAACAGAAACGTTAAGGTAGTGCGCTTTTAAATTGATGAAGAGATAGTCCTTACTTGGACCTTTCCCCCGAGGCATGCGTTTTTCTCAATGGAGCCATTTGATATACGGACGAGGGGACAAGATGTGTGGAAGTAAACGCTAGACGGATGGTGTAGAGGAGAAGGATGGGCGGTAGGTGGCCTTGTTATACTGCGCGTAGACAACAACATGTGCGGCGCTGTGGGCATGTCAGACTGTCAGAATTTCGCCAGGCCATTGTGTGTGTGAGGTTCGTTCTGTGATAGACCTATGGGTTACGATGTGGTGTGTCGTCAATTGGCATGATCCCACCCGTGACGATCACACAAGCGTTTGAGCAGCGATAAGAGCCGCCTCGTCAATGGCAGAAGTCTTGATGCACAAACATCGACTGTTTACCGGAACATCACATTTTGCACATATACAGGATGGGAACACGATCTAGAAAGAACAAGACTAAACATCGCTTTGAGCTACACACGCAATGATCAAACGAAAAAAAGGAAAGGAAACAATCAATGACCCTTTGAAATGACGGTCGAGACAACTAATCCACGGCTCATCGAGGGAGACATCTCCGATAGTCGGCGCGCCATCGAATCCATCAGTTCTCCAGTCATGTTCTCCTGACCAGCACCCATAGGCACTGTCTTAGACTTAGGGTCCTCTGTGCTCTCGGCGTCGAAACCAGCGCGACGTTTCCGCGTCTCCTCGGATCTCCGATACTCCTTGATAAGGTAATTCGAACCGCGTTTTCCGGGCATATCCTTCATGCGATAATTCTCATTGAACTGTATGCCGTGCATGGGGTCAGCTTCGCCGTGAGCCGGGCGATGGTGGACCTTTAATGGTAGCTGTCGATTCTGCTCGCTCAACGATTTGGCAAGAAGAGGGATACGATTCGCCGGTGATTTAGCGTGTCCTACAGGAGGACGGGACAATATTGTAAACAGGATCTCACTTCAATGCAGTGAGTCTGAGAGGCCCGAGGACGACTCTGGTAAATGAGAGGTATCATCCTCATGCGCGTCGTCTGTATCAGTACCCTCCCGATCAGGAGGTCTGTCGTGGAATAATTCTGGGGAATGCATCTAGCCTATACGTTGTGCCAGATCACGGGCCCAGGTTCGGAGGTCATCTGGATTCAGATAGTCGACTCTCCTCAGCGCAGGGGTTTCTTGCCGCTCTGAACCCCGATAACGGTAACAGTACACCATGAGATCCAGCGGGTCGACGAACCGAGGATTTGAAAGAAGCCAAGCTCTTACCATTTCATCACTGTCGATGAAGACATAATCCATGCTATTCAACTCTCCCATAGGAGACCTACGTAACCTGCTACGCCCTTGGCCTGTAGCGCCAAGTATGTAGCGGATTCGGTGGTCAGGTACAGATCTGTAAATCATAGCTGACATTCCACAGATGTCATAGGAATCCAACTCGGAGAACACTACCACATTGACATGAGGGGGACGCCAATGGAGTAAGTTATAGTTTGGGGCGAGGTTTACCTTATTCCTTTCAAACTGGGATAGTGCCAGACCACGTCGCGACGGCAGGACAAAAACGATACGCACAGCACGCGGACGGCCAAGTAGAGCGCTCCAATCTGTATCTCATAAGTCAGTAAGTAAAAACCTGAAACAGGCTGATGATTTAGGAAGTTACTAACCTGTGGGTGAAGGGTGGGGTGCCGGGCGAAAGCTGCGGGCAACAGGTTGGTTTTGGACTGCCGTGGGGCCATTATGCAGTGGATCAGGTAACATTTGTGCAGGCGCAGGGTCATTTTCCAGTGAACTTGCATCACGTACCATTTGTGGGTGCACAGGATCATTACCAGGTTGAACAGGTACATCCGGACCCCCCGACGGAACATCACCCGGGGGAGCCTGTCCGAGCTGTCTGGCAGCAAGGATGTTGACTTGTGCGGCCGGTACGCTTGGACCAGCCGTGCCCGGGGGAGCCTGTCCGAGTTGTCCGGCCGCAGGGATGTTGACTTGTACAGGAGTTAGGTTTGGACCAGCTGCAGCCGAAGGAGCCTTTCCGAGTTGTCCGGCAGCAGGGACGTTGACCTGTGCAGCCGGTACGTTTGGACCAGCTGCACCCGAAGGAGCCTGTCCGAGTTGTCTAGCAGCAGCGATGTTGACCTGTGCAGCCGGTACGTTTGGACCAGCTGCACCCGGTTGAGCCTGTCCGAGTTGTCCAGCAGCAGGGACGTTTGAAACCGCCGCACCCGGAGGAGCCTGCCCGAATGGTCCGGTTGCAGAGACGCTGACTTGCGCAGCCGGTACGCTTGAATTAGCCGTACCTGGAGGAGCCTGTCCGAGTTGTCCAGCAGCAGGGACGTTGACTTCTGCAGCCAGTACGATTGGACTAGCAGCACCCAGTGGTGCCTGTCCGAGTTGTCCACCTGCAGGGACGTGGGCTGGTGGAGGATTTGGAGGAAGTTGACTTGGGTTCCCTATAGTCGTCGCAGCCCCCCACTGATTGGCGGCCACTGGCGGTAGTAACGATGCGTGTACGATGACCGGCCCCGGGCAGATTGTGGGATTTGGCACTACCATTTTGCCTTTGTTATTTGTGTCATTCAACTACTGGCAACTGTTCTTCACCAGTTCCACGACTGCCTCCTCGATTTCCTCTAGACGATGCATATCATTGGCTGCCACTGCGGAGACGATGACATTCCAGGCAGGACGCAAGGTCCTCATGCCTGTGTATATTGGCAGGAAGTCGGCATCAGGGAAATCTTTGGCCGTTCGCCCTCCTAGGGCAAAGCCCCTTGCTATCATCTGATCCTGGGCACAGTTCCGCCACTCTTTGTCAATTTTCTTTTGAGCCTGGGCTTGTGTGAAGCCCATATTTAGCTTATGATCACTAATCGCTCGACCGCCTGGGTTGGTGCAATGCATGCTGATTTCCCCTTGAAGTGAACCAGGCAGGAGTTGATCTGTCTGTCCGGACGCAAGGACTCCGGCATTTTGGATGAATAAGTACTGCATTTTGATATTTTGCGCCATGTCCGTTGAGGGTTTGTTTATATTGATAGTGCATTTGCAGATTCTAGTCTTGTGAATATAGAGGATGTTGTGGATGTTGTGAATGTTGTGGATGTCGGATTATCCTTGGTATGAACTTGCTGCTGTCGTGAACAACCCACATCATATATAAAACTCTCAGACATTGAAGATGGTTTGAAATAATGATGAATTGTTTGAATTGTTTTCAAGAATTAAGATGCATCAAGAAGTGACACCTCGGGCGTCCATTAGTGTTTCAGTCGTTTCCTGTGAAGGCAAGATGATAACCAGCTGATACCACGTGACCTGGCGACAAACAACGCTAAACCTGTTCGACGGCTGGTGATAGATCAGTGTGCACAGTGCTAGGCCCAGCATCTCCGAGTCATCCACATGCGTTAACATCGAGACGACGACCACATCACACTTCTATCACCGACACTGGACACACGAAATCGGCGGCGCCGAATTCCATTCTGTCCGTCAAATGTTGATTTTGTCGCAAATGATACGAGGGTGCAGGCGCATAGGAGACACACTAGCGAAGCGTGCATGCAAATCTGGATATCGTACTCGCATCCACCATACGCGATCCACCTGCGGACGTCCTTACCGACCGGGGGTCCGACCTATCTGACACCAACGAACCCATCAAACACTCCGATTCTGACTACGAATCAGATCCTGCCGGAGATACAGCCGGTAGTGAGTGCGACGTACCTAATGATATGCTTAGGCGGGAACCCGAAACAGAAGTACTCGAGGACAACACATACCCAGTCGCTGCAGAACAGGAGGATTATCCGGCCGCCAGGGAAGCCATTAGAGAGGTTAAAGAGTAGAAGGAAGGATGCAGGGATTTGTGCGAGAACCCATGGGCTCCGCTTGCTTCTGCTCAAGGTTTCAAACTTGCATCTTGGTTCATTGAGAGCAAAGTCTCAAGGATGCGCATTAACGATTACTTTTCGAATGGTATCGGAAACTCGACATCCGTCGGCTATAGCTTAATGCATAAGTTGGAGAATCTTCTCCGACACTTGAATCCGTATAGCCCATATCTGCAATGGATGGAGGGACATGTGGAGCGCGGTCAGAGAGCATTACCATTCTTGTATCAGAACGTCCTAGACTGAGTGAGATATCTTCTTCACCAGATAGCCTATCGTGATGACTTGTTCTATGCCCCATACTCTGAATATGACCAGAGCGGACAGAGAATTTTTGCAGAAATGCATACAGCTGACTGGTGGTGGGACGTCCAAGTACTTCTGCGTAGTCTCTTTTATGTGAAAGCATACTAAAAGATCACAGGAAAGACTTCTGGAAGGGGCGACTGTGGTTCCAATCATTGGGATGTCAGATCAGAGGAATCTCACCGACCTTTCCGCAGACAAGAAAGCATGGCCGGTTTGTATGACAATCGGAAATCTTCCGTCGACAATACGTAACAGACCAGGATCAATCGTGATTCTGCTTCTTGGGCTATTGCCCATTCCGCCCCAGCTCGCAAAGTCCTCTAGGGCCGACAAACTCCAGAGACTGATAAATGCGGCACTCCATGGCGTGTTCGAACTTATTTTTGCGCCATTGAACGGTGCAGTGTGGGAGGGCGCCCCTATTGATTGTGCTGACGGCAAGATCCGGAGATGCTTCCGGATAATGTCAGGGTGGATTACGGACCATATGGAAAACGTTACGCTACACGCGATCAAATCCAACGCCTGTCCTAATTGTGAGGTGCCTCCAGAAGAATTAGGAAGCCCAGCCGGCCACCATTGTGCTAGAGATTAGGTCAGATACGAACGCTACGAACGCGAAAACCCGTCCCTAGATGCCAAGACCCATGACGCTGGTCACTCTTGCTACACGAAAAAAACTCATGGTATCAAGAGGGGGCAAAACGTTTTTCAAGGACTTGTGACATCAGCAAAAGATTTATTCCTCTTCCTGTGCGTTAGACGCAGAGGACGTACAGGACGCACAAGACGTAAACTCCAATTCTAGATGCGACCTCGATCTGACACTGCGTTCACAATATTCGGTCATCGTCCCGTTGCATCCTGACAAAGTGCTGAAATGCAGCCCACGTCCTGTGCGTCCCGACGCATGCCTACGCTAGCCTATCATGTCCTGACGTCTTTCGACGCTCGGGTATCGGTATCATGTCCTGACACCTTCCGACGCTAGGCCATCGTGTCCTGACACCATCCTAGCGTCTGTTGTATGCGCCTTCCCCTTCCCAATACCTATACCCTCCGTACTATTTACCTGATCCTTCCTGAGGCCGGTTACTTCTTGTCGCGCCTTCCTGACTCATGATACTCCCGCCCTCTATGCGCACGCGCTGATCACATAGCCACCATTCTGGAGGTCTTCCTCACACTCTCCCATGTTCTAGATTCACGTTCGTTTTCCCAAAATGATGGTGATATTGCTCAGAATTTATTGCAGTCATCCTGACGCCCAATACTTCAGTATGTACTATGATACTATGTGACTATTGCATATGACCTTTATTACCCTCGCTTCTGCGCGTCCCATCACTAGAAAAAAAAGTTAAATCTACCTACACGTACCACCTCCCCTTAAGCAACCTCTGTGGTATTCGCACTATCCTGCCAGCCACTGGTTTCCTCCAGCGCCTCCAATGCCCCCGGCCCAGCTTCTCCGCTCTGGGAATCCTCCAGGCTAAGCGATAAGCGATTGCTCATTGGAGAGTGGACGGCCCCCCCTGCGTTGTCATGACTCCGATGATTCGACCCATCCGAATCCAGAAACGTTAGCTCCCAGTCAATCGACCTTTGACAGAGATCCAGTGATGTTTCCATCTCCTGCGAGTAATTTTGACTATCCACGAGCCCCCCCAGACCGCTGACCTGGGTGTCAATCGGCATTTGTATCGGTAGGGCAGGATCTCCAGGAGTCTGGTTACTTCGCTGACGCTTCAGTTCTGCATAAACCGCGTCGTTATCGTCTGAGAAGCCCTCTCTCCTCTCCTGCCGGATGCTAGGCTGTTGCTCGAGCCTCTGGGCGATCTTCTGACAAGGTTTAATATAAACATTTCCTGCGTCGCCCGGGCCAACCCCCGCCACATGTTCTTCTGCCGGATAAAAAGATCTTGCGTTTTTCACGATTAATGGACTCGGTTATCAAAAAACAAGCAATGATTCAGACTCTCCCACAGCCAACTACTTCAGGATTGAAGTTGGGGGGTTTGTTATACTATACCCCGGTTTGCAATGCCCGTAGTGAATGGCCCAGTATTGGACATGTCAGACAGACCATCGTACCATTTATGCGGTTCAGAAACTTAGGGTCCAGCATGCCTTGTATTTTGATTCCGTCGAAATACTTGCCGTATATACGGTCCGCAATCTGGGGGACAAGGAACCCGAAGGTTAAGTCCTACATACGTTCCGCGAATAGTCATGTCCGCCCAAGTCCAATGGCTGGAACCAACCTCATATCCATGGGGTGGGCACATAAACCTGTCCCGTTCTAGCAGATAATCAACCCTGCCCCCCATGGCGGTAGGATTGTCTGGCGGCAGATCGTATAGCTGTCTGATATTATGCTTCACATGATACAAGAATTGGGCTCTTACTGCAGAATGTTTTTGACGGAGCTGTCACAGTCAGTGACCGTCTCTACATCGTATCACCTCCGGCTGAGTCAACTTACCTGCCTCACACTCTCCTCCGATGGCTCAACATTCCCAGCATCCGATATTGTCTCCAGCGCCTTTCCCCATACTGTGTATATCTGAGATGTCAAAGCAACCGGGTTCGTCCGTGGGTTATCAAAAAGTGTGTACCGGAGCATCAGCCCCATCGCCTGCTCGAATATGGTCCCCTCAGCACCTGTAACGGTATTCCACACCGAATCTGTCGCCTGCCTGGGCCGCCCCGGTTGTGGGATTCCCAGTTCACATACCGGACTCGAGGATGTAACACCAGATGTAGTACCACTATGGGTGGCTAGCAGAGACGAATATCCCACGCTTGATGACAGCAAGGTCGGCGGACTGTAGACTCTACCATGGATTATGCGTCTACGATTTGCTGGTGTCCGTCTCATGAGAGGTACCTCCTGTGATCCGGAGGTGGTTGAGATTCACACTATGGGTCGTTGACCCTTGCCTTGTCGGCGAGATGCCTGCGACCTATGACGCCGTCTGGATGTTATTCCCTCAGAAATGTCGGCGGCGTCAACATCAATCTCAGTCTCCGATCCAGTTTCATCTGCATTGCATGGGTTTTGGTACTCATCACTGCTATCCTCGCTTAAATGAACAGTTTCCAAATGCCCTTGCCCATCGGGCTCCGCCTCAGGTTCAAAATTCACCCTGGTTTGTATTGTTGTTCTTCGCGGACACTTGGGCGGTCTTGCTAGAGCCCCGGTCTCACCCGGACCTGGTGATTGGCTTCGACGCGACGGCTGGTGGGTTAAGAGCGTCTGGGCGCTGCCAGATTCTTCCGCCTGCATTCCTGATCCAGATCCAATAGGGTCGGATACAACGTCGCGCCTACCCCCATTCATATTGAAGTTGCCAACTTGAGGTGCTGGCTGACTGGATGCCATGGTATCCCGTCCGACGTTGGGTCTACGCCCATTCACATTACCAATTCGAGGTGTTGGCTGACTGGATGCCATGGTATCCGGTACGAGGTCGCGTCTACGCTGATTCAGATTACCAACTCGAGGTGTTGGCCGACTGGATCCCATGGTTTCTGGTACGACGTCGCGTCTACGCTCGATCTGATTGCCTGCTCCATTGGTCAGCTGACTGTGTGAATTTGTCTGCCGTTGCCGATGCATTGTAGAATATTGGATAATCAGATGTTAGCCAAAATATGACTCTGATTTTTGGGCGGGAAGAAAATAGTTCAACCTATATCGAGTCTTGTAAAGAGGAGGAGTTTGTGTGGTTTTCTTGTTTTCGATAGGACGCGTTAGATCTTATACGCAAGGACTTAGGGGGGGGATGCATCATACACTATCACTCAGTATTGAACGCAGATATGCTCTTGCGAAAAATGGTTTTCTGAATATTCAACATTGTGTCCGTGGTCCTACTACTCTCAGCACTCCTAGACTTCAAGACTCCAGGCTTAAAGATTTGGACGAAATGGGGGCGTTCCTAATGCGGGGTACTAGCCACAAAAGGTATCGGTTAGCGACAATAATTCTAGCGAGACATCAGCCACACCTAAAGCGGACGATAAATATGGAACCTCATCTCCAGCCGACCAATCAACACACATGAAAGTAGAACGCACTGTGGTCGCTCGATAACCGCCCCCAGCGCCTAGACAGTTCTAGTTTGATAAAGCTATATGGGCCGACTCTAGTGGGGGTTAAACTTCAGCTAAGGCGAGGCTGGGAGTCTAAGATGCAAGGGAAAAAGGGGATCAGGCACAAGAGATTGAAATAGGTAGTCATACAAGATGCTAACGCAAGGGCGCTCAATGGTATGATTAATATCCTATGCTAGCCAATGGGATAAACTCAGCATTTTGTGTGATGGGAGGCAGCTCAATTGTCTCAGCATCGGGGATCGTGGGATGTGACACAACTGTGGGGCTGACGGGGGTGGGAGCGCTGACCGGATGCTGATCAAGCGTCCCAGAGAGTCCAGCAGGCGGACTATCGCGGGTGCCATCATATGCATCACGGTCGCTTCCTCTCCGTTTGGGATTTCTCAGCCAACCAGCCATCCATGGCCCCTGGATCAGCTGTAGAGATGGTTCTCTGCCGCTCGGAATCTCGCGGCGCCGACCGCTTCGAGCACGATGCTGGCACGGTGGGATTAGAGCCCGATTCCTCCTCCTCCACATCCAATGGGAGAAACCTGGTGGCGCTGGATTGCCTCGAGGGGCCAGGGGCGCCTGAATTGTTGTCCTATTCAGGCGGTTTAGTTATTGAGTCTGGTATTCTTCTAGATAGCTGAAACACAATAAACTTACGGTGATAACAATTGTCTGCCGCTCCTGGGGCATCTGAGATTCCCGTTCGCCCTCCGCCACATCCTCCTCGCTGTCGTCCTCATCACCATCCGCCCCCTTGTCGTCCTCGTCGTCGTCCATATCGTCCATTTCATCCCAGCGCTCTCCCGATTGCTGCCTTATACGCCTATTTCTCACCACGATGTGGTCGTCCTTGTCGTCCTTGTCGTCCCATTGGATGCCCCACACTCTATCTTCTGCCTGCCCGGAATGATCCCAGACGGTGCGGTCGAAAAATAGGTGTCTGCTCCCAATGGGCTCCACCGTTGATCTGTCATTCCCTGCTTCCTCGAGGCGTGACTCCAGAACCATGAGATCCAGAGGATGTTTACCATCGTTAGCAAGGAGCCACGCCCGAAGGTCATCATCTTTGTGGAGGAAGATGAGGTCTTGGAGGGGTAGTGGGGCTGTAGGATCCAGACTTAGTGCGTTGTTACCCTCACGAGTTGCGCCCATGAGATATCGAGGGCACAGAATCGGCTCATCAGCGCCTTGCGCCTTTATCACTCTGAGGAGATTTTTTATTATTGGCGACTCGTGGACCCCCCAGGCTATTCCCCGATCGGAGCCATTCTGCCACCAGGGAAGGGCAAGGAACGCATGCTCACCTTGAGGGGCACCCGTTCGGCGAACAATGTGGATCCTCATTGGCGGTAGGCAATATGCGGAAGTCGGATTCGGCGATGCCAATGAAGACATCTATTACTATGGGGGACCGCAGAACTTAGCGTGGATTGATTACTTACTCGGAGGTCCAGCAACCTCATCACCAGCCCGCTCTGCATAGTCATGCTCCATTGCCGTCCGTAGTTTCTTAGCTCTGTCCTTGACCAAAATCCTCAGTTGACGACTGACCTCCCTGACGTCGTCAGCGCGGTGGTTTTTCTTTACAAATTCGATGTGCGATTTGTCAGGTGGAAGAGAACTAGCAAAGTCGAGGATCATCGTCAATTGATCGTCGGTTATCCGGCCTGGATCGAACGAGCGGGACTTGAAATAGCCCTTAACATCGTGACGCCATACGTCGTAGGCTCTAGTTTTGGTTCGAGCATTCTTGATTCCACACCAGCTTTTTGTATATGCTATGTCGCCATAGCGCCCACTGATTCGTGTGTTAGTTTAAAGGGTTCTTGGATATATGAGTAGGTTGTTGTTGACGTACCCAGAATCCTCAAAGGCAGGAACGAAATAGGGATTTTCACTGGATCCCGACAGCCCACAGTGACATGAATGAGAACTGTCAGCCACACATCGGAGCAGGTTTGAAGAATAACGGTGTCAAAAGATTATTGGTTACCTTCTCTCCGCACTCCGTCTGTGGGCGGCAGCACACGGGGGAGTCGTACGTTTACCGCCCCTGAGTTCACTTTCGTTCTGCGGGACTGCCGGACGTCTACAACCAATCGTAATATTAATATCGAGCGCAGGTCAATGGTGTCATGGCGCGAATCTACTTTCCTAGCGTCACGGAGCTTGCTTGTTTATTCTTTGTCGCTGGTACGCCAGGCTGCCGGAAGTAATCCGATATTAGTATTGCTGTAACAATCCTATTGTTCAGTAGTTAGGCAACAGGCAACGACTGTTGTTTCTTATGGTGAGCAAGTCTTCTTCTTTATAACGGGCTTATGGAAATACTATCTCTTCAGATAGTACGGAACTGGCTTGCTAGTCCGATCGTTCCGTCGAAGGATACTATCTTGTCAGATAGTAAGATGAGTGGGTTGTCGTGCTTGATAGAACTATCACAATAGTCCTATGTCTGACCGGCCCGTCGAGACTATCACAATAGTCTCCGGGTTCTTGAGGAGTAGTCTTTGGTAGAGGAGAAGTGTATAGAAAGAGAGTAAAGGTAATCGTATTGCAATATCTTAAGTATAGAAAAGTACTTAGATGGTTGCGTGAAGATCCTATCTCTTGGTCGTTTTTTTTTTTTTTTTTTATTTTTTTTTATTT